>Ga0193706_1000189_pt1 | contig 42200 bp, 27 predicted proteins | sample U3c1metaG_FD_160130 | JGI IMG/M metagenome (GOLD analysis project Ga0193706, IMG submission 160130) | Soil microbial communities from a riparian zone of the East river system, Colorado, United States - U3c1 | ecosystem: Environmental > Terrestrial > Soil > Riparian zone | place: USA: East River... | reverse complement strand
GCGCGAAGGACTGGGCTGGCTCGAGTTCCTCGCCGCGGCAGGTCTCGGCGGTTGCCTCGCGGACGACATGGGACTGGGCAAGACGATCCAGGTGCTGGCCTTCGCCCTGGCCAGGAAACCGGACGCGAAGGGGCCGACGCTGGTCGTCGCGCCGAAGACCTTGCTGTTCAACTGGGAGAGCGAGTGCAAGCGTTTCGCGCCCACGCTGCGCGTCCTCATCCACCACGGCAATGCGCGCGCGCGCACGGTCGAGCCGCTCACGGACACCGATCTGGTGGTCACGACCTACGGCACGATGCGGCTCGACATCGAGCTGCTCTCGAAGATCGAATTCGATCTCGCCGTGCTCGACGAGGCCCAGGCGATCAAGAACCCCGCGAGCCAGGCCGCGAAGGCCGCGCGCTTGTTGAAAGCCAAGCTGCGACTGGCCTTGACCGGCACGCCGGTCGAGAACCGGCTCGGCGATCTGCTTTCGATCTTCGATTACCTCAATCCCGGCCTGGTCGAGGGCAGTCGCGCATTGCGTTCGCTCGGAGCCGAGGACGACGTCGACGCCGCGCGAATCGCGGCCAGGGCCCTGCGGCCTTTCATGCTGCGGCGCACGAAGGAAGAAGTGCTGCGCGATCTGCCGCCGAAGACCGAGCAGACCTTGCTCGTCGAGCTCGAAGGCACGCAGAAAAAGGAGTACGAGAAGCTGCGCGGGCATTATCAGCGCACCTTGCTCGCCACCGTCGACGACATCGGCCTCGACAAGGCGCGCATGAACGTGCTCGAAGCCCTGCTGCGACTGCGCCAGGCCGCCTGCCATGTCGGATTGATCGACGAGACGCGCGTGGACGAGCCCTGCGCGAAGATCGAGACCCTGCTTCCGCTGCTGGAAGAAGTGCTTTCCGCGGGACACAAGGCCCTGGTCTTCTCGCAGTTCACGAGCTTCCTCGCGATCCTGCGCGCCGATCTGGACAAGCGCGGCATCGCTTACGAGTACCTCGACGGCCAGACACGCGATCGCGCGGCGAGAGTCACGCATTTCCAGGAAGACGCCGCGGTCGGATTGTTCCTGGTCAGTCTCAAGGCCGGGGGCGTGGGCCTGAACTTGACCGCCGCCGACTACGTATTCCTGCTCGATCCCTGGTGGAATCCCGCGGTCGAGCGCCAGGCCGTCGATCGCGCGCACCGCATCGGTCAGACGCGCGCGGTCAGCGCCTACCGGCTCGTCGCGCGCGACACGGTCGAGGAAAAAGTCCTGGCCTTGCAGGATCGGAAAAAGGCCCTTGCCGATGCCCTGTTCGCCGGAGAAGGCCGCGCGCTGCGCGAGCTGACCCGCGAGGATCTCGAGTGGGTGCTGTCGTGAGGACGTGACGTTCAGGGGCGCTGGGGCTCCGGCGGATGGGCCTCCCAGGCCCGGGAGATCCTTGCCATGGGTAGATCTACGGGTCATGCCCACGTCCTGCAGGCGTCGATGACCGGGGTTGGAGCCGGCTCCCTTGCCGTCCGCGCTCCTTCTCAATGCCTCAACCCCATGCCTGCTCCTGCGCGCATTCCGGCGGCGGGGCGATCCGCCTCGCCTTGGCGACGCTCACCCTTGCGAGCCCGGCCCTGGCTCAAGAACCCGCCGAGCCAAAAGCGCCTGCGAATGGGGAGGACCTGTACAGCTTGAGCCTCGAGGACCTGATGCAGGTGGAAGTGACTTCCGCCTCGCGCAAGTCCGAGCCGCTCGATCGCGTGCCCGCGGCGATCTTCGTCCTGACGCACGATGACCTGCACCGCTCGGGCGCCACCTCGATCCCGGAAGCCTTGCGGCTCGTGCCCGGCCTGGACGTGGCGCGCCTGGACTCGAATCGCTGGGCCGTCTCGGCGCGCGGATTCAACGGTCAATACTCGAACAAGCTGCTGGTCCTGATCGACGGCCGCAGCGTGTACACGCCGAGCTTCTCGGGCGTCTATTGGGACGCGGTCGACGTGCCCTTCGAGGACATCGAGCGCATCGAGATCATCCGCGGACCCGGCGCTGCTCTCTGGGGAGCGAACGCCGTCAATGGCGTGATCAGCATCATCACTCGCGATTCCGCGAAGACGCAGGGCGCACTGGTCAGCGCTGCCGCCGGAAATCTCGATCGCTCGATGACCTACGCGCGCTACGGCGGCCTGTTCGACGACGGCAGCTGGCGCGTGTGGGGCAAGTACTTCGATCGCGATGCGACCGAGTTCAGCGATGGCAGCGATGCTCAGGACGACTGGCACAAGGCGAGCGGCGGATTCCGCACCGACCTGACGCTCAGCTCCAAGGACACGCTGCTCGTCGAAGCCGACTTGTACCGCGGCGAGGTGCACAACCGGTCCACGGTGCCTTCGCCGAACCCGCCATTCCAGGTCACGAGTCGAGAGGAGACTCCGATCGAAGGCTGGTCCGTGCTCTCGCGCTGGACCCGCATCACGGGCGAGTCCTCGGAATTGCAGCTGCAGGCCTACGTCGACGCGACATCGCGCGACCAGAGCGTCTTCGACGAGCAGCGCACCGACCAGTCGCTCGACCTGCAGCACCGCTTCAGGCCCTTCGACAACCATGAGGTGGTCTGGGGCATGTCCTATCGCTCGACCCGTGCGGACTCCGAGGGCAGCTCCCTGATCACGATGGGCGACTCGCACCGCACCGACAATCTGTTCGGCGCTTTCCTCCAAGACGAGATCGGTCTCGTGCCCGATCGCTGGACCTTGACGCTCGGCACGAAGCTAGAGAACAACGATTACACGGGCTGGGAGCTCCAACCCAACGCGCGGCTGTGCTGGACGCCCGACGAGAAGCAGACCCTGTGGAGCGCGGTCTCACGCGCGGTGCGCACACCCAGCCAGGCCGACGACGACATCAACTTCATCCAGGCGATCATTCCGGGCGCGCCCGCCCAGGTCGTCACGATCACCGGAAACGATGACCTCGAGGCCGAGCGGTTGACTGCCTACGAAGCCGGTTACCGCGTCCGGCCCATTCCGGAGCTCTTCTTCGATCTCGCCGCGTTCTACAACGACTACGAAAACCTGATCAACTACGAGCCCGGGACGCCCTTCATGTCCGGCGCCAACTTGATCATCCCGGTCATCGCCAGCAATGCGACGCAGGGGCACTCCTACGGGGCCGAGCTCGCGGCCGACTGGACGATGCGTTCAGACACGAGAGTGCGTCTGGGGTATTCGTTCATCGACGTGGACGTCGACGCCACGGCGGGCACGCCTGCCCCGCTGGACGACGATGACCCGCATCATCAGATCCAGTTGCGGACCACGCACGACCTGACGGAGCACCTCGATCTCGACTTGACTCTCATGTACGTCGACAGCGTGCAGAAGGGCAGCATCGGGGACTACTTCCGCACGGACGTTCGCACCGAATGGCGCCCCACGTCCCACATGGCCTTGATCGTGGGAGTCCAGAACATCTTCCACGATGGGGACATCGAATTCGCCGCGCAGCAATTCGGACCGAGCAGCGAGAGTCGCACCACTTTCTACTTCAAGGTCACGTGGAGCAGCTGAGGAACAATCCATCGATGCTCGCCTGGATGCGCCGGCGGATCGCCGACTGCTGGTTCGGCGTCGTGCTGATCACCGCGACCTCGATTCCGATCCTGGGTCAAGGCGAGGCGATCGCCGCGCCCGCGGCTTCCATGCTCGCGACGGTCAGCGACGAGTTCTCGATCAAGGCCGCCTTCCTGTTCAACTTCGCCCACTACGTCAAGTGGCCGAAGTCGGGTTTCGAGTCCGCCGATGCGCCCTTGATCGTCGCGGTCTTCGGCAAGAATCCTTTCGACAAGGTGCTCGAGAACGCGTTCAAGGGAAAGCTGGTCGACGAGCATCCGCTGCTGGTCGTGTACTTCGAGAGCCGCGCCGAGCTGAAGAACTGCCACATGATCTACGTCCCGGAGAGCGAATTCTCCGACCTCGATCGGATCTGCGACAACTACAAGGACCACCCGGTGCTGATCGTGTCCGAGTCCATCGCGGCGGCCGAGCAGGGCGCGCAGGTCGGCTTCTACGCTGAAAAATCCAAGGTGCGCTTCGCGATCAACGAGCTGGCCGCGAAAGCAGCCCGCCTCGAAGTCAGCTCGGAGCTGCTCAAGCTCGCGAAAATCGTCAAGACTCCAGCCACAGCGATCGAATGAACGGTTCCGTGAAGCGCTCTTCGCTCGGGACACGCCTGACGAGGATCATCGTCGCCACGAGCAGCCTGGCGCTGCTCCTCGGAGCGCTGTTCTTCGCGATGTACGACTGGAGCCAGGCCAAGCAAGCGCTGGTGGGCGACCTGCACCTCGTCGCCGACGTGCTGGGCACGAACATGCGCTCCGCGCTGGAGTTCGACGATCGCGGTTTCGCCGCCGACGAGCTGAAGAAGCTGTCGAGCCAGAAGCACGTGCTGGCCTCGCGCCTGTTCGCGAGCGACGGATCCCTGTTCGCCGAATGGTCGAGGCCCGGTCACGAGGCGTTCGGGCTTCCCGAGCGCCTCGAGGATTCCGACAACGGCGAGATCGAGGACGACACACTGCGCGTCTTCCACGAGATCCTGCGCGACGGAAAGTGCGTGGGGACGATGTTCATCGAGAGCGATCTCTCGCCGGTCTACGTGCGACTGAAGAGTCTTCTGTGGGTCCTCGCCGGAGGCTTCCTCGCCTGTCTCGCCCTGTCCTGGTGGCTGGCGCGCCGCATGCAGGCGCGCATCTCGGCTCCGATCCTCGATCTTTCCGTGACGGCGCGGCGCGTCAGCCAGGACGCCGACTATTCCGTCCGCGCCCGGTTGCTCTCGCCCGAGGAGAGCAGCGACGAGACCCACGAGCTGATCGACTCCTTCAACCGCATGCTGAGCGAGATCGAGTTCAAGGACGCGCAGCTCGAGCTCCACCGTCAGAATCTCGGAGCCGAGGTCAAGCGGCGCACCTCGGAGCTGGTCGAGGTCAACGTCCAATTGAATGCCGCGATGGGGGAAGCGACCGCGGCGACCTCGGCCAAGTCCCAGTTCCTCGCCAACATGAGTCACGAGATCCGCACGCCGATGAACGGCGTGATCGGGATGACCACGCTCCTGCTCGACACCGAGCTCGACACGCACCAGCGCGAGACCGCGTCGACCGTCCTGTACTCCGCGGAATCGCTGCTCGTGTTGCTCAACGACATCCTCGATTTCTCGAAGATCGAAGCCGGTCGCATGGAGCTCGAGATGATCGATTTCGACGTGCAGCAGCTCGTCGAAGAGAGCTTGCAGGCCCTGGCCCACCGCGCGGACAAGAAGGGCATCGAGCTGGTCAGCTGGGTGCGCCCCGGGGTGCCGCGGCGCTTGAACGGAGATCCGGTGCGCCTGCGCCAGGTGCTCTTGAACCTCTTGACCAACGGAATGAAATTCACGGAGCACGGCGAAGTCGTGCTCGAGCTCGTCCTCGACGATCCCGCTCTGGACGCGGATGCGCCCGGCCAGCGGCTGCGATTCAGCGTGCGCGACACCGGCGTCGGCATCCCCGAGGATCGCATGACGCGCCTGTTCCAGCTGTTCAGCCAGGTCGACGCGTCGACGACGCGCAAGTACGGCGGCACGGGCCTCGGCCTCGCGATCTCCAAGCAGCTCGTGAACCTGATGGGCGGCGAGATCGGAGCGACGAGCGAGCTCGGCAAGGGCTCGCGCTTCTGGTTCACCCTGCCCTGCACGCGAGCGAAGAGCCCGCAGCCGCCGGCTCCCGCCTTGTCGCGCCACCTGCCGGCGACGCGCATGCTGGTGGTCGACGACAACGACACCAATCGAAAGCTCGTGCGCGAGTACGTGCGCTCCTGGGGCTCGACCTGCGACGAGGCCGCCAGCGCGGTCGCGGGTCTGGCGGCGATGAGCCTGGCGCTCGAGCAGCAGCGGCCCTACGAGCTGGTGTTCGTCGACCACGACATGCCCGAAGCCGATGGAGAAGAATTCGCGCGCAGCGTGCACGCCGACGACGGATTGAAATCGACGCCGCTCGTGATGCTGACCTCCCTGGGCGGCGCGGGCGACGCGCAGCGCATGGAGGGCCTCGGGTTCGCTGCCTACCTGGTCAAGCCGGTGCGCCAGGCGAGCCTGTTGCAGTGCGCGATGACCATCGTGCGCGGCGAGAGCGCTTCGCGAGGCAGCGCGAAGCAGAGCATCCTGACCAGCACGCGACTCGAGCACGCCGGCAGCCTGCGAGCGGCGCACTTGCTGCTCGGCGAGGACAATCTCACCAATCAGAAAGTTGCGATCGGGCTGTTGCGCAAAATGGGCTTCACCTGCGACGTCGCGGCCGACGGACTCGAGGTTCTGCGAGCCCTCGAGGTCCATCGGTATGACCTGATCCTGATGGATTGCCAGATGCCCGAGCTCGACGGCTACGAGACCACGCGCCGCCTGCGCCAGATCGGCATGCGGATCCCGATCATCGCGATGACGGCCAATGCGATGACCGGCGACCGCGAACGCTGCCTCGAAGCGGGCATGGACGACTTCGTAACCAAGCCCGTGTCGCCCGCTAGCCTGGAAGCCGCGCTGCAGCGTTGGCTCGGCCGGACCCACGCATTTCCCACGCCGAGCTGATCCTGGCCCGCGGGCCCTCGAACCAGGAATTGCGGCGTCCCCCGACGGATGCTTGCGCTTCGGCCGAAGGGCGCCAAGATGTGCGCCGGCAGGGGCGTTCGCCGCGGCCGGACCAGGAACGCCTGCGGAGGGGCGGCCCGAAAGCCGCGCTCGCGGAAGACGGCGAGCGAAGGATCGTATTGGAACGACGAACCATGCACAGACCCTGGATCTTCGCGTTTTGTCTCGCAGCCGCGCTCGGAATTGCGGCCCCCGCAAGCCGCGCCAATTTGCCGAGCCAGCAGCCGGTTGCGGCCGAGAGCTTCGAGGCGGATCGCACGACCGCCGCCAAGGAATTGGTCGCCGGGCTCGAGAAGTACGCAGAGTGGTGCTCCTCGAAGAAGATCTGGGTCGAGCGCAACCGCGCGCTCGAGCTGATCCTCACGATCGACCCAGGCAACATGTCCGCGAAGCGCGGACTGGGCTGGCTGCAGGTCGCTGACGGCGTGTGGGAGCCGCCCAAGGACCCCAAGCCGGCCAAGAATTACGATCCCTCCGCGCTCAAGGAGGCCCCGGCGCACTTCGCCGAGGCGATCAAGGCCTGGCGCGAGCACGTGATCGCGCTGCTGGAAGCGCACAAGAACGAGATCAGCGCTTCCCAGCGCGACTCGGTCTGCCAGCAGCTGCTCGCGATCGATCCCAACGACCCGTTCGTGCGCACCTCGCGCGAGGAAGAAAACAACGGCAAGAGCTGGGTGCTCGCCGAAACCGTGCGCGCCAAGGCGCGGCGGACGGAGATCAAGGCGATCGTCAAGCAGGCGCTCGCGGATGCAACGGTGGTGAAGGACTTCGTCCCGACCACCAACGACATGGTCTTCACCCTCGATTGGAAGTCCAGCGTCTCGACCGACCGCGTGCGCGTGCTGTCCACGGGCGAGCGGGCCGAAGCGGTGCGCGTCGCGCAGGTGCTCCACGCGACGCGCGACGTGTTCCAGAAAGTCTTCGGCACGACCACCGCGCTCGAGGGAAATTTCACGATCTATCTCTTGTGCGACAAGGAGAGCAAGAAGCAGTACCTCGACAACATGCCGGGCCTCAGCCCCTCGCAGCGCAGCTTTTACGATCAGGTCGACGGGACCGGGCTGCAGGGCTCGAACAGCGGAATCTGGTGGTCGCCTTCGCCCGAGCGCCGTCTCGACGGCGTGACGCGCCACGCCATCGGCGCGATGTTCCAAGCCGAGTTCAACCTGACCGTGGACACCGCCTGGGCCTGGGAAGGACTGGGTCTGTACCTGACGCGCGAGCTGATCGGAACTCGCTTCACCTGGTACATCGTTCCCGCGCAGGAGAATCAGTCGGTCTCGGCGAAGCGCGTGGGCCCGGATTGGATGAAGAAGCTGCTCACGCCCGGCACGAACTGGATGAACGAGGGCTGGCGCCTCTTGAAGGCCGGCGGAACCACGGAGCTGACAGCGACCCTGAATCGGCCGTTGAACAAGATGACTCCGCAGGACCTGTTCCTTTCCTACGTCGTCAGCGCCTATCTGCTGGAGACGCAACCGGCGCAGCTGCCCGGCATGCTGCGCTCCCTCGCCGGCGGCAAGGCCAGCGGACCGCAGAAGGCCGGGAAAGTCTTCCCCGCCGCGCTGGCGATGGACCTGGATCAATTCGCCACGCGCCTCGAGCGCTGGCTGGGAGAACGCCGATGAGCTCGAGAATCGGATTCCTGTGCGCGGCCCTGCTCTTATGCAGTGCCGCTGCCTTCGCCCAAGCACCGAAGCCCGGGACGGTCGGTTTCCGCGGCAAGTTCTACGAAGCGACCGGGCTTCCCGAAGAAGTCGGAGCTCCCGCCAAGGCGGCCGTGCGCGAATGGGCGCTGTGGGCGAAGACCCACGGCTATCGACTCGATCTCGATCCGTCGCGCCGCATCCTGATGATCAGCACGAAGAGCAATGTCGACGCATCGCTGCTGCTGGTCACGAAGACGATCGCCCTGTTCGACAGCCTGTTCCCGGCCGCGCCCAAGCCCGCGGCGCCGGAAACGGCCGCGCCGGCCGCTGCCGCGAAGACTGCCGCGCCGACCGATGGCGACGTGATCCCCGAGGATCCCGAGACGCCGCCGCCCGGAGCGCCCGAGGTGCTGCCGCCGGAGAAGAACGAGGTGCTCGAGGTGACGAAGCAGACCTCGAACTTCGTTCCGGACTCGAAGACGGCGGTGATGCTCGTGATCAAGAATTCCGCCGACTACGACTCGGCCCTCGCTCAGCTGGTGGCGGCGCGCTCCTACCTCGGGCCATGGAAGAGCACGGCGACGACCCAGATCGGCTTCGCGCTCGAGGATCCCCTGTGCGGCGCCTACAACGAGAATTCGCCCGGCCAGGAGGAATGGAATCCCGACAACGAGCTCGTGCACCGCGTGATGGCCCTGCTCGTCCTGCGCCGCTTTTCCGAGCAACCCTACTGGCTGTACACGGGCCTGTGCTGGTTCGGCGAGTTGAGCATCACGAAGAGCATCTACTGCATGCCCTACCGCGACAGCTTCGTCGGGATCGGCGAGCACGGCGGCTGGCTGGCGGCCTTGAATTCGCTGTATTCCGGCCGCGCCAAGCTGCCCCTGGAAATGCAGGAGTTCAAGCTGGTCCGCGGCAAGTGGGATGACCGGCTGGCCAAGACTTCGCTGGGCATGGTCGATTTCATGTGCAAGCAGAATCCGCGCGCCCTTTCGGGCTTGATGGAGGAGCTCCGTCGCTACCGCGATCTCCACGGTCGTCAGACCGACGCCGACGGGACCTGGACCAAGATCCTCGATTACGAGGTGCCCGGCGATCAGCAGAAGATCCTGCTCGAGCGCTACTACGGAGCCACCGTGCTGCGCGACGCGATCAGCTACTGGACGAGCGGGGCGATCGCGCCGGCCAAGTAGCGGCTCGTCGATCGGGACCGGCGACGCCCCGCAGAATCAACGGCCTGGTGCTGGCATAATCCGGGGCGAGGCACCCGAAGGAGCGATCGCCCACCCCCTTGCTGTTCAGCTCCACGCTCTTCCTGTTCCTGTTCCTGCCGCTGGTCCTGACGCTTTATCACGCGTTCGGAGTGCGCGCCAAGAACACGGTGCTGCTGGTCTCGAGCCTCGTGTTCTACGCCTGGGGCGAGGCGTGGATGGTGCTCTTGATGCTGCTGTCGATCCTGGCCAACTACGGTTTCGGCCTGTGGGTCGAGCGAGCGCGAGAGACCGGCCCCGCGCGCCTGCAGGTGACCCTCGCGGTCGTGTTCAACCTGGGCCTCTTGTTCCTGTTCAAGTACGCCGACTGGCTGTGGATGAGTCTGGGAGGGCTGCTTGCCGGGCATCCGATCCAGCCGCTCGGCGGATTGCTCGTCACGTCGGACCTCGGGCGCAGCGTGCTGCTCACCGGCGCGGGCCACCTGCGCCTGCCGCTCGGCATCTCGTTCTTCACGTTCCAGGCGATGTCCTACGTGATCGACGTCAGCCGCCGCGAAGTGCCGGCGGAGCGCAATCCGGCGAGCTTCGCGCTGTACATTTCCTTGTTCCCGCAGCTGATCGCGGGCCCGATCGTGCGCTACCGCGACGTGGCGGCGCAGCTCGTCGATCGCAGCGAGACGCTGACGCGCTTCGCTTCCGGCTTGCGGCGCTTCATCATCGGTCTGGGCAAGAAAGTCCTGCTCGCGAACATCGCCGGAGCCACGGCGACGGAGATCTTCAGCGCGAACCGCGACGACGTGACCATGCCCGTCGCCTGGATCGGTCTGTTCGCTTATTGGGTGCAGCTGTATTTCGACTTCTCGGGCTACTCCGACATGGCCATCGGTCTGGGCCGGATGTTCGGCTTCGAGTTCCTCGAGAACTTCAACTATCCCTACATCGCGCAGAGCCTGACCGACTTCTGGCGACGCTGGCACATCTCGCTGTCGACCTGGTTCCGCGACTACCTGTTCATTCCGATGGGCGGCAGCCGCGGCTCGCCGCTGCGCACGTATTTCAATCTCGCGACCGTGTTCATTCTTTGCGCCCTGTGGCACGGCGCGGAATGGAATTACCTCGTGTTCGGCTGCTTCCAGGGCTCGGTGCTCGTGTTCGAGCGCGCCTGGTTCGGCGCGAAGCTGGAAAAATGGCCGAGGGCCTTGCGCCACGTGTACCTGCAGCTCGTCATCGCGATCAGCTGGGTCCTGTTCCGCAGCGAGGACCTGTCCTTGTTCCCGGCCTGGCTCGCGGCGATGTTCGGGATGTCGAAAGGCAACCCGGCCCTGGTCTATCCCGCCCTCTATCTCGATTCCGCGCGCGAGCTGGTGCTGGTCGCCGGTCTGATCGGCGCCATGCCCTGGCTGCCGAAACTCAAGCAGTGGCTCGACCGCGAGCCGGCCTTCGCCTGGCGCAAGCGACTTCTCGGCGCCGGCAGCGACCTGCTGCTCTGCGCCATCCTGCTGCTCTGCTCGCTCGAGCTCAGCGCGGGGACCTTCAATCCCTTCATCTACTTCCGGTTCTAGCCATGGAACCTTCGAAAGTGCGCCGCTGGAGTCTGCAGGACCTGTGCCTGAGCGTGGTCGTGGTCTCGTTCCTCTTCGCGCCCGCGGTCAAGTACGGCCTCGGTCACGACCAGGGACCGGTGAACCTGCTCGAGAATCGGCGCGCCGCGGATTTTCCGTCGCCGCCCGCGACGGCTCTGGACTGGGCCGGCTGGCCGCGCGCTTTCGAGACCTGGCACGACGACCACTTCGGATTCCGCGCCCTGCTCGTGCGCGCGCACAATGCGCTGAAGATCTGGGTGCTGCACACCAGCCCCTCGGCGCGCATCCTGGTCGGTCGCGAGAACTGGATCTACACCACCGGCGCCGACCTCGATCCGTGGCGCGGCGCCGATCCCTTCTCCGAGCCCGAGCTCGAGGCCTGGCGGCGCAGCCTGGAGAGCCGCCAGCGCGAGCTGAAGAAGCAAGGCATCGATTACTACTGCATCGTCGCGCCCGGCAAGCCCGAGATCTATCCGGAGTTCCTGCCCGCGCGGTACCACAAGGGCGGGCCTTCGCGCACCGATCAGCTGGTCGCGTACCTGACGAAGAACTCTTCCTTCGCCGTGGTCGACCTGCGTCCCGCGCTGCTCGAGGAGAAGACTCGCGACGTGGGCGACGATTACTCGTTCTTCCCGCTCGGCATCCACTGGACCGATCGCGGAGCCGCGGCGGGCACGCGCGCGATCGTGCGCGAGATCGCGAAGCTCCACCCCGAGGTGAGCCAGGTCGACCAGACGATCGAGAGCCTTCCGATCGCCGACATACCGGGCGACACCTGGGCCGCGCGCCTCTACCTGCCGGACGTCCTGAAGCAGCGCGTGCGCCAGGTGAGGTTCGAGGACAAGCAGGATCGGCCGCTGTCGATCACGCGCGTCGACGAAGAGCGGATCGTGGTCGTCGACCAGGACGACAAGAGCTTGCCGCGCGCACTCGTTTTCCACGACTCCTTCGGCGCGGCCCTGCCGCCGATCCTCGGCCGCCATTTCTCCCACGCGGTGTTCGTCTGGAAACCGGACATCGATCCCGCGCTGATCGAGCGCGAGAAGCCCGACGTGCTGCTGCACGTGCTCAACGAGCGTTCGATCGCCACGCTCCAGCCCCAGGAGTTCCACGCGGCGGACGACACGCGAGCGAAGGACGATTTCGAGGCCTCGAAGGAAATCGCGCTGCGCTTCGACGTCGCCACGAACTCGCCGCGGATCGATCCCATGGCTGGCGGGCGAGTTTCCGTGCGAGGGTCGGGTGCTTCGGCCCGTGTCGCCTGCGAGACGCAGAATCTCGCCGACACCTTCCTCCTGCCGGCCTTCCCGGTGCGCGGTGGAACCCATCCGATCGTTCGCCTGGAATTCGAGAGTTCGGTCGCCAGCTCGGCCAGCATCCTGTTCCAGACCAGCACGGATGCCACGTACACTCGCCGGCGCCAGTTGCAGTACGAGATCCACATCGGGCTCAACGAGCTGTACGTCGAGATCATCGATCCCGAGTTCGAGGGCCGGATCCTGCTGCGGCCTGCTCGCGAGGTCGGCACCTTCCTGATCAGTGCTCTCGAAGCGCGCCTGGTGGCAAACTGAATCGGGCCCGGGCTCCATGCTGTTCAGCTCGACGCTTTTCCTGTTCCTGTTCCTGCCGCTGGTGCTCGTCTGCTATTACGCCTTCGGCCGACGCGCGCGGAACTCGCTGCTCTTGGTGTTCAGCCTCGTGTTCTACGCTTGGGGCGAAGCCTGGCTGGTCGGGTTGATGCTGGCTTCGATCGTGGCGAACTACGCCTTCGGTCGCTGGGTCGAGCGCGAGCAGGCCGCGGGCAGCGGGCGCGTCGCCGTCACCGCCGCGGTGGTGTTCAATCTCGGCCTGCTGTTCGTCTTCAAGTACGCGGACTGGCTGTGGCAGAGCCTGGGCACGCTGTTCACAGGGCATTCCGTCGAGCCGTTCGGCGCCTTGTTCGTGACCTCGGACTGGGGCCGCAGCGTGCTGCTCACGCCGACGCAGCACTTGCGACTGCCGCTGGGCATCTCGTTCTTCACCTTCCAGGCGATGTCGTACGTGATCGACGTGTTCCGCCGCGACGTGCGCGCCCAGCGCAGCCTGACCAACTTCGGCCTGTACATTTCCCTCTTTCCGCAGCTGATCGCAGGACCGATCGTGCGCTACCGCGACGTGGCGGAGCAGATCGTCTCGCGCAAGGAAACCGTCGCGAAATTTGCCTCGGGCGTGCGCCGCTTCGCCGTCGGCCTGGGCAAGAAAGTGTTGATCGCGAACACCGTCGGCGCGGTCGCGGCGCAGATCTTCTCCACGCCGCCCGAGCAGGTCACGCCGTCGGTCGCCTGGCTCGGCGTGTTCGCCTACACGCTGCAGATCTACTTCGATTTCTCGGGCTACTCCGACATGGCGATCGGTCTCGGCCGCATGTTCGGTTTCGAGTTCGTCGAGAATTTCAATTACCCGTACATCTCGCGCAGCCTGACCGAGTTCTGGCGCCGCTGGCACATCTCGCTGTCGACCTGGTTCCGCGACTACCTCTACATCCCGATGGGCGGCGGCCGCGTCGGGCGCTCGCGCGTCTATTTCAATCTGGTCGTCGTCTTCGCCCTGTGCGGTCTGTGGCACGGCGCCTCGCTGAACTACCTGCTGTTCGGCTGCTTCCATGGCGCGGTGCTCGTGCTCGAGCGCGCCTGGCTCGGAGCGCGGCTCGCGCGCTGGCCGATCGTGCTGCGCCACGTGTACCTGGTGTTCGTCGTGGCCCTGGGCTGGGTGTTCTTCCGCTGCGAGGACACGGCCGTGCTCACCGCGTGGTTCGCGGCCATGTTCGGATTCGCGAAGGGCGTGCCCGATTTCGCCTACCCCGCGCTCTACCTCGACAACGTGCGCCTCCTGGCCCTCGCGGCGGGAGTGATCGGCTCGCTGCCCTGGGTTCCCTACGTCTTGTCGCGCCTTTCGCGGGCCTGGCAGGAGCGTCCGGCGAAGTGGGCGCTGACCTTGAATGCCCTGGCCCTCGCGGGCGTGCTGATCCTCTGCGCTCTCGAGTTGAGCGCCAGCACCTTCAATCCCTTCATCTACTTCCGCTTCTGAGATGAGCGAGTCGCGAGTCATCAGCTGGAGGCGGCTCGACCTGTGCATCTGCGCGGGCTTCCTGCTGTTCCTGCTCGCTCCCGCGATCGATTTCGCGCTGCACCACGACCGGACGCCGGGAGAGATGCTCGAGAACCGCAGCGCGGCGGAGTTCCCGAGGTCTCCGCGGTCGACGCTCGACTGGGCCGCATGGCCGCGCGCCTTCGAAGCCTGGCACGACGACCATTTCGGGCTGCGAAACGTCATGGTGCGCAGCCACAACCGCCTGACGATCTTCGGTCTGGGGAGCAGCCCTTCGCCGCGCGTCTTGATCGGCCGCGACCATTGGATCTTCGTCACCGGGCCGGGCGTCGACCTATGGCGCGGGAACGATCCTTTCACGCTGACCGAGCTCGAAGCCTGGCGGCGCGCGCTCGAGAGCCGCCAGCGCGAGCTGGCGAAGCGCGGCATCGATTACGTCTTCGTCCTCGCGCCGAGCAAGTCGGAGATCTACCCGGAATTCCTGCCGCCGCAGATCCGAAAAGGCGGGCCTTCGCGCACCGACCAGCTGGTCGCGCACCTCCAGGAGCGCTCGACTTTCCGCATCCTCGATCTGCGCGAAGCCTTGCTCGGGGAGAAGCGCAACGACAAGGGCGACGACTGGACCTTCTTTCCGCTCGGGACCCATTGGACCGATCGCGGCGCGCTGGCGGGAACGCGGGCCATCGTGCGCGAGCTCGGCAAGCTGCGGCCGCAGGTCGCCAGCGTCGAGGACACGCTCGAGGAGCTCGTGCCCGCCGAGGGCGCCGGCGATTCCTGGGCCGGCCGCCTGTACATGCCCGATCTCTTGAAGCAGACCGTGCGCAGCGTGCGCTTCCACGAGTCCACGCCGCGCACGCTGACGATCGCGCGCGCCGAAGCCATGCGTCAAGCGACCGTCGATCAGGGTGATCCGTCCTTGCCGCGCGCGCTGGTGCTCCACGATTCCTTCGGCGAGCCGCTGGTCGGGATGCTCGGGCGGCATTTCTCCCATTCCGTGTTCATCTGGAATCCCGAGATCGACCTCGACCTGCTCGAGCGCGAGAAGCCGGATCTCGTGATCCACGTCTTCAACGACCGCGTGCTGTCCACGCTGCAGCCGCAGGAATTCAACGCCGCGGACGGAAGTCGCGCGCGCGAGCAGTTCGAAGCCTCGCGCGACGTCGTCCTGCAGCTCGACCCCGGCCGCAATGAGCCCGAGATCCGCGCTTTCGGCGAAGCCACGGTCGCGCTGCGCAGCGATGGCGCGACCACGCGCGTCGCCTGCAAGCTGAACACCGCCGCCGGCGGTTTCCTCTTGCCGGAGATCAAGCTCAAGGCCGGCATGCACCCGATCCTGCGCCTGGAATTCGAGAGTCCGATCTCGAGCAGCGCGAGCGTGCTCTACCAGACCCGCTCGGACCTGACTTTCAGCCGCAAGCGTCAGCTGCACTACGAGATCCGACAGGGCACCAACCTGTTGTTCGTCGAGATCCTCGAGCCCGAGCTCGCCGGAGCGATCCTGCTGCGGCCAGCCAACGAGCCGGGCAAATTCCTCGTCAGCGCTCTCGAAGCGCGCCTGGTTCCCGACTGATCAACGCGCCTGGGTCGCGACCTCGTCGGGCCGCTTCAGCTGCGCGTGGTAGCTCTGCAAGCTGGCCACCTTGTATTCGCCGCGGTGCATCGCCGACAGGGCGCTGACCACCGCGCGGATCCCGTGCAGCGTGGTGATGCACGGAATGCCGAGCTGCACCGCCGAGGCGCGGATCTTGGAATCGTCGACGCGCTGCTGCTTGCCCAGCGGCGTGTTCAAGACCAGGTCGATCTCGCGGTTCTTGATCCGGTCGACGATGTGAGGGCGGCCTTCGTGGACCTTGTTGGCGCGCTCGACCGGGATGCCGGCGGCTTTGAGCGCGCGCCAGGTGCCTTCGGTCGCGATCAGGTCGTAGCCCAGTCGCGCGAGCTCGCGCGCTTCGGGAACGATCGAGCGCTTGTCGACGTTCTTGACCGACAGGAAGATCCTTCCGCGGCGCGGCAGCTTCATGTTCGCGGCCTCGAAGGCCTTGACGAAGGCGAAGCCCAGATCGGCGTCGATGCCCATGACCTCGCCAGTCGAGCGCATCTCGGGCCCGAGCAGCACGTCGACGCCGAGGAACTTGCTGAAAGGGAACACCGGCACCTTCACCGAGAAATAAGGAGGCAGGACTTCCTGGGTGAAGCCCAGCTCCTCGAGAGTCATGCCGGCCATCACCTTGGCCGCGAGCTTGGCCAGGGGCACGCCGATCGCCTTGGACACGAAGGGCACGGTGCGCGAGGCGCGCGGGTTGACCTCGAGGACGTAGACCTTGTCGCCCTTGACCGCGAACTGCACGTTCATCAAGCCGATGACTTCGAGCTCGCGCGCCATAGCCTTGCTCGCCGCCGCGATTTCCTCTTGTATCGCGCGATCGAGGGTGTGCGGCGGCAGGACGCAGGTCGAGTCGCCCGAGTGCACGCCCGCTTCCTCGATGTGCTCCATCACGCCGCCGATCACCACCGTCTTGCCGTCGCTGATCACGTCGACGTCGACCTCGATCGCCTCCTCGAGGAACTTGTCGACCAGGATCGGCCGGTCCGGCGTGGCCTGCACGGCGTTCTGCATGTAGAGCTCGAGCGCCGCGTCGTCGTAGACGATCTCCATCGCGCGGCCGCCGAGCACGTAGCTCGGGCGCACGATCACGGGATAGCCGATGCGCCGCGCGACCTCGAAAGCCTCGGCGGCGGTCCTGGCCATGCCGCTCTCGGGCTGGTTGAGCCCGAGTCGTTTCAGGAACTCGGTGAACAGCTTGCGGTCTTCCGCGCGGTCGATCGACGCCACCGAGGTGCCGATCAAGGGCGCGCCGGCTTCGTGCAGACCCGCGGCGAGGTTGAGCGGAGTCTGGCCGCCGAACTGCACGATGATCCCTTCCGGCTTCGTCGCTTCGACCACCGCCATCACGTCCTCGTGGGTCAGCGGCTCGAAGAACAGGTGATCCGAGGTGTCGTAGTCGGTGGACACCGTCTCGGGGTTCGAGTTGACCATGATCGACTCCAGGCCCATCTCGCGCGCCGCGAAGGAGGCGTGGACGCAGCAGTAGTCGAACTCGATTCCCTGTCCGATGCGGTTGGGGCCGCCGCCGAGGATCATGATCCGCCGCGCGCCGACCGCTGGGGCCTCGGACTCGTCCTCCCAGGTTGAGTAGTAGTACGGGGTAAAGGCCTCGAACTCGCCGGCGCAGGTGTCGACCAGCTTGTAGCTGGGCTCGAGTCCCCATTCCTTGCGCATCGCTCGCACGTTTTTTTCCGTGAGCCCCGCGGCCAGCGCGATCTGCTTGTCGCTGTAGCCGAGCTTCTTGGCCTGGCTCACGCGCTCGCGCGTCAGGCGCACGCCGCCGAGCTCGCGCTCGAAGTCGCACAGCTCGCGGATGTTCTCGAGGAACCAGGGATCGATGTTGGTCGCGGAATTGATCTCGGCCGTGCTCCAGCCCGCCATGTACGCCGAGCGGATCGCCAGGATGCGCAGCTCGTTGGGCACGCGCAGCGTGCGGTTCAAGGCGTCGGAATCCGCGGCCAGGGCTTCGGCGGGGTTTCGCGGATCGAGGCCCATTCCCGGCCGGCCGGTCTCCAGTCCGCGGATCGCCTTCTGCAGGGCTTCCTTGAACGTCCGCCCGATCGCCATGGTTTCGCCGACCGACTTCATCTGCGTGGTCAAGGTCGCGTCCGCGCCGCGGAACTTCTCGAAGGCGAAGCGCGGGATCTTGACCACCGTGTAGTCGATCGCGGGCTCGAAGCAGGCCGGCGTCTTGCGCGTGATGTCGTTGTGGATCTCGTCGAGCGTGTAGCCCACCGCCAGCTTCGCCGCGAATTTCGCGATCGGGAAGCCGGTCGCCTTGGAAGCGAGGGCCGAGCTGCGCGACACGCGCGGGTTCATCTCGATCACGATCACGCGGCCGGTCTTCGGGTCGATCGCGAACTGCACGTTCGAGCCGCCGCACTCGATCCCGATCTCGCGCATGACCTTGATCGAGGCATTGCGCAGGTTCTGGTACTCGCGGTCGGTCAGCGTCTGGGCCGGGGCGACCGTGATCGAGTCGCCGGTGTGCACGCCCATCGGATCGAGGTTCTCGATCGAGCAGATGATGACCACGTTGTCGGCGCGGTCGCGCATCACCTCCATCTCGAACTCTTTCCAGCCGATCAGGCTCTCCTCGACGAGAACTTCGCTGTTCATCGAGAGCGCGAGCCCGCGGCCGACGATCTCCTCGAATTCGTCGACGTTGTAGGCGATACCGCCGCCGCTGCCGCCGAGCGTGAAGCCGGGTCGGATCACGCAGGGCAGGCCGATCTGGGCCAGAGCGCGGCGCGCGTCGTCGAGGTTGTGAGCGACGCCGGAGCGCGCGCACTCGAGGCCACAGGCGGCCATCGCGGTGCGGAACAGGTCGCGGTCCTCGGCCTTGCGGATCACCTCGGCCCGCGCGCCGATCATTTCCACGCCGAGGCGATCGAGCACGCCGCTGTCGTAGAGGGCCAGCGCCGTGTTCAGCCCCGTCTGCCCGCCCATGGTCGGCAAGAGCGCATCCGGCCGCTCGAGCTCCAGGATCTTCGTGACCGCCGCGACCGTGATCGGCTCGATGTACGTCGCATCGGCCGTGTCCGGATCGGTCATGATCGTCGCCGGATTCGAGTTGACCAGGATCACCCGGTAGCCCTCCTCGCGCAGGGCTTTGCAGGCCTGCGTGCCGGAGTAGTCGAATTCACAGGCCTGGCCGATGACGATCGGGCCGCTTCCGATGATGAGGATGGACTTCAGGTCGGTGCGGCGCGGCATGGAGGGTCACCTCGTCGGGCGGCTGCGTGGACTCTTGGAACGCGCCGCTCGGAGGCAAACTGCGGGATTGAAACAAACCCTGCTCGCGCTGTCGACGGCGGAGCCGCCCGGCGCGCGGATCTCGAGCGCGCGCTCGAACCTCAGAGCTGATCCAGGCCGTCGGGGTCGACTTTTTTCGGAGGCGGCGGAGGTTTCTCGAGGTGCAGGGTCGGCGCCAGGAGCACCAGCTCGTGCAGCTCGTTCTGGAAGGCATACCCCGGTCTCCCGCCCGGCGGATCGCTGACCTTCCAGTCGACGAACACCTTTCCGCCATTGCGAGTCCGCTCGCGCACCGATTCCTGAGCGGCTTCCCACCAGTCGAGTCGGGCGACGTCGTCGAGCTCGTGGGGGACGCGGAGGTTGACGGTCTTCAGGTGGAAGCGGTGGTGCAGCAGATAATCGTGTTGCTGATCGCGCGTGAGGACCAGATCGCCCGGGTTGAGCAGATCGGCCGTGTACTCGGTCCAGGCGCGGTTCGGATCGCCGCGGAACATCGTGTAGCGAAATCCCCAGGTGAGGCCCACTTGGAGGACAATCAATCCAACGATGGCTGTCCAATGCCAGCGCTCTAGGGCGTGGCCGAGGAAGCTCGCGAGACCCAGGACGGCCACGGGACCGAGTGCCCAGGCCGCGGTGTCGAGGCTCGGTGTCCCTCCGAGCAGGCGGACCACGATCGGCACGGCGACGAAAGCCGAGATCCAGGCCGCCGGCGCCGATTCCATGCGCTCGGAAGGCCGGCGCAGAAGCTCGACCAGCCCGAGCACGCCGACGCCGAGCGCCGGGGCCAGCACGAGCAACCAGGTCAGGCTGTCCGGCGCGCCGATGGTTCCCCGACCGAGCAGCGTGGACCCGAATCCGCCCCACACGGCGCTGAATTGCCCATCGTGTCCGATTCCGGCCGTCGACGCGAGCAAGGCGGCGAGCACCACGACCGTGAGCAAAGCTTGGACGGCGACCCGCCAGCGTTCGGGCTGCACATTCCCGCGAGTCCCCTCCGCGCTGATCAAGCTCCAGACCACGGCGGGCAGGAGCAGCACGAGGCTGGGATCGAGCAGGCACACGCCGAGCCAGACTCCCAGAGGATGGCGCGCGCGCCTGGCATCGCCCTCGGCCTGCGCGAACTCGAGCAAGGCCTTGAACAGGATCGCGGAGCCGAGCAGGGCCGGTCCCGATGCTCCCGGAAGGGTTCCCGCCAGGAATCCGAGCGGTGAGATCAGGACGAGCAGCGAGGAGACGATCCCCGCGAGGCGCGGCACGCCCAGGAACATCGCCGTGCGCAAGAGCACCAGGTAGGCCGCTCCCCAGCAGGCTGACGCGACCAGGTACCAGGCGCGCTCCGCGCCGACCGAAGGCAGCAGCGAGAGCAGATGAGTCAAAGGCTGCAGCAACACGTACATCGAGAACCACTCGCCGCGCTCGGTCGACTGGACCAGGGCCGGGCCGGTTCCCAGCAGGCGCGCCATGGGCATCGCCAGAGCGAGGAAGGTGAGGCCGAGCATCAAAGCCAGGTCCTGCCACATCTCCCTCCGCCGGCCGTCGACCAGCGTCTGTCCGACGAGGTCGCGGACCGCCGCGCGCGGGAAGGCCTCGTTGGTGTCGTGCTCGTCACCATGGTCGTGACCGAGCCCGCCCGCGGGGAGGGCTGACGCACGAACCGGACTGCCCACGATTCGGGCGGGAGACGGATGATCCTGGGGCGACACGGCTTGCGGGGGAAAGCGGGGGACCGGCGTGGCCCTTGCGCGTCTAGCCTACCGCGGCCACCGCGATGCGGGTGGATCGAGCGGAGGTCTGGCCGCAGTACCCGAGCGATCCGGCAGGAGCCGCGGCCGGTGCAAGCGCGGTTTCAGCTCTAGATCGTCGACGACCCCAGCTGCTGCCTGGAAACTCGGATCCCGGGCGTCAGCACGCCGACCAGGGACAGGGGATCCGCGGCCGACACGGAAATCGGCTCGGAACCCTCGCGCTTGCGGATCCGGCGCAGGAAAGGAACGGCTTCGGGCAAGGCGAACTGCTCGCCGGCGTAGCCCGCGACGAAGCGTCCGCCGCGGATGTCGCCGCGCAATTCGAGGGCTCGGCAGGCCCTGGCGAGGTCGCGCCAGGGAATCGGAAGGCGTTCGCGCTCCAGGACGGTGCGGAAGATCACCCCGTAGCGCCGCAGATAAACCCGCGCGGCGAACTCCGCGTCCGGCGCTCCCGCCTGACCCTGGCCCTCGCGGCGGAACAGACTCCAGCGGCCCGCGGCCAGGGAAGGCTGCCGCCGCTTCCACGCAGGGCGCATCAGGAAGCGCAGGGCCGCGAAGGAATCGTTGGTCAGCCGGCCGAAGCCGATCAGCTCCTCGATGCCGCGCTCGACGTCGGAAGGAAGCATCCCGGCGCGCTTCTCGAGCTCGCCGGGGAACAGCGCCCCGCCTCCCTGGAAGGTGTCGCGAATCGTGCGCGCCGGCCAGGTCAGCGCCGTCTCGTCGGGCAGGCTGGCCATGCCGAGCCAGGTCTCGAGCTCGTCCCTCGGCAGCAGCGCGATCGGCGTCGAGCGCAGCGCGGAGCGGCCGGCGCCCCACATCCGGCCCCAGGCAACGCCGCCGGAGAGTCCGAGCTGATCGAGCCATTCCGGCCGGTAGCCGCGCACGCGCGAGGCGAAAATCTTCTTCTCCCAGGCGCCGACCGGAGCTTCGAAGCCCGCGAGCTGGCGCACGACCTCGGCGACTCCCGCGGGTCCGTCGAGGCGGTATTCGGGATCGACGTGCTGCCAGGCGGCGAGGAACCTGAGGTACTCCGCGGTCGAGACGGCCTCGATCTCCCGGCGCAGCGCGTCCAGCGTGTAGCGTTGGATCCGCGCGAGAAGGCGCCGATCGCACCAGGCCTGACGGCCTTCGAAGGCGATGCGCATCAGCGCGCCCTCGCGCTCGAGCTCGAAGAGCAGCGGATCTTCGGAATGGACCGGCCCCAGCGCCTCCATGCGCCCGCGCAGCACGGCTTTCGGGTCGCGCGTCGCCTCGACGGCGAACCAGCGCTCGCCGTCCAGGACCACGCGATGCTGGGCATGGAGCTCGTCGAGCCAGGCCTGCCACGGCCCCGCCTCGGCTCGCGTCACATACCCCATCCAGCCCAGGGCCTCGTGCACTTCCTCGGCGTCGCGCGGATCGGGCCAGGCCTCTTCGCGCACCCGCGCCACGGCGAGGGGATCGAGGGCGCCGATCTGATCGGCCGAGCGCGCGTCGAGGGTGCGCCGCGAGTGCACGGCCTGGGTGCGCCGCTCTTCCAGGGGCGCGTCGTCGAGGAAGCCGTAGGGGCGCACGGTCAGGATCGAGCGTGCAAACGCCGAGGGCTCGGGCGTGTCGATCGCGACGCGGCGGATGCGGCCGGCGCGCAGGCCGCGCAGGACTTCGATCAGGCCGTCGAGGTCCATCGCTTCGTGCAGGCAGTCGTGCAGCGTCTGGCGGACGATCGGATGGTCCATCGGCACTTCGATGTCGCCCGGCGGCAGAGTTTCGCCGCAGCTCGCCGCGGCCGGGAAGGCCTGGACCAGGTAGTCGTCGGCGCGCATGCGGAAAATCGGCGCGGGCACGCGCTTGGACCCCTGCGAACGCTCGACCACCAGCGAGCGGGCGACGTTCCAGCGCCAGCGCGCGCCGAAGAAGGGCGAGACCAGCACGGCTTGCGTCAGGAGCTTCTCGACGCTGTCGGGGTGCAGGTAATCGAAGACTTCCTCGAGCGGGAAACTGTGCTGCGGCCCGAGCGAGAGGACGATCGCTTCCTCGTTCGAGGCAGCCTGCAGCTCGAAGCCGAACTGGCGGCAGAAGCGCTTGCGCAGCGCGAGGCCGAGGGCGCGGTTGATCCGGCCACCGAACGGCGAGTGCAGGACGAGCTGCATGCCGCCGCTCTCGTCGAAGAAGCGCTCGAGGATCATGCAGGTCGGCGTCGGCACGGCGCCGAGCGCGCGCTTGCCTTCGTCGACGTAGAGCTGGATCTGCTCCGCGACTTCGGGAGTCAATCCGCAGTTCTGCGCGAGCCAATCGCGATCCTGGCCGTGCTCGCGAATCGTGCCGATCTCGGCCGAGAGCTCCTGGGTGCGAGCCGGCGCTTCGCCGAGCCAGAAGGGCAGCGAAGGCGGCGCCCCTTGGGCATCCGCGACGCGCATCGTCCCGGCCTCGACGCGCAGCACGCGCCACGAGGCATTGCCGAGCTGGAAGACGTCGCCGCCGTTCGACTCGACCGCGTAGTCCTCGTCGATCGTGCCGACCAGCGTGCCTTCCGGCTCGAGGATCACGCGATACTGCGACGTGTCCGGGATCGCGCCGCCGGAGGTGTACGCGACCAGCTTCGCCCGCCGCGTCGCGCGCAGCTTGCCGCCCACCGTGTCGCGGTGCAGCAGAGCGCGTCGCCCGTCGGTGTGCAAGGCGACGACCGAATCGAACTCGCTGCGCTCGAGACGCCGGTAAGGCCAGGCGCGGCGCAGGCGCTCGAAGAGCTCTGTCTCGTCCCAGGTTTCCTGCACGCAGGATGCGACGATCTGCTGAGCGAGGATGTCGAGCGGCGCGGAGGGCTGCGGCGTGCGGTCGAGGATTCCCAGGCGCACCGAGCGCAGGATCGCGGCAGCTTCGACCAGCTCGTCCTGCGTCAACGGGAACAGCCGCCCGCGCGGCGTGCGGCCGACGCCGTGGCCCGAGCGGCCGATGCGCTGGATGAAGGTCGCGATCGAGCGCGTCGAGCCCACCTGGATCGCGAGGTCGACGTCGCCGATGTCGATGCCGAGCTCGAGCGATGCCGTCGCGACGAGACAGCGCAGCTCGCCGCGCTTGAGCCGCTGCTCGGCGTCCAGCCGGCGGTCTTTCGAGAGACTGGAGTGATGGCAGGCGACGGCCTCGGCGCCGAGCAGCTTCGAGAGCTCCGCGCCGACGCGCTCGGACATCTTGCGCGTGCCGACGAACACCAGCGTCGTTCGATGCTCGCGCACGAGGGCCGCGATGCGCGCGTAGATCTCCGACCAGGTCTCGTGAGAGCAGACAGCCGACAGCGGCGAGGGCGGGATCTCGACCGCGATGTCCATGGGCCGCAGGTGGCCCTCGTCGATCAGCGTGCACTCGCGGCCAGCGCCGACCAGGAATCGCCCGACGTCCTCCAAGGGCTTCTGCGTCGCGGAAAGTCCGATGCGCTGCAGCGTGCCCGCGAGAGCTTCGAGCCGTTCCAGGGAGAGCGCGAGGTGCGAGCCGCGCTTGTCGCCGAGCACTGCGTGGATCTCGTCGACGATCACGGTGCGCACGGTGGCGAGCATCGCGCGGCCGCCTTCGCTGGTCAGCAGGATGTACAGGCTCTCCGGCGTGGTCACCAGGATGTGAGGCGGGCGCTTCGTCATCGCCGCGCGCTCCTTCGCCGGCGTGTCGCCCGAGCGCACGAAGACGCGGATCTCGGGAAGCGCGAGATCGCGCGCCCGCAGCTCCTCCAGCGGGCCCTGAAGATTCTTCTGCACGTCGTTGCCCAGGGCCTTGAGCGGCGAGACGTAGAGCACGCGCGTCTCGTCCGCGAGCTCGGGCCCGCTGCACAGGAGCGCGTCGATCGCCGACAGGAAAGCTGCGAGGGTCTTGCCGGAGCCGGTCGGCGCCGCGATCAGCGTGTGCGCGCCCGATCGGATCGCCGCCCAGCCGCGTCGCTGCGGCGCGGTCGGCTCGCCCAATCGCTCGGCGAACCAGGAGCGGATCGTCGGATGGAAAGCGTCGAGAGCAGTGAGATCCGGTGACTTGGGCATGGCGCTTCGCGAGGCTCGAGTGTCTTCACAGCGGGTCGCAACAACCCGATTCTAGCAAGGAGACTCGCGGATTCTCGGTCAGGTCCAGGGGTGTAACCCGCCGCTCCATGCAAGCCGTGGGGAAGGGGAACCTGTAGTGCAAAACGCCGGCCCGAAAAGCCTGACAGTCGATGCCGGTTCCGTCACGGCGACGGAATTCACGTGAGCCGAGCTCGACGCGATCGCACCATCGTGAACATTCCGTTCCCGACCGAGCAGCCGACATGAAGATCCAACTGTTCAGCATCGGCTTCACCGAGAAATCCGCCGAGCAATTCTTCCGCGCGCTCGCCCTGGCCGGAGTCAAGCGCGTGATCGACGTGCGCTTGAACAATACCTCGCAGCTGGCGGGATTCTCCAAGCGCGACGACTTGAAGTATTTCCTGCGCGAGGTGGCCGCGATCGATTACGTCCACATCCCCGAGCTGGCGCCGACTCAGGAGATGTTCGACGCTTACAAGAAGGAAAAGGGGAGCTGGGCCGAGTTCGAGAGGGAATTCAAGGCTTTGCTGGCGAGTCGCGGGGCGAAGATCGTTCCGCGCAAGACGGCCCACCTCGGATGCCTGCTGTGCAGCGAGAAGAGTCCGCACCACTGCCACCGCCGTCTGGTCGCCGAGTTTCTGGAGAGCGCTTGGGGAGATGTCTCCACCAAGCATCTCGACTAGGCCGATTGCGTCAGGCCAGCCAGCTCTCGATCAGAGCCCCATCGACAGCGACGGAAAGCTCCAGCTTGCCCGCTGCGCGCGGCAGCACGAGCTGCAATTCGCCGCCGCGACTTTTCTTGTCATGGCGCATCGCCGCGACCAGCTCGCGCGGCTCGAGGGCACGACCGATCGAGCGGCGCAGGCTGGCGAGATCCGGGAGCAGATTCAAGCGCAGCAGCAGGCGCCGCACCCGCGCTTCGAGCTCGCGATCGTCGAGGCAACCCATTTCGCGCGCGGCCCGCAGTGCGATCGCGATCCCGACGCCGACCGCGACTCCGTGCGCAACCTTGCCGAAGCCCGCGCTCTGCTCGATCGCGTGGGCGAAGGTGTGGCCGAGGTTGAGCGCCTTGCGCGCGCCTGCTTCCATCGGATCGGCGGCGACGATCCGAGCCTTGGTGCGCACGCAGGCCTCGACGACTTCGCTCAAGAGACCCGGATCGCGCGCCGCGAGACGGTCCGCTTCGCGCTCGATCAAGCCGAGCAGATCGCCGCCCGCGACCAGGGCCGTCTTGACCACTTCGCCCAGGCCCGACCGATACTCGGACTCCTCCAGCGTCGCGAGCACGCGCGTGTCCGCGTACACGGCGCGCGGCTGGTGGAATGCTCCGGCGAGGTTCTTTCCCGCGCCGAGATTCACCGCGGTCTTTCCGCCTACGGACGCGTCCACCTGCGCGAGCAGCGTCGTCGGACAATGCACGACCGCGACGCCGCGCATGTACAGGGCCGCGGCGAGCCCGCCGAGGTCGCCAACCGCGCCGCCGCCGAGCGTCCACACGCACGAGCGCCGATCCAGCCCTTGCTGCGCGAGGAATTCCAGCGTGCTCGCGAGGTGCTCGAAATCCTTCGCGGCCTCGCCCTCGGGCAGCAGCGCGAGGCGAGCGTCCGCTTTCGGATCGAGCGTCCGCCCGTGCAATCCGTGCACGCGCGCATCGCTGATCAGGACGCGCGGCTTCTCGTTGGCGAAGCTCGCGCGCGCGAGGTCGAGCGCACCCGGGCCGATGTGCACCGTGTACGCTGGCGCGAGCTCGACCTCGACGCCGACCAGGGTCACGTCTTCGCGGCCGGACTGAATTTCCGCCGCTCGCGCCGGCGTTGGAGCAGCTCGGCCTCGAGGGCGTTGCTCTTGGCCTTGTCGTGTCGCAGCACGATCACGATGCCGATCCCGAGGACCAAGAGCGATCCGGCGACGAGGTAGGCCATGTGGCGCAGACCTGGCGAATCGGGGCGCACGAAAGGCTCGATCGATTGCACGACGAAGAACGGCGCGATCGCCACCCCTCCGTCGCGCGGCGTGTAGGCGAGGTTCTTGTAGAAGAAGCCGCGCAGGTTGACCTCCATCTCCTTGTGCACGCCGGACGGCAGCTGGTCGAACGGCGCGACGAAGCGCGCGACCTTCGGCGTGGTCCGCAGCCAGTCGCCGCGCGTGAACCAGCCCTCGATCATGTGCTCCACGCGCATCGGGTTTTCTTCCTGCGCCTGTGTCCAGGCGTTGAGTAGCCGTGCTTCCGTCAGGCGCACCGGCTTGCCTCGCCACTCGTCTCCGTGCTCGTAGATCGAGACGATCGTCTTCTGGTCGAGCATCGGAGCGTCGGCCCAGTTGATCTTGTTCGGCTCGAGGTTGGCCACGAAGGACACGAGCTGCCAGTGCGAGAGGGGATCGAGGCCCTCGATCCCATGCTCGACGCTGTCGTCGCGCAGGTAGGCGAAGACCGCTGGATCGAGCTCCTTGACCGGCGCGATCTTCGGGAAGGACGCGTACATCTTCGGTCCGACGAGCAGCGGCCCTTCGCGCCATTGCCCCTCGACTTCCTCGCTGTGCACGCGCAGGAACAGTCCATCGACGCGAACGAATTCGCCGGGCACCGGGGCGAGGCCGACGATCTCCTCGACCGCGAGGTAAACGCTCGCCCCGTCTTCCAGATGGCCGCGCAGGAAGAAATGCGGCTTGTCGGCGGAAGCAGGGTTGGGCATCTCGCGCATCTCTTCCACGAAGCAGCGCGCGCGCAGCAGTTTTCCGCGGTTCGCCTTGGGTTCCTTCACGAGATCCGCTGCGATAGCAGCGTTGAGCTCGCGGCCGCCGAGCGCCGCGTACAACCCGTCGTGGATATTCGCGGAAGCCTTGAATCCGGCTTCCAGAGCTTCAGCCGGCAGGACCACGCGCTGCTCGGGCCGCTCGTCTGCCGCGGTCGCTTCGAGCGAGGCCACGTCGATGTTCGGCGCGACGAGTTCCGTCGGCAGCTCGGCGGAGCTCTTCTCCTGCACCGACGCGAGTCCCTCGGCCTGGCGCTTGTCGCCCTGCATCTGCAGCGTGACCACCGCGCCGATCAGCACCAGAGCGCCGATCGCCATCAGGGTCACACGCTTCTTTTCCTTGGAGTTGAAGATGCCGCCGGAGGGCGCGCCCAGTTTCGAGGGGTCGTAGAGTTGCATGGATAGTTCTGCTTGGGCTAGCGACCAGCCGCCATCAACGGGCGGGCACGGATTCCATTCGACGCGCGGCGGCGGTGCCAGCCGCGCCGATCAATCCACGGAACAATCGATCCTGGACGCTGCCCTCGCGCTCGAGCTCGGGGTGCCACTGCACGGCGAGCGCGAAGGGGAGGTCCTGTCGTTCGATGGCTTCGATCAATCCTTCGCCGTCGCGCGCGGACACCGTCCAAGCCGGCCCGACCGAGGCGATGGCTTGATGGTGGCGCGAAATGACGTCCAGGTGCTCTACACCGACCAGCCGGGCCAGTTTCGAGGCGGGAGCGAGAGTCACTGAGTGCACGGCGCCTGCGCGGTGCTCCTGCTTGCCCGGACGGTCCTCGGGCAGGTGTTGGAAGAGACTGCCGCCCTCGACCAGCGCCAGGAGCTGCATGCCGTAGCACACGCCGAGCACCGGCATGCGCCGCTCCAGCGCCGTGCGCGCGAGCAGCACGTCGAAGTCCTGCTTCGCGCCGGCCGTGGGATTCGCCGCCGGATGGGTGACTCCGAGGCCGAGGCGCTCCATGTCGAAGTCGTCTCCGCCGGAGAGCAGCAAGCCGTCGAGCTCGCCGAGGACTCGCCGCACGTCGCTAGGGCCCCCGACTGGCGCGAGCACCACGGGAATCCCGCCGGCCTTGAGCACGGCGTCGGCGTAGCGATGGGCCAGGGCCACCCGCGGCGTGTCGCCCGCCAGGGCGACCCCATTGATACCGATCAGCGGATGCTCGACGCGCGTCACGCGCAGAGTTTAGCCCATCTCAGTCGTTGAGCAGGCGCAGCGTGAGTGGATAGCGGAAGCGCTTGCCGTCCGCGGCCTGGATCGAGGCGATCACGACCAGCACGATCTTGTAGAAGGGCAGCAGCAGGTGGATCACGAGCCCCAGGAAGCAGAAGCAGTACAGGGGAATCGCGGCGACCCACAGGATCAGCAGATTGAGCTGGAAATTCAGCGATTCACGCCCGTGCCAGTCGGCCTCGGGGTTCTCGTCCTTCTTCATCAGCCACACGATCAAGGGCCCGATGAATCCGACCAGGAAGCAGCTGAAGCCGAAGTCGAACAGGCTGGTCAGGTGCGCCGCCATCGGCCAGCCGGTGTCCCGCGACGGCAAGGGCCCGCCTGGGATGGGTTGCGAACCACCGGCATAGGGCGGCGAGCCCGGCGGAGGCTGCGGCGGAACTCCAGGGGGCAGGGGCTCGAAGGGCACGGGCTCCGGGCGCGGCGGGGGAGGCGAGTAGGGCGGCGGCAGCGGCGCGCTGCGCTCGGGATTCTTCGCGGGCTCCGGAGTCGGCGCCTGAGGCGCGGATCCCGTGCCGAGCTGCATCGGAGGCACGATCGGAGGCGTGACGGGCGGGACCGGGGGCGGCGTCGGAGCGGACGCTTTTTCGCTGAGCGAGAGGTCCGTCGGCCAGACCTGGGGCTCGGCATGCCGCTCGAGGGGCAGATTCTGCGCGGGATCTTGGGGCGGCGATGCTTCGGGGTCGGTCATGGCGTGCTCCGGAAAAGGAAGCCGCGGGTTACGCGAGCGAGCCTCAGCATTTTCCGCGCCACGCCATCGCGGTCACGATTCGCGCTCGACGATTGCCCGGCGATTCCGCCGACGCTCGCTCAGAGCGAGCCGACGCTCGCTCAGAGCGTGAAGTCGTAGTCGATCGCGAGCGGCGCGTGGTCGGAGAAACGCTGGTCGCGATAGATCGACTCGCGCCGCGCCTTGGCCGCCACTTCGGGTGTCGCGAGGTGGTAATCCAGCCGCCATCCGACGTTCTTCGCCCAGGACTGCCCGCGAGCGCTCCACCAGGTGTACTGCTCCGGTTTCTTGTTCAGCTTCCTGAACACGTCGACCAAGCCTGCCTCACCGAAGAGGCGCGTCAGCCAGGCGCGCTCGGCGGGCAGAAAACCGGAGTTCTTCTGGTTCGAGCGCCAGTTCTTCAAGTCGATCTCCTGGTGCGCGATGTTGACGTCGCCGACCAGGATGAACTCGCGCTCGGCCTTCAAGGCCATCAGGTGCGGATAGACGATGTCGAGGAATCGATACTTGGCCGCCTGGCGCAATTCGCCCGTGGTGCCGCTCGGGAAATAGCAGCTGATGATGCTGAGCTTGCGGCGCTTGTTGTCGAAGCGCGCCTCGACGTAGCGGCCCTCGGCGTCGAACTCGTCGTGGCCCAGTCCGACCACCACCGAGCTGGGCTTCTTGCGGCTGTACAGGCCGACGCCGGAGTAGCCCTTCTTCTGCGCGAAATGGAAATGGCCGCGCAGCCCGGCGACCTGCTCGAAGCGATCGGCGATATCGGTCGCCTGGGCCTTGACCTCCTGCACGCCCATGCAATCCGCGCCGGTCTGCGCTGCCCACTCGACGAAGCCCTTGGAGGCCGCCGAGCGGATGCCATTCAAGTTGAGCGTGACCAGTCGGAAGGCCATGGGGCGAACAGGATAGGGCCGACCTTCTCACATTTCTCGTGATCTCCGCCGCGTCCTTTTCGCGTGAGAGGGGAGAGAGCTTCCCGCCAGGCCCCCGTTGAGACCATGAACATGAACACCGATCATTCGCCCCGAACCTCCGAGCTGTCCGAACACCGTCCGCGTTGGACCCCGGGCGGACCTGCGCTCGGGGCAGCGAGAGGCCTGCTCGGATTGGTGGTGTCCATCGCGGTCAGCGCTCCGCTGGCCAGCGCGCAATGGATCGTCGTCAGCCTGCACCCGCCCGGTTCGCCGGGCTCGCAGGCCCGCAGCGTGCACAGCGGCCAACAGATCGGCTCCAACATCGTGGGCGGCGCTTGGCACGCCAGCCTGTGGAGCGGCACGGCTGGATCGATCATCGATCTGCATCCCTCGGCGGGGCCGGACTGGTCCGAGGGCTGGGGCATGGACGGCTCGCAGCAGGTCGGGCGCGCGCGGCTCGGCGGCATCTGGCGCGCGAGCCTTTGGACCGGCACGGCGAGCTCGTGGATCAATCTGGCTGCCGCGGGGTCGACGGAATCGATGGCCCACGCCGTCGACGCGGGCCAGCAGGTGGGTTGGACCTATTTGACCGGCAGTTTCTACGCGAGCCTGTGGACCGGCAGCGCGGGCTCGTTCGTCAACCTCAACCCTGTCGGCGCGACACGGTCGAGCGCGCTCGGCGTCAAGGCGGGAGTTCAGGCGGGCTGGGCAAGCATCGGTGGCGTGGACCGCGCCGGCATGTGGAGCGGGACGTCGGCTTCGTGGATCGATCTCCATCCAGCCGGGGCGATCGGGTCGTCCGCCCGGGATGTCGACGGAACGCAACAGGTCGGCGACATAGCCGACTTCAATTTCACCGGCCGCGCCAGCCTGTGGACGGGCTCAGCCGCGTCCTGGGTCGACCTGAGTCCCGCGGGTTCGGGTGAGTCGATTGCTCACGCCGTCGACGCCGGCGAGCAGGTCGGAGCGGCCCGCTTCGGGGGAATCAACCACGCCAGCCTGTGGAGCGGGAGCGCGGCATCCTGGGTCGACCTGCACGCGTTCCTGCCGCCGAACTTCAACCTGTCGGAGGCTCGCAACATCTGGCACAGCGGCGGGAACACCTATGTCGCAGGCTTCGGTCAGAACACGACGACGAACACCTACGAGGCGCTGTTGTGGATCAAGTCGCCACCGCCTTTCACCACGTATTGCACCGCCAAGCTCAATTCGCTGGGCTGCACTCCGGCGATCGGAGGCGCCGGCTCGAGCAGCGCGAGTGCGAGCTCGGGCTTCCAGGTCAGCGGCGCCAACGTGCGCAACAACAAGCCCGGCATCCTGCTCTACGGCTCGACCGGCCGCGCCGCCACGCCCTTTTCCGGCGGCATCCTGTGCGTCAACGGTCCGCTGCGGCGAGTGCAGGGCCTTTCGTCGGGAGGAACTCCCAACCCCGCTAACGACTGCAGCGGCGTGTACAGCGTCGACATGAACGCCTTCAGCGCAGGCCTGCTCGGCGGCAACCCCGCGGCCTTCCTGCTCGTACCCGGGACCGTCGTCGACTGTCAGTACTGGGGTCGCGATCCCGGATTCGCGAGCCCCAACAACACGACGCTCACCAACGGGCTCGAGTACGTGATCGGCAGCTAGCGCGTCGCGAGCGCCGTCGCGATCAAGCGATACAGCAAGCGCGCGCCGACGATCGCGTCCCACGCGTCCTCGTCCTCGGGCGTGGCACCGGGATTGACCTCGTTCAAGTCCAACCCGACCACGCGCCGGCCGCTCTTCGCCAGCTCGTCGAGCCACAAGTTCGCTTCGCGCCACGAGAGTCCACCCGGCACCGGCGTGCCCGTGTTCGGGCACAGGGTCGGATCCAGCCCGTCGACGTCGAAGCTGACGAAGACGTTCTTCGGCAGGAACTCCAGGTGCTCGCGCACGATGTCGCGCAGGCTCTCGCCATCGAAACGCGCCGCGGCCCAGTCGCGGTCGAACACCGTGCGGATCCCGCCGTCGGAATCGTGGATCGCCTCGTACTCCGCCTCGCAGAAATCGCGGACGCCGACCTGCACGATGCGCGACACCGCAGGCAGCTTGCGCACGACGTTGTCCATGATCGACGCGTGCGACCACTCGAAGCCCTCGTAGGCGAGGCGCAGATCGGCGTGGGCATCGAAGTGCAGGAGCCCGAGATCGCCGAAGCGCTCGGCGCAGGCCTGGATCGCTCCGAACGGGGTCGAGTGGTCGCCGCCGACGATCGCGGGCAGGCGATCGCGCGCGAGCACCTCGACCGTTTTCGCGTGGACCAGCCGGTTCACCTCCTCGCCGATCGCATTGACCCGCGCCAGGGCCCGCTCGAGGACCGGATTCCCCGCCACCGCGCCGCCGACCGCGATCACCTGATCCGCCAGGCCGGTAGCCTCGTCGTTCCAGGCATCGAAGCGCTCGTCGATCTCCGCCATCGCGATCCCGGCCTCGTAAGGCCGCCCGGTCGCGAGGTCGAACAGGTCGACCTGCAGGCTGGCGCGCAGGATCGCCCGCGGCCCGCGGGCTGCTCCCTTGCGGTACGAAGCCGTCGCGTCGAAGGGCACCCCGATCACGATGACCTGGGCGTCGGCGACCTGGCTCTGGAGCCCGAACAGGCCTGCATCGGCCGTCGCGGCGGCATTGGGGTCGAAATTCTTGCTCACGGGCAGGGATGATGGGTCCCATCCGAGCCTGGCGCAACCCGCCGGAATTCTTGCTCTATCGCCAAGAAGGCCGCGTTGGACTTCGTTGCAAGCCCCGAAGCTGCCCACTTCTGTATGGACGAACCCTCAGACGGACAACTCCTCGACGCCTTCCAGCGCGGGGATTCCCACGCCCTCTCGACCCTGATCGCGCGGCACCAGTCGGCCTTGCTCCGACACGCGCGATCGCTGGTCGGAGCCGATGGGTCCCACGAGGACATCGTCCAGGAAGCCTTCATGAAGCTGGTGCAGCGACCACTGGAATTGCCGGCGGAAGCACGAGGCGATGCCGCAGCGGAGCGGGCGCTGATGTCTTCCTGGTTGCACAAAGTCGTGAGGAATCAAGCGATGGACACACTTCGGGCGGAACAGAGACGCAAACAGCGCGAGGAGCGCGCCGCGGAGCGCGACGTCGCGCGCGAATCAGGCAGCGAGGTCGACGCGGGCGATACGCGCGCGGCGGTCGAGCGCAGTTTGAATCGTCTTCCCGCGGAGCAGCGAGAAGTCCTCGTCCTTCGACTCTTGTCGGACAAGAGCTACCGCGAGATCGCGGAGATCACGGGTAAGAAAATCGGCACGGTCGGCTGGCTCGTCAGCGTCGGCCTGCGTGCCTTGAGCCAGGAGCTCGCGCCGTTGTTCGGCGGAACAGTCGCCGCGCGCGGTGCGCAAGTGCAAGGGGTGACGGTCGGGGTCGTAGCAGGCGGGCAATCGGCCCAAGGAGTGCGGTCGTGAGTGAAATCGAAATGAACGAACGTGACCGGTTGAATCAACTGTTGTGCGCGTATGTGCTCGGCGAGGCCGATGAAGCCGAGCGCGCCGAGATCGAAGCAGCCCTGGTGAAGGATCCTGCTCTGCGCGACGAGCGCACGCGCCTCGAAGCGACGATCGGGCTGGTGAAGAGCTCGATGGGCAAGGACGAGACGCTCTCGTATCAGGCCGCGAGCGAGGTCACGCGAGCCGCCGCGCAGATCGCCCAGCCCTGGCCCGCCGCGAGTCGCCGCGCACCCTGGCGCCAATCCACTTCGCTGCGCATCGCGGCATCGCTCGTCGCCTTGATCGGCGGCGGGTATCTCGGATGGAAGCTGTTCGTGAAGCCCGATCGCGTCGAGACGCTGATGGCGAGTGCTCCGAAGGAAGAGTCGGAGCGGTCGCTTGGATACGAAAAGAAGCTGAAAGGCCTTGGTTACTTGGGCCAAGGTTCGATGCCGGCGCCCGCGACTGAAACTGCCAAGCGGGAATCGGACGCGTCTGGCCTCGACTCCAAGCAGAATCTCGCCGAAGGATCCACCCTCGAGCGCTCCGAATCGAAGAACGACGAGCGTCTCGATGTCCAACTTCGCAAGGCGAATGAGGACGCGCTCGCGGCCCGCGCGGTCGGCTTGAAGGATCAAGTCGGGGCGATCGATGGGGCAACGCCACCCGATGTCGTGTACGCAGTACGCGGCGGCGGTCAGACTGAGGGCACCAGCCTCGTCGATTTGAATGGCTTCGGGCATGGCAACGGATCTCCTCGCTTCGACGATCGACTTGCTGGCTCACCGCCTGCTGTCGATCAACCGACTGAGAGCTCGGGCTCGGATGAGTACTACCTTGGAAAGGGCAAGGAAGCCGAGGCGAAGCCAGGAGTCTTTGGGGCTCGCGGCTTTGGCCAGCCGACCGCACCGCCTGCAACTCCTCGCGGCCTAACTCCAGGGTCGCCTAGCGGATCACCGCTAGAATCGAGTGGATATACAAGCTCGCTCAGCAAGGTTCGTGCTGGAAAGGCTCATCATGGATCTGGGGCAGGCAGCGGCTCTCCGACGAGTCCGGGTCCCGCGATCGCGGGGGCTCCCGGACCCAGCGGACCCACGACTCCGGGCGCCACAACTCCTGGATCTCCCTCCGCTGCGAAGGCGACTACAGGTACCGGTGGTCAGGTCACGCTGAATGGAGTGGGTAGAAACAATCTGCTGACACCAGGGGATCCCTTCGGGCTCCGTGATGGCGACTCCAAAGAAGGGGCAGACGGCAATTTCGACTGGGAGGTAGAGGCGGGCGATCTCTTCGTTCTCGACACGGGGGCCGCCTCCGAAGAGCAGACCCCCTTCGAACAGGTCGACCGCTTCAAGGAAGGCAAGCTCGACAACGCTCGCGACGAACGCGCTCAACGCCAACGCCGCATCCTGACTCCCGAGGAACGCCAAGCCCGCATCGAAGAAATCATCGTCTCCTGCCGGAGACTTCCGAACGAGAAGCCGCGCGACATGTTCTTCCGCTTCTGGGGCGACAACCCCTACGAGTGGACCGCGAACGATCGCCAGTCGACCTTCTCGATGGACGTCGACACCGCGAGCTACACGCTTGCTCGCAAGTACCTCGTCGCGAACCACCTTCCCGAGAAGGCCCAGATCCGCACCGAGGAGTTCGTCAACTACTTCAAGCCCGACGTCGCGCCGCCGACCAAGGGGACCTTCGCGATCGTGACCGAGCTCGCGCCGAGCCGCTTCTCCAACCCTGCCGAGAACAAGTGGATGCTGCGCGTCGCGGTGCGCGGCCAGGAAGTCCAGAAGAACGAGCGCGCGCCGCTCGCCCTGACCTTCGTGATCGACGTCTCGGGCTCGATGAAGGAAGAGCACCGTCTCGAGCTGGTCAAGCACGCCCTGCGCCAGCTGGTCGGTCAGCTCGACGCACGCGACTCGATCGCGCTGGTCGCCTTCTCGAATGACACGCGTCTGGTCCTGCCGATGACCTCGGCGGCCAAGCGCGATCTGATCGAGAGCGCGATCGATCCGCTGCAGCCCGACGGCAGCACCAACACCGAAGCGGGCTTGCGCATGGGTTACGAGCAGGCGCTCGGCGCGCTGACCTTGAACGCGACCAACCGCGTCGTGCTCCTGACCGACGGTGTCGCCAACGTGGGCATCACCGATCCCAACGCACTCGTGCAGACGGTCGAGCGCCAGCGCAAGGCCGGCATCTACCTCAACACGATCGGCGTGGGTATGGACAACCACAACGACAACCTGCTCGAGCAGCTCGCCGACAAGGGTGACGGCCTGTGCAACTACGTCGACGACGCGGCCGAGGTGAAGCACGCGCTGGTCGACAACTTCCTGCAGGCTCTGGTGCCGATCGCTCGCGACGCCAAGGTCCAGGTCGAGTTCGACCCGGCCCAGGTGGAGAGCTACCGCCTGCTTGGGTACGAGAATCGCGCGATCGCGGACCAGGATTTCCGCAACGACAAGGTCGACGCGGGCGAAATCAATTCCGGCCACCAGATCACGGCGATGTACGAGATCGTGCGGGTCGGCAATCTCGCTGTGCAGGACGCGCCGCTGGCCAAGGTGCACGTGCGCTTCAAGCCGGCGTACAAGAACGGGATCGCGCAACCGGGCAGCGACGAGGCTTCGGAGATCTCCAAGCCCGTGCTCGCCAGGGAAGCGGCCGGCAGGTTCGAAGCGACGAGCTTCGGTTACCGCCGCGCCGTGCTCGCCGCCCAGTTCGCCGAGTTCCTGCGCCGCAGCGTCCACGCCCGCGGCGATTCCCTCGACCAGCTGATCGCGGACCTCCTGAAGCTCTCGAGTGACAGGACCGGCGATGCCGAGGTCGCCGAGCTCGCCGACATGGTGGTCAAGTCGAAGGGCCTGCTGGAAGCCGAGTTCGCGCGGCGCGGGGAGCTCGACAGCTGCGTGTACCAGCTGCGCGAGACGCGCTGGCAGCGCGAGCAGCGTGAAATGGCGAAGCTGGACGCGGACCGCGAGATTCTGCGCGCCATGGACGAGCAGATCGCGCTCCAGGAAGCCCGCTTGCGCGCGCTGCTGGAACAACGCCTGAAGTAACCAGCCACGGGGATTTACGAAGGGGCCGTCCGACCGTGGGAGTCGGGCGGCCCTGTTCTCTTGCTTGTGAACCCCGCGCGGGGCACCTTGACGTCCGCATGCGCGTCCAAGCAGCGATCGCCGCCGTCCTGTTCTGCGCCGCCATCTTCCTGCGCGGCATCGAAGCGCCTGCGCGCGTCGCGCCGGAGCAGCGCGCGGAACGGCCGGTGCTCGCTTCGCCCTTGCAGTTCCTCGGCAGCAGCGGGTCGAAGCGCGCCGGCGAGTTGCGGGAGCTTTTGCCCGAGGCTCTGCGCGAGCCCTGGCGGCGCACGACGACGGGCCTGGTCGCCTTGATGCAATGCCCCAACACGGTCGATTGGCTCGCCACGCCGCGCGGCCAGGAGTTCGAGAGGACGCTGGCCGAGCTCGAGCGCGGCGATGCGACGCAAGGGCTGGCGGCGCTGGTGATGCTGGTCGACCTCGCGCGGCACACGAAGTGGGCGCCGAGCATGTTCGTCGGGCCGCAGCACGCCGAGCGCGTCGGGGATCTGCTGCAAACCTGGCTCGCGAATTTCGCGGAACGATCGAGCGATGATGTCACGCTCCACGAGCCGGCCATCGCGGGTGCGCTGCTCTACGCAAGGGTGATGCGCGCGGCGTACAACTCGCCGACTTTCGGCCGAAGCGAGGCGCCGTATGCGAGGGCGAGAGCTTTCACGAGCGAGCTGTGCGGTCTGCAGGCGAAGACTCAGACGCAATTCGGTCGCGGACTGAAGGATCGACATCCGAGCGCGTTCCTGGGCTTGAGCACGGAGGATTTCCTTGCCGGTGCGGACGAAGCCGCGCGCCTCGCCTTTCCCGACATCGACGGAGCCTGCGGGAAATGAACGCGGAGCGCCAGCTGACTCTCGCGTGTCTGTTGATCGCCATCGGCGGCGTGTTGCTTGCCATGCAGCTCGACGGGGATGGGGCGATCGTCGGAACCGGGTACGCGCCGCTCGGTATCGGCGCCGTGGTCGCACTCGCCGCGACGCTGCTCGCGGGCGCGCGCTCGACGACTTTGCCGCGCGACGCGCTCGATGTGCTTTCGACGGCGAGTGGTTTCCTAGGGCTCGCATTCATCGTCGCCGGAGTCCTTGCGCCGGGCGGAAGCTGGCTGTTCTTCGAAGTGCTCGTCCTCCTGTGGCTGCTCACGCGTCGGCGGCCGGATGAAAAATCCGACGGGCCGATGCTCACGCCTTCGGCTTGCATCGCTCTCGCGCTGATGCTCCTGCTGAGGCTTTGGATCGCGTTTCAAGGCAGCGAGAATCGCTGGCAGTTGGCGGAGATCTCGGTGCCCATCGTGTCGTGGATTCCCTGGAGCTTCCTCGACCCGATCAAGACGATCAAACTTGGGTCGTTCGATCCGACCGAAATGGGACTGCCGGCCGGAGGCATGCGTTTCGGACCGACGCTGGCCCTGTGGTCGTGTGGATTCGCCGCGGTTGCGAGCGGATTAATGTGGCGCTCGCGTGCGGCTTACGAGCTCGAGAACGATCGCATCCACCAGACGATCCAGACCCTGCCGCCGGCGCTCGCGAGACTGGTCGAGCGCTTGATCCCCGAAGAAGATTGGAAGCGCCTCGGCCTGCACGGCCTGTCCGAGCGGATGCGCTGCAAACGCATCGAGTCCCTCGTCGAAAAGGAAATGCGCGCCCGCCGCGAATTCGAAGGCATGCTGAAGCACACCCCGCTGCTCGGCCCCCCGGGCGCCAGCGCCTTCGCGACCGAGATCGAAGACGCGATGCGGCGCGAGTGACTCCGGCCGATCAGCGCCAGCCGTAGGACCAGTAAAAAGCGGGTGCGACGTGCTCGGCGGGGGTGTCGCCGGCGAGGGTGAGGTAGAAGCCGATCGGGGCGGGTTCCACGTCGTCGTGGCGACCGTTGTATTGCGTCGCGCCGGAGCGGGTTCCGACGGCAAGCACTTCGAAGGACACGAACTTGGACTTCGCCGTGTCGAACTCGGCGGTGCCGAAGAGTTTCACTTCGAGCTCGAGCTCGTGCTTGCCCGGCGCCTGCATGTCCTTGAAGCCTTCGATCGCCCACACGCCTTCGCGATGCGTGTGCGTCGCTCCGCGCAGCTTCACGGTCGCAATTCCGTCGGCGACCCTGACGACTTCGGACTCGAGCACGGCCGTCTGGATGTCCTCATCGGAGTACGCAGTCGTCTGGCCGCGCACGTTGTCGACGAAATTGAGCTTCGCCAGTCGCCGGATCAGCGCGTCGGGCGCGCTCGCCTTCTCACCCTTCGCCAGCTTCGCGGGCAGGAGCGAGCGGGCCTCTTCGCCGCGGAACCATGCGTAATCCTGGTTCCACGCATCGGCGCGCCAATCGTGCGGCTGCTTGTCGCGCGGTAAATCTCGCGAGAAGACGCGCAGGACGAGGCCGTCGGCGGGATAGCGATTCTCCGGCCGATTGACTTTGCTCGTGTCCGCGCTCGGATCGCCGGCTTGCATGCGCTCGGTCTCGGACAGGGTGTTCCACTTGTCCAGCGCGCGCTGCAACATTCCCGCGACCGCCTTCGGATCGTTGGCGTTGATGCTGGCCAGCATCACGCCACTCGGCGCGGTGGCGTAGATGCCTTGACGCGTGTTGGTCGGTTTCGTGCGACCGGCGTAGTGGCCCTGCTCGAACACTTTCTGCGCGAGCCGGCACTCGGGGTCCTTGCCGCTCTGCAGTCGGTTGACCTCGTCAGCGGAGACGACGAAGCTCTTGAGCAGGGCTTGAACCTGGGGGTCGGACCAGACGGACCGTCTGGCGATCACACCATTGTTTCACGTGCAGGCCATCGGATGGCCGTTCATGGCCCAGAGCAGGATGGGCTTGCCCTGTGCTTGGGCTTGGACCACGGCCTCCCAGAAAGTCGGCTTCCAATCGCAGTCCTCGAACGTGAGCTCGGAGGCCTTGGGCCGGATCGTGTCGCGCCATTGGGCGAAGTTGCTCTCGGTCAGCTCGGGAACCTGGAAGGTGAGCGCGATCGCGAGCATGGTGAGGGCGCGGGAGAACATGACCTCGGCGATTCTACCAGACGCGTTCGTGCTTGTGGCCGCACGTGCGCGGCCATGCGTCCCTGGGACTCGTCTTGCGTTTCTCTCGCACTGCCTCGAGCAGGTAACCGCGCCGCTGCGCGTTGCGAGGGTCGCTCGGAATCAGCGCCGCTCGAGCACCACGCTCAGCGGCAGGTGATCCGAGCCCGCGTCCTCGAGCACGCGCGCTTCGCGACAGACATAGGCCTCGGTGTGCCACACGTAGTCGATGCGCACGAAGGGCGGGATCGGCAAGCCGCGGTACTTCTTGAAGACTGGGAAAGTCAGCCCGAATCCGCGGCCCGCACCGCGGAAAGCGTCGCGCAAGCCGGCGACTTCGAGCAGCTGGCACAGGTCCATGTTCTCGGTCGCGTTGAAATCGCCGGCGATGATCGCGGCTCCTGCCGAGCGAGCCTCCAGGGCCATGCTTTGGAAGTCGCGCGGATTGCGCGAGGAAGGGCCGAAGAGCAGCCGCGAAAGTCCCGGGTGCACGTTGAAGAGGGTCGTGCGCTCGCCGCGGATGTCGATCACGGCGCGCTGGTAGGCTCGGCGCGAATCGAGTTGCAGCAATCCCGCATCGAGGATCGGATACTTCGAGAAGATCCCCATGCCGTCGATGCCGAGGCCGTGCAGGTCGCGGTGCGGGTAGAGCTCGAGCAGGTCGTGCCCGAAAGCGTGCTCCTGGTCGGCCGTCAGCTCCTGGATCAGCACCACGTCCGCCGCTTCGACGCGCAAGAGTTTCACGATCTGCTCGTACGACGCCACTCCAGCGCCGACGTTGAACGAAAGCACTTCGAGCGCCTGTCCGCTGCGGGGCGGCGCTTCCGGCGGCGGGATCAAGAAGTGTCCGAAGATCGAAATCCACGCTCCCGCGATCACGGCGTGCGCCGCCGCGGCGGTCCAGCGCCGGCGGACGAGAGCGATGAGCAGCAACGCGAAGGAGGGCATGCACAGCCACAAGAGCAGCGGCTCGATCACGGAGAAGGGCCACAGCACGGGTCCGAAGATCGCGCGCAGGATCAGGTAGATCGCGAAGCTCGAGGGCACGACGCGCCACGCGATCGAAAGCGTGCGAAGCGTCAAGTGCGTTTGGCGAGCGCGCGGCGCTGTTTCATGGTCCGCGCTCGACTCCTCTCGCCGCAGATCGTGACTCGCGTCTCGCGCCGCGAGCGCGCGATCGGGCGTGGGAAGTCGTCACGAAGGAGCATCGTCCCACGTTAGCACGGTCGCTTGCGATGGGGGATCGATGTCGACACACCGACTGTAGGCGAGGGGCGCGCCAGGGCTAGACTGCCGATATGCACGTCAACGCCGCTCTCGTGCTCGCGCTCATGCTCGCTGGTGTGCAATCGACGCCTCGCGCCGACTGGAAACAGCCGCCGATCCACACGGGAACCGAGAGCGTCGAGGCCCTGCCCTGGGCTTTGACCATCGAAGAGGCGCTCGCGCGCGCCAAGAAGGAGAAGAAGCTCGTGCTCGCGACGGTCGTGGCGGTCAGCGACGACCACTGGGTTTGCGGTTACGCGGGCGCGGAAGCGCTGTGGGCGGGCAAGGGCGATCCCTGGGGCGGCAACGAGATGGCGATGGCGCGCGACGAGGGCCTCCGCAAGGAATGCGTCATGATGGCCACCTGGTTTGCGAATCCGGACGTCCAGGCTCTGCTCGCGAAGCACTTCGTGCCGGTGCGCCTGCGCTGTCGGCCGTGGGATTTCGACCTCGACTTCCCTGAAGATCCGCTCGATCCCTTGGGCACGAAGCTCGACGACGTCGGCGCACCCGCGCTCATCGTCGCGTCGGCGGAAGGGAAGCTCCTGCATTCGCTCGGCCGCATCGGTGTGTTCACGCCCGAGATCGCGCCGGCGATGTTGCGCGCGGTGCTCGCGAAAGCCGGGGTCAAGGACGTGGCGCCGGCTCCGAGCAAGGTTCCGGAGCTCGATCCCAAGCTCGCGGCCTTCGTTGCGAAGAGCGGGATCCAGCTTGCGGAGTGGACGCGGGGCGCGCCCGTGTTCCTCCATCCTCTCGCGCGGACCACCGAGCTCGACGCGACGATCGTGGACCATGTCGAGGTGCTCGAACGCGCCGCGAGCGTGCTGCTCGCGCTGCAGTCCGACGACGGCGGCTGGCACAACCCTGTCTACGACGTCTATCCGAATGGCGGCGAGGGCTCGGAGTGGGACCAGAACGTGTCGCGCACCGCGCTCGTGGTCGATGCGCTGCTC
>Ga0193706_1000188_pt1 | contig 42482 bp, 30 predicted proteins | sample U3c1metaG_FD_160130 | JGI IMG/M metagenome (GOLD analysis project Ga0193706, IMG submission 160130) | Soil microbial communities from a riparian zone of the East river system, Colorado, United States - U3c1 | ecosystem: Environmental > Terrestrial > Soil > Riparian zone | place: USA: East River... | reverse complement strand
TCACGGAACGAGGGCTGAGCACTCGTCATTGAATCCGGCCCGCTCCCGCTCCCGGTCCCGCCACCCGATTTCATCATCCTGGAGGACCTTGGGGAACTCGACGAGCATTGGCGACCACTCGATCAAGGGTCTCCTCGAGACGAGAGCAAGACCCTTGGTCTGTACGCAACAACCCTTGGGAGGGCAGCAAACCTGTCAGATGTAGATCGACCCCGGATGAGAGTGGTTCATGGCCACGTTCATCGCGTAGACGCCCAATTTGCCGAGGAGGCTCATGACCAGCGCCGCGATGAGCGCCGTTCCGAAGGTTCTGACTTCGAGCCGGCTCGTCAGCCCGTCGGTAACCTTCAGCAAAATGGCGTTGACGATCCAATGTGTGATCAGCGAAAGCAAGAAGCCGATCCCCAAGGTGGCGATGCCGAGCACGTAATAGAGCAGCGTTCCGAGCAAGAAATTGACGATGCCGAAAACGGCCGCCACGACGATGGCGTCACCGAGGCTTCTGACGTGAAACCCTGGAACCAGCTTCGCCGTGAGCCAAAACGCCAAGGAGAGGATGAGCCATTGTAGAAGGAGGTGCACCCCCACACGCTAACCATCCGCTGAGCGCTGCCAAGGCCCTTCCTGTGCTAGCCTCGGCGCCCTCGATTCGAGGAGGAAGTAAGAAGATGGGCCGTTACGTTTACTTGTTCGGAGGCGGAAAAGCGGACGGGGATGGCACCCAAAAGGACCTTTTGGGTGGAAAGGGCGCTGGCCTTGCCGAAATGACACGCCTCGGCATCCCCGTGCCGCCGGGATTCACCATCACCACCGAGGTCGCCGTCGATTACGCATCGCGCGGACCCGAGCACGGACTTCGCGACGAAATTCGCGCCGAGGTCAAAGCCGCACTGACGGCCGTCGAGTCGCTCATGAAGCGCAAGCTCGGCGGCGCCGACAAGCCGCTCCTCGTCTCGGTGCGATCCGGGGCGCGCGCGTCCATGCCGGGCATGCTCGACACCATCTTGAACCTCGGGATCAATGACGATGTTGCGCGCACGCTCGCCAAGGAAACGGGCAACGAGCGCTTCGCCTTCGACGCCTATCGACGCTTCATCATGATGTACTCGGACATCGTTCTGCACGTCCCGCGCGCGAAGTTCGAAGAGCACCTCGATGCCATTCGCTACGAGGTGGCGACGAAGAAGGGCCTGTCGGCCTCCCAGTGGAACAAGGAAGAGCTGAAACGGCGGCTGCCGGATTCCGAGATCCCCGCCAGCGAGCTAGAAAAACTGATCGGCATCTACAAAGACATCGTCACGCGCGAAACGGGCAAGCCCTTTCCGACCGACCCCGAGATGCAGCTCTGGGGCGCCGTCCGCGCCGTCTTCGAGAGTTGGAACAACACCCGCGCCAAGACCTACCGCAAGATGCACGGTATCCCGGAGAGCTGGGGCACGGCCTGCAACGTGCAGGCGATGGTGTTCGGCAACCTGGGGGACGACTCGGCCACCGGCGTCGCCTTCTCGCGCAATCCTTCCACCGGCGAAAATCGATTCTTCGGCGAATGGCTCCCCAACGCCCAAGGAGAAGACGTCGTGGCCGGCATCCGCACGCCGCTCCCGCTGAGCCGGGGAGCCGAAAGCGCCCACGACACCGATTCCGGCTCGTCGCTGGAAGTGAAGATGCCCGAAGTCTTCAAGAAGCTCGTCGAAGTGCGCGATCGGCTGGAAAAGCATTTTCGCGACATGCAAGACCTCGAGTTCACCATTCAAAAAGGGCAGCTCTTTCTGCTGCAGTGCCGTAACGGCAAGCGCACCGCGCAGGCCGCCGTGCGCATGGCGGTGGAGATGGTGAAGGAAGGGCTCATCTTGCCCAAAGAGGCGATCCTGCGCGTCGAGGCGTCGTCGATCGATCAGCTCCTGCACCCCGCCCTCGACCCCAAGGCGGGAAAGACGCTCCTCGCGCGCGGTCTGCCGGCGAGCCCCGGCGCCGTGAGCGGCGAAGTCGTTTTCAGCGCCGAGGACGCCGAGCGCCGCTCGGCGCAGGGCATTGGCGTCATTCTGGTGCGCGTCGAGACGTCGCCGGAAGACGTGGCCGGCATGAAAGCGGCCCGCGGGGTGCTCACCGCGCGCGGCGGGATGACGAGCCACGCCGCCGTCGTCGCCCGCGGCATGGGCAAATGCTGCGTCGCGGGGTGCTCGGCCATCAGCGTCGACTATGCCGAGCAGGTGATGCTCATCACCGTCTACGAAGACGACGGCACCAAGAAGGATACGCGCCGCATCAAGGCGGGCGACGTGATCACGCTCGACGGGTCTTCGGGCAGCGTCTACCTGGGGAGCGTCCCCACCGCGCCCGCCGCCCTGAGCCCCGAGTTCGCCGAGCTCATGGTGTGGGCCGACGCGGCACGCACGTTGCGCGTGCGCGCCAATGCCGACACGCCGCTCGACGCCCGCACCGCGCGCAACTTCGGCGCGGAGGGCATCGGCCTCTGCCGCACCGAGCACATGTTTTTCGACGGCGCGCGCATCCCCGTCATGTGGGAGATGATCCTGGCCACGACGCGCGCTGCGCGGGAGAAAGCGCTGGACAAGCTCCTCCCGTTCCAGCGCGGTGACTTCGTCGGCATCTTTCGGGAGATGAAGGGTCTGCCGGTCACGATCCGCCTTTTGGATCCGCCGCTGCACGAGTTCTTGCCGCAGGAGTCGGCCCAGCTCGAGAAGCTCGCCCGCGACACGAACACGCCGCTCGACGAGCTGAAAAAGCGCAGCGTCGAGCTGCACGAGTTCAATCCCATGCTCGGGCACCGCGGCTGCCGACTCGCCGTCACCTATCCCGAGATCTACGAGATGCAAGTGCGCGCCATCCTCGAGGCGGCCTGCGAAGTGGCCGGCGAAGGCTTGGAAGTGCTCCCCGAGATCATGATCCCGCTCGTCATCACGCGGCCCGAGCTCGACCGGATGAGGGAGCTCGTCGACCGCGTCGCCAAGACCGTCTTCACCAAGACGGGACGCACCGTGCCCTACTTTTTCGGAACCATGATCGAGCTGCCGCGCGCGGCCTTGCTCGCCGGCGATCTCACCACCAACGCCGATTTCTTCTCCTTCGGCACCAACGACCTCACCCAGGCGACGATGGGACTCTCGCGCGACGACGCCGGCAAATTTCTCCCCGTCTACGTCGAGCAAGGACTGCTCCCGGCCGACCCTTTTCAGTCCCTCGACGTCACCGGCGTCGGCGCGCTCGTCCGTCACGCGTGCGAAAAGGCCCGCGCCGTCAAGAGCACGATGAAGCTCGGCGTCTGCGGGGAGCACGGCGGCGACCCGGCTTCGATCCGCTTCTTTCACGAGCAGAAGCTGGCCTACGTCTCCTGCTCCCCTTTCCGCGTTCCGATTGCGCGTCTCGCCGCCGCGCAAGCCGCGCTCTCCACCGTTGCTGGCGACACCACCGCGTGACCGATTCGGCTAGGGTTCTTCACCGGTTGGTTCGGGCGGCTCGGGGGCGGGGTCTTTGCGCCGCAGACGCCAGGCATCGCCGGGCGAGGGTCGGGGCGCGATCTGCCAGCGCCGTCGCTCAGAGCTGCGAGAGGAAGTTCCAGACGCCGGTCGGCGCCCAGTTTTGAATGACGTGCCCGCCGTCGAACTCGCACCACGTGACCGGCTTTCCCTGGTCGCACCCTTGGTACGACACGCACGGGCTCGGATCGGCCGGCGTGGTGGTCGCGGTGCAATGGTTGGCCTTGGTCCAGAAGTCGCGGCTCGCCGTGCCCTGCGAGAACGCCACCGTGGTGTCGGTGTTGCCGTGCGAGATCCACACGGCCACCTGCCCGACGCACGCGCCGCGCGGACCGCTCCCCGACTGCGGCGCGATGGCACGGAAAACATCGCCCATCGCGCAGCCGAGCGTGTTCGACATGATGCCGCCGTAACTCATGCCCACCGAGAAGACGCGCGCGTTGTCGACGCAGTAGCTCTTTTTGAGCCAGTCGACCAAGGCGCGCACGAAGGCGACGTCCTGGCCCCCGGTGTTGGGCCAGCCCGTGCCGCCGTCCGGCCCGAGACCCTGCCCCGAAACGAAGATCGCCGTGCCGGCGGCGAGCGCGTCGAGTCCGTAATACCCGCCGTAAGGTCCGCGGCCACCCGCGACTTGCGCCGCCGTACCGCCGAGGCCGTGCCACGTCAGGATGAGGCGATACGGACGGTTCGTATCGTACCCGGCGGGAACTTTGACGATGTATTGCCGCTGGGTACCCGCGACATCGATGTTGAAATTGCCGCTCGCGGGCCAGGTGGCGACGCCACATCCGGAGCTTCCTGACGCATCGGCCATGCCGCCGCCTGTGTCCGTCGGTGGGCCGGCGTCGACGATCGAACCGCCGCTTCCACCCGCGCCAGCGGTGCCACCACCGCCTGTGCCCGTCGTTGATCCGCCGCTCCCGCTCGAGCCACCCGTCGCACCGCCGGTGCCACCTGTCGTCGCGCCGCCGGCGCCGCCCGTCGCGCCACCGCTGCCGCCCGTCGCACCACCGGCGCCGCCCGTCGCGCCACCGCTGCCGCCCGTCGCGCCGCCGCTGCCGCCCGTCGCGCCGCCGCTGCCGCCCGTGGCCACGCCGCCGGATCCTCCGGTGGCCGTGCCTCCCGTTGCACCCGTTGCGGACCCGCCGCTGCCGCCCGTTCCGGTGGGCGATTCACCGCCGTTTCCGCGGCCACCGACGACTGTCTCCTGCGATCCCGAGCAACCCCACGCGCCAAGCGACGCCGCGACGAGGCATGCGCCAATCGTCGCGAGGCGGCGCAGGCGATCGGTCGCGCCGACCTCCGTGCGCAACCGCGGCAACGCATGCGGCTCGCTTCGCTTTTCTCTGGCCATGTTTTCGCCTCCTGGGATCGCTTCACTGAAACAGTTACTCATCCGCTGAAGAACAGTTCAGAGTTTGTGACGCTGCGCGTCTTTCCCGCGGAGGCGCATTTTTGAACTCATGGTGGGGGCTCGCCGAGCCATCCGTAGCGATCGAGAAAGTCCAGGAGACCGGGGTCCATCGCCGACACCGGAGGCAAGAAGGCTCCCGCGCGCGTCCGCTTCCAGTAGTCGTCGGTCGCGTCGCCGAAGCGGGTGAACTCATAGCGATAGAGCTCGGCGCGGATGTATTTCGGCGGGCGCGACGGAAAGGGGTTCGACGCGAGGAGCGAAAGGGTCGACTCCTGACCGAGAAGCAGCTTGTAGACGAGGTGCACGACCCAGGGGTCGTGTCGGTAGTCCGACATCGCTGCGAACCACATCTGCCAGTCGATCCGATACTGGTACGGCGCCACCACGCATGGCCGGCGATCGAGCCGCCCCGGTTTGCAGCGAAACTCGTAGGCGAGCCAGGCGGCGGTTTGGGGATCGTCGTCGTTCGTCCCTTCGAGGAGGATCTCGTAGCGCTCGCGCCCCACGCTGCCGAACGCGCCGTAGGTGTTGACGAGGTAGAGCGGATCGAAGGAGCTGTTCATCCGCTGCGACGGCGAGAACATGTTCAAGACCGGGTTCAAGCTGAGCACGCCGACGATGACGGCGTAGGTGATGACCGTGCGACGCCGCGCCTTGGGGAGGGGGTGCGCGACGGCGAGCGGCTCGAGCTTGGCGCGGAGCCGCGCCGGACAGACGCGCAGCCAGGCGCGGTCGTCGAAACAAGCGAGGGCGATGGTGATCGTCAGCCAATTGAGCCACGACAAGTTGCCGCTCACGATGAGCAGCAGTTGAAAGGCGATGACGGAAAGGGCCCCCCATTGCCGGAAGCGCCGCGGGCAGAAAAGAAGGAAGGGCGCGACGATCTCGGCAAAGTGGTTGAAAAGGACGCTCCCTTTTTGCACGACGAGCGGCAGCTGATGCAGATAGGGGCTCAGCGGATTGGGCAAAGGCTGCGTCTCGTAGTGGGTGACGAGACACGTCAGATCGCGCCAGCAGGTGTCACCGCGCAGCTTGATGAGGCCCGCCCCGAGCATCAGCCGAAAAACGATCCACCACAGCAGCCAGATGGCGACGCGCGGCGGCGACTCCTTCTTGGGAAAGGGCCGCGGATCGAGCGGGGGCGCCAAGAACGCGGCGAGAAAGCCGGTCTCGAGAAGGAGCGACTCCCACCCGTACCCCCAAAAGAGCTGCCCCGCCTGGACGATCGACAAATAGAAAAGCCAAAGCAAGAAGAGGATGACCGCGTTGGCGAAACCGGACAAAACGAGCAGGCCGAGGGCAAGCCCGGCATACGCAACGCCGTCGAGCGCGGCGTCGGAAACGCCAAACCAGAAGAGCGTCGGAAGGCGTATCGCCGCTTCGCCGCCGAGGGTCTCTTTGACGCGCTGGAGAAACTGATCGGCAGGGAGCAGCCCCTTGTGGCCGACGAGCGGCACCAGCTGGTTGCAAGCGACGGCAAAGGCCACCGTGTAGATGAGCCCCAGAAACCGCAAAAAGACGAAGCGCGTGAGCCGGTAAGTGCCTTGGTTCGAGACGGCGAGCCAGCGCGGTCGCCATGCGTCGACTTCTCCCGAGGCGGCACCGTGCTCACCGGCGTCGACCAGGGATTCCTCCGGGGCGTCAGAGGACGGAGCCTCGGCGCCGGCGGAACCCACGACCTCGCGATCGAACTCGGGAGCGCTCATCGCGCCGCGGATTCTGCACGAGAATGATGCCGGCGTCGTTACCGCGCTGCGAGAAGCCCCGCCACTTTGCCGAGATCGCGCACGAACTGCTTCATCTCCCGGTGCCGCGTGTCATCGTCGGACGCGCGCAAAATGGAGGAGGGGTGCACCGTCGCCAGGACATGCGGCGCCAGCGGTGACGGCACGAATTTCCCCCGATCGACGGAGACGCGAAAGGCCTTGCCGAGAAGCGCTTGCGCCGCCGTGGCGCCGAGGCAAATCAGCACCTTCGGCTTCACCGCGGCGATCTCGGCGAGGAGCCACGGAAAGCACGCCTTGATCTCGGCCGCGTTGGGCTTGCTGTGGATGCGGCGCTTGCCGCGCGGCTCGCACTTGAAATGCTTGACCACGTTGGTGACGTAGGTTTCGGCGCGGTCGATGCCCGCTTGCACGAGGGCGTCGTCGAGCAGCTTGCCGGCCGGTCCGACGAAAGGTCGCCCCGACAGATCCTCGTCGTTGCCCGGCTGCTCACCGACGAGCATCACCTCGGCGCGCACCGCTCCCTCGCCGAAGACCGTCTGGGTCCCTCGTTCCCAGAGATCGCACGCGCGGCACCCGGCGGCGGCATGGCGCAGCCGAGCAACGGTGGCACGCGGCGGAACGGGGGCCTCGGGCAAGACCCCGCCACTTTACGTTCCGGCGGCGCGCCCCGCACTCGGACCTCCGGACGCCGAAGCGGGCGAACCTCCGCGCCGCATGCGCGCCAGATGCAACCACGAGGGGCCCTTCAGCCCGCGCCGCCGCACGATTGCGTTGATCTTGGCGCCGAAGCGGATGCCGAGCTCGGGGACGACCCATCCTTGCCGTTTCGGCGCTTGCTCGGCAAGAAGGCGCAAGATGGCGTCGCGGTGGCGCGCGCGGCCGACCGTCATCGTCTCGCGGTCCTCCATGAAGACGATGAAGACCGCGACGTCGGGGTTCAAACGTTCGACGAAGGCGAGCGTCTCTTCGACCTCCTCCGCTGTCTCGTCGAAGGCGCCCAAAACGAAGGTGTGGCAATCGTGAATGCCGTATTCGCGAAAGAGGGCCCGTGACGATGCGATCTGCTCGATCGAAAATGGCTTTTTCAGCTGGGCGAGCATGCGCGGCGTGCCGCTGTCGGATCCGATTTCGACCCCCGCGCACCCCGCCCGCGCCATCGCACCGACGACCTCCTCGTCGAGGGCAACGGGCGACGCGTAGCAGACCCAGGGCATCGGGTTGCCGCGGCGCTCGATCTCCCGGCACACGGCGATGGCGTGCGAGCGCGGCACATTGAAGACGCTGTCGACGAAGAACATGTGCGTTACGCCGGGCACATCGGCACGCGCCACCATTTCGTCGGCAATCGCCACCGGGTCACGCACGCGCACCTTGGTCCCCTCGAGATCGGGGTAGTCGCAATAGGCGCAGGCAAACGCGCACCCCCGCTTGGTCTGCAGGTTGTCGGTGCCGTCGAATGCGTAGTAGCGAGGATCGACGAGGTCGCGCGCGGGGAGCGGGAGATCGTCGAGATCGCTCGCCGGCCACGACGCGCCGCCGTAAAGCCGTCGCGCACGCACCATGCCCGGAGGTGCGACGGGGGCGCGGTGGATGCGCGCCGGTCTCTCGCCGCGCGCAAGCCGATCCACGAGGTCGCGAAAAGCGCGCTCCCCTTCCCCCACGACGCCAAAGTCCGCGCCGAGCCGAACGAGCAGCGTCTCCGGTTGCAGCGAGTAGGCCGGCCCTCCGAGCACGATCGGCGCCTTCGATGACGCGCGGATCCACGCCGCGAGCTCGCCGTACTCGACGAGAAGTCGATCCATGCCGTCGTAGGCGTTGGTGTGCAGGTTGCGTAAACCGACGCCGATGACTTCGGGATCGATGGCGATGATGGCGCGCTCGACCGCTGCACGCGGATCTTCCTCGAAGCAGAGATCGAGAAGATGAACGTCGTGCGCATCGCGCAGCGACGCCGCGACGGCGAGGGGGCCAATGGGAACCACCGGCGACGGCAGTTGCTCGCGGTTGGCCGACACCAGAAGGACGCGCATTGCCGCGCATCCTAACCCGCCGACAGGTCCAACGCGTGCGGCGCGCCGCGCGACGGCCACCTCGCGCTCGGAGTTCACCAAGCTGTGGTTCAGTGTGTGCGACGGATGCTGCGTTGCGGCGACTACACCGCGTTGCGTTTCACAACGGTTTCCGGCGTGTCTCGTATTGACCTACGCGGCACGACGTGGGATGTGGGCATACGTACTTCTTTGGCGGGAGAAGCCCCGCACTGGTGTACAAGTATTCCGCTTGTAGACAATTTTTCCGCTGCGGCGTAGGCGACAGACCTTTGGGGTTGCCTCGTCAGGAGGTCACGTGTGATGAGGCGTTCGGCATCTCTTCTTTCGCTGGTAGCTATTGGAACTCTCGCGGGACAAGCCGCTGCGGTAATGCCCAACACACCGGCGGCGGGACCCGCGGCCGGCGTCCTCCAGGTGAAAACGGGGGACCCCCTTCGTGCACTGGTCGTCGGTACGGGCGCTGCGCCCGCCTCGGCTGCTGCTGCCTGGAGCAAGTTTCAGCAGCTCGCGGGCGGGACCTGGACGGGGCTCTGGGATGAAACGACCGGTGTGCCGATGGCCGTGCACGGGTCCGGCATTGCCGCGCCAGGGTCGGTGCACGACGACGCCGAGGCCGAGCGATTCACGCGCGCGTTCATCGCCGAAAACATTGCCCTATTGGCTCCGGGTGCCAGCCCGAGCGACATCCGGCTCGTCGACAACTTCACGGACGGGGAGTTTCGAACGCTCGGCTTCGTTCAGACGCACGGCGGGATGAAAGTCCTCGATGCGCACCTCATCTTCGAGTTCAAGAACGATCGGCTCTTCGTGTTCGGGTCGACGGCGTTTCCCGACGTCTCGGTTGCCGCGACGGCAGTGAACGCCTCTCTTGCGTCCGTCAAGTCCGCCGCCACGAGTTGGATGGCCGATCTCGGGCGCACGCTCGTCGCGGACAAAACCGACGAGGCCGTGATTCTCCCGCTCGTCCGCGAATCGGGCGCCATCGAATACCATCGCGTGACGCCGGTCGAGGTGCGCGAGCCGAATGCGATGGGCTCTTGGACGGTCTACGTCGACGCGGCCACCGGCGCGAACGTCGCCCGCAAAGACAACCTCGTCTATGCGGACGGGATCCTGAAGTACAAGGTGCCCGAGCGCTCCCCGGGCCTCATGACGCGCGTCGATCGGCCAGCGGCGCTGGCCAACATCTCGGTGGGCGGGACGATGGGCAAAACGGACAACTACGGCAAGGCGACGTGGACCGCGGCGGGCGATGCCACGGTGACGGCCAATTGCGCGGGATCGCTTGCCCTCGTCAACAACAGCAACGCGCAAGGGGTCAAAGTGACCGGTATGGTCCCCGTGGTTGCCGGCGGCCAAGGCGTTTGGGACCGATCGACGGTCGCCACCGAAGACGCACAGCTCACCTGCTTCACGAGCATCAACGTCGTGAAAGAGCACGTCGGCCGCTTCGTACCGCGTGGGGGCACCACCTCCGCGACCGGCGGCAGCCAGATCGCGTGGCTCGGCAATACGCTCACCTGCAACGCCAACCAGCCACAGACTTGCAATGCCAACTGGAACGGGTCGACCGTCCAGTTCTTCGCGGCCGGCAAGAGCGGCGCCAACAACTGCGAAAACACGGGCCGCATCACCGATGTCGTCTACCACGAGTTCGGTCACGGCTTTCACCAGAACATCGTCACCGGCGGCGGGTCGGTCAACGGATCGATGGGCGAAGGCGTGGGCGACACGCTCTCCGCGAGCATCACCCAGGACTTCCGCATGGCGCCCGGGTTCTTCGTGGACCGGCCGACGGTCGGCATCCGCGATCTCGATACGACGGATGCGACGTGGCCCCCGCCCAATACCGAGGTTCACGCGGCGGGCATCGTGTACGGCGGCTGGATGTTCGACCTGCGCAAGAACTTCAAGGCGATGTACGGCGACAAGGAAGGCAACTGGCAGTGCGATCGCCTCTTCTATGAGTCGGTGCGCCGCGCCACGAGCATCCCCACCAGCGTCACCCAGGTCCTCGCGGCCGACGACGACGACGGCAACACCGCCAACGGGACGCTCCATACGTGCGCCGTCTACGAAGCCGCCAAGCGTCACACGCTGTTCGCGAGCGGCACCGGGACGCCGGCCGAGCCTCCCGCGGCTTCACTCATCCCGGGTGTAGCGCCGCCGACCGTCACGGGCACCACGCTGTCGCTGAAGCTCCTCGGCAACAACTTGTGCCCCACACCGGTCGATCTGCAGTCGGCCGTGGCGACGGTTCAGCCCCGCGGCTCGACCACGCCGACCACGGTGACGCTAGCCAAGGGCACCAACGAGTACAAGGGCATGCTCCCCGCCCAGGGGGACATGGTGGGCACGTACTCGGTGAAGGCCACGTTCGCCAACGGCAAGGTCTACACCTTCCCGCAGAACGCCGCCGACCCGATGTACGAGTACTACACGGGCACAGTGCAGAACATCTACTGCACCGACTTCGAAGGGACGACGGCGCCCGCCGACTGGACGCACACCGCCACCCCGACCACGGCCGACGAGTGGGAATGGGGCACACCGGGCGAGATCGCTCTCACCAACGATCCACGCGCGGCCTCTTCCGGAACCAAGATCTTCGGCATGGACCTCGGTAAGTGGACGACCGACGGCCTCTACGCGACCGGCACGAGCAGTCTGACCAGCCCTGTCGTCAATACCGCAGGGCGAGGCTCGGTTCACTTGCAGTACCGCCGGCAGCTCAACGTCGAGACGGGCGCGAACGATCAGGCCAACATCTACGCCAACGCCACCAAGGTGTGGGGCAACGCCACCACCGGTAACCACGTCGACAAAGAGTGGCGCTTCCACGACGTCGATATCACCGCGGCGGCCGCGAGCGGCACGGTGCAGATCAAGTTCGAGCTCATCGCCAACGCGACCACCAACTTCGGCGGTTGGAACATCGACGACTTCTGCATCGTCGCCACCCAGGGCGACGGCGGTGTGCCGCCGATCCCCGACGCCAGCACGCCCGACGCCAGTGTGCCCGACGCCAGCATCGACGCTCCTCCCTCCATCGATGCCGCTGGTGACGGTACAACCGGCGCGGGCGGCACGGCAGGCGCGGCAGGCGCGGGCGGAACCGCTGGCGCAGCAGGCAAAGCCGGCGCAGCGGGAGCCGCTGGCGCGGCCGGCGCTGCGGGCAAAGGCGGCGCGGCAGGCACCGCTGGTTCGGGCGGCGCGGCCGGCCAGAGCGGCAGCGGAGGCGCAGCTGGCGCGACCGGCATGGGCGGCTCTGCTGGCACCGGCGCCGGCGCCGGAGGCAAGGGCGGCACGGGCGGCAGCGGTACGGGCGGCGCGAACGTCGGTGCAGGTGGCACCGGCACCAGCGACGACGGCTGCTCCTGCAGGATTGGCCCTGCTCCCACCAGCACGAACAACTCGATCGTGTGGCTCACGGCGCTTCCGCTCGTGGGTCTCGCGCTCCGAAGGCGGCGCCGCTGAATCGCGCGCTTCGTTCGGCGCGGTTCGTTTCACTCGCCGTGCTCACATTGTCGATCGGCGCCTGCGCCGGCTCCCGCAAGGGAGCCGACGCGGGCGGCGGTCCCGCGACGACGGGTGGACCGGCAGTTGGGCCGGGCGCCGCGAACACCGCGACCGGCGGTAGCATGTCGGGCCCGGGTGCACCCGTCGCCACGGCGCCGCCTCCGGGCCCGAGCGGTCCGGGCGCGGGACAAGGTCAACCCTGCGACGACGGGAAATGCGCGCCCGGGTTGACCTGCGTCAGCTACTACGGCTTCGCCGGCCCGGCAGGTCCGAAATTCACGTCGTGCGAGATCAAATGCCAGATGGGCGGCAAGCCCGGTTGCCCAGCGGGACAGAACTGCATCACCATCTCCGATGGACCCGGCACGGTGTGTCGCCCCCAGGACATGTAACTCGTCTACAATCGCCGTCATGATCGTCGGCATTCTCGGAGGAACGGGCAAAGAAGGCGCCGCGCTTGCGCTTCGCTTGGCCAAGGCGGGCTACGCCATCGTGATCGGCTCGCGCGACAAGACGCGCGCGGTCGACAAGGCGGGCGAGGTGGCAACGGCAAGCGGCGGCGACGTCACTGGCGGTTCCAACGCCGAGGCCGCGGAACGCGCCGCCATCGTCATCGTGGCGGTCCCTTTCGCGGGCCATCGCCAGCTGCTCGAGGAATTGAAATCGCTCCTGGCGTCGAAGACCGTGATCGACACGGTGGTGCCGCTCGATTTCAAGGCCGCGCACACCTACGCGCCGCCCCCCGAGGGCTCAGCGGCAGAAGAAGCGCGCGCCGTTCTCGGACCGGGATCGCGCGTCGTCGCCGCGCTGCACCAGATCGCCGCGCACGAATTGGCCGCGCTCGATCACGCCATCGAAGCCGACGGGTTTTTCTGTGGTGACGACGGGAGCGCGAAAGAAGAAGCCGCGGCGTTGATTCGCGCGCTCGGCGTTCGCCCCGTCGACGCGGGAGCGCTGAAGAACGCCCCCATTCTCGAAGCGATGACGCCGCTCCTCATCGAGATCAACAAGCGTCACAAGGTCAAATCGTCGGGGATAAAGATTACGGGAATTTGATCGCGTGCACCGTGTCGGACGCCAATTCTCGCAATACGTTCACGCCAGGCGCGCGGCGGGTAACAGTGACGCAGCCACTGCTATCGACGTTTCCGTCGACGCATCTTTGGATTCGAGCACGATGCGACGGCGGAGCCGGCGGCGGACACTGCAGACGGGTTCCTTCGCGATATGGCCTCAAGAAGCGCCCGACAGATCACGGTCGGGGTCGCCGGTACACCAACATGCAGCCCGCGCTGGCGCACGAAAAAAACGCGAGGCAGTCGTGCCTCTACGGCAAGGCACGACACCGTCGCGATGTCCGGTCGCATTGGTATTTGTCGCGGTGCGGGCATTCCCACAAGAACTCGCATCGGCAAAAAGAGAACGGGACGCATTCTCCGTAGGCCCCGTACACGACCGAAGCCATCTCCCCCTCCGCGCAAGTAGGTTCCACTTCGCTGCATCGAAGGTCGGTAGGATCGCAGTTGACGCCGTCATCGCAGGCCCCGATATGCTGATAGGGGCGGTCGGGGCAACTGTCTAATGCAAAAAAGGTCACGTCGTCGCAACCGCAATAAGCGACGACGTCGGTTGGACACGGATGCTGTCCCGGAGCGGAAGCGTGGGTCAGGCATTCCCAGCGGCTGTCGCAATTGTCGCCGACGCAGAGAAGTCCCGGCGTGCATGGTACGCTCGACGAGCAGGCGTTCTCGTCATCGGCGTCGGGCATATAGACGTCCGGCCCAACGGCTCCGCATTCACTGGAGTCGGCGGTGCCCTCCTTGGTGATGTCGAGCGTGGAATCCGTAGCGGCCTCGGTAGGCATCGCGGGAACCTCGGATGATGCGTCGCTCGGCGTGACATCCGCGTCCATTGCTGCCGCGCCTTCGCGATCCGATCCGCCATCGAGCAGGGCAGCCGGACCCCCTGCAGGGGAGCAAGAAAGGGTGATCGCGCCAGCAAGGGTCGTGAGCCATCGCCGCATCCGAGGCGCCGAAACATGCCGGTGTCTCGGGCCTTCCTCACCCTGCAGCAACGCCGAGCACGCCCTGGTCCTGGTGATTGCGCACTGTGATAATGCTTTCACGCGCCTCGAGGACTCCTTCCCGGACCCCAACGGAGCGGTGATTGGCAGCGCTGATGGCTCAGCAAAATCGCCAAGTATGGATGGTTGGGGGAGAAGGCGATGGTGGGGCGGGAAAATTCCGGCGCAGAACGATGCGCGTGATGCAAGCGTCTTGGAGTTTTCGCCAGCCAGGTGGAAGAAAACGCGGAAAACGAGGTCCCTCACAGCTCGTCGACGCGCTCCTCGATGCGGGGTCGCTTCGTGCCCGCGCCGATTGCTGCGCGTGACGGGACGTCGCCACCACGCGGTGCACCGTAGCGAGCCGCGCTCAGGGGTTGGGCGGCAACAGACCGCAGCGTCGCGTCGTCGTATCGCATTTGTACTGTTCGCGATGTGGACATTGCCACACGAATTCGCACTGGCAGAGGCTGTAGGGCACACAGCCGCCATAGTTCCCATCGACCACCGAGGGAACGTAGCCGGCCGGACACCGGGGTTCGGGAACGCTACAGCGTAGCTGGGTGGGGTCACAGCTCACGCCGTCTTCGCAAGCGCCGACGCGCTCGTAGGGGCGATCTGGACAAGTACGAATGGCCATGAACGTGACGCCGTCGCAGCCGCAATAGGCCTCGGAATCCGTGGGACACGGGTGCTCCCCTTGCTCTTGAGCGTGCACGAAACATTGCCAACCGTCGTCACAACCGCCTCCGACGCACAGGAGACCCGGAGGGCAGGGCTTCGTCGAGGTGCAGTCGATCTGATCGCCGCCGGCCGGCGCCATGAAACCAGGTGGCGGCGCTTTGCGAACGCTCTTCGGCGCACTGGCTTCGTTACAGGGGCTCGAATCGGGCGGGGCTGAGGCATCATCGACGTCCGCCGTCGCTGCGTCCGTAACCACGCTCCCTTCCGCGACCGGGTCCCCGTCGCGCCCTTCTCCATCGACCGGCGCATCCTCCAAGGTGTCGAGGGAAAGGTCCGGGGCGACGTCCGACACAGCGTCTCTGCCCGCTTCCTGCTCGTCGAGGGATCCCGAATCACAGCGAACGCTGTCCAAGCGCGCTCCCGCCGCGATCCAGGCGCGAATCACTTCGATTTGCTCCTCCGAAAGCGGCTCGCGCGGCGGGGGAGGCATGCGGTCCGACAGCTCACAAGTCTCCGCGGCGGTCAACTTGGCCATGACGTAGCTCGTGGCCGGTGAGCCGGGCACCACGCGGACACGTGCCGCATTGCGGCAGTGGTCGAGCCCCTTCTTGTTGATCCACGCGTCGTAGATGTTGGTTGCCGTCGACAAATCCATGCCGTGCTCGTGGGTCAGCGGATCATGGCAGCCGCTCGTCGCGCAATTGGGAACAACGATGGCAGCGACGACATCGGGTATGCAGAGCGCGGCGTCCAGCGTCGTAGGCGCTTCGTCCGATGTTGCATCTTGCAACATCTCTCCTGCGTCCTGCGTACCCGCTTCCGACAGCGGCGTTTCCGTTTTCGAAGCAGTGCAGCCCAGCTGACCTGCGGCGAGGACGGCCGTAAGCCACCACCGTACCCACGTCCGAAGGAACAGCCATCCGCGAAGGCAACCGCGGTCGATTCGCCACACGATAAGCTCCTTACCAGCCGCTTGGTTCGACGTCTACCAAGGGGCCGCCCTGAAGCGGGTCGTGCCGGCCACGCGATCATGTGACTTTGCGCACCGCTAACTTCCGCACCGAGGGATGAAGCGTGCGTCATTGCATGCTCCCCTGTTCAATCAATCTGCTGACGAGATCCAGTGCCACCGGTGCTAGGCTGCGCCGCGTTCGGTCGAGGGTGGTTCGATGCCTCCGAGGCCCAACGGCGCGCCCATGCGACTTTCGAAGATCGCTATCCTCATTGCAGTGAGCTTCCCCGGGGCGGCGCTTGTCGCTTGCAGCCCCTTCGATGAAGGTGTGGCCTTCGATGCCGGCCCACCCATCTACCCGCCCGCGGACGCGCCCCCCATCGGAGACGCAACCACCATCGACGACGTCGTGGTCACCTCCGAGGATGGAACGAGCCTCCCGCACTTCAGCTTTTTCTATACGAGCCTCGCAGCCATGCGGCGCCTCTCGGGAAGCCAGAACGGCTTCGGCGGCGATCTTCGTTTCGGAATGCCCACTGGGATCGAGGGCGCCGACAAGATCTGCCAGACCATCGCCGCGGGCGTTGGATTCGGCGATAAGAGCTGGCGAGCCTTTCTGAGCGCAACCCGAGGTCCCGACGGCCAGACGGTGCATGCCATCGAGCGCATTGGAGAAGGCCCATGGTACGACCGAAAGGGCCGGCTCATCGCACGGGACCGCGCGGGCCTTTTGGGCGCCGACCGGCCAATCGGCGATCCAGAAACCGTGAACGATCTGCCGGATGAAATGGGTGATGGAACCAGCATTCTCGGAAGCACTTACGACGCGGTGACAGGGTCGAACACCGCCGGAAGACTCTACTACCCCGAGCCCAAGAACACGTGCCTCGACTGGACGAACAATACCCTCGAGAACGTGTTGATCATGTGCGGGCACGCCTGGCTGGCGACCGGCGTTGCGAACTGGATTCAGGCACACCCCGAGCGCAGCTGCATCCCCGGCGTCAACATCGCGTCGAACGGCACCAGCGACGGGTCCAGCATCGGCGCGGGAGGAGGCTGGGGCGGGTTTTACTGCTTTGCCCTCACGCCCTGACGCTGACCAATGACCTTGAGCCCCGCGCTTTTGATGACGCTCGTGCTCGGGCTTCCGCCCGCGCAAGCCGCAAATCCCCCGCCGCCGAGCAGCGCCGTACCGAGCGACGTGCCCGCTCCGCTCGAGCCGGCGCCGGAAAAACCGCCGGAAAAACCACCCGAGAGCGCGCCGCCGCCAGCTCCACCGTCCGCCCCGGCGCCACCCTTGGCCGAGGAGTCGAGCCACGAGGCGTCGAGTTCCGATCGCTACACCGTCGATATGATGTTCCAGCTGCGCTACCAGCAGACGAGCGTCGACATCGTGCCTGGCCTCGACTCGCTGGTCCGCGAACAATTTCCGAACCCGTCGGTGGCAGCCGAGACGATCCGAGCGATCCGGGACACCGCACGAGCTCAAGACGGCGTACGAATCCACCGCGCCTTTCTGCGTCTCGGCACGCGTCCCATCGAACGTCTGCGCGGCGAGACGGTCCTCGACTTTGCAAGACTGTTCAGCGAAGAAGACAAGGGCCAGTTTGTCCGCACCGCGTTCGCGGACTTCACTCCTGTCGACAGGGTGTCGCTCCAGCTCGGGATTCTCGACATACCCTTTTCGCTTTTCGAGCTCTTCGATCACTTCAACGAGGCCAAGCTCGAGCTTTCGGAAAAGGGACCCACGCACGAGCTCTTGCATCACCTCGGCCTCGCGGGCCGGGACATTGGCGCCGTCGTCGAAGTCGCTCCCCTTGCCGAGAGAAAGTGGCTGGAGCTTCACGGCGGTGTGCTCAATGGCGGCGCATCCGGCGGTCAAAGTTACCGGGGCCCGGGCCTTCTCGCGCTGCGCGCGATCAGTCACCCGGTCGAGCAGGTGCAGCTCGGCGCCGGCCTCGTGTACCGGCCGAGCGCGATCGATGCATGGTGGGAAGAGCTTCGCTTTCGCTATCAGGAGTACGATCAAGGGCTTGCCTATAGCGCCGATGTGATCGTGAACGCCGGCCCCCTCGTCGTTCGTGCTGAATGGCTGGCCGGTGACCGAACGGACAACGACGTCCCCGTCCCTCTCAAGCAGCGACGCGGTGACGCCCGCACGTTCATGTCGGCTTGGGGGATGGCAGCTGCCCGCCTTCCCGTGGCCGGCGTCCATCTCATCCCCGCTTTTCGTCTGGAATGGCTCGACGTTGACCGCGAGCACACGCAAACGGGCAGCATGGTCCACCTGAGCGGAGCGGTCACCCTGGAGCTTTCCGAACGACTCCGCTTGCTCGGCGACGTCTCGCGCCACTGGGTGCAATACGGTACGAGAAACTGGGAATTCGATCGGATCCGCTACGACACGGACTACACGGCCGTCACGGTGCAGTTCCAGCTCCGGCTCTGACGGCGCCCTGTCCGTCAGCGCCTTTGGACACGCTCGCCTGCGACTCGCCCGAAAGGAGGTGCTCGCTGTCCGCTGACCGCCAAGACGGCGGCGCGGGTTGGCGCGCCGCCTCCCTCCGCCTTTCAGCGAGGCGGGTCGCTCACGGCGGCGAGTCGTAGTTGCGCTTCACGAAGCACAGCCCGTCGGCATTGAGGTGCCCTTCGGTACTCTCGTTGTACGCAGCGAAATCGTAGTAGTCCCTGAGCCCGGTCTTGGGATCGCTGTTCGTTGCATGGGGAACGCCCGCGGGGTCGAATGACATCGGTCCGGTGAACTTGGGATGGACGTCGATCGGCGGCTCGCTGCAGTATCGCCAGTTGACGGCGTTGTTGAGACCGTCCCTGTACGCCGTATAGTCGACCGCCTTGGTGTGCTCGAGCGTCACCGTCGGAACGCCTCCATCCTGTCCGACGACGCGCGCCGCAAACTGATCGAAATGCGAGGGCGAATCGTGGAGCACGCTGTCCCAGAACGGATGTTCGGCGTGGAAGGTGATTTGCCCGATCACCGCGGCGTTGGCATCGAACGCGATGCCGCGCTGGCTCTCTTCATTGGGGAAGGGCGTGCCCATGTTGTCTGGGTTCTGGCAATTGAGGTAGGTCACGGGCGTCTTGAAGCAGAAGCGGAACTTGACCGCGGTCGGCCAGGTCGTGTGACCGGCATTGCACGTCGTGTCCCCTTTGAACGTCGCCGTCCCCACGTACATCGTGGTGCAGGCGTTCTGCACCATTTCCGCATAGTCGACGAGCGCGGCCGCATCGAGGTTCACGTTCATCGCCTGGGCGGTTGCTGCCACGGCGTCGTATCCGAACGCGTAGCGCGTTCCGTCGGTGAGGAAGGCACTTCCATTCGACTGCGTCGTGAGCGCAGCGATGGGGGCGGCGCGCTCGCCCGGGCTCTTTCCTGGGACGTTATTCGGTCCGTCGCGATGCATATCGATCGCCCAGGGGCCGTTGACACTCGCAACGACCGCGCCCGTTTTCGACTGGTCGCCCATGTCCGTGTCTGGGTTCGCCGAGAGGGTGAGCTTGTCGACCGTCACGAGAAGACGATCGAACCTGACCTCCCAACCATCGTAAAATTGTAGGTCGTCCGGGCTTGCGGGGGGGTACGGGAATCCAGTGAGCGCGAGCGTCTCGCCCGATGCGCTGAAGAGAATACCCCCCTTGCCCGGATTCATCGGCGGCACATGCGTACGAAGCGTGATCCCGCCGTCGGACGCATCAATCGGCGGACTCACATCAGGCGGATCGGCGTCCGGGATACCACCAGCGGTTCCACCCGTCCCACCCTCGGGAGGTCCACCATCGACACCACCTCCGCCTCCGGTGCCAGCGCTGCCAGCCGCTCCCGCACTGCCGGCCATGCCTCCGGTCCCGCTCGCTCCCGCACTACCGGCCGCGCCTCCTTTTCCAGCCGCACCGGCCGTGCCACCTGCACCGCTGGTTCCGCTCGCTCCACCGCTACCACTGGCGCCTGCCTTTCCGGCGGTCCCGTCGCCGCCGCTGCCCCCTTTTCCGGCAGTTCCGCTGCTTCCTCCTGTTCCTCCGGCAGCGACGCCGCCGTCGGGCGGAGAAGTCTCGTTTTCATCCTCGCAACCGGGCATCGTGGCAAAGAGAACTCCCGCCACAAGCCAATACTTGTGTATCGATTTCATATTGTCAGTCCTTTCGTGAAACTATGAATTCAAAACAGTCGTCAATCCGTGCAGCGCCTCCGTTGTCGCTGCAATTGGAGTGGCTCCCCTCAGGGGACCCACTCGAAGGTGTAGAGCGCGCCTGCCGCCCTTAAATTGTTGTAGAGATTCTTGCTTGGTTGGTCAGTGCGGGTGACGTCGTCGGTGAAGCCAAATCCGTCGCCAAAAGCGGGGAGCGCCGAGAAATCGACATTGATGAATAGAAAACGTGGATTGATGCGAAGGAGCAGCGACCCCGTCTTCTGTAATTGGATGGACACCGGAATGGGCGTCACGATGCGCTTCTTGCAAATCGGATCCGCGCCGATCTGGGTGGCATCCGTGCTGGTCTGGATGCGATTGGTGCCGATGGTGATCGTGCCCGTAAAAGGTTTCCGATCGCCGTCTTTCTCCGCAGTTCCTTCGATCTGTAAAATGGGCGTGACGTCGTCCTGGCGATCGATGCGGCCGCCGGTGAGCCAAACCTGCGCCACGATCGCGGGAGGCATGGTGGCTCCCTCGCCGAGGGTGGGGAACGGCTGGGGCTCGGGAGAAAGCAAATCGACGTCGAGGCCGCTCGTGACCTGGCCGAGGTACGTATCGGGCAAAATGCAGCTCGTATTTTGCACGCCGGACACCGGCATACTGCGATTCAAGTAGACGGCGCCCACATGAAGCTTCGCTGTCGTGAGCGTCACGTTCCATCCGAGTTCGGTCCCGAGGTCGCTCACGAACGCGAGCGGTTGTCCGGCTTGGGCGTCCTCTGGGCCCGAAGCGGCTGCTTGGAAGGTGATGACCTCGCCGCCCGTCGTACCCACGCAGGAAATGCAGAACAGCCCCGTTACCAGCGCCGAAGCACGCATTCTCATGACGCTCCTCCCAGGTTCACCGCGAAGGTCATGAACACGCCGCGGGGCGCGCCGGCGGTGAAGTGTCGCACCGGGACCAGCGTCGGTTGCGGATCGCTGCGAAAGTCCGAGACGAAGTTGTATTCGCCGAGGCGATAACGCCGATCGAGCAGGTTGGTGACGACCAGCCCGAGCTCGAAGTTCTTCCACCCGAGCGTCGCCGACGCGTCGACGGTGAAGATGATCTGGCTCCGTTCGCCGAGCGGGAGCGGGCGGCGCCCGACGTACGTGATCCCCGCGCTGAGCGCGCCGCGCGCCTTGCTTCCCCCCATCGTGAAGGGGAGATCGCTGAACGTCGCGGTATCCGACCGCAGGACCACGTCGGGTGAATAGGCGACGAGCAGGTGGGTGTCGTCGTACGCCGATTTGACCAGAGTGAGGTTGGCGGCTTGGTCGAACCACGATCCCGTGAGGCGCGTCGCTCCGACCCAGCCGGTGCGGGTCGTCCCCATCCCGAGCACGTTCCTTCCGGCTGTCTCGCTGAAAATGAGATCGCGGTCGACGTGCGTTTGAAAAAAGATCGAACGCGCGACCACGGCGACGTTCTCGACATGACCGGCGTACGCGACGCCACCTTCGTAAGCGCGAATGCTGGCGAAGGGCGTGTCGATGTCCTGCGTGATGTAGCTGGGGTCGATCGATCGCACGCCCTCCCCGTAGCTGGCGGTGAAGGTGAAGTTGTCGACCGGACCGAGAATGAGCGACGCGCGCGGCAATACGGCGGTGCTGGCCGTCGACGATCGTTGGTTCGTCTCGCGATGCAGGCCGAACTGTTGTTGATCGAGGCAGCTCGCATCGCCCGGCGGATTCGTTCGCGAAGGCCGCGACACGTCCTGCACCGCGCAGAGGTCGTTGACATTGAACATGAACAGATCGGACCTCACGCCACCGCGCAGCCCGAGCCATGACGTGAGACGAAGATTGCCGTCGACGTAGAGGCCGATATCGCCGAGCTTGGAGGCAAGGTTCGTCTCCGTCGCGTAGGGGACGCCGTCGCCCGCCTGCAAGCGCTGCTGCGACGACACGACTTTGTCGCCGCGCGCAAAGTAGCCGAATTCGAGCTCTTGCCTTTGACCGAAGACGACGCCCGGCAGCTTGCCGGAGCCACGCGCGCCGAACGTGAGCCCCTCCTGATCGAGATCGAGCATGTCCCCGCGCTGCTCGTGGATACGCTGCGCGGGCTTCTGAACATCGAGAAGAAAGCCGGTGAAGTTCGGGCGCGACCGCATCCCATTCGAAATCACGAAGAGTTGCTGCCCGACGTGCACGTCACCGATCTTGGTGTCGAGATCGCCGGAGAGCGAGACGCGCGTCGCATCGCCCCCCTGGCGCGTTTGCTGACGGGCAAACAGCGTCAGGTCATAGCTGTCGTAAAATCCAATGCGCTCCGAACGATAGTCGTCGTCACGGATGACGCCGGCGGAGTGGTAATTGGTCCCGTACACCATACCGGTGATGCGATACGAACCCTTGTCCCCCAGCCGGCCTTCGTATTGGCCCGATGCCGTCGCGCGCTGAGCGTCGCGATTTTGACCAAAACCGTCGGTCTTGTAGATCTCCGCGGCGCCGAACGTGCGGGCACTCGCCTCCGCGGGTCCGTAGAGCAGGAGCAATCGCTCCGTCCCAAAACTGCCGCGCAGGTACTTGGCGGTGAAACCCCGCTTCTCGAGGCCGAGCTCGTAGTTGGCGCTACCCGCCACCGCAAAGTTTCCCTGTCGCGGATCGAAAGGGCCCTCCACTACGCGAAGTGATTCGACCGTCTCGGGAATGATGAAATGCGTATCGGCATAACCGTTTCCGTGCAGGTTGCCTGCTTCGTTGATGGGCATGCCTCCCACCGAGAACTCGATGTCCTGCCCTTCGCGCGCATCGAAGCCGCGCAAAAAGACCTGCTCCGCGTGGCCCTCACCGCCTTCGTTGGTAAGGAGGATCCCCGGGGCCAATTTGAGCATCTCCGTCGCGTTGCCGCGGGGGACCCTCGCCAGCTCGCCGACGCGAAGGTTGAAGTCACTGGCGCCGCGGCTCGGCGGAATGGGACGCCCCTGCACCGTGACCTCCGCGGCATTCGGCTGATCGGACCCTGCACTTGCCGCAGCTCCCACTTTCCCTGCCGTCGATGCTGCCGCCGCGGAAGGGGGAGCGCCGGCTGACCCCGCCGGAACCGCAGGCTGCGACGGAAGCTCGTGCTCTTCACCCGGCTTCTGCTCGACCACCTCCGGCGGAGCTGCCGGCGGCGCAAAATGGAACGGGATGCGGATCCGACTCGATACGGGGTTTCCGTTGCGCTTCGCTGGAACGAAAGTCCATTGGCGGACCGCCACGATGGCGGCCTGATCGAGGTCCTCCCCACCCGACGATGCGACGTCGACGGCCGACACGTGGCCGTCGACATCCACCGTGATCGTGAGAACGACGTCGGCATGCCGCCGTTCGGCGAGCGCCGAAGGCGGGTAGACCGCCTCCACGTGCGTCAGCACGGACGGGGGCACGACGTTGGGAACCGCCCCTCCGGGCACCTGACCCCACGAGCTGGAGGTAAAGAGCAACATCGTCAAAGAGACGATCCAGCGCCAAGAGCGGAGGCTTTCGAACGCTTGGAATGAGAAATGATGCGACATGGTCCGATCCGTGAACGCGCGGACATCCGCGCCGAGAGGCTGCAGGTCCGAGGTGAATCCCGGCGGTTGGCGAGAAAGCGTGCGCAAGCAGGCCCCGCGCAACGGGGGCGCAGCGCAGTCCGGTAGAAGCGCCCATCTCGTACGCCGCAACGTCGACACATCGACGGCGATCGCCCTGCGTTCGCGAGCACCGCGCCCGCGATGCGTCCGCGGGTCGAGGCGCCGGCTAGACGAGCACTGGCCGGGCTTGGAGCTAGCGCAGAGCGCTAGCTCGCGACGTGAGGCGGCGACGTCTTCGGCGCACTGAAAAGAATCGTACGTAGGTAAGCGAATTCGCGATGATGGATCCCGTGAGCGGCGACTTCCGACAGCGCCGCGACGACGTGCGTGCAGGGCAGGAGGCCGGCGCTGTGCTTCGCCAAGGTCCCCACGGAACAGTGGCTGTGGCTGGCCCGGTCCCCATCCGAATCGGAACGGATGAGCGACGTTGCCGCGCCCTTCGCGTCGCGCGCGGCCATGTCCGCGTCCAGGCCGGCCGGATCGCCGGAGAGGCGAATGTCCCCCGTTTCGACCAACTCACCGTGCTCGCACACGGCGTGCGGCGATGAAATTTGGTGGAAAATCGCGAGGAGCGGGGTGACGGCGAGCACCGTCATCGTCAGCGCCGCCAACCACAGATACCCGCCGGGACGACGTCGAAGCGTCGAGGTCACCGTTCGCGATCGAGAGTGGCCGACTCGCATTTGCAGGTCTATCTCGTCCCTATTCGGCAAACGACGGCATGTCAAGAGGGCGCGTTCGCGAAGCGTCTTCAACCATCGCCCGGCCCTTCGGCCCACCCGAGCACCGCCGCGCTCGCACGGCGCGTGCACCACCGTCGGTAGGCGCCGTGGAGAAAAAGGCTGTGCTGAAAATAGCCAACGTCTCCGAAAGCGCGATCTTCCAACGATAGGAGCATGCCATGCGTTTACGATTCGCTTTCGCGATTACCCTCGCTGCAACGTCCATTGCGTCCATCGCAGCCGCCGACGTGATCGTCGTCCGAGAACGTTCCGAACCCATTCGCACCACGTACCCCTATCGCACGGGAGTGGAAATGGGTGGGTTCGCGGGCGTCGGGTACGGCGTGGGCGTGGGCGGGCGGATTGGCGGCACCACCGATCCGGGCGTCTATCTGGGCGGGTCGTTCACGTATTACACGCAGAATGCGACGTTCGTCGGAGGAGAGATTGGCTACAAGTTCTGGCCGGGCTACCGGTGGGAGCTCCGTCCTTATGCCTTCTTGGGTCCCGCCTTTCTGCGCGTGGGCAACGAGGGGTTCGGGCGGCGCACCGATCAGCCGGAAGTAGTGTTCGCGTTCCAGCCCGGATTTTTGGCAGCGGTCCATTTCGGCCCGGCGTACATCTCCGGCGAGGGCCGGGTCTACGTTGCGCCGAATCCAGGCGCGCTCGCTTTTCTCGGCGGCGTGGGCGTCAATCTCTGACGTTCACCGCGGCAGGAACACGTGAAAGGTGGTTCCTTCGCCGAGCGCGCTTTGAACGCGCAGTGAGCCGCCGTGGTCGCGCACGATGCCGTACGCGATGGAAAGGCCGAGTCCCGTCCCCTCCCCAACGCTCCTCGTCGTGAAGAACGGATCGAAGATCTTGGGGAGGATCTGGGGCAAGATGCCAGGTCCTTCGTCTCGCACGGTGATGCGCGCGTAGCAACGTTGCCCCTTGTCCCCAGTTTCTCGCAGGACGGCTTGCTCCTCGTCCACGCTGACCTCGATACGACCACCGGTCGGCATCGCCTGGATGGCGTTGGTGAGCAGGTTGCTCAGGACTTGCTGAATCTCGGAGCGGTTCACCTGTGATTTGATGTCGCGTCCGCTGACGACAATCTCTACGCCCGCTTTTTTGGCGAGCACCCGCAGCAACTCGATGGTCTCTTCGGCCAGCTGGAGCAGATTCTCGGGGTGGGTCTCCGTCCCGCTGCGGTGCCCGAAGTCGAGCAAGCCGCGGATGATGCGACTCATCCGGTCGGCCTGCTCCCCGATGATGCTGGCCGACCCCTTGGCGCCGGCGAGATCGATGCGCCCGGTGTAAATGAGCTCGGCGCGCCCGGCGATGACATTGAGCGGTGTGCCGAGCTCGTGGGCGACGCCGGAGGCGAGCTTGCCGATGGTGTTCAAGCGCTCGGCGTGACGCAGCTCTTCCAGGGCCGAGAGACGGAGATTCATCTCGTTGTCGATGCGAAGACGCAAGCTCGCCATCGTGTACGAGAAAAGGAGAAAGATGAGCGCCTCGCCGACGAGGTTCCAGAAGAGCGCGAGGAGGGTGACACGGCGCGGGTCGATGAACAGCCCGGTGAAGGCCGATGACGCCACGCAAAAAACCACCATCGCCAGCCCGTACTTGCGTCCGCGAAACCAGGTCACGAGGGCGATGGGAAGAAGGTAGATGAGGGTGAACGCAATTTCGGCGGCGGTGAGCGCGTCGCCGAGGGCCGCCAGGAGCGCGGCCCCGACGCCGACAGGCAAGGCGTTCCTCTCGTTCACGAGCCCGTAGAGGCGGGACCTCATGATTTACCGGGTTTGCCCCCATCGATCTGATAGCGCTCGAGCTTACGCCACAGCGTCGTCCGATCGAGACCGAGGATGCGCGCTGTCACGCTCTTGCTTCCGCCGACGGCGGCGAGGATCTGCAGAATGTAGCGCTTCTCCATCTCCTCGAGGGTCACGAGCTCCGTCTCATCCGTCAAGACGACGTGCGATCGGCGGTGCGCGGCGACTTTTTCCGGCAGATCCTGGACCGTGACGTGATCGTGCTGGGTCAGGGCGACCGCACGTTCGATGACGTTCTGCAGCTCGCGCACGTTGCCCGGCCAGGGATAGCCTAGGAGCTTTTCCCCCACTTCCGTGGTCATGGCCATGACCGGTTTTTTGGCACGCTCGGCGAACTCGCGAAGAAAGTGCGCGGCAAGCTTGAGGATGTCGTTCCCGCGCACGCGCAGCGGCGGCAGGCGCACCTCGACCACGTTGATGCGAAAGTAGAAGTCCTCGCGGAAGCGCTTTTCTTCGACGGCCGTTTCGAGGTCGCGGTTGGTGGCGGTGACGAGCCGCACTTCGAAGGGGATTTCCCGGGTGCTCCCCAGCGGCCTTACGGTCCGCTCCTGCAGCGCGCGAAGGAGCTTGGCCTGTAGAGCGAGGGGCAGCTCGCCCACCTCGTCGAGAAAGAGCGTGCCCCCGCTCGCTTGCACGAAGAGCCCCGTCTTGGACACCTTGGCATCGGTGAACGCGCCGCGTTCGTAGCCGAAAAGCTCACCCTCGAGGAGATTTTCCGGTACCGCGGCGCAGTTGATGGCCACGAAGGGGCCGGCGTGCCGCGGGCTCTCCATGTGGAGAGCGCGGGCGACGAGCTCCTTGCCTGTCCCGCTCTCGCCCGTCACCAGGACCGATGTTTCGGCAGGGGCGATGCGCGCCAGAAGATCGTGCACCTTGCCCATGGCGGAGCTATCGCCGACGAGACCTCCGAATCCAAGTCCGCTGCGCGACTCCTTCAGCGCTCGGACCTCTTGGCGGAGGCGCCGCCGCTCGACCGCGCGGGTGAGCGCCAGCCCGAGCGCGTCGAGCTTCACCGGTTTGGCGAGAAAATCGTAGGCGCCTGCGCGCACGGCTTCGACGGCGGTCGCGTAGTCCCCGAATGCCGTCAGCACGATGACCGGCAGCTCGGCGGTCGTCTCGCGCACACGGCGGCAGAGCTCGAGCCCGTCCATCCCTTTCATGCGCAGGTCGGTCACGAGCGCGTCGTACTCCTGGCGCACGATCTGCGTGAGCGCCTCCTCTCCCGACCGCACCGCGGCGGCACCGAAGCCGACGCCGACGAGACCTTCGACGAGGTAGTCGCCCATCGCCGCTTCATCGTCGACGAGAAGCACCCTGCCTCGGTTCAGCGTCGCTCCGGACATGCCGAGACTGTAACTCAGAGCGCAGCCGAGGGTCGCTGTTCGTCACGCAGGAAAGGACCGGTCAGCATGAGGAGCAGGGCTGCATTGGAAAGGTCGGAGGGCGAGAACGGCTTGACGAGAAGGGGCACGCGCAAGAGCTTCGTTTCGCGCAGCAGATCCGTCGTCGGACAAGCAATCATCAGCAAGAAGGGAATGGGGGATCGCGCGCAACGCAGCCGGCGGATGATCTCGATGCCCGGCAGCCCGGGGAGGTCTTGATCCAAGACGATGAGATCGGCGCCATCGAGCGGCGGGATGGTAGAGCCCGCCGCCGCGAGAAGATGCAAGAGCTCGGACGCCGAAGAAGCACCATAGACTTCGTGTCCGTCGTCGAGCAGTCTGCCCATGACGAGCTCGCGCAGGGCGTGATCGTCCTCGGCAACCACGATGCGCGCGGGCGCTGTCGGCTGCCAGAGGTCGCCTGCGCTGCCGGTGGGGCTATCGTCGGGCTGTTGCATTTTGACCTCCTCGGGAATGCGGATGGGCGGCGATGAGACTCGCTCTTGCTCCCCCTTGGCTTGCACTCCGTGTGCCCGCTCCGAACACGCCGGACCTGCGCTTTTTCTTCCTTTTGCGATCGACGAAACCGTCGCAAGGCGCAACGCGTTGCAAGCTGCAACGCATGTGTGTTTGCATGAACTTCCTCGCTCGATGGGTTGCCGAGGACGGGTTTCACGGGTTTGGCTTCACGCGGTGGTGCTGCCAGTGTCGGTGTCTTGGCGACCTCGTCACCCTCGGTGGGAGATCGACATCGGGGGCCAGCTTTAAGGAACCCCACGACGACCGTACAGACCTGCGAGCTCATGAAATCTTTTGTTGGGGCGGACACGGACCGCGCTGCCGTGACCCGCATCCAGCACGGAGCTGTGTCGCGCCCACCGACGGCGCGGGCACGTCCCTCGGCCATCAAGGTGGTACCGAGTGCCGCGGGTACGACGGTCCATGCCTTGAAAAACGCGCTCCAAGAGCTCGTCGGCGTCGAGCTTTTGACGAGTGCGCTGGCGACCTTACCGTCCGACGTGGTCGAGGCCTTCGAACCGGTCACCCCGATGAACTGGGTTCCGGTCGAGGTGATCTATACGGTCGTCGCGCGGGTGGCCGAGCATGCCAACCGCCCCTACGACGAGCTCATGGACGAGGCCGTCCAGCGCGCGGGAGAGAAAACGCTGCGCACGGCGTGGCGCATGCTCCTGCGCGTGACGGCGGACAATGCACTCCTGACGCGGGCCCCCATCCTCTACTCCAAGTGGCGAAACATCGGACGACTGGAAACCAAAATCGTGGCGCGGGGGAAGGTCGAGCTCTTCCTCACCGAGTGGCCCGGGATGAGCGAACGAAGTATTCGCTCGCTCGCCGTCACGATAGCGACCGTGCTTCGCCTGGCGGGCCGCAAGGGGGTCAAAATTCAGTCGCAATCGACACCCGACGGCGCGAAGTACGCCGTGGCCTGGGAAATCAGCGGCAAACCCGGTTAGCCGACTTTCCTCAGCCTTTGGTCACATAGGCGATGGCGGCGGCCTCGTCCGTGAACAGGACGGGCTTGGCGTGGTCGATGGTGCGGGCCACGCGCTCCGATTGCATCACACCGACCGGCGTAGCGATCAGAAGTGCGCGCCGCGCGAAGCCTTTCGCGAAAACATCGGTTTGCTGCACGACGTGTTTGAGCAAGACCGGATCGGTGGTCAGCGGTGCGAGCCTCCAATCGAGCAGCAGGCCCAACCGAGCGACTTTGATGTCACCGAGCGCTTTCGCGCATTCGCGGACCGAAGTTGCCACGCGGTGAACGGAGCCAAACTGCCGATCGCTGCGCACCAAAAGAACGTACTTCAGGTCCGTATGGCGCTGGAGCGAGAGATACGGATCATCGTGCAGGACGAACATGGAACGGTCGGTAGCGTTTCCGATGGCAGCTCCCCATCGTAACCGAACTCCGCCGATAAGGGGGACGCGACGCGAGAGAGGGCCCTCACGGCGAGCTGAAGCTGAAAGACGTGGGGTAATACGAGCCCGAGGGCACTGTCGACGGCGTCATTCCCAGGTCCGCGCGCGCCGCTCAAGAATGCTGCGCGATTCGTCGCCTAGGCGCGGCGGTCGGCTTCGAGAACGCCCTCGTAGAACTAATCGCTCGCCATTTCGCGGCGTAGGAAAATGGCGCCGCTGGTCACGATCTTGTCGCCCGGGTTGATCCCGCTGGCCACGGTCACCTGACCGTCGACTTCGGGGCCTACCTCGACGATGCGCTGGCGAAACACGTTGCCCTCCGATGCGACGATGATGCGGGAGTGCTCACTATCGGTGAGGATGGCGCGCGCGGGCACGACGATGCCCGTGCGCCTGCCAGTGGCCGCGAGGTCGATCTTGGCGAACATCTCCGGTTTGAGGCGAAGATCGGAGTTTGGAACCACGCAGCGCACCTTCACGGTACGGGTCAAGGCGTCGAGGACTTCGCCGACGTGATCGACGGTTCCGACGAACGTTTCGCTCGGATAAGCCGGCACGCGGATGGTGACGCTGGCTCCCCGCCCGACCATCCCGAGATCTTGCTCGTAGACGTCGGCGAGCACCCAGACCGAGACGAGGTTGGTGATGGTTAGAAGCGGCGACACCGCGTCGGCGCGCACCTCTTGTCCGACGAAGATGCTGCGCTCCACGACGGTTCCGCCGATCTGAGCGCGGAGCAAGCCGGGGCCCGACGGTCCGAGGTTCAGCGAACGCAGCTGCGCGGTGACGCGAGCGGCGTTGGCCTTGGTTTTCTCGAAGTCGGCGCCCAGCTGGGCGAGGTCCTTTTCCGAAACCGCGCCCTCTTGCATCAATTTCTGGGCGCGCTCCAAGCTCTTTCGCGCGAGAGCCAGATCTTGCTCTGCTTTTTGGCCATCGGTTTCGATCTCCGCGACCCGCGCCGAGGAGAGCTCGACCAAAGGTTGGTCCTTCTTCACCGTGTCGCCGAGCTGGGCCAGGATCTTGACGACACGCCCGTCGATGGGCGACGCCAAACGCTGGGTGTGATCCTCGTCGAGGGCGACGCGTCCAGTGAGGTGTAAACTGGGCCGCGTATCGCTTTCGCGCACGACCTCGACTTTGATATAGGCGAGGCGCGGATTGCCCGGATCGAGGCGAATGAAGTCGCGGCTGCGTGGCTCCACTTCGGTGGCGGTGGCGGTGGAGCTGCACTGCGAGCACCCAACCGCGGCCACGCTCACGGCAAGAGTGAACCATGCAAATGCGTCGTGCCACTTCATGTCAATCGCTCCCCGTGGCGCGACGCAAGTCGACGCGTGATTGTCGATAGTCGTATTTTACGCGCAGGTATTGCGCCTGCGTCTCCAAGAACGTGCGCTGGGCCTCGAGCAACTCGAGCAGGGAGATGGTCCCGGCTTGGTAAGATATCTCGGCCACGTGGCGCGCGCGGTCGGCCCGATCGAGCATGCCGCCTGCCTCGAACAGGCCGAGCAGCGCCTGGGCGCGCTCGACCCGGCGTACGGCGTCGCTCACCTCGTGGCTCACGACCACGTCGAGGCGCGCCATTTCATTGCTTGCGCGATGCAGCTCCCAATCGGCGCGCCCGACGTTGGCTTGGTTGTGATCGAACAGCGGGAGCGGCAACGCCAGTCCGACGCTGAGCGCGTCGGCATTGTCCCCGGAGGCGAGGAACTCACTGTGCGTGTAGGAGACGCCGACGGTCAAATCGGGCAGCGCCTCGCGCCGCGCGGAACCGAGACTCGCCTCCGCAAAAGCGTGGGCGCGATCGGCTGCGCGCACATCGGGTCGACTCTTCATCGCGCGGGCAATGAGGGGCTCCGGCGCCAGGTCCATTTCCGGCAGGACTTCGTCGGTGAGCGCGAGCGGAAGCTCGGCGTCGGAGGTGAGGCCCAAGAGCGCGGCGAGCTTCTTGCGGGCGAGATCCAGCGCCGCGTCGGCCGACACGACTTCACTCTCGTATTTGAGCCCCTCCAGCTCGAGCTTACGAAACTCGGCCTCCGACGTTTCGCCCGCCGCGTAACGTGCGCGCGACAGGCGGATGGTCTCGCCATAGCGGTCGCGCATGTCGCGACGGAGCTGCCGCATGCCTTGTGCGCGCCCGACCTCGATGAACGCCGAGCGAACTTCGCGGGCGATGGCGCCGAGGAAATCGGCCACTTCGAACCGGCGCATCTCGACGCCGCGCTGAGCCGCGCGCAAACGGGCGCCCCGCTTCGACCAGATGTCGACAATCTCGCTGATGCCAACGTTGTGAACGGTCTGCTCGAAAACCCCGGGACGAACGGGCGCACCCTGTGACACGTTACGCGGATTGCCATGCCCGACGACCAGGTTGCCCACCGAGTAAGAGAGGACGGGATTCGGGTAGATCTCGGCGGCGATCTCGGCGATCTGCGCCTCGCGGATTCCGAGGCGCGCCGCAATGACGTCGCGGTTGTGCACGAGCGCGAAGGCCACCGCGTCCTCCATGCTGAGCGACGACGTCAGCGCACCGCCCGCCGCAGAAGCTCCGCTCGTTGGCGTAGCTGCACTGGCCACGGCGACGCCGACGACCGCGAAAACGAGCGCCACGACGAGTGTCATGCCAACTGGCCGCCTCACGCCGCCTCCGCTGTCGCCCGCGTCGATCCGAACCACCGATACGTGAGCTCGTACAGGGTGGGGAGGATGAGCAGCGTGAGAAGAGTCGAGGAGATGAGCCCTCCGATGATGACGATGGCAAAGGGCCTTTGCGTGTCCGAGCCGATGGCGTGCGACATCGCGGCGGGGAGAAGGCCGAGCGAGGCCAGCAGCGCCGTCATCAGCACGGGACGCAAGCGCTGCGAGACGGCCGCGAGAATGGCATCCTTGGCGTCGTGGCCGTGCACCGCGTGCGCCTGACGGATGTAGGTCACGAGCAGCACCCCGTCCATGACCGCCACCCCGAAGAGCGTGATGAAGCCGACCGCGGCTGACACCGAGAGGACGGTTCGCGTCAGATAAAGCGCGAACACTCCCCCCACCGTGGCGAACGGCACGTCGAGCAGCACGACGATCGCCGGCAGCACGTCGCGGAACGTGAGGTAGAGCAGCAGGAAGATGATACCAATCGAGATGGGCACGATGACCATGAGCCGCGCCATCGCGCGCCGCTGGTTTTCGAATTCCCCGCCCCAGGTGAGAAAATACCCTTCGGGAAGCCCCACCATTTTGCGGACGCGACTCTGCGCTTCGTCGACGAAGGACCCCATGTCGCGCCCTTCGATGTTGCATTTCAGGGCGAGAAAGCGCCCCCCTTGCTCGCGGTTGATCTGAGTTCGGCCCGAATCGACGTGCACCTTCGCCAACGCGCCGAGCGGTAAGCGCATGCTTCCCACGGGGATCTCGAGGCGGCTCACGGCGTAGACGTCGCCTTCGGCGGGGCTCGGTAACTTGACGCGTACGCCGACCTTGCGTTCTCCCTCCCACAGCGAGGTCGCCAGGCGGCCGCCAAAAGCACTCTCCAGCGTCTCTTCGACATCGCGCACCGGCACGCCGACGCGCGCCGTTGCATCGCGGTCGATGTCGGCCACGATGTGCTGCGCCTTGCCGGCGCGGTAAATTTCCACGTCGCGTGCGCCGCGAACCTGGCGCAGCACGCCGGTCACCTCGGTCAGCTTGTCGTGCATGAGACCGAGGTCCTCGCCGTAGATCTTGATCACGATTTGCCCGCGGATCCCGCTGATCGACTCTTCCACGCGGTCCTTGATGGGCTGGCTGAAACTGTAGTCGACACCCGGGCGCTGCTCGAGATCGGCCCGCATCGCGTCCACGACCTGCCGCTTGCTTCTCCCCGTCTTCCACTCGACCTCTGGTTTCATCAGCACGAAAGTCTCGCCCTGGTTGGGCGCCTCGTCGTCAGTGCCATCCTCGGGGTGTCCTTGCTCGGTGAGCACGTCGCGCACTTCGGAGAACTTGAGCAGCGCGAGACGCGTTTCGTGCAGCACCTCGGCTCCGCGCTCGAGCGAAGTTTCGGTGGGCATCGTGACGGTGATGTGGATGTCCCCCTCGTTCATTTCCGGCAGAAACTCGGTGCCGAGGCGCGGAATGAGCGCCACGGCGAGGGCGAGAATTGCGAGGCCCGACAGGCAGGTGATTGCCGGAAACCTAAGCGCACGGCGCAACGCTTCCAAGTAGCGCGCCCGCAAAAAGACGAGGAACGCCGGTTCGACCTCTTTCACTTTGCCGTGACGGAGGAGCACGGCCATGAGCGCCGGCACGCAGGTCAACGTGAAAAAAAGGGCGCCGGCGAGCGCAAAGGCATAGGTCAGCGCAACTGGGCGGAAGATGCGCCCCTCCACGCGCTCGAGCGTGAAGATGGGCAGCATCGCCGCCACGATGATGGATAGCGAGAATAGAATGGGACGAACGACTTCTTGAGCGGCTTTGGCGACGACCTGGGGAACCTCTTCCGGTCTTGGCTTCCGCTCCGCGGTGTGGCGGTACACGTTCTCCACCAAGATCACCGCGCCATCGAGGAGGATGCCGAAGTCGATGGCCCCCATCGACAGCATATTCGCGGGGACCCCCGAGTAATGCAGACCGACGAAGGCCACCAAAAGCGCCAGGGGCATCGTCATCGCCACCGCGAACGATCCCGAGACCGCACGCAGGAAAATCCAGAGGACGAGCGCGACCAGCGACGCGCCTTCGACCATGTTGGAAGCCACGGTGGAAAGCGTCGTGCCGACGAGCTTGGTGCGATCGTAAAACGGAACGATGCGCATTCCTTTGGGCAAGACGTCACGGTTGATGCGCTCGACCGCCTTGTGCACTTCTTTGAGCACATCGCCCGGGTTTTCGCCGCGCCGGAGGAGGATCGTCCCTTCCACCGAGTCGATGGCTTCTCCGCGTGCGACGGCCCCGCGGCGGGGGGTGTACCCCTCCACGACTTTGGCCAGATTGCGGACGAGGACGGGCGTCCCCTTTTGAACGACGACGACGACGGTGTTCTCGATATCGGCAATGTTTTGCAGATAGCCTCGGCCGCGGACGACGAATTCGGTCTCGCCGAACTGCACGTAGCCGCCCGAGGTTGCGCCGTTGGACGCGCTCACCGCGGCGATGAGATCTTTCAAAGTGAGGCCGTTGGCGCGAAGCAGCCCCGGGTCCGCGAGCAGGTGGTATTCCTTCTGGTAGCCCCCGAAATTGACGACGTCGGCCACGCCGGGTACGCGCACCAGGTTTTTCTCCACGACCCAGTCCTGCCAACTGCGAAGCTCACTCGGGTTGTGGCGATCGCTTTCGAGCGTGTATTGGTAAACTTGACCCACGGGGGTGTCGTTCGGTCCCAGGGAAGGGATGACGCCTTCCGGCACCTGGGCGGTAGGTAGGCGCTCGGCCACCTGCTGTCGGGCGAAGTAGATGTCGACACCGTCCTCGAAAGTGACGACGACTTGGGAGAGCCCGAAGGAAGTGATCGACCGCTGTACCAATACATGGGGCACACCGAAGAGGGCCCGCTCGACCGGAATGGTGACTTGCTTTTCGATCTCTTCCGCGGCTTGTCCGGGAAAGAGCGTGATGACCATCACCTGCACGTTGGTCACATCGGGAAACGCTTCGATTTTGAGACGAGTCAGCGCATGTAGACCGAACACGGCAAAACCAACCGTGAGAACCAGTGTCGCGACACGGCGCTTGACGGCGAGATCGATGAGACGTTCGAGCATGAACAGTGCGGGGCTTCGCAGGCGGGTCGATCTACCAAGGCAAGCCGCGTGCTCAGGAACCGCAGCAGCGAGCGACACCTCGGATTCACATTCCTTTCCGGAAGATCCGCCTCACTACGCCAGACGGAGGAGGCTCCGCGGGACGGGCGCCGGTGAAAGAAACTTGGACCCGCCTAGAAGAACGACAGAGCACGGCGTGAGCAGGTCGAAAGCCCGCAGCGCCGCGACGACGGAGTTTCAGGGCTGCCCTTTGTCCTTGTCCCTAGCGAGCCCATAGTCGGCGATCTTCTTGGCGACCGTTGGGTAAGAGAGTCCGAGCAGGCGCGCGACCTGGGTGCGGTTGCCTTGGGCGAATGTGAGTAACTTGGCGATGTACTGCGCCTCCAACCGCTCGAGCGTCGGCGGCTGCCCCGCGTCGTCGAGCTTGACGGCGAAGAAATTCGGCACGTCGTTGGCGTCACGGGTGGGGCCGGAGAGAATGATGTTCTCGGGCCGGATGGTTTCGCCAGCGCAAAGAATGACGGCCCGTTCGATGAGGTTCTTCAACTCGCGCACGTTTCCGGGGTAATCGTAGGTAGCGAGGGTGCGCTCGGTCGCCGGCGCAAGATCGAGTTTCGGCTTCTTCATCTTCGACGCGAACATGGCGAGGAACTTTCGTGCCAAGGGAATGATGTCGTCGCGCCGATCGCGCAGCGGCGGAAGACGGAGATGGAAAACATCGAGCCGGTGGTAGAGGTCCAGACGGAAAGAACCGCGTTTGACTTCGGCGGCGAGGTCCTTGTTGGTCGCCGCGATGACACGCACGTCGACCTTGAGATCGCGGGTCCCACCCAGGCGGCGAAAGGTCATTTCCTCCAGCACCTTGAGCAGCTTGGCCTGCGTGCCAGGGCGCATCTCGCCAATCTCGTCGAGAAAGAGCGAACCCTGGTCGGCCGCTTCGAAGAGACCGCGCTTTTGCGCCTTGGCGTCGGTGAAGGCACCTTTTTCGTAGCCGAAAAGCTCGCTTTCCAGGAGATTCTCGGAGAGCGAAGCGCAGTTGATCTCAATGAACGGCTGCAGGCTTCGGCCTGGAGTCTTCTGGTGAATGAGGTTGGCCACCAGCTCTTTGCCCGTGCCTGATTCACCCTGAATGAGAACGGTGGTGTCCTCCGAGAGCGCCACCTTCTCCACCATTTGCACCACTTCGCGTATGGGCGCTGATTCGCCGAGAACCAGGTCCCCTCGCGCCGCGCGCTCGCGCTCGGCGAGATTGCGAACGCGGCTGCGCAGGCGCTTGGCCTCGATGGCTCGACGGAAAGTGACGATGAGCTCGGGCAGGCGCACCGGCTTGGCGAGATAGTCGAAGGCACCGAGCTTCAGCGCTTGCACCGCGCTGTTCACGTCGGCAAAGGCGGTGGCCATCACGACCAGCGTGTCCACGCTGCGATCGCGCGCCTCCCGGATCAGCTCCTCGAGGACCTTCAAGCCGTCGGTATCGGGTAAATTGCGATCGAGGATGACGAAGTCGCTCGGATCGCGCTGCCACAGCCGGAGCCCGGCGTCGCCGCTCGACGCGCTGGCCACGTCGAAACCTTCCGCCGTCAGCGCTTCCTCGACCACGATGCGAAACGTCTTCTCGTCGTCGATGACCAGGACACTCGGTTTCATGATGGACTCGCTGTCAAGGTGAGCTTCAAGATCCGCTCCGATGGCGGCAACGTCAAGAACCGAGGCGCACGCGCAAGAGGGCGCCGCCGAGATCGCTTTTGCTCATTGCTTCGAGCTTACCCCCGTGCGCCTCGACATAGCGGCGTGAGGTGGCGAGCCCGAGCCCGGTGCCGTTGGGCTTGGTGGTAAAGAACGGCTCGAAGAGATGGCCGCGCGCGTCCTCCGACATGCCCGGCCCATCGTCAGCGACTTCGAGGATTGCCTCCCCTTCGTTCAAGCGGCCTTGCACGCGCACCTTGTGGCCGGCCTCGACGGCGTTCTTGATGAGATTCACGAGGACGCCCTGAATCTTCTGCCCATCACAAGAAAACTCGAGGCGCGCCGGCATGTCGATGGTTACCTCGGCGGCCCGGTCGGCAATGAGATCGGAAAGGAGCTCCACCGCCCGCTGGGAGACGACGGTGAGATCCTCCATCCTCTTTTCGATGAGCGGTGAGCGCGAAAACGAGGACAACGAGTCGACGGTGTCGCGCAGGCGGTTGATCTCGGAGAGCACGCGCGTGCGCAAGATAGCGACGCGCGGATGGCTGGGACTCTCCAGAATGAGCTCGACGGCCATGCCGAGACCGTTGAGCGCGTTCTTGAGCTCGTGCGCGATGGCGGCCGACGCCTTACCCATCGCGGTGAAACGCTCGGCATCGACCAGTGCTTTTTGCGCCGCTTCGAGCTCCGCGGTGCGCTCTGCCACCCGCCGTTCGAGCGACGTCGCAAAACCACGCAGCTCTCGATCGCGCTCGGCGATGGCGCGCTCCATGCGCAAGAAGTCCTCGACGAGCGCGCCGAGCTCGTCACTGCGCACCACTCTGGCCTCGTCGCCGGGCGGCATTTGCTGCCCTTCGGCAATGCGCGCTGCCCCGGCCCGTAGGACGTCGAGAGGACGCGTCAGGTAGGCTGAAAGAGACAGCCCTGCCCCCGAGGCCACCACCGCGCCGAGCAGGAGCACGCCGGCCAAAAACCGAGCTTGCCGCCGCAAGTTCCCGGTCAGCACCGACCAGGGCCGGCGGAAGATGACGATGAAGTCGGAGCTCGCTTGCACCGTCGCGAAGGCGAAGAGCGAATCTTCGCCGTCGGCCATGCCCGAAAGCGTGCCCGATTGCGCCTGGTGGGCGGCGCGCACGACCGCCGCCCATTCCGAGTCGGGGACTACCGAGACGCGATCGGTCGGAAAGATGACGCGACCCGTCTTGTCGACGAGGAGCGCCTCGGTGCTGGACGGCAAGTCGTCGCGCAGACCGGGGATGATGATATTCGCTTGCTCGAGCGCGATGACGCCGATGAGCGCTCCCACGAAGCGTTTCCGTCGCAAAATGGGATGGGCAATGTTGAGAATGCGGCCGGCAGCCGGATCTTCGCCTAGACGGAAGAGCACGTCGGCGCTGGCGTCGGGGCGCGCTTCCTTGAGGGCGCGAAACCAGGGTTTGTCGCCCAAATGACAGTTCTTGAACTCGGGCCGATCGGGCGCGGCGCCGACGCAGTCGCCTTCTGCAGAGACGAGCAAGACGGCGGTGTTGTAGAGCACCGAGTGATGATGCGTATCGGCGAGGAGCTGCAGCTCGGGCGCTGGATTTTGATCGTTGAAGTCGACCTGCGGCAAGAGGGCGAGGCGTTCGAGCTCGCTCTCCAAGATCTCCAGGTTGTCGCGCAGAGCGAAGGCGCGGTTTTCGGCGAACAGCTGGTGCTCGCGGGTCAAGCGCTCACGCGCATTCGCCGCCGATTGGTAAATGAGAACGCCACCCGTGACGCCGATGGACAGCACCAGGAGCACGGACAAGAAAAGGGAGAGCTTCGTCTGTAACTTCAACGCCGAGGTTGTACCACGCGCTGTTGTGCTGCGCGCTAACGCCCCCGGCGGGTTGCGCGCCGCCAACTGAAAGAAACTTCTCGTCGATTGAAAATTTGTTTCAGTTCCGAGACCGGTGCTGGGTGACACCGTGGAAGGCAAGCGCGAAATGACCGTGAATTCTGGGCACCGGCGCGGCCCAGCCCTGGCACCAATCGTGCTGCTCCGACAATGGCCCCACCTTGCAGCGAGCCGTGCACGATGCACGCCCGTCGTCAGGGCGAAGGCTTTCTCGTGGGCACACGCGTCCCATTTTCCCAACGGAGAGGCACGGTGAACGAGTGAAACAGTGGACGGTATCGGTAATCATTTTGGCAGCGACGAGTGGATGTCTCGGTGCGGGCGAGGACGCGACGACGGACGGCGGTGGGATGGAACATACGGGCGCCCTTCTTCCGTGGAAACCAGGAAATTCGTGGACCTATCGGGTCACCGACGACGACGGCGTCACCACCAAGGAGACGACCATCTCCGCTGCACCCGAACCGGTCGGCCTCGGTCCGCTCGAGGACACGATGGCGTACCGCGTGATTGCCAAGAAGTCCGATGGAAACGATCAGACCATCAGCTGGCAGATGCCGCTCGGCGACCTGGTCGTGCGCTACCGCGAGCAATCCTATGCTGCGAGCACCGGCCAGGTGGAGCTCGAGGAGTATTGGGAGCCGTACAAACTGCACATCGACGGCTCCGACGAGCACACCAGAGCCGGCGCGATGTGGACAGTCGAGTATGACGAATCGAAAGTGAAGGTCGTCGACGGGATCCTCGGCGTGCCCAACGTCAGCAAGACCGTCGACGCCTGGAAGGTGCTCAATCCGAGCACCGATCACGTCGCAATCACCGTACCGGCAGGCACGTTCGACGATCCGGTCATCATCCAGAAAGCCGGCGGCAGCTCACTGAAGACCTATTGGTATGTGCGCGGTATCGGCAAGGTGAAGGAATCGGGCGGGCAAACCGAGGAGCTCGTGAAGTTCACCGTATCGCCGTAGTGCACGTACTTTGCGCCCATGCATCGGGCGCCGGCGTGCTTACGCCGGTCGCTAGGGGGGACGTCCATGCGTTTTACCGTGAGGAATCGATGGCGAGAATGGGTTCGGTAGAGAGACAGCGCGCGCGCATTGCGCTCGGCGCGCTTTGGACCGTCATCTCGTACGTATCGACGGTGCAAGCCCAGGACGCGCCGGATCGCGCGCCCGACGATGCGCGCGTGCCAAACGCGGCCACACCTCCCACGGGTCCCGACGCGGACGCACCGGCATCGGACATCGAAGAGACCAATGTCGCCGGCCATGGGCGCGGCAAGAAGGGCAGTCGCGTCGTGCCCGGGGATCCTTTTGGCGAAGAGCAGGGCGGGGCCGAGCTCGGTCCGATCTCTCTTCGTGCCATGCTTCAAGCGCGTTACACGGCGACGTTTGCTTCCGCGAGCACCAGCGTTCGTCCCGACTATGTCGTGCGCGAGAATTATCTCGCTCAGCAAGGGGACGGCTGGGGCTTGAACCGATTTTTTCTCCGCGTCCAGGGAGACCCTTCGGAGTTGGTCGGGCTCAAGGCCATTCTCGATTTCGCCGAGCTCGCCGCTGGCGATGCTGAAGGCACAGTCAAACAAGCGTATGCCATCATCAAGCCCATCCCGAGGCATCTCAAGTTCGTGGCCGGCCTTTTCAAGCTCCCCTTCTCGACGATGGAACTCGACCCCATCGCCCAATACGAGCTCGCGGATCTCGGGCCATCGGACGCCTTGTTGAAAGATCTCGGATATGGCGGGCGCGACCTCGGTGCGGAAATGATCGCCTCGCCCCTTCCTCGACCCGACGATTTGCGCGTCGTGTTGGGAGCGTTTCGCGGGCACACGCAGGACGAGAACGATTTTCTGTTCGGCACCATCGGGGCGCGCATCGAAAGCGAGCCCGTCAAAGGCTTGCGGCTCGGCATTGACATGGTCGATCACGTGCGTGACGTCGTCTATCGACGTCCTTTCGATACGAAGAACAAACACGTGCTTCCCAATCCTCCCGACCCTTTCTATCCGACACAGAAGGATTGGAGCGCGGGCAGGGCATGGAGCGCCGACATCTCGTTCGAACGCTTTCACCTGACCGCGCGCGTGGAAGGGATGTTCGGCGATCGCGTGGATATCGATGAGTCCTACGGAGCACGGACGTTCGCCTCTATCTGGGGTCTCGTGGCGTATCGGTTTCGCGTGGGCCCCGTCCACCTGATGCCGGCCCTGCGCGCGGAGTGGCTGGACGGTGATCGTGAGCACAAGATCGGCTTACGCCGCGCGCTCTCCGTGGGGATCAACCTGATTCTGTCCAAGAATGCGCGGCTTCTCCTGGACGCGACCCGCACCGACGTGGAGAAAGGGAGTCCGATTCTGGATCAGCCCAAGCCGCTGCAAGTGCCGCCGTTCTTGGATCTCAACGACACGCGGCTCGTGGGGCAGCTACAGATCCTGATGTGATTTCAAGTCATCGCCGCGTGGTCGCCTCTTCGACACGGAGCCCCTCTCGCGGTAACCGCAGGTGTCCGGGCAATGTCCCAGGCTTGCATCCGACGCTTGCGGCGCCCGCAGCGATCGAACAAAGCTCGGGCGCGATGAGTCTTGCCCAGCGCGTTTCACCCTACTTCACCTCTTCGGTCCGTTCTCGAGGCGACAGCTACGCGGTCGGCGGGCGCGTCACCATCGTCCGAACTTCGCCGACCGAAGTTGTCGCGGCGGTGATCGGAACCCGCCGGTACACCGTCGTCGTTGCCGTAGCGGGTTCGAGACTGACGGCGTCGTGCGATTGCCCCTATGCCGATACCGATCTTTGCAAACACGTCTGGGCCACCCTACGAGCTGCCGATGGCGGCGGACATTTATCCGTTGCGGTTCGAACGGGATCGTCCCTTTCGTTGGTGCACCGACCATCCAGCGATTCTTTCTTCGATGCCAGCGAATTCGATACCAGCGAAGCGGACGACGGCGCCGCGAACGACGACATATCACCCGCGCGACGGGGACCTTCGCGCCACGAGCCGCTGCGCGTTGTGCCCACGGTCGGCTCGGATCCTCCGACCATTCGCGTGCCGTCCACGGCCGGGCCTCCCTCACGCAAGCCTGGCTGGTCGTCGCTACTCGCCGAAGCCCAGGGCGCCGCACAGCGCGTGCGCGATGGCCGCGAACGATGGTCAGAACGCGATCTCGCTTACGTGCTCGAGTCGGTGGGTCCGACGCGAGTTGCGTACGTCCGGATCCAGGTTCTCGAGAGGGGCCGTGGCGCAACCGGCAAATGGAAGCCCCTTTCCATGCCCGCAAGCTCGGTGGCGTTCTTACCGCGCGACGGCGACCGGCTCGCGCTCGGGCTCCTCGCGACGGGGCCCAACCACTTCGCGTACAGCGGCTACGGCGCGTCGTATGAACGCATGATCGCGGCGAAGATCGATTTGCCGCTCGCCACCGCCGCACCGGCTGTTTTAGAAATGCTTAGGACCGGTCGCGCCTACCTTGCTGGCCCGCTGGGCGCCGCCGCACCTCTCGCCGCACCGAATGAAACCGCCATCGCGTTCGACGACGGTCCCCTCTGGGAGCCATGCATCGACGTCGATCCCGGCGCTGATGGAGCCATCGAGCTTCGCGGGTGGCTGGCGCGCGGCGCAGAGAAAATCGACGTCGTCGCGCTTGATCTCGTCGTGCCGGG
>Ga0193706_1000187_pt1 | contig 42483 bp, 46 predicted proteins | sample U3c1metaG_FD_160130 | JGI IMG/M metagenome (GOLD analysis project Ga0193706, IMG submission 160130) | Soil microbial communities from a riparian zone of the East river system, Colorado, United States - U3c1 | ecosystem: Environmental > Terrestrial > Soil > Riparian zone | place: USA: East River... | reverse complement strand
TGAGCCCCACTGCCGCGAGAAGCGCGCAGCGCGTCGCCAGTTGCAGTGCACGCGCGGGCGCCTGCAGACGATCGGCGAGCGCGCCCCACAGGAAAGAAGCGGGGATCGCGGCGATCGATCCCGCCATTTGCGCGGTGCCAATCTCCGATCCACCAAGCCCGATGGCGCGAAGATGCGGTACCAAAAATGGGTAATAGATGCCGACCGTGATGAAATACGAAACGTAGAAAAAGCGGAGGCGTGTGGCGACGCGCGACGTGCCGGCCCGCTCGGCCGGTGAACTCATGTCGCGCAGGTTATCAGCCGTGGGCCGAGGGGCAATGCTTCACCGAAGGCCGCCGCGCCGGCCTCAACTGAAAGTGGCGCCTACGCCGCGTCGATCTCGGCATGTAAAGTCGCTACGCATGACAGCCCTGTCGGTGCATGGCACATCGCAGGCTCTCGTCGCGCGCACTTCCATCCAGTGCTGCCGCTGGGCTCGCCACCACGCCGCGATGCTACGCTGGCACGCCAGTTGCTATTCATGGGCTTGCCATGGCCAATCGCGTCTCTTCCTACCTCTCCTCCCTTTTCCCCTGTACCGCGCTTCTGACGTCATTGTTCGTTGGATGTGCCGATCGGTCACCTATCGACAATCACGACGCCGCGCTGCCCGACGTCGATGCGCGGCCCCCCGATGCTCCCAGCGATCCCGACACGGGGTGCACATGCACGACGGGCGACGGAGGGTGGAAGGACTTGGGCGTCGTGGAAACGCTCGCCTGCTTTTGCGCGTGGCCCAGTGCTTGCCTCGCTTATGCAACCGCGCTCGCGAGCTGCCGAGCGTTCGCCAACGATAGTCTCGAGGTCTACACGGCGTGCAACCTCGAGGTCATCCGCTTTCCCGGCACTTACGATGGGGGCCGCGCGCTCGTCTACGATGCGACAACGCACGAGCTCGTGGGCGGGCGGTACGCTTCCGATACCCCATCGTTCGAATGCGGCTCGGCGCGGGTCATCGGACGCAGAGCAGGGATCTTCCCTCCCGAGGGGTGCGCGCTTACGCGCACGGTCCGGATCTGCCCGCCCGATGCGGGGGTGAAATCGTTGACTGACTTGACGCGGTGACCGGAGATTGGATGATGTCCGGTGAGCAGCTCTCCGCGCAATAGGCGGTACCCAGGGCAGGTCGGAGACCATCCTACTTGCGCGGCGCCACATGGCGCTGCACAATAGGCCACATGGCGCAAGCAGCAAAAGCGGTAGCCGAGCTGAGCCGTGAAGAGCGAATGCAGGTGCTGCTCGGAGGCGCGAAGATCCTGGGCGGCCGCCGAACCTCGACGCTCCTCGAGCTCCACGACGCTGCCGAACGGGGCCTGCCGGTCCTCGTCATCGATGCGCTCGGCAAAAACTTGAACGCCTCGCGTGAGGAACTGCTCCACGCAATCGCCGTATCGCTACGCACCCTGACGCGCCGGCAGAAAGCACGGGTTCTCTCTCCGGAAGAGTCGGACCGGGTTCTACGGCTCGCGAGGGTGGCGGCCCACGCCGAAGAGATCCTCGGAGGGCGCGAGGATGCGGTGAAGTGGCTCCATCGAGCCAACCGCTCTTTGGGCGGGCACCGGCCTCTCGAGCTCGTACGCACGGACCCCGGGGCCGAGCTCGTTGTCGACGTGCTGGGCAGGCTGGAGCACGGCGTGTTCGGCTGATGCCGCGCGTCTATCGGCTCACGCTCGAGAAGCACACGCGCGATCCGGACGATCTCTTCACCGGTGAAGGCGCGCGGCTCTACGGAGGGCGATGGAATCACAAGGGAACGGCGCTCGTCTACGCGGCCTCGCACGTGTCGCTGGCGGTGCTCGAGGCACTCGTCCATAGCGAGACGTTGCCTACGAACATGGTGCTCGTCGCCTACGATGTGCCCGCGGCACCTGCTCCTCGGGTGCGATTGCCGGCATCGCTTCCGCGCGATTGGGCAGCATACCCGTTCCCCAAGGTGACGCAGGGCCTCGGTACGGCGTGGGCCAAAAGCCGCGCTGAGCTGGCCCTGCGCGTTCCATCGGCGGTCGTGCCGAACGAGATGAACTGGGTCCTGAATCCGCATCACTCCGCCATCGCGAAGGTGAAAGCGACGGTGCTCGGACCATTTTCGTTCGACGGACGGCTGCGTCGATGACGGCTTTGGCGTGCCGCTACGCGCCTATGATCCGGTCCCGAGCGAAGTAACCTTGCGCATAAGGCGAGTGGCCGCATGGAGCATGGTCCGCGCTACTCAGGAACACGCCCCCAACCCCCGTCATGTCGTTGCCTCCTCGTCTTTCCGCACCTCCGCTCAGTCGCGTGGCGGCAACGCGGAGCGTGGCTCGAGGAGCGGAAGCGACGGTGAGGGCGGTGAGGGCGGTGACGCCGAAGACCTGCATTCCCGGTCGCACCGCGAACGCTCGTCAGGGAATCGGCTCTCGCATGAACGAACTGATCTTATTGGTCCAGGCGGAATTCATCGGACCCGAAGAATTGGGATGGATATACCCAGCCGTACTGTTGCAATTTGCCGAGTCATAGACCCGCCAACGGGCATACGTCCAATTGACGATGTACGACGTCTTATTGTTAGAGCTCGAAAGGAGGTTGTAACAGCGGAAAGCCGTGAAGCTATCGGGATCTGCCTCCATCCACGTCGAGGACGTGGACGTGTCGTAGAAGCAAATGTACCCATAGGGGCAGCGACCCACGGCCATGATGGCATCGACCGGGTTGTCTTTCTCGAGCTCGATCGCCTCGCCCGACATGAGAGCGTCATCCTCGGCCGAGGGCTCCGACGGGGACTGAGAGCCGTCGACCTCGGCCGCCCCGCCACAACTTGATAGGATCGCAAATGCACACAGAACGAGACTCAGGTTGAGAATTCGGGATCCGCGCAGTCGCATTGTGCTGTTTCCTTTGGTTCGTGATAAACACAGATGCTGCCGTTTTGGTGTCGCTCGAACGTTTGGCACCCCTCGTGTAGTGTCCGGTCGTAGAACCTTCCGTGCGGCGGAAATATGCACCCATCACGGCGCACGCGTCAATTCAATCCAATACTTCAGCCCTGATCCTCTTCGTACGAACCGAGGTCCTATTCACTTCAGCACCACACACCGAAACGGTCGACGCGAGCTCGAAACGGGGCCAATGAGTGATCGCTGTCGCATCACGGCGGGCGGGCTCGGGTGGGTGCGCGCCACGCGTCGCAGGCGCGCAAGACCCGAGCACCAAAACCTGCGCATGATCGTCGGCAAGCTGAGGTTCGAGAGGAAGGTCGGGCTAAACGCTGCAAACGCCATCTGGCTAAGGTGCGTTCGTCACCTGCGAGTGGACCCACGCTTCGAGTTCCGCGAGAAAAGCGGCGCGAGCGGTAAGAGGGTCCGCATAGTATCGTGGCTCGATGGGCAACTCGATGCCCTCGAATTCTTTCAAAATGATTTCATCACTCTGCGCGTGCACGGGTGACCCATCCAATTGCGGGAAAGTCGCCTGGAGGCGGTAGTGTTCGAGCCGCCAAATTCGCACGCTATAGTGCCGCGGTTTGGAAATCGTTTCAAAGATCTCCACGCGCAAAGTCAACTCATCATCTTCGAGCGTGACGTTCAACTCAAGCGTATCCACGAGCACTCGCGTGTTTTTCAGTACTTCGCCGGGCGTCCGATCTTCCATTGACCTAGTGGATGCGTTGTTCGAGGTTGCTCTGTGCACGGCCTGACACGCCATCGAGTGTAGCGGTGTTGGGGGCAGGGGGCTAAAGGAAGAATTCGGTTTATTGGGAGGTAAGCGACCGGCGAACCGCACCCTCGAGCGGGAGCGACCAACCGCCTAGCCTGGGCGGCGGAGGTCGTGATGACGGGAGGAGAAGCGCGTGGTGCAGCGAGCCTACCGCTACGCGGTCACGACGCCTCTGGCCGTACGGTTACGTTAGGGTATCGCGCTCCGAATTTGCTCCGAGCCGTCGTGCTGCGAGGGCTTGATGCGCGCGAGCGAGAACTGGCACTACCAATCAACGGTGACGCCGTTCAGTCGGACCAAGCGCCAAGGGCAATCGAAGTGGGAAAATCAGCCAGTGAGGTCGTACCCGGATACGCGGTCGTGAGCTAGACGATCAACGAAAACTGCGACTTGGGGTTTTGATCGGAAGATTCGAACTTCTTTGCGACGAGCCTTGCTCCATCGCTCTCGGTTGCCGTCCGCCGGTCCGGTCGGAGGGGAAGGAGCCACGTTTCGAGCAGATCGGCGCTCCACATGATGGCGATGGAGTCGTCCACCGTCCACCAGATGCCCTCACCGAGAGGCGAACTTGCTCTCACCGGCGCCCTGAGTCCAGAGACAGGAGTCGTCAGAATAAAACAGGGTATCCCATTTGTCCGAAGTCGCGGGCCGTCCCCTGCCCTGCCCTTTCGCGAGCGCGAGCTGAATCTCGTGCGCGTCATCGGGCCACGCGTGAACGACATCGCCCATCGCGGCTGCATGAGCACGACGCCATCCGACGCGTGCGCGTCGCGCATGATGAACCATCGCGGGGCGAGTCGTTGCAACGTGCGTCCGAGATCTTCCGTGACTTCTGTTCCGTGGCCGCCAGGCGCATTCCCATCGAGCACGCGCTCACGGTCGGCGTCCGTCTTGAGGGCGGCGCGGGCCGACCCGGTGCTCGGCTATCTTACTGCCACTTCATCAATCAGGCGCTTGGCTACCATCAACAGGTCCGGCACTTCGTCTTCGACAAGCGCCAGATCACTTCGAGATCGACACCAAAGTAGTGATGAATGAGAACGTCACGCATGCCAGCGATCCGCCGCCAAGGGACGTCTGGGGCGCGGCTCCGGCTGCTGTCATCGAGTCCTTTTGCAGCCTCGCCGATGACTTCCAAATTTCTGAGGACGGCATCTTGCACCATCGGTGACGCAAAGAATGCTGCGCGGCCTCCGGCGGTATATTCGCGGACTGCCGCGAGCGCGTCACGCATGTGACACAGGTAGGCCAGTTGCGTCGGTCGGGTCATGCTGTCAGCGGTAGCGCTTCCGCAAGAACTTGGTCGCGGAGATAAGGAGAGAGTCCGTTCTCCGTGACGACATCGACCCGCCAATGGAGAAGATCTTCCAGGTCCTGCTGCAAGGCGATCAAATCAAACAGGCTGCGTCCAGGATCCATCTTCACGAGGAGATCGAGATCGCTGTCGGGACGAGCATCGCCGCGGGCTCGCGATCCAAATGCGCGCACTGCGGTCGCGCCATGAAGGCGTGCGATGCGCAAGATTTCTGCGACCGGCAGATCGATGACCTTCATTCCTCTTAGGCTAGAATTGATGGCTCGCCGAGGCAACTCTGGGGAGCGCTCTTAATGGCTTCAGACGAACTTTGGCCACAAGGGCGCTCTGGACCGACCGCCCGCTTCACGACGGCATGGGGCTAGGAGGCCGATTTTTGCGGAGGTGGAGGGGCAACCGCTAGACTCGATGCCGATCACCCGGGGCGTCTCTATTTGGGGGGAGTTGCGGCACCCGGGCGGCCGCTCAACGCCAAGCCGTCATGCCACCTGCACGAGTTTCATTCCGAGCGTCTTCGAGGCCCTGGCCCAGTGTTGCCAGTGTCACACTGGTATCGCGCGGATCGAACAGCCTGTATAGTATTGGCCCGTACGATGCCGCGGACGCGTGAGAAAGCGGGCTCGGTCGTGACGAGGCCCGTGCCGGAGAACCCGTCCCGCGGGGCGGGCGCGCGCTCGTATGTGATGGGCGGCGCCCTGGTGCGGCAGGCGTTGCGGGCGCTCGCGCAGCGCAAGGGGCGCACGGTGCTGACCACGCTCGCTCGCGGGGTCTCGGTCTCGTTCCTGGACATGTGGTGGTGGACGATCGCCGAGGGCGCGGCGTTCACCGAACGCGACGTCGACGAGGCGGAGCCAGTGGTGCTGCTCGGGCGCACGGTGCGCGAGCGGCTCTTCGGCGCCGGCGAGGCCGTGGGGCAGGACGTGCGCATCGGGAGCTTCGGCTACCACGTCGTCGGCGTGCTCGGGGTCAAGGGGATGAGCCCGTGGGGGCGGGACCAGGATGACGTGGTTTTCCTCCCGTACACTTCGGCGCAGCGCCGGATCCGCGGCAAGGGCTTCGCATCGGTCGACAATGTCATGTTCCGGGCGGTCTCGCCCGCGGCGGTCAAGCCGGCCACGGCCCAGATCACGGAACTGCTCCGCGAGCGGCACCACATCGCTCCGGGCGACGACGAAGATTTCAGCATCCGCAACCTCGAGGAGGCTGCCAAGGCCGACCTCGAGGTGGGCCGCACGTTCGCCACCCTGCTCATCAGTGTCGCCTGCGTCTCGCTCGTCGTGGGCGGGATCGGCATCATGAACATGATGCTCGCCTCGGTGGTCGAGCGGACCCGCGAGATCGGCCTGCGCATGGCCCTCGGCGCGACGGAGCGGGCCGTGCAGGCGCAGTTCCTCGTCGAGAGCGTGATGCTGTGCCTCTGCGGCGGTATTGCAGGCGTCGCCGCGAGTGCAGCAGGCCCACTCGCGATAGAACGCATCCTTGGCTGGGACGTCGCCATCCCCGTCGACGCGGTGCTCCTCGCGCTGGGGTTCTCGGTGGCCGTGGGCGTCTTCTTCGGATTCTACCCGGCATGGAAGGCCGCGCGCCTCGACCCCATCACTGCGCTGCAGCAGGAATGAACGACGACGGCGACGCCGCACCGGCGGGCTCCTCCGCGCGTGAGCTGCTGCCGGAGGTAGTCCTCCCCATCGAACCTTGGGTCGAGGCTTGACGTCACGCCGGCGTCGAGACGATAGGTTTGGCTGTTCTCAAGCGGAGCACGTGCACGGTGAAGGCCATGGAAGCGTTCCAGTTCGACATAGCGAGGTCCGACCTCTCGAAGTCGTTCGACCGTATTTCAAGTTGTTAGCTATGGTCGTCGCTCCAATAGGGCTTGCGAACGTTCGACCGTCGGCGGGGGCGCGACTCAGCGCGCTTCTGCTCCGCTGGCCGGACGAGGGGCGCCGATATCCGCTGAATGCTCGGAGCTACTTGCAGGGTTGAAGACGGTCCTTTTTCGAATTCTTCAGGGAGTCGCGATTCCCATGCCGATCAAAAGCGACGCCGAACGCCAATTCGACGCCGAAGAAGACGGCGGTTTCACGGCTGAAGGGACGCCACGCTGGATCGGCACCACTGTCGCCCAAGAAGAACCAAGGTTCGATATAGAACTGCACCTCACCGAACGGCTTCGCTCCATTGCACCGCAGGTCGTTCCCCTGTCGATACCGGAGCGCCACCCGAGCAACGATGGCATCTGAGTTTTGTGCCGTGCTGGCCAGCGCAAAACCGGCGCCTGTCAAGAGACCTACGGGCCCGTGATCGAAGCCGAGATTGGCCCGTCCAAGGACATAGCCGTCGCCGGTGATGACGCCTAAACGGGGCCACGCGTAATCGACACCGAGGTTGAACTCGAAGGACTGCGAAGGACGGCGCGTGAACATGAGTCCCACGCCTCGAATGCCCCGCTCACCCGCGGCACCGGCCACGAAGCCGTTCAGCGCGAACCCCTCCTGCCAGAGACGAGCCGCCGCGTACTCCTCCTCTAGGTCCTTCAGCCGTTCGTCCGCCTCGTCGGATATCCGCTTGGCATTGGCGTACTCGCTCCGCGCTCTCCGCACATCTTCCGTCGCCTTGAGTACATCCGTGCCATTCGCGCTCGCGGCGTCGGGACCAGCGTCGCCGATGGAACCAGCAACGCGTTCGGTCACCGCTTGAAGCGCCGTTTCGAAAGCTTCGAGTTGGGCATTGAAGAGATCGGCGCACGTTGCGGCCATCGTCGCAATCTTGGTTGCCTCCTCGATGGTCGACGGGCTCCGCGCGCTTTCTGGACACACGGCGCCATTTTGCACACCGCCCTCAGCTTGCGCATCCGCACCGCCATCGGAGCGAGCGCCGGCGTCCAACCGGCGTTCCGCGTCCGACGAACCGCCGTTCGATGTGGGAAGTGCGGGAGGGTTCACGAAGAATCCGCAGCCCGTCAATTCGCACACGACCAGGAGCGCCATCGCACGGCTCCGAAGCTCGAAGCACCTGTCCAATGATCGCCTCCGAAGGCGGCGGTTCATTTGACCTGCCCCTGGAGATTGCCGGCCAGCTGTGAAAGGTTCAGGGTGATAACCACGAAGACGTTTTCGGCAGTGACTTCTCCTTGCCGAGCGAACGCCCAACCGAGAATGCCCGTATAGGCAGTACCTCCGCCGGCCGTACCGTCCGCGCCTTGAACGGCGATGCCGCGGTAGAGATCGACGCCGACACCGACGCCGATCGTTTCTTCGAAGAGTCCGAGCACTGCCGCAATGGCAATACCGCCCCGCGCAAAATTGATGTTGTCGACGCGGGCAAGCAGAATTCCACCAGCGCTCAGCAATTGGAATCGATCGTCTCCCTTCTTTTTCAATCGCCATGGACTCGCAGCGGGTCGGTAGCTGAATTGGAATCCGAACTCGGCGGGAAGAAGCTCGAGGGCCGGCGTGTAGTTGCGCAGGCGCGCCGGCTCGTCGGGGCGCCGGCTCGTCGTAAATCGCAGAAGAGACAGAGAAAGGCCGTAGCGAAGGGTCTCCCCTCGTGCAAATTCGATCTCGCTCGCCTGTTTTTCGGAGGTAACGCGGCCGCTGGGTAAGGTCGTTGGCGGCGGTGCAGCGATTTTGGCCCTTTCTTTCTCTGACGACAGCGTTGCGGAACGCATCGCCTCAACCCTTTGGTTGGCGGCGGCCTCCGCAAGCTTGTTGGCCGTTAGGGCCGCAGCCTTCGTTTCGCGCTCAACGACATCAAGCATTTCACTGCTGCTAGCGGCCTCGCGCTCTTTCTGCTCCTCGGAGATTTTGTCCGTGAGCTCTGCCCAGCGGGCGCGAAGGTCCTCTGGTGATTGTGCTGGATTGAGGTTCGCTGCGCGCATCTCCTTAATTTGTTCTTCATAAAGGAGCGCATGCACCAGTCTGTCCTGCTCTGCCTTCGCGGCCCCCTGATCGGGTTTGGCGTTCGCCTTGTCCCATTTCCGCTTGGTTTCCTTAATCCATAGCTTGACGATCTCATTGACCATATCGATTTTGTCGACCGGTATCGGCCTCGGAGGGATCGGCGGAGGGACGGTCACGTCCGGTTTGGCAGGCTCCGTTTTCGACTCCGCCTGGCCCGCGTCTGGAAAAGGCGCGCCCCCGTCAGCGCCCCACGCTCGCGCGGAGCACAGTAGCAGCGCCAACCAACAAGCGAAAAGTGCCGAATGCTTGCCGATCATGGTTCGCTCGCTGTGTCCGCGCCGGTTTCGGCGACGCCCATATCGGCCGACGCCTCGTCGAGAGGCGCATCGATTGCGGCTCCTTCAGGCCCCGCCTCCACGGTGGTGCCCGGCGGATTCGCCTCTGCGAGATCGGTCGATTCGTCGGCTTCCCCGACGGTGTCGGAGGCGCTCGCCTCCACGTCCTGTACCGAAACGTCCCCGTTCGCGGTACTTGCGTCAGTCGGGGGGCTCTGCGCGCAAATGGGCAGCGATACCCGCTTCAGGTCGCAAGTTCCGTTCGTCACGCCTTCGTCGCCCGCATCGAGGACATCCGCTTCGGCGAGCGCGTCGGAAGAAGAGTCGTCCGACCGCCCTGAGGATTGCATCGTTGCAATGTCCCTTCGGCAGGTCCCGAGCACCTCTTCCGTGGAAAGTCCCTCGCGATAAGAAAAGCAGGTTGCTGGTCCACTGAAATCGATGCGGAGGCAGATTCCACAGCCCTTTGCGCAGATCGAGCCGCAGGGGCAATCGATATCGCGCACGCATTCCTTCGTGCAGAAACCCGACTTCGAGCAGAAGCCCGCCCGGTAGGCGTCGCATTCGGCGTTTCGCGTACATCTCTCCTCGTGAACGACGCATCCCTGCGCGATGACCGCTGCGCAGACAAACGTCCATTCAGCCACGGCGCGACGGATTCGCCGTTGCCAAAACGAAGAGCACCCCCGAGTCGTCACGCCTCCTCCCCCCTCTGCGCAGATCCTCGTCGTGCTCGTCGGACGACAAAGCTGCCTTTGTCAGGCAACGTGAAGTTCGCTTGAAGGTCAACGCGAAAACGAAGGGCTCGTCTTGCAAGGAAATGAAACACGTGCGGCACTTTGTCCACAATTGGCGTTGCCTGGTTGTGTCCACCGTCGGGAACATAACGGACGACACGAGAGGGCGTGTCATCAGTGCGCGCTCCGCACCGAAGACAGAACGCTGCGTGGACGCCCCCGCCCCCTCGTTCTCCAGGGGCGGATTGAGTGCAGTCGAAGGCCGATCACCCCGCTTCTCGTCCAGGCAATCGATGGAGCAAAAAGGCGGCTCGGAACAACGTTGCCGGTCGTGAGGCAGAGTCGACTCCAACGTCGGTCTCTGAAACGTATTGCACGTCGTCGGAGCCACACACGCCGCTCCAGAGCTGGCGAGGGTGGGATGAAGCGGAAGGTCACGGTCGCGAGGGAGTGATGCGACCCTTGGCCATCATGAAGTCGTCCCGGGTATGGCAGAAGTTGCAATCGCCGTTGGTGACGGGCGCTAGCATGACCGCTTCGCGTCCCTGCACGGCAACCTTGACCCGGAACGTCGGAGGGAGCGGCTTGTCCGTAAAGAAGTTGCCCATCGGGCTGATGATGATGCGCGTGATCTCCGTCATGTTTTCGTCCAACGCTATGACCGCGCCAAAGTTGCCTTCGCCGTTGCAGTCGTTCTCGTCGCGTTCTCCCCCTAAAGGATAGAGCGTCCCGGCGAGGGTGAAGGGCTTCTTCGAGTTTGGCGTGTGGCAGCCGCCTCCCATGCACGCGCGGCCGGGCGTCATCGACGGCGAAGCCATGGTGCCCTGTGTCCAGCGCACGCCGCTCTTGCACGAACCCATCGGACCACCGGTTTCGGCAGCATCGACGGTTACGTCGGCGTGTCCTGCGGAGCCAGAAGCGCCAGCGCCGCCTCCGGATCCGGAGGCGCCCCCTGAACCACCGGTCGACGCATCGGCGCTGCCACTGGTTCCGGCAGTTCCTCCGCTACCCGTCGGGCACTGGCAGACCCCGTAGCCGCTCCCGTCGTCGCGGCACGCCTGAGCGCCTTTCACGCTACCAGGACACGCGCATTCGACCTGCTGACCGGGCACGCAGACCGTCGCCGCGGCGGGGGGATCACTGCTGCCGCAGGCGCCCGCCAGGAAAGCTGCCGCGACTAAAGAAACGCGCATCCGACTAAGCACGCGCCCGCCGCCGCAGAATGGATCCGCCGATGCGGCGGCAGGTGGGCGAAAAATCCGCACCAAGACATCGACCACAGGTATTTGCTTCAAGGACAAACCGTTTGCGCCGTCAGCCCGCACTCGTCGGTACACGTTGGCGAAGCAGGTTGGCGACTCGGGACGCCGCAGCTCAGCACGCACTCGTGATCCCCGCCATTGCAGCTCTTCTTGACGACAGTGCCGCCCACCTTCAGGAGCGTGAAGTCGGTCGCATACAAGGGTATCCAGTGATCGTGGGTGGCGGTCCCACGCGCATTGTAGATCTTGTCGCTACCCGCAAGGATGTCGGCCATGGCGACGAAAAGCGCATGCCCGTGGTTCATCGAGATCACCCCCGTGATGGCTGCATTGCAGCCGATAACCACTGGCGTATCTCGACGATCCGAGGCGGCGTCCGGGGCCGCGACATCGATTGGCCCCGATTCGGGATCAGAGGACGCATCGCTCGCGGAATCGGCGTCCAGCGTCGAATCCGGACGGCCGTCAGGCGAGCCATCTGCAGCCAAGCCAAAATCTGGGAGATCGGCGGCGGAGTCCTGCGCATCAATTTGCGCGTCGACCGTTACGTCGGCGTCTCCTGGGGATCCGGCAGCGCCGCCTCTCCCTCCGGATCCGGAGGCACCACTCCGCCCTCCGGAACCGGAGGCGCCGCTCGAACCGCCCGTCGACGCATCGGCGCTGCCACTGGTTCCAGCAGTTCCTCCGCTACCGGTTCCGGGGCACTGGCAGACCCCGTAGCCGCTCCCGTCTTCGCGGCACGGCTGAGCGCCTTTGACGACACCGGGACACGCGCATTCGACCTGCTGACCGGGCACGCAGACGTTCGCCGTAGCGGGGGGATCAACGCGGCCGCCGCAGGCCCCCCCCACAAAGATCACCGCAAACGCCTGCCCCCAGCGACGCATTCTACGAGCGTAGGCACTCCTTGGCCGCACCACAACCCGTGGCGACGTTCGGCGTGGGAAAAGCGCTCGTTGCCTACACCGTGAGCGCAATCCCAACCAATGTCGACGTCATAACGATGGCGGTTGCATCGCTCTCCGCAGCGAATGCGGCGGCAGGAAATGGCGTCGTAAATGGCCTCACTTTTCCGCGCGCTTCGAGGATAGCCCGTACGCCTTTCGACCGGAGGAAATGGCCGCAGCTGAAGATTTCTTAGAAAAAACCCGTTCAAACGCGCATGAAGCTGTCTACGATTGCGCACACTTTTTCTGATGCCCTCGATCCGCGGACGTGCGCAATCGCTGCGGCGCTGATTGCAATCGCCTCTTGTAGCGGCGACAAGGTGGTTGCGGCTCCGAAGCTGTGCGTCCCCGGTCAGCAACTAGAGTGCCCATGTCCCGGCGGCGCGAAGGGAGTGCAGGCGTGTCGCGACGACGGTAGCGGCTTCGACCTCTGCGTGTGCGTTGGGGGATCTGCCGGGACGGGTGGAGCTGGTGCCCGCGCAGGCACGGGAGGTGCCGGAGGAGGTGGGACCGCAGGTGCGGGAGGCGTCGACACGGATGCGGCTATACCTGGGCAGGACGCCGCGAGTGCAGATGACGCGCCCGAGGCCGGCGGCTCGCGGGACGGTAACGGCCACGATGCCGAACACGACACGAGCGATGCGACGATCGCGGACGCATCTGAGGATTTCCCTTCCGCAGACGCCGCTTGTGTAGGCGAGCCGATTCGGGGCGAGAAGAAGCAAAGCGATCTCTATATGATGATAGATAACTCCGGATCCATGAACGAGGTCGATATGGGCCAGACGATCACGCGCTGGCAAAACCTTGGGCAAGCGATTCCCGTGTTCGTCAACGACCCGGCCAACGTCGACATGATGGTCGGTCTCGACTTCTTCCCCGAGGGCGGCAACAACCCCTCGTGCAACGTCATGGACTACACGATGGCGAACGTGCCCATCGACTTGCTACCGGGCCCGAATGGCATGCAGGCCAATGCGATCATCGCCGCCGTGAACGGGCGCACGCGCTCGGGCGGCACGCCCACGACACCCGCCCTCACCGGTGCGATCGAGGCCGCAAGAACCTGGCAGATTGCGCATCCCGATCGATCGCTCAGCGTGCTCTTTATCACCGACGGGGAGCCAACGGATTGCAACCCGAACACCGTCGCGACGGCGTCGGCAGCGGCCCGGGCGGGGTTCATGGGAACGCCCCCCATCAGGACCTACGTGCTCGGCATTGGTCCGAGTACGGGCAATCTCGATTCCATCGCCGCAGCCGGCGGCACGACGATGGCGTACATGGTGACGAACGGTCGCGCCGCGGCGCTCGCGGCCGCACTTGCCTCCATCCGCAAGCGTACGCTGAGCTGCGACTACTCCCTGCCCAGGCTCGAAGGCGGCACGCTCGACCCGAGCAAGATCAACGTCGACGTGCGCGTGGGTCCGGCGCCAGCGCCGTACATACCCGTCTTCAACGCTGGTACCGCCGCGGGATGCACCGATGTGATGAAGAACCCCAAGGGAGAAGGCTGGTACTACGACACCCCGCCCCCCGGCACCCCGACCAAGATCACGCTCTGCCCGAACTCCTGTGGGCCGCTTCAGATCACCGACGGCAGCGACCTGAACGTGCTCCTCGGGTGCGTCACGAAATCGCTTCCTCCGCCGAGCTGAGAGTGATCGAGCTTGCGGCCACGCCCCGCAAAGCACCCAGTCGCGGAGGGGGACACATGTTGCGCCCGTCTCGCCATCCTCGATGACGTTGTAGCCGAGGAGCTGGGCATGCTGTTCCTCTGGACAGGGCTAACCGCTAGGCAACGCTTCCCACCCCTACCCCTCCAACCCCGCCCCCGCCGCCCACCTCTTCACCGACGCGATACCCCCCTCCATCCCCGCATCGGCCCGATACATCTCGCTCGTCCCAATCACCTCCCCATTCGCCGCCTTCAACACGAAATACCTCTGCTCGTCTTTCGACGTCCGGCGGCGATACCGCTCATCGTGCGGCGCATTCGTCTTCACCGACGCCACGCCGTTCTCCGCGCTCTCGCGCGAGCCGTACCGCTGGCTCACGAGAATGATTTCACTGTTGGAAGCCGTTAAATGAAAGCTGTACTCGTCGCTGCTGCCTTGCTTGATGACGAATTTCGGATGATGCATGGCTGTCTCCTTGTCTGCATGCTCGATGCTGTTGTCTGCGTTTACGCGTTCACTGCCAATCCGCTGGGGCCCGTTCGCGCCATCCCCTGCCCTGCCCTCTTCGCGAGCGCGAGCTGAATCTCGCTGCGCGTCATCGGGCCGCGCATGAACGACATCGCCCACCGCGGCTGCATGAGCATGACGCCGTCCGACGCATGCGCGTCACGCATGATGAACCATCGCGGGGCCAGTCGTTGCAACGTGCGCCCGAGATCTTCCGTGCCTTCCGCTCCGTGGCCGCCCAGCGCGATCCCATCGAGCACGCGCTCACGGTCGGCGTCCGTCTGCAGCCGTCCGAGCCACCACAACCCAGCATTGCCGAGTGCCCTGTAGTCGAGGTCCATCGGGTTTTGCGTCGCCACCACGACGCCCACGCCGAACGCGCGCGCTTCATGAGGGCGACGAGCGGCCTTTTGGTGGGAGGGTTGGCGGGATGCGGCGGCAAGAAGCCGTACACCTCGTCGAAGACGACCAGCGCGCGCAGCCGCTGTGATCCCGGCAACGAGCGCACCCACGTCAGCACTTCTTCGCGCAGCACACCGAGCACGAGGGCGCGCTCGTCGTCGTCGAGGTGCGCGACGCTGACGACCACGGCGGGCGTGCGACCATTTTGCGGCGTCATCCATGCGCCGATGTCGAGCGTCGTGCCCACGCGCCAGCTCGCGAACGTGGGAGACGCCAAGAGCGTATTGAGCGCAGCGGCGAGCTCGCGTCGCGCGCGACGCGGAAAGAATGCCTCGAGCTCGAGCGCGCCGATGCGGGTGAGGGGCGGATTCGCGAGATCCTCCAGCAGCACCGGGAGATCGGCCGACGCGCCGGCAGCGAGGCGACGTTCGGCGAGGACTGAGAGGAGCACGTGCTCGCGGCTCTTGGCGGGATCGGGATCGCGACCGAGCAGTCGCAGGACGAGGGAGATGGCGGCGCTGAGGGCAGCGCGGGCCGATTCGGGATCGTGATTCCAGCGGTCGGATCTTCGCTCGAGCGACGAGAGAACGTGCAAGAGCTCTCCGGCCGAGGCCCCGGGCGTCACGACGCGAAGGAGCGTCGATCTGGAGAACGCCTCGAGGTCCGCCTCACCGATGGACCACCCCGAGAGTCCGCGCTGGCGCTCCGTGGCAAGGGCCGCGGCGATCGCTTCTCGCGGTCGTGGATCCGTCGCCGATGCGGCTGCGTTGGCCCACGGCAGGAGCTCCGACGGCGCGAACGAAGGAAACGAGAGGAGTAAATTCGGCAGGTCCCCCTTGACGTCGATGACAAGCACCGGCACCTCGGCGCGCAGGGCCTCTTCAATGAGCACCGTGAGAAGCCCTGTCTTGCCGCTACCGGTCGTGCCGACCACGACGCCGTGGGTGACGAGGTGATGGGCCGGCAATCGAAAAGGCACGCTTTGCGAGCTGCCGAGCGCGCGCACCGCGCCCAGGTACAACTGCGATCGATCCATGGCCCATCACCTCGCGTCACGCCGGTCGTTATCGATTGAGAAACGGCTCACTTTGCGGCATACCGACGCTCGCGCTCGTCGCGCCTCCGTTGGACGTTGCCGGCGTCGAGGGCTTCGGCGCTTCCGGCGCGCCCGGCGCGGCTTCGGGCGGGGTCACCGGCCGCGCGGCCGGCGTGTCACTGTTCTTACGCTTCCCGGTCGTGCGCCCGGCGTAGAGCGACGGCGCAATCTTGTCGACATCCTCCTCGTTCCAGCGGAGGAAGCTGATCGCGCGGCGCGCGTGGTCGTAAGCCGACACGAAGAGCGAGAAGGCACGTTGCCGGATCTCCGCCGACGCGGCGACGACGGCGGGCCCCTGCTCGCGCTGCCCCACGGTCGTCAGGATCCGGTCGGCGAGGGTCTCGGCCTGATCGAGCTCGGTCAACTGTGTCGCGGACTTGCCCGAGATCGTCGACCAGTTGTCGCGCATCATCGCCGCCAGCGCGAAGAGATCGAACGCCAGGTTGCGAAACCCGTGTGGACCCTTCAGCCCTTCCAGCCGCTGCCCATCGAGCAAATTGCGCTGCGCCAGTGCCAAGGCATCGGAGAGCAGCGTCTCGCGGAGCGTCGTCGCCGCCTCGGCGATCTGATCCAGCGATTCCTGCGGTGCCGAAGCCGCCATGTACAGCGCGTGCGCGTGTCCGAGCGCCAGCGTATACGCCTCCAGCTTGTCGAAACGCGCCACATCGAGCTGCGGCATCTCCGACACGACCCGCGAGCGCAGCGCACGGATCTCCGGCAGCGCACCCAGCGCCGTGGTCACCGCCGTGGGAATATCGACGATGATGGGAGTGAGCGCGCTCGGCGGAACGGCGCGAATCTCGCCGAGAAGGCTCTGGTAAGCGTCGCGAAACCGCGGCACGTGTGTCGTTTCTTGCGAATCCGTCGACTGCGTCATCGTGACTTCTCCTTAGGTTCACAACGCGTTGTTGCGCTGTATGACGTCCCTTTCGGACGCCGCGCCACGCGGTTGCGCGAAAAAGGAGAAGCGGGAGAGCGCCGATTTCTTTGTGACCGCGCTGGAACGGAGACTGACCCTCAATAGGGGCTTGCCCGCAAGGCGGGAGTGGTGGGCAGTGCCGTCAGATCCTTGCCGGCAAGGCGACGACGAGGGGGCGAGGTCGTTGTGTGCTTGCGGGCAAGCCTCGATTGAGGGTGGGGGGTCACCGCGGAGTTGCGGGCAAGGGCGGGCGAAAGGTGACCCTCAGTACACGCTTGCCCGCAAGGATGGGACGGAGCGACGTGCCGTTTGGGGCTTGCCGGCAAACAGACGAAAAGAGAGGCGCGCCGTCTGTTGCATGCGGGCGAGGGGAAGATGGCGTCACTGCGTCGGAGAGGCTTGCCCGGAAGGGTTCAGCTCCAGGGCGCGAGCGAACGGAATGAGCGAGGTTGGATGGGGGCGGCTTCATGCGAGGGCTTCGAGGTACGGGCGCATGACCCGTGCGACGCGGCAAGCCTCCGCCGCTTTGGTGAGTTGGTCAATCGAACGCTTCCGCGATCGAAGATACTCACGGAGAGCCTCGAGAGCGACATCGAGACCGATCTTGTTTCGGTACTTGAAGCAGTCGGCCACGGTCTTCTCGCGCGAGGTGATGCGCACGTCCACACCTTCGAGCTTGTGAACCTCGATGCCGTAGATGAGCGCGGCCCCCGAGAACCGCACGATGCGGAGCGGCGGCGAGTCCGCCACGGGCTTCCACGCCTTTACGTCGATGGCGAGCCAGACCTCGTGCGGGTTCTGCGTACCCATGCCGTGAAAGCGCAGGGCGGAGAGCAGGCACACGACGCCGTGGGGAACGCGAACGGCGCCCTCAACCAGCGAGTGGTGCTCCGTGATCTTCGCCTTGGCGGGCACGTAGAGCCCTCGGCCCACGCGCTCGAGTTCCCCCGATTGAACCAGCCGGGCCAGCACGGTGCGTGCGAACCCATGAGCCTCGGCGTCGCGGGCGCGAAGGACTCCTTGGGCTGATAGGCGGCCGATACTAATCATTGGTATGTATTACTATGTACCAATGTTATGTATTACGCAAGGCTGCGGAGCGGCCAGCTTATCGCCGCGTTCTGACCCTCCGCGGTTTGCGAGGCTTACTCAAGCCTGCGCGGTGAAAAAGTGGGTGCATGGCGGCCGCTCGACGGTTCGAAGGGCGGTCCGTTTCGGTTGCCGGCGCATCACCTCGTCACCCAGGGGGTGGTCGTGGGGGCCCTCTCCTTCCCTACTTTCGCGCCGTCGGAGCTCTTACCGTGGGGCAGCGCGGCGGCATCGGCGAACGACGCCCGCGCCCACGCGGCGATCGCCGCCGAGCTCGCCGAGGAGCGACGACGCGGCCTCGCGGCCTGGTCGATCGGGGAGCGCGAGCTCGCGGCATTCCGCGCATCGACGTCGGTGAGGGTGATCACACCGAGGGCTTCCGCGGGTGAGCTCTTGCACGTGCTCTCGTCGCTCGAGCGGCGCTCGGTGGGAGCACGATCCCGAGTCGGCACGCGCTGCGCTCAGCGCCGCCATCTCCCTGGTGCTCCGACTCCTGGGACGCGATCCCGATGACCTGCGGGTTTCGACGGATGAGAGGCCGTACTTCGTGTTGAAGGCGGGGAACAATGAGATCATCGGCGTGAGTCAGATGTATGCGTCGCGGGAGGCGCGGGATGGGGGGATGCGGGCGGTGAGGGTGAATGCGGCGGTTGCGGAGGTGGAGGGGTAGCGTCAAGCCACCTGCAGAAGTTTCACGCCGAGCGCCTTCGAGGCCTTGGCGAGTGTTGCCAGTGTCACACTGGTATCGCGCGGATCGAGCAGCCGGTAGACGACCGTCCGGCTTGTTCGCATGGCACGAGCCAACCCGGTCTGCGTCATGTTTCTCCGGGCCATCGCGCGCTCTATCTTGGCCGCGAGGTACGATCGCTGCCTGGCTCGCAGCGATTGCGCGCCCTCGTCGTCTTCGACGAAGTGTACGGCTTTCTACCGCCCCACCCTGCCAATCCACCCACCAAAAGGCCGCTCGTCGCCCTCATGAAACAAGCCCGCGCGTTTGGCGTCGGCGTCGTCGTCGCCACGCAGAACCCCATGGACCTCGACTACCGCGCCCTCGGCAATGCCGGCCTCTGGTGCCTCGGGCGCCTGCAGGTCGACGCTGACCCTGCACACGTCCTCGACGGCCTCGCACTCGGCGACACGGGGCGCGACGATGCCGACGAGCTTGCGCTCACCCTGCAGCGGCTTGCGCCACGATGGTTCGTCACGCGCGATGCGCATGCGTCGGAGGGTGCGGTGCTCATGCAACCGCGCTGGGCCATGTCGTTCATGCGCGGACCGATGACGCGCGCCGAGATACGGATGGCGATCGGCCATCATCGCGGTGCCAACCTTGAACCAGAACGAGAACCGACAGGAGCTACCAATGGGCAATCTCAAGTTCGTCATCCAGCGCCGTCATGAGCAGTTCTACTTTCACCTTGCGGCGGGGAACGGCGAGATCATTTTGACGAGTGAGCTGTATACGACCAAGGCGAGTGCGGAGAATGGCGTTGAGGCCGTCAAGGAGAGTGCGGTGATCGATCGGCGATATGACCGGCGGGTTTCGACGGATGAAAGGCCGTATTTCGTGTTGCAGGCGGGGAACAATGAGATCATCGGCGTGAGTCAGATGTGCGTCGCGGGAGGCGCGGGATGGGGGGATGCTCGCGGTGAGGGTGAACGCGCCGATTGCGGGGGTGGAGGGGTAGTGGCGCGATTGCGTCAGGTTCGATCCCCAGGATTCCGTAGACATCCCCGTCGATCGCTTCGCCTTCATGCGACGCTTTGCCAAGGCAACACGCTATGGTCGCTCAGCCGATGGGCGTTGGTATCCGTGCCCCTCCCACCCTCCGACGACTCTTGCTCAGGCGCTACGGTGTCAAGCCATCCAGGATTCGGACGTCGGCGGTGCGGCCGACACGGCCAAGGGCCATACAAACGGGGCGGGGAGGCGGGATTTGCAATCGGCGTTTTGAAAAGGCGGTCAACCAAGCGCAACGAGCGGATTAGCAGTGGAATTTAAGATCTCGCCTGCACGCACTGAACGTGAAGCGACCCAAAAATTAGATGGCTTTGGGTAGCTGGTGAGGAACTATTCTCGTATCTCCGCGTTGCTGGACCGAGCTGTGGCCGGATAAGCTGGCGAGCATGGGTACGAGCGCGGTCCTTTATCCGCCACCAGCCTCGGGAAAGGTCGGCGACGTCTATCGAGACATCCTTGAATGGAGTGCTTCGCTACCGGCGTGGCAGAACGAGCTGCTCCGTCGCGTGCTCCGCTCTAAGGACCTCGCACTAGAGGAGATCAACGAGCTTGCTGCGGCGGCCGTGGCCGAAAACGAGCTGCAAACCTCAACTTACGCGCTACTGTCCGCGAGCGATCTTCCGGCAGTCGCTGCAAGCACCGAGCACCGCCGACTCCTCGCCCTGAAGGAGGTCCGAAACGTCAACGCGCTGCGTGCGGACCAGACGCTTACGTTCGGACCGCAGTTGACGGTTGTTTACGGCGACAACGCGGCCGGTAAGTCGGGCTACTGTCGCGTGCTGAAGAAGGTCTATCGCGCGCGCGTCGTCGACGACATTCTCGGCGATGTACGGTCGGAGGCACCGCCTACGAGCGCGGCGGCGGCGACCTTCGTCGTCAAGACGGCCCAAGGTGAGGAGCTTACTGTGCAGTGGGTCGACGAGTCACCGGCGGTCCATGCAGGGAGGTTTGCCGTGCTCGATAGCGCCTGCTCGGCCACGTACGTTCGTGGCGGGACGCTGGCCGTCGGCCCGGCGGGCATCGATGTGCTTGACCGATTTGCGGTCGAGCTGGACCGGGCGAAGCGACAGCTCGCGGGTAGAGCTATCTCGGTGCAGCCGTCGAAGAAGACCCTGCAGCATCTGGAGAACGACACAGAAGCGGGTCGCTTCGTCAGGTCGCTGTCGGCATTGACGAGCGACTCTGAAATCGGCGCGATGGCGGCATGGGGTCCAGGGCAAGATCTAGCGCTACAGCGACTCGATGCAGCCGTCGCCTCCGGCAAATCGAGCGCACCGTCGGCACGAAGGCTCGAACTTGCTGCTGGAAACCAGGCGATGCGCGCGCTGTCTGGTCGGTTCGCTGCGTGGGCGGAGCATGTCTCTACCGATGCAGTCGCCGAGCTGAAGCGCGCGGTCGTGGACCTGTCCGATGCGGAGGCTGCGCTTGGCGCCGCGCGGTCGATTGGCGATGAGAATGTGTCCTCCGACCGCCTGAAGAGCAACGCCTGGGTCGAGCTGGTCCGCGCGGCGGCGCGCTTCGTTCAGTCCGTCGATGGACCGACAGAGACGGCGATGCTGTCGCTCGATGGCCGCTGCGTCCTCTGCTGGCAGAGATTGGACGAACAAACGCGATCCAGACTCGATCGGTTCCAGCGCCACGTGGAGGGGGCGGCGCAAAAGGCGAAGGAGGAAGCCCAGCGACGCTACGATGAGTTGGTCTCCCGCATCAAGGCTGAGCCACCGGCGCTGAGTGCGCAGGATGAAGCGTTAGTCGCGCAAGTCGAGGGCCTTGCTGCACGGCTGCGCCTGCTGGCGGCCGACATCATGTCGCGCCGCGAAGCGATCCTCGGAGCGCTCAATTCGGCTGAGTGGCCGCTGATCGTAGCCGTCGACAGTGCGGCACTAGATGAGGTGCGGGCATTGAGCGCGCAAATGGAGGCGGAAGGCGCTGCGCTGCCGGCGACCGATGCGCTCGCCAACGAACAGCTCGCGGCTTTGGAACAGCAGCGTGGCGCGCTGGCGTCGCGCAAGGCGCTCGCGCAGTCGGCCGACGCGGTGCGCGAATTCGTAAAGAGCACCCTCGAATATCAGCGGCTGAGCAACGCGGAAGGCGCCGTGAATACGCGCGCGGCATCGAACAAGGCCAAGGAGCTGCACGCGAAGCACATGACCGAAAGATATGCGCGGCTCGTCGACGAGGAACTGCGAGGGTTGTGCTTTCGGCGGCAGAAACCGGTACTCTCGCAGAAAACCGACAAGGCCAAGGTTGAAGTCAAGCCGCTGGTTAGCGCTGAGATGAAGCACCTGTCCGCCGAGAAAGTCTTCAGCGAGGGCGAGCGGACGGCGATCGCGCTGGCATGCTTTCTGGCTGAGCTAAGGCTCGGCAACGATCCGTCAGGATTGATCTTCGACGATCCAGTATCGTCGCTTGATCACAACGTGCGCGAACACGTCGCTCGGCGGCTCGTGGCGGCGGCAAAGGAAAGGCAGGTCATCGTTTTCACGCACGACCTAGCGTTTCTCGCCGATCTGCGGGAGCAGGCGGAAAAGATCCAGAACGTCGACTGCGAGTTCAGGACCTTGACCGCGACGGAGCATGCCGTGGGAGTCGTCGAGGAGGAGGAGCCTTTTGGCGCCCGAAGCATCAACAAGCGGATCGGCGTGCTGAAAACCATTCTCGTGCAAGCGGAGACTGCGTCCAAGCGAGCCGAACCGCAGGCGCTGCGCATGCACGCGCGCGACTTCTACGACCGGCTGCGCAGTACATGGGAGAGATTCATCGAGGAGCGGCTGTTTGCCCAAGTCGTGCGCCGGCTCGAACGGAATGTGATGCCCGGAGCGCTGAGCAAAGTTATCTACAGCCACGAGCTTGCGGAAAAGGTTCACGAGGGATGGCGGCGGTGTTCCGCTGTCATCGAGGCCCACGACCATGCACCCGCAGCGGGGCAGCAAACCTATTCCCTGGAAGAGATGAAGCAGGATTTGGGGCGGCTACTCGACGCCGAAGAAACGGCAAAAAAAGCAGTGGCTGCATAGTGCGTTTTTCCCAATCGCGGCGGTCCATTCCGCGCATCGTCGCCAAGCGGTTCTGTCCAGACGCGTGCATGAGAACACCGCCAACCGGCAACTTGGGTGAACAGGCCCGATTCGCATTGACAACCACAAAATTGACACTATCTAGTGGGCTCAATTAATGGTAACACCTCGCCGCTACCTGCAGCGGTCGCGTCGAGATTATTCGCGCAGGCCGAGGTCAACTGCGGTCAGCGCGTTGGTGGAGCAAGCTTCGTAGACGCGGTCCAACGCCGACCCGAGAGCAAGGACGGAGGCGATGCGGTGGACAATGCTACGGATCATCTTCATTTCTGCGATGGTGAGTAGCCTGCCATCTCTGTGGCTCTGCTGACGGTAGCCGAGCCATTTTTTCAGCAGCGGGTATCCACCCAGTTCGTATTCCCACACCCGGATTGGGACGTTTCCGACGAAAACCCTCTTGTTGATCCAGAGTTCGCCCGTTTCGGAGCCCCAGGCCGCGTGGGCCTGTTCCTCCTCGCGGAACGGTCTAGGAAGATACTTCCCCTTTCCCCCTCCAAAGTAGGAGAAAGTCAGCGCCTCACCACCCGGCTGCACCGGTCGCTTGTCGGCGGTAGATAGGACCGCCAAGTGGCGCATGCGATGGAGACCCAGCACGTCCGAGACAAGTGCCTCCACATCCCGGGATGGGTCCAACAGGCTCGCGAGCTGATCTCCGAGGGCTGTGGCCTGTGCTGCGGCGGATTGTTTTCTCGGGACAGGGAGCTGTGCCCAATCTTGCCCGAGCCGCTCGCCTGACTCCTCCTGGTATGCCGGACTGTGAACGATTGCGAGTGCCAGGCGAAACAGCCTAGACACAAGCTTCTTCGCATCATCGTCCCGCAGCTCTCCTTGTAGCTTCCATACGCGTTTCAGCGCTCGCCAGGCAGGAGGAGCGAGATTGGCAACAGTTCCCAATGCAAGGGGGCCATCTCTCGTCTCACGGGGAATACCGCGAGCCCCCACTTCATACACGTGGTTTCCGAACAACGTGCGCGCCAACAGTGGTCGCGTTTCGGAGACCTTCCGCGACTGAGGAACGGTGAGTAGAAACTCGTTCCCAAGAAGATTCTCCCACACCTCTGGGCTCCGCTCATCCAGCAACTTTGCTTCTGTTTCGTAGTAGATCCATCGTTGGTCTAAAGGGAACGTCAGGTAGGATTGCACTTGACTCTTGCGGAACCCGACAGTGTGGAGTTCCTCGCGCAATGCTTCGGGGGAGTATCTGGAGCGCGGTTTCACCAGCTCGGAATGCTTCGCCTCAAAGGCCGCGAACGACATATTCCCGAAATAATCTCGCATCCTCAGGATCAGCGCATCCTGGTCCGTGTCGATGAGACTACCTTCGAGTCCGCGATTCGGGCTAACGCCATGGTAATTGGTCGGGAACAGCTCGTCCAGTGCTGCCCACGCATCGTAGCCAGCGTTTGCTTCACGTGGGGCGAGTAGCCATCGAAGAGCACGCGATGGATGTATCTCCTCGTATTGTCGTGGCCCTGCCGGTCTAATCGCAGCACTTCTCCGCTCAACATCCTCCCAGTCATCCAATGAGAGGGATGCGAGCAGAGACCGTCGCTTCTCTTCGGACTTTCCCCAGAACTCACGATAGTGAACAAGTGTTTCGCTTGGGTCCGTGCGTGGCGTCTTACGCTTGACGAAGGTCGAGATGCATGTGCCGACCTGGATTCCACGTGCATCATGCTCAGACGTGAAGATGCTCTGGTCGGGTGAGCCAGCTCCCGGCAAACCAGCAGGGATGACCTTTCCCGTCTTATACTTGTCGCCATTCAGGTTGTCGATCCATGCCTCGTGAAAATTGCGCAGGATGGATTCGCGCATGATGGGGTGAGAGCGCCCAGTAAGGTAAGAGGAGTTGGAGATCATCGAGACGATGCCATACTCCGATTGCTCCGCAATCCTTACCTCTGCCAATCGAATGAACCGAACGTATAAGTCGTCAAGTAGCTGCTTACGGACTCTCCACACCCGATACAAGTCGCTTTCGGCCGATTGGATCATGACCGGGTGGCCATCCTCGAAGACCGGTTTTCCAGAACGGTCCGTCTTTTGTCGACGGCGGACACCTTTGTAATGGTCGACGAGATTCCCCTCCTCAGCGATGGCTGACCCCGCAAATCTGTTGTATGGCGGGTTCCCAAGGACCACGATTACTTTTGCATCTTGCTTCGCCTTGCGAGCAAGTTGGTGTTCCTTTTGCAGCGCCGGATTGCTGAGCAGACCCTTCACGGTATCTAAGGATCCCCAACCCGCGAGAGCGTTCGTCAGAAAGACGGCCGGACGTTCCTTCTGTGAAGGAGCAACGCCGAGATCGCTGAGGTAGAGGTAGAGCTGGAGTTGCGCAATGACGAAGGGGGCCGTCAGTATCTCGAAACCCAACAATCGCTTCGTTACGGCAGCATGGATTTCAGCCGGAAGAAGTTGCCCCTCACCTCTTGAATGGAATTCATCTCTAATACACTTCACGACTTCGAGAAGGTAGGCGCCAGTCCCACAGCACGGATCCAAGACCACCACGCGTTCATCGGCGAACCCGCGCTCGCAGTCGAACTCTGTCTTGAGGAGGTGCTCGACACGACGAACTTGGTATCGCACGATTTCCGACGGAGTATACCAAACGCCGAGAGACTTACGCAGCTCAGGGTCGAACGCTTCGAGGAAGGGTTCGTAGAAATAGGTGATGGCCTTTTCAGGCGCCAGTTCGGTCGTGGGGACTACGCGCAAACCCGGTGGTGTTGAGATTGGACCATACGTAAAGCGCAGAAAGAAGGGGCCGCGCTCCACACGCCCAAGAACGTCCGTCGCTCTGTCGAGGTGTGGTGCAAGGCGCAATTCCTCCATTCGGTCAGGATGCTTGAAGTCGTGGAATAGCTGGGCAAGGAACGGAATGCGCAGGTAGCGCTCCATTCGGTCCCACTCGAATGGGCGACCATCATTTGTGCGGTGCCAGAGCGTCCATCCCGCGAACAGTCCGTAAAAGGCGGTTTGAATCAAAGATGACTTGAAGAATTCGAGCCCTTCCTTTCCTTCAAAGGTGAGGCCTAGGCTCGCCTTGAAATCCTGTCGAAGCCCCTCTAGTGTTTCAAGGGTGTCCGGTAGGTCGAGCTTGGCTCGGCGAGCGAGGCGCGCGAGAATTCGCGCCAGGGTCGCCGGGTCGGCAATCGGTGCGAACTCAGTCGCCGCGCGCTCTATGATTTCGAGAAGGTCGTGGAGCGCCTGGTCACCGACCACGCTTCCACGAGCAAGGGCCTCCTCCGACGACCACAAGTCGGCGACCTGCAGCAGTTCCCGCGCCTCGGGGGGAACTGCTTCTCCCGACTTTCTCGCATAACCCGCTTTGCAGGCGAGTAGGCCGAATGAACGGACGTTGGAGAGCAGAACAATCCCCGTCCGACCCAGGTAGCGCCCCACCTGATTGTCGTTCTCCGTCGACTTGGCGAGGTCGGCAAGTCGGACGCGGGGAAGCTTGACCTCGCCGAACACGGAAACGAATTCACCAGCGTCGTAAAGGGCAATGTCCGGCCGGTCCATTCCGCCGCGAGCCCGACGCTGTTTGGTTCCGGTCCTCACCTCGAACGGCAGTTCGGCGAACTCTAAGAGGCCAGCCCAGAGATCCTTGATGACGGGATAGTAGGTCTCCTCGCTCGTGGTGTCCTCCCGAACGAGGCGCGGCATCGTCGAGAGGTACTCGCCAGCGATCCTCCGCAACTCGGCGGCTTCGCGGGTCCTCCGGACAAGGGGAAGGACCTTTGGGTGATCCTCCCGAGAGGGAGCCTTGCCTTCCGAAACAGGCTTCCTTCGGTGAGCCATGCTCGACAATAGGATACAATATAGGGTGCCTGGGCCAAGTTAGAGAGCACGTGGGCTGTCGGCCTATCGATGTGCTTCAGTAGCGAGTGGATCCAAGATTGCCGAGCCAGAAACACGGGCGCCCTGTGGCGATGTTCTCACTGCATGCGGAGATTGCAACGCAGGTATGGCGAGGCGAAGCGACGTCCTCCTTAGCATCATGTAGCTTGGCGCGGTCGAACGTTGTTTGTTGTAAGCATTTGGCCAAGCCATTCCTCTCGAGCCCTCGACGATGCTGGTCGCGAAACGGGCGGCGATGATCGACGACCCATTGATCAATGCGTCGCACAATTGCTTTCGACCCTCGGCTGATCGTGGATCACGCGGCGCGATGCCGATCTGGCCGAGCTCTTTTTGCGGCGGCTTTACCTTTTTTTCTTCGTCATTCATCGACTCGCGCGACCGGGGCCATGGTCTCGAAATGTGGACGTCCAACGCCGGTGAGTCGAAGCAACCGCGAACGGCCCCAATGGCTAGTCGTTGCCGCCAATCGGCTCACGTCAGCCATTACCGAAAAGAAGTTTTCTTGCGCACGCTACAAAACGCGTGGGGTTTCAAAAGAATGACATGTCGACCGGCTTCCACCTTGCGAAGCGACTCGTCGTCAGCTAATCCAGCGGCCTCACGAGCGAACAAGGGGACGGTGGACGAGCGTTACGTGATGTCCCACACCGATGGACCAAAGAAACTGATCCTCACCATCGAATTCGATGACGAGCTTGACGGGCGCTGGATTGGGACTATCGGGAAACTCGTTGGCGTGCACGTGTACGGCGAAACGCAAGATCAGGCGCATGTTCAAGCCGTTGCGATCGAAGTGCTCGCCAGCGAAATCTAGCATGGCGAAAAGAGACCCGAAAACGCATCTTACCCTGGAATTCGTCCGGCGCTTCGTCGAGCGAGGCCCGACGTGACAAGGCTTGCCATCATCTCCGACGTCCACGCCGACGTTCATGCCGTTCATGATGCGCTCGCGCGCATTGACCGGATGGGATGCGATCTCATCGTCTGTGCCGGCGACATCGTCGACTACGGCCTTTTCCCCGAGGAGACAATCGCCCTGCTTCGCGAACGCGGCGTCCCATGCATTCGAGGAAACCACGATCGCTGGGCTGTCGGGCGCGGGCGAGCCGACGCTCCGGAGGACACCGGTGTCCCGCTGCACGACGCCAGCGGTTTCGACCTCTCGTCCGGCGCCATCAAGTTTCTCGTTGGCCTGCCAACGCGGTGGGATGCGCTGCACGACGGCGTTCGCGTCGCCGCACGTCACGCCACGCCAAAGTCAGACATGGAGGGGATCGATCCGCGGCTCGCTACGGGGCTCGATGCTCGCCGCTGGCTCGCCGAAGCGGAGGCGGACGTCCTCGTCGTCGGCCACACGCACCTTGCATTCGCGTTGCAGGTAGCCGGGGGCGGTCTCATCGTCAATCCGGGGGCGCTGCTGCGCGATCCAGCGCATCACTCGGAGCCGGGCGCCATGCTCTTCGATCTCGACACCGGAAAATCGGTGCCCGCGCCGCCGCTCGAGGGCGGGACTTTCGGCGTGCTCGCGTTGCCGGCCAAGAAATTCACCGTGTACCGCGCTTCCGATGGAGTCGAGGTCGACATCTTGCGCTTCGACGCACCGGAAACCCGCCCTGAGCGCTGAAGCGGGCACGTGCTAGCTTCCCGCGATGTCGACCGACCGATCCCCCGACCACGGCGCGTTTCGTCTGGAGGAAGACGCCCAACTGTCGGTCGTCGAGCGCAACGTCATCGAGAGTCATGTTCTCGAGCCGCTCGCTCGAGGCACGGAGGACACCCGCCAGTGGCTCGACTGGGACCTTGCCTCGCTCGTGGAAGGATTCCATCACGAGCAAATTGACAATGGTTCGCTTTCGCCCGACGAGCGGACGAGTTGGGTGCGCCGGGTTATCGGTCAGGGGAAGGACCAGTACAATCCCCACTCTCCGTACTCCAAGCCGTACTGGCTACTTGATTCGGGTGTCCGCGTGGGGACGCTTGCCCTCGATCGCTCTGTGCTGGGCGGCCAATTGCTCGGTATTTCGAGCCTCTACGTTCGCCCTGCACGGCGGCGACGCGGAGTCGCGAGCCGAGCGTTGCGTTGTACCCACCAAGCCGCAATCGCGGCGAGGCTTTCCGGTCTGCGAATTTCGACGAACTGGTCGTGGCAACCCGCGGTCCACTTCTACGCGCGGCAGGGATATTGGATCTTGCACTGGAAGGATTCGCTTCTGTTCACGTCGCGTCGGACGCTCCCACGGTACCGGGTCGAGTTTGCCGGCCGAGCAGCATGTTTCTCGATCGAGCGGGATGGCTCTTGGCGCACTATCCTCGAGGCCAAGAACGATGGCGAACGACTGGGCTGGACGGAGCCTCCCGAATACCACGCCATCCGGGAGTCCCTCCCGGATGCCTACTGGCACGCGCCCGGAACGTTTGCGATTCATTTGGCGCTGGCCGGGTGGCCGCTCATTCGCTCCCAAGAGTCATGGGAGGAACGCTACAAATGGATGGACGCCGGAATGCCCGAAGGGCTCGCCCACAAGATCACCGTGTTTGAAACGTTCGATCGCGAACAAGGCTATTTCGTTCGAACTCCGCGGATTCCGGGCCTCGAGTACGCGCCGCAGGACGGACGGTAGGCGGCTGAAGCCCCATTGGCTCCCGAAACGAGATGGAGGACATTTTGTCAGATTCACGAGACGACCGTGCCGGCGATGACGAGCTACCGTCCTATTTCGTATCCGTTTTTCCGACGGAACGGGGCACGACGATCTCGATCCCCCATTTGGACATCACCTTGGAAGGCGATTGGGCATGGATCGACGACGCGGAGACTGCGGCCAAGCAGGCCATAGCGGCGAAACTGGGCGTCGATCCGGCGAGGTTTCAGATCGTCACCGACTGCCCGATCGACATGGATCCCGAGATCTCGCCCGCGTTCCGCACGGAGCTGGAAAAGAGCGCTGCCGATCACGTCGCGTGTGCACACGACTGGCAGGCGGTCCAACCGTCGGAGGTCGAGGGTAGCGCGTTCCTCCGCCATTTCGGGGCGCGTCGCGGCACAGCCTCTCGTTGTCGTCACTGCAAATCTGTTCGTTTCGCTCCACCTGACGCGTGAATACCTTCGCTCCCGATACCTCGACACGTCCTGGAAGGACCGCCGGGTCACCCTGGGGTAGTTGGGAGCAGCGATGGACCTCCCGATGCCCTGGAATATGCGCAACTACGTGCCAACCTCGGCTCATGGACCGAACCCTGGAGATTGATGACGTTACCCATGCGAGCTTGCGCGAGATTGCCGAGCGCGATCAAGTCACCTTGGAGGAGACGCTCGTCAAGGTGGTCGACTGGGCACGGCGCGAGCGGTTTTTCCGAGATATGAAGGACGCCAGCGACACGAAGGTAGGCGCGCCGGGTCCCGAGCGCCGCTGACCTCCCACGACCTCTACCGGGCCGCTCTCCGGGCTCCGCGGCGCGATTGACGGCATCTCCGCGTCGGCCGGTATATTGGCGGCCCACGGCCCGGAATTCCGAGAGCAACCCACCGCGGTGTCGCCTACATTGGGGAATTGTTTTTGGGGTGCGGTGCGTCATGATTGCACCGAAAGATGCACGTCCCGCCGGAGTACAATGGTCTTATCGGCATCGCCGTTTTTGGTGGCATTCTTTTCGTCTGGGGTCTCATCGCCTCGAAGGGCGAGAGGCGCGAGCACGCGTTGGCGGAGCGAGAGGCCGGAAGAGCGCTCTTGCAGAAGCGCGTGAGTGGTTCGGCCGCGCGGGCCGCTCGCCTTCGCCGGTGGCGAGCCGTACGCTAGGTCCCTTCCCTCTCACCGATAGTCCGATAGGTTCTGTCATGGCTCACCATAAGCGAGGACGGCCCAAGAACCGGCGCGCCGGTTGCCTGCTTTGTAAGCCTCACAAAGCGAACGGCGCGAAGGACAAGCGACCGATCGCCGACAAGCGTCGGCTTCAAGACTCTATCGCGGTGCTCGCCGAGAGACCTTGATCCCACGGCAGCGTACGAGCAGCGCTGCTCAGGACCGGACGGCGCCTTTCTTCGGGTCGTCGCCGTCGAGCGGGCACGGAGGCTCGTCTTCAAGGCCATCGCCCGAGGTCTGGTCCCAGACGTCGGCGCCATAGTCGGCCCACTCCTCGGGCGTCATCGAAGCACATCCGCGCTCCATATCTCGAAAAAACTCCTCGTGCCGTGAGGCTTCGCGCCGTGCGGCCTCGATCAGTTTGGCGAGCTCCTCCTCCAAGGTGATGTGATCGCGCTCGGCGAGCTCGCGCAAGCCCGCGTAAGCAACGTCATCAATCTCGAGGGTCCTGGCCACGGGCCGAGTTTGGCACGTGGTTGGAGATCTTCCAGCACGTCGGTAGGCCCATCGCCTCGTGGCGCAGGCGAGAAAGCGGAGAGCAAACTTCGGCGGTGGCGCGCCGTACGTTAGTCCCCTGACCGCTAGCTGAATGCTGCGGCCAAGTCTGAACGCAGATCGACTCGTGTTTTGTCCCGCGCCGCCTAGAGCACGCGGTCCGCAAGCCCCGGCTCGTGCGCATGTGCCCCGAGGGCCGCGACCGTGTGAGCGTGCAGCGCGATCCGCGTGAATCGGTGAAACCCGCGGGGAATCCAGGAACAGGTGAACGGCCGCGCAGTCGCGTCCAATGTTGAGATGCCCGTCTCGACTAGCCAGCTCGACGTTTTCCCAGCTACGCGGAGCTTGTCACAGCTCGGTGTCACAGCTTGTCACAGCTTCTTGTCACAGCTCGCCCCCCAGCCATTCGTAGTGCCGAGTCGGATCGGTCGGTCCGGCGCCGACGTCGCCGACGAGCCCGGCATCCGCGAGCCGCTTGAGATCACGTTGCAGCGTGCGACGCGCTACCTCGGGAAACAACTTCTCGCAGTCCGCGAGGGACAAACTCGACCGATCAAGGAACGCCGCCACGAGGCCCGTTTGCCGTCCGTTCAACTTCTTGGCCGCTGCTATGACGTCGGCGCGGATCGCCTGTTCGCCCTTCGCCTTCACTTCCTGCAGCTGCGTCGATAGACCGGTGATGAAGAACTCGAGCCATCCGGTGAGGTCCATACCCGCCTCTCGTACGCCCTGCAGGGCCGCGTAGAAGGCCGCGCGGTCGCGATCGTAATACTCGCTGATCGTGAAGAGGCGCTTGAAGTCATAGCCAGCTCGGTAAAGGCAAAGCGTCGAGAGCAGTCGCGACGTCCGCCCGTTGCCGTCGACAAAGGGATGGATATGAACGAGCTGGAATTGTGCGACGCCTGCCATGAGCACAGGATGGATACCTTGTTCGTCGCGGAGCCACTCGACCAGCTCGTGCATGAGGGCCGGTACGTCGTCCGTCGGAGGTGGCGTGTAGACGATTGCGCCCGTCTTGCTGTTAGCGACGAAGTTCTGCACGGTCCGCCATTCGCCAGGCTTGGCCCGCCCGCCGCGTACTCCTTCGACGAGTCTCTTATGAATCTCGCGGATGAGGCCTTCGCTGACCGGCGCTCCACTCGACAAGTATTCGCCGACGAGCTCGAACGCACCGCGGTAGTTGAGTAGTTCGCGAACGTCATCGGCGTCGGCGCCTTTCACGTCCCGCCCTGCCCAAAGTTCTTCGGCCTGCTCGATGTTGAGCTGGGTACCCTCGATATGCGTCGTGTAGTGCGCTTCGAGAAGCAGCGCACGCCGGCTCATTCGTCGCACCCAATCTTTCGAAAGCGTGGCTGCTTCGAGGAAGCCGCGAGCGCGCTCGATAGTCGTGAGCGCGGCGGTGATGCGGTTGGTGATCGTGAAGCGCGGGGCGAAGGTGGTCATAGCGCTCCTCCGTGCCCAGAGCGTCTTCTCGGCATCTTTCCAAAAAGCCCCCGCGAGAACGTGGCCATCAATCCGCCAGCCTAACTCGCCCGTGCGCCGGATTCGACTGCTTCCCCGTCTGCTTCCCCTTTACGCCGCGTGGCCGCGCCGCATGGACTTGATGCCGCGCACGGCGGAGCCAAGCGTCCTCTGGCGGTGCGCAGGTCGAAGAACGCCCGGGCGAGACGCAGGGTTTGAAGGCGTTGAGACGGGCAACGACGCCGGCCCCGGCGTGATGCCGGTCCCCGGTTGCGACTGCGAAGCTCGATGTTGGCGGTCGTGACCAGCCTGGGCGGGGCGGCGATCCCCGAGACGCCCGCGCTCGCCGAGGAAGTCGCGGTACTGGCGCAGGGAGCGCTGAAGTCCATCGCGCTGGCCAGGGACGGGCAACCGCATGAAAGCACGCCCGATCCGGCAGCAGGTGAACGGCCGCGCAGTCGCGTCTAAGCGCCGGACCGGTTCGAGAGCGTGCTCGACGCATTCTCAACGTGGGTGGCGATCATCCCCGCCCTCGAAAGGAAAAGCGCGTCATGACTACCTCCCCTCTCCTCGCCATCGCGGCCAACGAGAACTCTACCCATCTCCGCCTCGCACTCCTCGTCACCGATCCCGAGGTCGTGCACGAGCTGGTGCAACAGACGGAAGGGGAATCCCGCGATGTGTATGCCAGGCACGCCCTTCGTCTCGGGGTACTCGCACTGCGGCAAGCAAGTGGTGGCCTCGATGCGCAGACCATCCAGCGCGAGGGCGAGCGCATGCTCGGCACCGTGCGCGAGATGCTCATCGATCGCACCGGACAATTCACCGAGGGAGTCACCAAGGTTCTCGGCAGCTATTTCGACCCCATGTCCGGATCGCTGCCCCTGCGGCTCGAGCGCCTGATGCAAGGTGGCGGCGAGCTCGAACTGATGCTGACCAAACACGTCGACGGTGAGAGGTCCGGTCTCGCGCAAACACTGGCGCAGCATGTTGGCCAGCAGAGTCCCCTCTTCAAATTGCTCTCGCCCGAGCAGAGCGACGGACTGGTCGCGACGCTGGAGAGCACCATCCAGGATGCGCTCAACGCGCAGGCGGACCACGTGCTTCAGGCCATCACCAAGGAGTTCTCGCTCGACCACGAGGGTTCGGCGCTGAATCGCCTCTCCGCCACGCTCGACAAGACGTGCAGGGCCGTGCAAACGAGCCTGACGCTCGACGATGCCGCGTCGCCCCTCTCGCGTCTGCGTGTGGAGCTGCGCGGCGTGCTCGACGCACTGGCAGCGACCAACACGCAGTTCCAGACCGAGGTGCGTGCCACGCTCGAGGGTATCAAGGTCCGCCGCGAGGAAGCCGCGCGCTCGCCACGCCACGGGAACACCTTCGAGGCCAGCGTGGGGGACTTTCTATGCGGCGAGGCGAAACGCGCCAACGACCTCTACGAGGCGGTCGGTACGATCAAGGGCCAGGCCGACCGCAAGACCGGCGACCATGTGCTGACCCTCAACCCCGACAGCGGCGCGCCCGATGCGCGCATCGTCTGCGAAGCGAAGGCAAGGAAGGGATACACGGAGAAGGCTGCGCTCGAGGAGATCGCGCTCGCGCGCAAGAACCGCGATGCACAGGTCGGTCTGGTGGTGATGGATCGGGCGACCGCTCCCGAAGGATTGGAAGTACTGCGGCGCGTGGGACAAGACATCCTCGTCGTCTGGGACTCGGAAGATGTCGCATCCGACCTGAACCTGCGGCTCGCCGTATCGGTCGCGCGTGCGCTCTGTGTCCGCGAGCGGATGGCGGCATCGCAGGACGAGGCCAATCTGGAGCAGATCGATAGCAGCATCGAGGCCATCGCCAATCAAATCGGTGTCGTCGATGAAATCATCCGCAGCGGACGACAGATCAAGCAACGCGGCGACAAGGTGACCACATGCGCCGAAAAGCTGCGCGAAACGCTGGAGACCGAGGTACTGGCGCTGCAGAAGCATCTGCTGGCGCTGCGCAAGAAGGATGCGGCATGATCCTGCTCGGACGGGGGCACATCAATGAACGATAGGCGAACCAGGGCCGAGATGATCGGTAAGGCGCTCCGCAAGGCTGGCCTCCTCGTGGCCGTCATCGGCACGATGGCGACGACCTTTTCCAAGGACGGCTTCACGCTGCGAAAGACCGCGATATCCATCGCGGTCGGCTTGGCGCTTTTTGCGGCAGGCATCGCCGTCGAAGAATGGAGGCGCTGAGATGCTCCCGCTTCCCCGCCCACATCGGGTCGCTTGCGCGGACCCGCCATTGCGTTGTCGAAGGTGAAGGTCTCGTTCTGGATCGATCGTCCGTTCGCTCTTCTCCGCGCCAAGAAGTATCGCCACTACCGCTACCAATGGTTGGGAAAAGGACAGCGCCCTTCGGATTGGTTGCAGTCGAGACCGCAGCGCGTCGCCACGCTCGCCCGATGGGAAAAGCGACCCAAGTTTGTGAAACGACTCTTGAGGTTGTGGCACCACCTGAGAAACGACGCGATCGCTGTCTGGCGCCGCGATACGATGGCGTTCGAAATCGGGCGGCCTTTCACGATGGGCGACCGAACATGGATCTGCACCGACGTCGGCACCCGGACGATCTGCGCGGTCCTCCTCGACGACCTTGCCAATAGCGGAGACACCGGACCACCGTACTCGGTCGTGGAGCACGTGCTTGACCGCTACGACATGGACGGCTGCGAGCCCGCTTCATTCGTCGAGTTTTAGTCTCACGCAACCTTCACGTCACGAGGGACCGGACTCGGGGCAGGAAGATCCTCGCTTGCGGAAGCTGCGGCGAAGGCAATCACGGACCGAACATCGTCGTCGTTGAGACTAGGGAATTCTCTCAGAATGGTTGCCGTCGTTTCTCCATTCCGGCAACGCGCGACGTCGAGGGGCAATCGCCAGTCTTTCCGCACGTCGCCACAGCGCCTATCATGCCCCCCGTGGGGCAGCGCAGCCAAACCGAAACCCTCGCCGGCATCTACCAGGCCTTCCTCCAGCGCCGGACCTGGAAGCAAAAGGACCTGGCCAAGGCGCTCGACATCGGCGTCGAACCCCTTCGCCGCGTCCTCCACGAACTCCGCGAGCAAGGCATGCCCCTCCACCGCGAGGACGACCATCCTCACGTCTACTGGAGCGTCCCGAAAGACTGGTTTCCCAGCAGCGTCCTCTTCAAACGCGAAGAAGTTCCGGACCTCTTGCGCCAGCTCCGCCGCATCCCCCATGGCCCCGGGCGCGCGCGGCTCCTCGAGCTCGTCCTGAGTCGGCTCCCCAGCGGACAGGCTCCGACGGCACCCGGCCTGATCGTGACGCGGGAGACGAGCGATCAAGAGAACCAGTATCTCGGCGTGGTCGAGGATTCCGGCAACGCCAGGGTCGCGCTTCAGATGCGCTACTACACCGCGAGCCGCGGGGTGGCGGGCGAGCGCCACGCCTCCGTGCATCGCGTCATCGTCGGTCCACCGGCGCGGTTCGTGGCCACCTGCCATCGGAGTGGGACGCTCAAGACATTTCGCGTGGACAGCATCATGAACGCACGTCTCACTGACGCCGAACCCTATATCGCCGCCGACAGCGCGGCGATCGAGGCCTACTGTCGGGCGAGCCTCGACGGGTTCAACGAAGGCGGCGCACCTGTGCCGGTGTCCTTTCGTGTGCGCAATCCCGAGGCGCGCTGGGTGAAGAACAACCTCTTGGAGGGCGTGACAACCGAGGAGCTCGATGACGGCGTGCGTGTCATCGCGCATACCGCCGCGATCGGGCGGCTCGCGCGCTTCGTGACCAGCCTGGGCGCGGCCGCGATCCCCGAGACGCCCGCGCTTGCCGAGGAAGTCGCCGTGCTCGCGCAAGGAGCGCTGAAGTCCATCGCGATGGCCAAGGACGGGCAACCGCCCGAATGAAAGCACGATCCTGGGACAGGTGAACGGCCGCGCAGTCGCGTCGACGCGCTGGACCGGTTCGAGAGAGAGCTCGACGCATTCTCAACGAGGGTCGCGCTGGCCGCGACCAACACGCAGTTTCAGAGAGAGCCTCCCCGGACGGGTGCACATCCAATGAACGATAGGCGAACCAGGGCAGAGCGCTTTTTGCGGCAGGCATCGCCGTCGAAGAATGGAGGCGCTGAGATGCTCCCACTTCCCCACCCACTTCGGGTCGCTTGCGCGGACCCGCCATCATCGTCACGCGCTGTTAAGCGCCGGTATTTGACAGGAGATTGCGTCAAGCTCATGAATTGATAGAGGGCAGATGAAACGGTTCGGCGTAGGGACAGTCGGGGCAAGGTCGCTCCACCGCGTTGCGTCGGGGCTCCTGCTCTCGGCGCTCGTTGGCTGCGGAGCGCATGGCAACGAAAACGATCTTGCTGGCCCGGCGTTCGATGCCGGCACGGGCGCCGGGTATCCGCCCGATGGCGCGGGGGGCGCGCCGCCTTCAAGCGACGGATCCCCTGGCCGTCTGACGGAAGAAGAGTGGGCGCGGCTCACCGGACCGCTGGAGGGTGAGCACACTGTCCTCAGACACGCGAGCTACGGCTGTCCGGCGCAGCGGATCGAGCAGGAATATCGCATCGTGCCCACCGTCGCCTGCGCGGTCAGCCCCGATTACGACTACGCGACGAATCGGGTCCGTGACTGCACGCTCCAGCCAGGCTGCTCCAATCACGACCACTGCGGAGAAAAGCCCTTCGGCTGGTGTCGAGGCAGCCCCTCTCCAACCTGCGCCTATCCCTCAATCGAGCGGCCGGTGTGCACGCTCGACAGTGAGTGTGTGAGCTTACCAGGCGGAAGCTGCTCGCGGCCGGTCAATCAGGACATCCTATGCTATCCGACCGGGCGCTGCGTAAAACCAGGGCGCCATTGTTACTATCGAGAAGAGCAGTGCAGCTCCGATGCTGATTGCACGAGCGCTCCGGACGGCGTCTGCGAAAAAAGAATTCACTTCGCCCGCTGTGAATATCAGAACTGTTTTACCGATTCGGATTGCGAAGGCGGTAAGCGGTGCGCCTGTACGAGCTCGCGCAATGTATGCGTGCCCGCCAGCTGTTTCGCCGACACCGATTGCGGCGCGGGGCAGGAGTGCCGGCTCGAGACCGGTTGCTTTGAAAGCGCGATTGGCTATCACTGCTCGACGAGCGCCGATTCCTGCCGCTCGCGCGCCGACTGCGGCGCCGCCTTTTGCGTCTTCGATGCGCATTGGCAATGCCGGTCGATACCGTGCCCCATCCCTCCGTGAGACAAGGGGCAGTCCGCTACCATGCCCCTTGAAATCCTTCGCCGGCGCGGTGGGAAAGAATCACTGATGGTGGTTTGAATGCGTGGGTTTCCGCTGCGGCGCTATTGTTCGCGCTCCAATTTCTCTATGCCCTCTTTGGCCCTCTTGAGCCCGACTCGGTGAAGCGTCCGGTACCAGCGGATCGCCTCGAGTCTGTTTCCTTTTCGGAGTTCAGCGCGAATGGCGGCATCGGTGAGCCCCGGAGGGGGTGGTGGCCGCAACGCCGCGCGAACGACACCGATCACAGTACCAATGACGACGATGGCTAATAAAATGTATCCCAACATCATCGCGCGCAGTTCGATCCGGTAGTCCGGTCGGGCGTTGGACGCCAGACTTTTCGAGACCACGGCAGCTGTCGAAATGATGCCTATCGGGCTCCGCTCATTTGCGGAGGTGGCGAGCCAGTTCCACCTCGCCACTGGGCACAATTGCCACGGTCGCCCATTTCGCCGGCTCAGATCCCGCGGGCCCGTGTCGTTCGCGGCCCCTTTGCGTACATCTGGATGGTTGAGGACTCACGTCAGCGGACAAGTACCGCGGTTGAGCGTGAACGTCACGTTTGGGTCGAGCTCGTGCTCTCGACAAGATGCTGGACATAGCGTGACCGTCGTGAGGCCGGGAACTCGCTCGACGACGAAGCCGGGTTCGTCGTCCGCGCATGGTCCAGGAGCCATTTCTTGGAGGCGTTGCGACCCGCCATCGATCCCGGCGCGCTCAACGAAATTCATCCGTTGGGTATCCACCATCAGCGTCCAAGAGCATGTGCCCGGCTGCAAGGTCAACATGCAGGTCCGGCACGGGCAGCGCAGGCCGAAGCGCTCCGAGCAAAAAGTGAACGATGGGCAGCCCGTGAGCAACGCGGCGCAAGGTTGTGGTTCCTCGCCGGGGGTACAGGGGATGAAGTCGCCATCGCGAGAATCCACCGCGACATCGTCGTATCCAGCCCCGTCCGCGTCGTCGGCGGCGGCGTCGAAAAGCGCGTCAGCGCTCGCGTCCACGGTATCCGATGGCGGCTTCGCCTTTTCACTCGAACAGGACAAATGCAGAGCGACGATCGACTGTGTCGCAAGAAGTGCCCAGGCATGCGTGCAACGCCCCTGGCTTGTCGACCTGAAGATCATGGTCCTCCGCGGTGACCACGCGGTTCACGCCAAGTCATTCATGACGAACATCGAGGCCTTGAGCAAGCGCGTTCTCTTAACAGCGCCCCCGAACCCCGAGCCTCAATCCTCGTCGTAAAATGTGGTCGGACTTCACCGATCGCTTAGGTGGGGGCGGGCCAAGGAGAGCGGAGCGTCGAATCGGCAAACGCAGGGGGTCGAACGCAACGAAGGCAGGTTGGGACGCATCTGGCCCCGAGGCGGGGTGGCCCGAGCGAAGGGAGCGCCGATCGCGCGTCGCCCGCCAGGCTTCCGCGAATGATTGCGGTGCAGCCGGTTGGGATGTTGGGCCTTGACTAACAACCTTTGGGTTGTAACATTTTAAGGGGTCGTCGCGAGAGATCATCCAGATCCTTACGGCGGCAGGATGGTATCTCGCACACACGAAGGGCGACCACCATCAGTTCAAGCATCCGAGCAAACTGGGCGTGGTCACGGTGACCCACCCGCGCAAGGATTTCCCGATCGGCACGCTCAAGTCGATCGAACGCCAGGCTGGAATCAAATTCGGCCGTAGGTGAGCCATGGAATACACAGCCTATGTTTGGCGTGAAGGTAAGCACGTGCTCGCTGAATTCCCCGATTGCCCAGGGTGCCAGACGTTCGCTGACGCGGGCGACGCGCTCCTCGAAGCGGCGAAGGAAGCTCTCGAGGGGTGGCTCGAAGCACACCTCGTCGATGGGGACGCACCGCCCCAACCGAAGACCCACCGCCGCGCGCCAACGGGTCGTAAGCTGGTGCACGTGCGAATCGATGCTGGTCTCGCGGTAGCACTTCAGATTCGATGGGCGCGCGCCGGGGAAGGTCTGTCGCAAGCCGAGCTCGCCAAGCGAGCGAACGTGAGCCAACAGCAGATCGCCAAGCTTGAGCGGCCTGGCGAGAACCCGACCATCGGGACGATCCAGAAGATCGCGCATGCACTCGGGCTCAATGCCGACGTGGAGCTAACGGCGTGAACTATCCCGCCCCCACAGCACCCGCAGGTCGCGGGTGTTGGTTCGCGCGATAGCGTTGACCAGCACGAAGCCGACCCCGCGCTTGGCGAGCAGTCGGTGGCGGCGGTGAAGACGAGTGCGCCAGCGTATCCAACTCGCGACAGTGGCTCACGTGTGCCTCGGGACGAATTGTCACGCCTGCGACCGAAGGTTGTCCGCGCGTGTCTCTGCCGCGAAATTCTGGTTAGGCGTTCTTTCTGAAGCATTGGCGTACGGATTGCATCCTCGGCGTCGTGGCGAGTCGGTCGCGTGCCGAACGCCTGCTTTTTGGTCTGCTCGCCCCGTGAGCGACAGTCGTCGATCCGAGTAGCCGTTGATGTCGCGATCGCGCGGTGGGTGCCGTCGTGTTCTCTTCGATGAAAGGGGCCGCCATGCGTCTATCCAACCTCTCCCGATGCCATCTCTTGTTCGCGCTCACCGTCCTTGCCGCTTGCTCCTCCACCGACCCGAGTCCGCCGGTGATCCCCGACGGCGGGGAGACTGCGCCCGACGGCGCCGCGCCCGATCCCGAGGCAGGAGGCGCCACGGATGCCGGCACCGGCGTTGACGGCAACGTCGACGAAACGTGCGCCGAGGTCGCGCGCGTCGACTGCGACGACTTCAACGAGTGTTCTCCCGTTTATCTCGGCTGGATGTACGGATCGTACGACGGGTGCCTCGCCCGATCGAGTGAGATGTGTCGGGTGCGGTCGTCGCTCGCCGGGTCCAACCGGACGCCGGACGAGATGCTTCGCTGCACGCGCGCGGTCGCGGCGCAGACATGCAACGACACGACGTCGCCCGCCGAATGCGCCCCCCGGCCTGGAGCGCTGCCCCAAGGGGGTGGTTGCCAGGTGGATGTCCAGTGCGCTTCGAGTTTCTGCCGTCTCGAGGTTTCCGAATTTTGCGGCGTGTGCGCCGACAGGGTGCCGGCCGGCGGCGCATGCACCCGCTCGAGGCACTGCGAGAGCGGTCGTTGCTCCATGGCCAAGTGCGCTCCGGTCTTGAAGGAGGGTGACCGTTGCAACACGATCGATTGTTCGAACGAACTCACGTGTGTCGAGGGGACGTGTAAGAAAATCATGCGGGTGGGCGAAGGACAGGCGTGCAACTTCGAGTTGACCCAATGCGAGTTCGACATGTCGTGCGTCGACGGGCGGTGCATCAAGGACATCCTCGTCGAACCTGGGCAAAAGTGCGGCGTCCTCGACAATGGCGGTTTTGCCCTTTGCCGCGGCAGCGCTTGCGATCTCGAGCGCTGCGTGGAGCTCCCGCCTGTCGGCAGCGCGTGTTCGAGCGAGGGCACCTGCGCCGGCGCGGCCGTCTGCCACCTGGGTGTATGCAAAGAGCTGACGAGCAATGTTTGCGATGCACCTCCGGTCGCCGCGGCCCGGGAGTTCACGCGCCCTACCTGGGCTGGTGCTTGGCAAGAACGTTCACATCGGGATACCCTTTGACGTCAACCAAGATGGCAAGCGGAGGTTGTGCTCCGCCGTCGAGTATCGACGTGAGCTCGGTCACGGCGCGTCCGGACACCGAAGGGATGACGACGGTGGCAGCGAGCTGGCCTTCGGCGACGAGGCGTTTTCCATAGGACGGGGAACCGTCGCAGCCGGTCAACGCGAATCGCATGGTCGACGGGCTCTTGCGGGTGGCGACGGCCTCGAGAAGCGCTTCGCGCGCCCCCACAGCCATACTGTCGTTCTGTGAACCCACGACACAAAGCGGCAACTCCCGTCCGCCGAAGATACCGATCCAATTTTCGATCGCACGCGCCCCGCTCTCGCTCGACCAGTCGCCATTGAAAATGACGGGCCGAAGGGAGCTTCCCGCGAGTTCCTTTCGCACTCCCGCGAGTCGCCGCTCGGCGGAGAACGTCCCCAGGGGCCCTCGAATGTACACGAGCTCCCCGCCCTGCGGCAGCAACGCCTTGAACTGGAGCGCCTGAATGCGGCCGATCTCTTCATGATCGGGCATCACGCAGAAGACGGGAACGTTCCCGAACTGTGCCCGCTGTGCGCTCAGGTAATCGCTCCATCGGCTGAGGACGATCCATCCCACGCGGGAACGAAGAGCTTCGGTCACGAGCGGCATGAGCCTGCTCTCCTGAACCGGGCTGACGATCAAGGCCGTCGCGCGGGTCGTTACCGGCTCACGAAGCGCTTCTCGTAGCTGTTCTGCCTGTCGGTCGGCGTCACCCTCGGCGAAGAAAACCTTGACCGTAAAAGCACGCTGCGATGCGGTGCTCACGCAGTCATCTCTCAAAAGCTGCTGGTAGTCGTTGCCACGCGACTGGAGAAACAACGCAATACGCCGGCTCGCCATGTGTTCTCGAGTTCTTGTCGTTCCTCGTCGTCGTTGTTCGTCCTGGCTTGCTCGAACGCCAACGATTAATACAAAACGAGGGCAGAATCGATCAGGAATTTCTCGAGGTGTGAGCGTTTGCGAGCCCTGTCTTCGTTTGCCCGTGACGTAGCACGACACGAAGATCAGTCCGACGAATGACGCTTTTCGGCTTTCGGCCGATGGGTGTCCGCTCGCCTGCATTCATGATGTGATCGCCGTCTAAGTCGATGGTCGATGGACTGCGCGAGGCGCGCGCGATCGCACGCTGCTTGGCGCGGACGGAGTCATA
>Ga0193706_1000186_pt1 | contig 42549 bp, 43 predicted proteins | sample U3c1metaG_FD_160130 | JGI IMG/M metagenome (GOLD analysis project Ga0193706, IMG submission 160130) | Soil microbial communities from a riparian zone of the East river system, Colorado, United States - U3c1 | ecosystem: Environmental > Terrestrial > Soil > Riparian zone | place: USA: East River... | reverse complement strand
CCGCAAGCCAATCCCGCGGCGACGGCGGAAGAAGAAGAGACTGTTCCGGAACGTAGCGACGAAAGGTCGTTGGCATACGGCTATTTTACCGCATGCCAACGATTCCTGCCGCGCAGGCTCCTAGGGCTTCTGCCCACGCTCCGGGAGCGCGCCGCGCACAAATCGGCGAACACCGTCGTGGTGTCCGTTGCCCCAGGAGCGTGGGAGTCCGGGCGCCGGACGTTGCGCGGCAATGCCTTCCGCTGTGGAAGCCAACCTTTGCCGGCGGAACTCGGCGAGCCCCTCCGATGAAAGCGCGTAGCCAGGGCGCGATCTTCCCCTCCTGAGGAACAAGCACGGAGCCTCGCCGCCCGGGATTGAAATCCCGGGCTACCGACAGTCCCCCCTTGCCGGGGCTCTACAAAAGGGGTTTGTGGGAGTCCCGGAGGGGACGGCCGTGGGTAGCCCGGGATTTCAATCCCGGGCGGCAAGGCGTTCCTTACCACCATCTGCTCGCGCAGCCGAGCCTTCCCCTGAAAGCAAAAAGCCGGAGGGTCTCCCCTCCGGCCTCACATTCCAGCTCCGGACTTCAGCTCAGACGGCGAACGAAGAGCCGCAGCCGCAGGAGCCGGCGGCGTTGGGGTTGTTGAACTTGAACCCCGCGCCGGCCATGCCGAGGGAGTAATCGATGCTGGTGCCCTGGAGATACCGGGCGCTCACGGCGTCGACGAAGACCTTGAGGTCCCCCTGCTCGTAGACCCAGTCGGTCTCCCGCGTCTCGTTGTCGAAGTCGAGGGCGTATTCGAAGCCGCTACAGCCGCCGCCGCGCACGGCGATGCGGAGACCGTGGGAGGCGTCGATCCCCTCTTGGTCGCGGGTGATCTTGACCATCTCGATCGCCTTCGCGGTGAGCGTGACGGGCACGTCCTCCTGCGGCGGCGCGGATGGGGTCGGCTGGCTCTGGTTGATGCTTTCCATGGGAAACACTCCTTGCTTCGGGGCAAATACCCAGTCTCTACGATAAACAGGCACAGGGGGGATGTCAATTCCAGGGCCGGGCGGCGGCGAGGGCATTGCGGCGAGATATCATCCCGGTGTGCTGCGGGCGATCCTTTTTGACTTCAATGGGGTACTGGTCGACGACGAGCCGGTTCACCTGGAGCTGTTCCAGCGGGTGCTCGCGGACGAGGGGATCGCGCTCTCGGCCGGCGAGTACTACACCCGCTACCTGGGGCTGGACGACCGCGCCGGCTTCGCCGCCATGCTGGCCGCGGCCGGCGAGGCGGCGACCGTCCCTCGCCTGATGCGGCTGACCGCCCGCAAGGCGAGCTACTACCAGGAGCGCGTCCGCCGCGAGGGGTATCCGTTCGCGGCCGGCGCGGCCGGTCTGGTCCGGGAGCTCGCGGCCCAGGGTCGGATGCTCGGCGTGGTGAGTGGCGCGCTGCGCGAGGAGGTCGAGGGGGCGTTGCGCCAGGAGGGGCTGCTCGACCACTTCAAGGCGCTGATCACGGCCGAGGACGTGGCCGAGAGCAAGCCGAGCCCCGAGGGATACGAGCGGGCTCTGGAGGCTCTGAACTCGCTGCCGCCCCTGCCGGAGCGCCTGTTCCACCCGCACGAGGTGCTCGCCGTCGAGGACAGCCCGGTCGGCTTGGCCGCGGCCGCCGAGGTGGGGCTGGCCACGCTCGGCATCGCCCACCCCTACTCCCGCGCCCTGCTGCAAGGGGCGGACGCGGTGGTGGCGGGCCTCGGCGAGCTGACGCCGGAGCGCCTGGAGCGGCTCTACGCCGAGGTCAGCCGGCGGTAGGGGGGGCATTTATGGTCTTGCCCTCTGGGACGGGTCTGCCCTCCGAAGGGCGACCGCAGGTCGCCCCTACAACCTCCGGCACAAGGTGTACGTGGGGCGCAGGTTGTAGGGGCGACCTGCGGTCGCCCTTCGGAGGGCAGGCCGCCCCAGAGGGCAAGACCAGACATGCCGCCCCAGGTCTAATTCAGCGGGATGCGCCCGGCGAAGCCTTCGTCGTAGGTGTGGAAGTAGGAGATCGACGGCTCGGGGAACTGCCAGCAGTAGTAGCCGTTGCCGCTGTCCCAATCGACCAGCCAGGCGCCCTTGACCTCGCAGCCGATGGCGGTCACCTCGCGAGCCCAGGCGCGGACGACCTTCTCCTGGGCCTCCTCGATCTCCTCGCGGCGCGAGTCGAGCTCGTCGCGGCTGGCGAGGTTGGTGGCCACGGCTTCGATCTGCCGCATCGCGGCCGCCGTCAGATCCCGCACCAGAGGGAAGGTGTTGAGGGCGTCGTCGTAGGAAAAGATCCGCTTGCTGCTCTGCTTTTTCGCCATGGGACCGCGAATGATAGCATTCCGCTCCAATGAACACCCTGGACAGCATCGGCGAGCGCGTACGCGAGGGGCGGATCGAGGCGATCAGCGGCGGCATGTTCTCGGGTAAGAGCGAGGAGCTGGTCCGCCGGCTGCGCCGCGCCGCCATCGCCCGCCAGAGTGTGCAGGTGTTCACGCCGTCCGCCGACACCCGGCATGGCCCGCAGCGGCTGGTCACCCGCGACAAGCGGGAGCTCGAGGCGGTGAGCGTGGCCTGCAGTTGCGAGATCCGGCAGAAGCTCCTGCCCGGCGTCGAGGTGGTGGGGATCGACGAGGCCCAGTTCTTCGACGACGGGCTGGTCGACCTGATCGGCGAGCTGGCCGACTCGGGCGTGCGGGTGGTCGTCGCCGGGCTCGACCTCGACTACCTGCGCCGCCCCTTTGGACCGATGCCGCGGATCCTCGCCATCGCCGAGTACGTCGACAAGGTCCACGCCGTCTGCATGCGCTGCGGCTCCCCCGCCCACTACAGCCAGCGTATCGCCGGCGGCGACGAGCAGCTCCAGCTCGGGGATACCGAGTCCTATGAGGCGCGGTGCCGGCGGTGCTATGAGGCCTTCGAGCCGTAGGGGCCCTCATCACCCCGGCCCTCTTCTCCCATCGCACTCCCCCCGACCGGGAGAAGAGGGAGCAGTTAGCCCGGAGTTAGTTAAAAACTTGTTTTTGCTTTAGCCCCCTCTCTCCCGGTTGTATGGACCGGGGACATGGGTAACACTCGTACGGGGACATAGGTAACGCTTTTTGGGAAGCTGTTTCTCGAAGGAGGAGAAACGGCATGTCCTGGCAGGAGAGCGACCGGATGTCTCTGCGACTGGAATTCGTGACGTTGGCTGGAGTGGAGGGGGCAAACGTGCGGGAGTTGTGTCGTCGCTACGGTATCAGCCCGAAGACGGGGTACAAGTGGCTGGATCGGTACAAGAAGGAGGGGGTGTCGGGTTTAGAGGATCGCTCTCGTCGCCAGCACCGCAGTCCGAAGCGGACGAGCGCGGAAGTCGAGGCGTCGGTGGTAGCGGTGCGCCAGGAGCATCCTTGGGGAGGGCGCAAGATCCGGGATCGGCTGTTGAAGTTGGGCCAAGTGATCGTGCCCCCGTCCAGCACGATCACGGAGATCCTTCGTCGACACGGCTCTCTGGATGCGCAGGAGAGCGATAAGCACCGGGCGTTTTGCCGGTTCGAGCGTGAAGAGCCCAACGAGATTGGCAGATGGACTTCAAGGAGCTCCCTGGCAAGGGGCAGGCGTTGACGAGTCTGGACGATCACTCCCGGTTTGCCCTGATCCTTCAGGCCTGTGGCAATAAGAAGACTGAGACGGTGCGGGACCGGATGATCGAGGCCGGTCGGTGCTGATCGACAATGGACCGCCCTGGGGAAGTGGTGCTGATCACCCCTATACAGCGCTGACGGTGTGGCTGATGCTGTTGGGGATTCGGGCACTTCACAGCCGTCCTTATCACCCTCAGACCCTGGGCAAGCAGGAGCGGTTTCATCGCACCTTGGAGTTGGAGGTGCTGCGCGGCTATCCCTGCAACACGCTCGAGCAGTATCAGGCTCGTTTCGACACCTGGCGTCACACCTATAACTTCGACCAAGGTCTACGTGTTCCACCCCATCCGGCTGTGGAGCCTCTACAAGATCGGCCGGCGGACGCACCGGAAGATGCTGATCGTCGACGGCGCCATGAGCTTCACCGGCGGCTTCTGCATCGCCGACAACTGGCTCGGGGACGCCCGCAACCCGAAGGAGTGGCGCGACATGATGGTGCGGGCCACCGGGCCGGTCTCGGCGCAGATGCAGGCGATCTTCGGCGAGGACTGGACGTACACCACCGGCGAGATCCTGGCCGGCGACAAGTTCTACCCGCGGATCGCGGCGGCGGGAGAGGTGCAGGCACAGGCGATCAAGGTGTCGCGTGGCGACTCGTCCTCGCTCGCCGAGATGCTCTACTTCGTGGCGATCCAGTCGGCGAGGAAGTCGATCCACATCCAGAACGCCTACTTCGTCCCCGACGCGCAGATCCGCGAGGCGCTGATCCAGGCGGCGCGGCGCGGCGTCGACGTGCGGATCATGATCCCCGGCCGGCACATCGACATGCCGCTCCTGCGCATGGCCTCGCGCCGCCACTACGGCGAGCTCCTGCAAGGGGGTGTCCGGATCCTCGAGTACAACCGCACGATGCTGCACAGCAAGAACGCCATCATCGACGGCATCTTCAGCACCATCGGCTCGATCAATTTCGATGCCCGCTCGCTGCTCCAGAACAACGAGGAGAGCCTGGCCTTCTACGACCGCGACTTCGCGGCGCGGCTCGAGGCTACCTTCACCGCGGACGAGAAAGGCTGCCGCGAGGTGACGTACGAGAGCTGGGAACGGCGAGGCGTCGAGCAGCGCCTCGCCGAGATGGTCTCGGGCCTCTTCGAGCCCCTCTACTGAAGCGGCGTCGAGCTGACCGGGAAGTCGAGGTGGCTGAAGGAGACGATGCCCGGCGGGTAGCCGATGGCGAAGAGCTCGGGCAGGAAGCCGTACAGCGCGTGGTCGGCGTGGTAGAGGACCTCGATCTGGCCCAGCGGCACCTCGGTCGCGCGCAGCTTGTAGGGGCAGAAGTTCAGCGACGTCTTGAAGGTCGCCTGACCCCGCTCGTCGGTGACGAAGGCGCAGGGCGAGCCGCCCAGGCAGATGGGCGCCGGCCCGTTGGCGGTCAGCATCACCCCCCAGACGTCATAGAGGGCGCGCTCGATCAGCCCGGTCATCTCGATCTTGAGCGTGGCGGACTGCTTGTTGCAGCGGATCGTCGCCGTGCCCTTGGCCTCGAGCCACTTGCCGAGGGTGATCGCGCCGGTCTTGGAATGCGCCCGGCTGGGGGTCATCTGGGTGGTGGAAAAGATGTCCTTGACCGGCCCGCGGGTGCCGTCGGGCGCGACATAGACGCCGACGTCACGCATGGGAATGTTCAGGGTGCTGGGATCGACCGTGTTGGGGTCGACGTGGAAGGCGGCCAGGAACCCGGGATCGACGAGCGAGGCCAGCACGGTGTTGAGCGGCGTGGCCGCGGTCAGCGGCAGCGCCTCGCCGCCGTTGGGGTTGTAGGCCCCGATGTCGTTGAACCCGGCCGGGCCGAACTGCCCGAGGCTGAAGACCGGCTCGCTGAGGAACCGGTTGACGCCGGTGACGACGTGCCCCTCGACCGTGCGCGTCTGGGCCTGCGCCCCCATCGAGCCGGCCACGAGCAGCGCCGCGAACCCTCCGTAAATCATCTTTCGCATTCTGTTCTCCCCTAGGATAAACAACATAGATGTCCCGGCAGCAGCCCCAGAGGCCACTCGCCACAGACTGATGTTCGAGTCTTCTGCTCAGTGCCGCCAGCAGGCAAATGCGAGACATCTTCGAAAAAATGGCTGTTCTTCTTACTTCCGCTTCCCCGGCATGTCGCGCCCGCCCTGGTGGAGGACCAGCCCGGTCACCTGGCCGTCCGCGCCGCGGACGAACTCGACCTCGGCGTCCACGACCTTGAGGAAGAAGCGGGTTTCGGATGCGGGAAAGATCTCGAACCTCGGCTGCCCCGTGGCCTGCGCGAAGAGCCGGTCCCCCTCGCGGTTGATGGTGATCGAGAAGGTGGGCGTCAGCTCGTACTCGCCGGCGTAGGCGTCGTAGATCGACGGGTCCACCTTGACCGCCTGGCGCTCCTGGGGGAGCGGGTCGCTGGTCCGCATGCCGGTCTGGCGGATGCCGGAGAACGGCTGGAAATCGACGCCGGTCACCTTCCCCTGGGCGTCGCGCTGGAAGCGGAGGCGGTTCATCCGGTCCGCATAGATGAACTCGTCGGGCGCGGTGGCCGCGATCTCGTACTTCTCGCCGCCGCTGCGCTGGGCGAACAGCTTCCCCCCCTCCTGGGTGATGGCGCGGGTCGTCTTCTCGTCGAACCGGTAGACGCCGGGATAGTCGGCCAGCGTCCTGGGGTCGAGCGGGATCGTCTTGATCTCCTCGAGCGGTTGGCCGAGCGCCTTGGCCATGATGCGCAGGGCGACGTCGTCCGGCCGCGGGTCCGAGGCGTCGTTGTTGGAGAGGATGGCGATGAAGAGCCGCTCCTCGGGGACGCGGGTGACGACGGTCGTGAAGCCGGGGATGTCGCCGCCGTGCATCTGGACCCGCCGCCCGGCGAAGTCGAACACTCCCATGCCGTAGCCATACTGAACGGGGAGCCCGGACTTGAGCTTCGCGGTGGTGAACATGCGGTCGAGGGAAGCCTTCCTGAGCAGCGTCTCACCGCTGAGCGCCCGGTCCCAGATCGCCAGGTCGTCCACCGTGGACACCAGGGCGCCGGCGGCGTAGGGGGAGGACATGCTGATGTAGTCCGCGTTGTGGAACCCCTTGTCATCCTTCGAATAGCCGCTGGCCCGCCGGGGGATGAGCTCGTCCGGATGGCCGTACCGGCTGTGGGTCATGCCGAGCTTCTGGAAGATCTCCTGCTCGACGAACTGTTCGTAGCTCTGCCCCGAGACCTTCTCGATGATCGCCCCGAGGAGGAAGAACCCCGAGTTGTCGTAGGCCCATCGCTCGCCGGGATTGAACTCCAGCGGCTTGTCCTTGAACAGCGCGATCACCTCAGCCGGCTTGAGGTCCTCGCGGACCTTGGCGTACCACTCGGGGAGTCCGGTGTAGCTCGGGATGCCGGAAGTGTGGGTGAGCAGGTGCTCGATGGTGATCGTCTGGCCATGGGCCGGGAAGTCCGGCAGGTACTTGCCGATGTCGTCCGTGACGCTGAGCTTGCCGCGCTCCTGGAGCAGCAGGATCGCCGCGGCGGTGAACTGCTTGGTGACCGAGCCGAGCTCGAACACCATCTCGGGGGAGCTCGGCACCCCGAGCTCGAGGTTGGCCATCCCGTACCCCTTGCGGAGCAGCACCTTGCCGTCCTTGACCACGATCGCCGCCGCCCCCGGCTGGCCGGCGGGGTAGATGGCGGCGAGGGCTTTATCGGCATAGTCGGCGAGGCCGGACGTGGAGGCCGGAGCCGCGGCGCGGGCCGGCGGGGCGGATAGAGTCAGCAGCAGGGCGCCGGCGGCGAGGGCGGGGCGGGCGCCTGGGAATTGGAGATTCATGATGGGCTCCTTGGTCGAATTGGAGAGCGCGGAGGCGCTCTGCTTCTAATACGATGGCGGAGCGGGGAGGTTTACGCCCGGAAAACATATCCACCGAGAGGTGTCACTCATGGACGACGAAGAGCAGATCGGAGAAGAGCAGTACGAGGAGTTCTCCCAGTTCCTGCGGCAGGCGGTGAGCGAGGCCCTGCGGCTGGCGGACGGCGAGGCCTTCCTCGCCTGGATGCAGGCCGAGGCTCCGCGCCTGCTGCCGGGGCTGTTCGAGCAACTGCCCGACGATCAGGCCCGCCGGGGGTTCGCGACCGAGTTCGGCCGCTCGCTCTGGAACTCCGTGCCGCTGCCGGACAACGGCTTCCGCCCGCGGCCGATCGCCAAGCCGGAGCGCAACGACGCCTGCCCCTGCGGCTCGGGAAAGAAGTACAAGAAGTGCTGCGCCGAATGGGCCGAGGGCGCTCCCGCTCTCGACGCCGAAGGGGTCTGGATGCTGGTGGCCGAGGAGCTCCCCCTGGAGACTGTGGAGGCGATGGGGGTGTCGGGCCGGGTGCCGCGCCCGATCCTCGGCGACGTCGCCACCGGCCTGCTCGACAACGGCGACGCGGCCCGGGCGCTGGCGCTGGTCCGCCCGCTGTTCGAGCGCCCGGAGCGGCTGGACGAGCGGGACTCGGCGGCGCTCAACACGCTGCTCGAAGCCTACGATGCCCTGGACCTCCAGGAGGAGCGCTGGGAAGAGGCGGAGCGCCTGGCGCGCGATCTCCGGCCCCCTCTGCGCGCCGTGCTCTGGGAGAACCTGGCGCGGACCTACGCCGTCGAGGGGGAGATGGAGGAGGCCTGGGTCTCGCTCGACCGCGCGCGCGAGGACGATCCCGAGAGCCCAGCGCTCGGACCGCTCGAGGTGAGCCTGCTGCTCGCCGAGGGGCGGACGGCGGAGGCCGCCGAGAAGGCGCGCTACTGGCGGGGGCGGCTGAAGGAAGGGGACCTGTCGGAGCAGGGGTTCGAGTTCCTGGCCCGGGTAGGGGAGAACGCGGAGGAGACCCAGCTCCGGTTCTCCTTCGGCGACGAGGTCACGGACCGCATCCATCAGCTCGAGGCGTGGCTCGCCAGGGCGGAGCCGCCGGCGGCGCTCTATGGGATCGAGGCCGTCGCGGACGACCGGCAAGCCGGCCGGTTGATCCCCTCCGCGTCGTTGCGCGAGGTGGAGGCGGAATTCGAGGCGGCGTTCTATCCGCCCCTGGCCGATCCGGAGGCCGAGGAGGAGGACGAGGACTGGGACCCCTGGGACGAGGACCGCGCCGAGCGCTGGCTCGAGGTCCTGGTGGAGAATCCGCTGGCCCTCGATAGCGTCGACATCCTGGAGGACGTGGCCCATGCCACCTCCGAGCTCGCCGCCGACCGCTACGCCTTCCTGGACCGGCCGCTGCTGCAACCGCTCCTCGAGCGCGGCCTCGCCATCGTGCGGCAGGCGCTCGCCGGCCACCCCGGGATCACCCGCCTGCCCAGCGAGCTCGAGCCCAACGGCTCCGCGCTGGCCCTGGTCGTCGCCGCCACCGCCCAGGCGCACCGCCTCGGCGAGACCGACCGCGCCCGGGAGCTGCTCGACTGGCTGCGCTCGCTGGAGCCGAGCAGCCTGGTGGAGGAGGCTGGGGAGGAGACCGGGGGAGAGGACGGGGAGGAGAGCTGACGAGGTTGCCGCTTTCCGCACCTTGATATCTGCCTAGAGGCTCTCAAGGTCGCGTATGGAGATGACAAGGGCTACAATGTCTCTCCATGCCGACCTCCCCGGCCGCGATTCGTCGTCTCCATCCGCAACTCCTCGGCTTTCCGCACGATTATCTGGACCGGATCGCCGAGGCGGAGCGGCGGGGGGACGCTCGGGAGGAGAGCCTCTACCCTCATCTGATCGAGTTCTTCGATGGCTACGCGGAACTCCGGGGGACGAGCGATCTCCAGGTGACGATGCTGCCGCGCAAGACCCGGGGCTGCCTGCTCGACTTCCAGGTCTGGCGGGGGGAGCGGATCGCCGGCTACGTCGAGGCGAAACGGCCGGGGACAGATCTGGACCGGTCCGCGAACACCGAGCAGGTCGAGCGCTATCGATCGGCCTTCCCCAATCTCCTGCTCACCAACTTCCGCGAGCTGCGGCTCTACCGGGGGAAGGAGATGGCCGCCCGCGTCGACATCGGCCGCTTGGCGGGAGGGCCGGAGCCGCTCCTCTCTCTGCTGGACCTGTTCTGCGATTTCTCTCCGCCGGCCAGCTCCTCGGCCGCGGAGCTGGCGCCGAGGATGGCGTTTCGCACCCGCCTCCTGGCGGAGCGGATCGGCGAGCTGCTGAAAGCGGACGGGGAGGGGGCATCAGACCTCTCCGGCTTCTATCGGGCCTTCTCGGAGCACCTCCTCGCCGGGCTCACCCACGAGGAGTTCGCCGATCTCTACGCCCAGACCCTCTCCTACGGCCTCCTCGCCGCCCGCTGGCGGGCGCCCGGTGATTTCGACCGGCGGATCGCGGCGGAGAGCATCCCGGCCACCAGCGGCGTGCTGCGCGACGCCTTCCGCTACATCTCGCTGGCCGATCCGCACCCGGAGATCGCCTGGATCGTGGACGAGATCGTCGGCCTGCTCGCCGGCTCCTCCGTGCGCGCCATGCTGGAGCGCTCGCTCCAGCGCGGGCGGGATCCGGTGCTCGACTTCTACGAGACCTTCCTCCGCCACTACGACCGGGAGCTGCGCAGGAAGCGCGGCGTCTACTACACGCCGCCCGAGCTGGTCTCCTACGTCGTCCGCTCCGTCCACCGGCTGCTCCAGACGCGTCTCGGCCGGCGGGACGGCCTCGCGGACCCGACCGTGACCCTCCTCGATCCGGCGGCGGGCACGCTGACCTTCGTCGTCGAGGCGATCCGCTGTGCCGTCGAGGAGGTGCGGACCACGGCGGGGGGCGGCGGCGTGCCGGCCCTGGTGAGCGATCACCTGCTGCGGGACTTCCACGCCTTCGAGCTGATGATGGCTCCCTACGCCATCGGCCATCTCAAGATGAGCCTGATCCTGGAGGAGCTGGGCCGGCCGCTGGAGGAGGGGGAGCGGGTGCCGTTCTATCTGACCAATACCCTGGAGATGGAGGATCTGGCGCAGTCGACGATCCCCGGGACGGCGGCGCTGTCGCGGGAGTCCCGTCTGGCGTGCGGGATCAAGAAGGACGCGCGGATCACCGTCATCCTGGGAAATCCCCCCTGGTCGGGCCATTCGGCGAACCGGGGCCATCGGGTCGAAGGGTACGACCGGATCGACGGCCAGCCGCTGGGCGACAAGAACCCGAAGTGGCTGCAGGACGACTATGTGAAGTTCCTCCGCTTCGCCCAGCGGAAGATCGACGAGGCCGGCGAGGGGATCGTGGCGTTGGTGACCAGCCACGGCTACCTCGACAGCCCCACCTTCCGGGGCCTGCGTCGGTCGCTCCTCGCGAGCTTCGACGAGATGTATCTCCTCGACCTCCACGGCAACGGCAAGAAGAAGGAGCGGGCGCCGGACGGCTCGGCCGACGCCAACGTCTTCGCGGACGTGCGGCAGGGGGCCGCGGTGGCGATCCTGGTCAAGCGGCCCGGCCTGCCGAAGCAGGTGCGGCGGGCCGATCTCTGGGGGAGCCGGTCCGCCAAGCTCCGCTGGCTGGGGGAGCACGACGTCGAGACCACCGCCTGGACCCCGGTCGAGCCGCGCGGGCCGGCCTTCCTGTTCGCGCCGCGCGACGCCGCCCTGGAGGCGGAGTACGGCCTGGGCGTGCCGCTCACCGACATCTTCCCCGAGCATTCGGTGGGCATCGTCACCGGCCGCGACGCCTTCGCCATCGACACCGATCCGGCGGAGCTCGGGCGGCGGGTCGGGCGGCTCCGCAGCGAGATCGTCGACCTCGAGCTGGTCCGGCGGGAGTGGGGCGCGGTCGACCGCGGGCGATGCCGGCTGGAGGAGGCGCGCCGGAGGCTGCGGACCGATCCGGACTGGCAGGCGAAGTTCCGCCGCATTCTCTTCCGCCCCTTCGACTGGAGACAGATCTTCTACGCCGGCTACGTCGTCGAACGCCCCCGCACCGAGACGATGAAGCACCTGCTGATCCCGGGGAACCTGGGGCTGGTGGTGCCCCGGCAGGGCAAGGAGGAGCCGGGCGCGCTGGTGACCGACACGATCATCGCCCACAAGACGGTGAGCGCGTTCGACATCAACTCCGCCTTTCCGCTCTACCTCCACCCGGAGCCGCGGCTGGACGGCGCCGGCCGCCTCGCCAACGTCGACCCGGCCTTCCTCCGCCTCCTCGCCAGCCGCCTGGGCGAGGAGCCCTCGCCGGAGCTGATCCTGCAGTACGTCTACGCGGTCCTCTACAGCCCTCCGTACCGGCGGCGGTACGCCGACCTCCTGCGGGCGGACTTCCCGCGCATCCCGCTGCCGCCGGACCGCGGGGCCTTCCTGGAGCTGGCGGGGCTCGGCGCGGTCCTGATCGATCTCCATCTCCTGCGCTCGGATCGCCTGGAGCGGCCCGGCGTCCGCTTCGAGGGGCAGGGTCTTGGGCATCTGGACGGGCGCCGCGAGCACCAGGACGACCGGGTGATCGTCAACGCCGGGGGGCAGGCGTTCGAGGGGATCTCCCGCGAGGTCTGGGAGTATCGGATCGGCGGCTACCAGGTGCTGGACCGCTGGCTCGCCGGCCGCGCCGGGCGGGGGCTGCGCTGGGAGGAGATCGAGGATTTCCGGCGGATTGCCACGGCGCTGCGGTGGACGATCGAGGTTCAGCGCCGCTGCGGCCTTCTCTGCGGCTTGGCGTTCCAGGGGTCCTCGGGCCAGGCGTGCCTGGGGTAGCGGCCGGCGAGCTCCTTGCGGACCTGGCGGTAGGTGTTCTCCCAGAAGCTGCGCAGGTCGTGCGTCACCTGCTGGGGGCGGCCGTTCGGGGCGAGGAGATGGAGGAGCACGGGGACCCGCCCGGCGGCCACGCGCGGGGTCTCGGCGAGGCCGAACATCTCCTGGATGCGCGCCGCGAGCACCGGCGGCTTGCCCGGCTCGTAGGCGATCCGGATCTGGCTGCCACTCGGCACCTCCAGCCGCTCGGGAGCCTCCCGGCGCACGGCTTCGAGCTGCTGATAGGAAAGGGCTCCGTGCAGGATGTCGAGCAGCGGGGCGCGCCGCAGCTCGGCGAAGGATTTGCGGCCGGCGGCGAGGGCGGGGAGGAGATCGCGGAGCTCGCCGTCGGTGAACCGCGGGAGAGCCAGCTCGGGCATCCAGTCCGCGAGGCTGCGGACGCGGGCGAGGAAGGCGGCGACCTCGGGGTCGTCCAGGGGGAGCGCGCGGTCGAGCCGCTCGGCGGCGGCCGCGGCGAGGACCCGCGCGGTCTCAGCGGCGTCCGGCGGCGGGACCTCGGCCTCGGCGATGATTAGGTCACCCGTAAATCCCAGATCTTCATAACGGGTCCGCTTCCAGGCGGCGACCCGGTCGCGGGATTCGTCGAACGCCAGGTCGACCGTGGTCCGCAGGCGCTCCGCGGGGAGCCACGCGGGCTCGACCTCCGAGGCCTTCCGCACCAGGGCCTCGGAGAGCGTTCCGGAGCTACCGGCGTCGAGCTCGACGCAGAGGAAGAGCGGCGCCTCGAGCACGGCGCTCTCGTCGGCGAGGCGTACCCCGCGGCCGCCCACCATGACGCCCCGGGGACTGCGCGGCTCGCGGCGGCGGGCGACGCGGTCCGGATAGGCGGCGAGGAGGGCGCGGAGGAGGGAGTCTTCCGTCCCCTCCTTGCCGCCCGCCGCCAGCTCCCGTTTCGTCAGCTCCAGCAGTTGATCCCGGGCGCGCAGCACATAGCGGGCCGCGCCGGCGTTCAGATCCCCTTCGTAGGCGTTCCGGCGCTCGAAGGCTTCGAGCGCGTCGAGACGGTCGAGGAGGTCGGAGCGCGAGGCGCGGCGGGGTCCGGCGCCCCGGGGCCCGCGCGGGAACGGGTCCCGCTCGGAGAGCAGGGCGGCCAGCAGGGCGGCCTCGCGGGCGCGGCCGTGGCGCTGCCCCTCGACCAGGAGGCGGCCGAGGCGCGGGTGGACCGGCAGGCGGGCCATCGTCCGGCCCAGCGCGGTGACGCCACGATTATCGATCGCGCCGAGCTGCCGGAGCAGGAGGATAGCCGTTGCCAGCGCCGCCGGATCGGGGCGCTCGAACCAGTCGAAGGCGGCGAGGTCGGGCTCCCCCCAGGCGAGGAGTTGGAGCGCCGGGCCGGCGAGATCGACGCGGGCGATCTCCGGCGTCTCGCGCTCCGGGAGGGTCGCCTGCTCCCAGGCGGGCCAGAGGCGGAGGCAGATCCCGGGGGCTTGGCGCCCGGCGCGGCCGGCGCGCTGGTCGGCCGAGGCGCGGCTGATCTTTCCCAGCTCCAGTCGGTCGAGCCCGGTCGCCGGATCGAAGCGCAGCCGGCGGACGGCCCCGGAGTCCACCACCGCGGTGACGCCGTCGACGGTGATCGAGGTCTCGGCGACGTTGGTCGCCAGCACGACCTTGCGCTGACTCGAAGGGCGCAGCACCGCGTCCTGCCGCTCGGCCGGCAGGTCGCCGTAGAGCGGCAGGACGGCCAGATCCTGCTCGGCGGCCAAGCCGGTGAGAGCTTCGGCGCTCCGCTGGATCTCCCCGCCGCCGGGGAGGAAGGCCAGCACATCCCCGGGAGTCGCCGCCAGCACCCGCCGCACTCCGGCGGCGATCTGAGCGGGCAGGGGGCGGTCGTCCGGGCGGTCTATATAAAGGATGTCGACCGGGTAGAGCCGTCCCCGGCTCTCGATCGTCGGACAGTTCCCGAGGAAGGCCGCCACCGGGCCGGGATCGAGGGTGGCGGACATCGCCACGAGCTTGAGGTCGGGGCGCACCTCGCGCTGGACGCGGCGGGCCATGGCGAGGGAGAGGTCGGTCTGCAGGCCGCGCTCGTGGAGCTCGTCGAAGATCACGGCGCCCACGCCTTCCAGGAAGGGATCGGCCTGCAGGCGCTGGACGAGGATCCCCTCGGTCACCACCAGGATCCGGGTCTCGGGACCCGCCTTGCGCTCGAAGCGCACCTGATAGCCCACCTCGCGGCCGAGCGTCCAGCCGCCTTCCTCGGCCATCCGGCGGGCGGCGGCGCGGGCGGCGATCCGCCGCGGTTCGAGCATCACGATCTGCTGGCCGCCGCCGATCCCTGCGGCGAGCAGCGCGGGGGGCACGCGGGTCGTCTTCCCCGCGCCGGTGGGCGCGATGAGCACGGCCGCGGACCCCTGGCGCAGGGCCGCGATCAGCTCGGGCAGGACCTCGTCGATGGGAAGCGGCGCGGGCATGGCGGAGGGAGGGTACACCACCCTCCGCCTTCCGAATCGGCGCCTACGGGCGGCCGGTCGGCGCCGCGTGGGCGGTCTTCAGGGAATTGGGCGCGTCGAGGTTGGCTCCCTCGTCGACGCCGACGCCGAGGCGGTCCACCAGCTCGCCGCCCAGCCAGCCGGTCACCAGGGCCAGCATCACGGCCAGCGCCGAGAGGACGATAGCAAGGGTCTCAGGCGATCCGGGATCGTCGCGCCGCAGCAGCCACGAGCCCGCGAACAGCAGGACCACCAGCACGTTGCCGCCGCCGTGCAGCAGGCCGATCCGCTTGGCCCGGGTCCCTTCAGGGATCGCCAGCCAGTCGATCAGGCCGAACACGGCCGCGATCAGCCCCGAGATGATGCCCACCACGATCAGGTAGTAGGCGATCGTCGCCCAGAGCGGGTTGCCGCTCGACAGGTGGGCGATGTCGAAGAAGAGCGACGTCGCCAGCAGGCCGAGCGGGAACACGATCAGCATCTGATGGATCGGATGGCCGAACAGGCGCGCTTTGGCTTTCATGATCCCTCCTCCTTCCGGGTTCCAGGGCGAGCATCGCCCTGCGATTTACTCCCAAAGCACTAGAGCAACAGTCATGCCTGAAAGGGAAGTCAGGGCTCGGGGTCCGGCGCGTGGACCTCGTCGGCGTAGGGGAGGACGCGGAAGCCTTCCATCGCGGCGGCGAGGCGGAGCGGCGAGTGGAGGGAGACGAAGGCGGCGCCGTGAGTGCGCTCGCGGCACCAGATCAAGGCGGCGGCCAGCTCCAGAGCGGCGGCGGCCCCCAGCGGATGGACGGAGAGGATGCGCAGGGCGCGGGCGCGCAGCTCCTCGGTGGGCTGGATCTCGAAGGCTCTTGCTCGCAGGTGATCGATCACGGCGCGAGCCTTCTGGAGGTCGGCGGGGGAGATCCGCTCCCGCCGCTGGGCGGCGAGCAGGGCCTCGCCGCACTCCAGGGGCGCGCCCCACCAGAAGGCCACGTCCGGGTCCCGCTGCAGGAGCGGCTCGATCTTTCCGGAGTCCGGCTCCCGCACCGCCAGGGCGAGGAGGGCCGAGCTGTCCCAGAACCTCAGACCGCCTCCCGCAGCTCCCACAAATCGGGCTGGTCGTCAGAGTCGTCCAGCGGAGCTTTGCGGTACTCGCCGCGCGGCAGCTTCCAGAACGCTTCGTCCAGCGGCTTCTCCGGCGCCCGCACCTGCCCCATCCGCACCAGCTCCTGAGTGGCCGCGGCCGGCGCCGCCGCCGACAGTGGGAGGATGCGGGCGATCGGACGCCCATGCTCGGTGACCAGGACCTCTTCTCCCGCCTTGACCCGCGCGAGAGTTTCGGAAAGCAGCGCTTTCAGCTCGGCAATTCCCAGGGATCGCATGCAAAGAACTATAGACAGGCGAAAAAGACCTGTCAAGTCATAATCGCGGAGCCAGAAAGATCTCTGGCGGCGCGATTCAGGAGCCGGGCGCGCTCGGCTTCGAGGCGATCGAGAGGAACAGCTCCTGGACGACCTCGCGGAGCTCGAGCGTGTAGTTGGCGAGGTCGCGCACCGTCACCTCGAGCTGCTCGGTGGTCGGCCGAACGAGGGCGCCGCCCGGCCGGGGGCGGATCTTGTGGCTCATCCGTTCATCGAGGCTCTGCAGCTTCTGGTAGGCGTCCTTCAGGCGTTGCGGGTCCATGTCAGGGTCTCTCCTTGGAGGTTGGCTGGAGCTGGAAGGTGAAGTCGACGAGCCGCTCGAGCTCCTGGGGGGTGAGGCGCCGGGCGAAGCCGGGCATCGGGCCTTCCCCCTCCTGGATACGCTGGCGCACGGCCGCGCGGTCGCCGCCGCGGATCATCGGCGAGGTGAGCAGGTTCAGGTGCGGGTAGAGCTTGAGGTCCTCGGGGTCCCCCTTCCCCTTCCCCCGCTCGCCGTGGCAGCGCGCGCAGTAGGCCGAGTAGAGCTCGGGCGCCGTGAGGTCCTTGTGCGCGCACCCGGCGAGGACGGCCAGGGCCGCGGCGAGGAGGAGAACAGCCCGGGACCTCAACTCTGGGGCTTCGCGGGCTCCCGCCGGTTCACCATCGTGGCGGTCGCCTGGTCGCGCGGGCGGACGACGATCTCGTCGATGTTGACGTGGGACGGGCGGGTCGCCGCCCAGACGACGCAGTCGGCGATGTCCTCGGGAGTCAGCGGCTCGAGCCCGCGGTAGACCGCCTTCGCCCGCTCCTCGTCGCCGGCGAAGCGGACCCGCGAGAACTCGGTCTCGACGAGGCCGGGATCGACCTCGGTCACCCGCACCGGCTGCCCCAGCAGCTCCAGCCGTAGCGTGCGGGTGAACGCCCGCACCGCATGCTTGCTGCCGGTGTAGCCCGCCCCGCCGGCGTAGGTCTCGAAGCCGGCGATCGAGCCGAGGTTGATCACGTGGCCGTCCCCCGAGGCCTTGAGGGCGGGGAGCAGGGCGCGGGTCAGGCGCAGCACGCCGAGGACGTTGGTCTCCCACATGCCGATCCAGTCCTCGTCGCGGGCGTCCTCGATGCGGTCGAGCCCATAGGCCGCGCCGGCGTTGTTGACCAGCAGGTGGATCGCGGGGGGGAGTTTGGCGGCGAAGGCCGCGACGCTGCCGGCATCGGTCACGTCGAGCTCCAGGGCGGTGGCGCCGAGCGGCCCAGCCACCTCGCGCAGGCGGTCGAGCCGGCGGGCGCCGAGGACGACGCTGAAGCCGGCGCTGGCGAGCGCCCGGGCGGTGGCGGCGCCGATGCCGGCGCTGGCGCCGGTGACGACGGCGGTCTTCCTCGTTTCACTCATCTTCAATCTCCTCAAACTTCAGCCGATGGGCAGAGGTCCGCCACCGGGCAGATGGCGCATTCGGGCTTGCGCGCCTTGCAGATCTTCCGGCCGTGATCCTGGAGCAGCAGGGCGAAGCGCGTCCACTCCTCCCGCGGCAGGACCGGCATCAGGTCGCGCTCGATCTTCTCCGGGTCGGTCTCCTCGGTGAGGAAGAGCCGGCGCGAGAGGCGCTGGACGTGGGTGTCGACCGCGACCCCCTCGTTGAGCCCGAAGGCGTTGCCGAGCACGACGTTGGCCGTCTTCCGCCCCACCCCGGGCAGCGCCACCAGCAGCTCCAGGCTCGCCGGCACCTCGCCGCCGTGCTCGGCGGTCAGCGCCGTCCCCAGGTTCTTCAGCGCCCGCGCCTTGTTGCGGAAGAAGCCGGTGGTGCGGACCATCTCCTCGAGCTCCGCGAGGTCGGCCGCCGCGTAGTCGCGGGCGGTGGGATAGCGCCGGAAGAGCGCCGGGGTCACCTGATTGACCCGCTCGTCCGTGCACTGGGCGGCGAGCACGGTCGCCATCACGAGCTGGAGGGGACTCTGGAAGTCGAGCGCCAGCCGGACCTCGGGGTACGCCTGCCGCAGCCGCGCCAGGATCTCCGCGGCGCGCTGCCGCCGCGCGCGGCCGGACTCCCGTCTTGCCTGGGCTGGGCGCATCCTCAGGGCTACTCCGGAGTGAACGCCCGCAGGAGCCAGTTGACGAGCGCCATCACCAGGCCGCCCAGGATCGCCGCGCCGCATCCGCTCACCTGCAGGTAGTTGGGGAGGAGCCAGGCGGCAAGGTAGAGCACCAGCCCGTTGATCACCAGATAGAACAGGCCGAGGGTGAGCAGGATCAAGGGAAAGGAGAAGAAGGTGACGATCGGCTTGACGATCAGGTTGATCAGGCCGATCACCAGGCCGACGATCAGCAGCGACGGCAGGGTGCCGGTGTAGATGATGCCCGGCACCAGATAGGCCGCGACCAGGACGGCCACGCCATTCAACGCGATCTGCACCAGCGCTCGAAGCATCGAGATCTCTTTCCTCCGTTGCGGTCGCCGATCTTATCCCGTCCAGCCGGAGGCCTGGCGCTCCGGCTGCACGATCGCCCGCGCCTGCAGGACCACCCGCCGCTCGTTCTCGAAGCTGAGCCTGGAGATCCCCTCGTCCCAGGAGAACCACTCGGCCCCCGAGACCTCGTGGACGTCGAAGTCGGCGGTGTCGCCGCTGACGAAGGTCAGCAGGTAATAGTCCACCTGCTTGTGGACCCGCTGGGCCCCCTTCTCGACGAACCAGTACTCGACTCCGGGGAGCGGCGCCACCACCCGGCCGGTGACGCCGGTCTCCTCCCGCACTTCGCGCACGGCGGTCTGCTCGGGGGTCTCACCCTCCTCGATGTGCCCCTTGGGGAGCTGCCAGCGGCGGCCGGACTGGGTCGAGATCAGCAGGATGCTGGCGCCGCGCACAACCAGTCCGCCAGCCGATCGGTGGTGGACGGTTTTCATGATCGGCGGAGGGCGACGGGGCGGGGGGCGGCCCGCTGTCAGTTCGTCGAATCCTCGGAATCGGAACCCGGGATCCAGGAGGGGAGGACGGCCGGATCGATACCCACCGAGCGCAGCGCCGCGCCCCAGACCTGCTCGGGATCGGTGGCGAAGATCAGCTCGCTGCTCGCCGGCGCCGTCAGCCAGTCGTTGCGCAGGATCTCCTGCATCAACTGGCCCTCGCCCCAGCCGGCGTAGCCGAGGATCAGGCGGAACTGGTCGGGCGGCGCCTCGGCCAGGCGGGAGAGGTCGCCGACGTGCTGCGTCAGCGCCACGCCGGGGAGGACCTCGGTCGCCGTGTCCTCCGGTCCGCTCTCGGCGAGGACCGGCGCGAACAGCACGGTGCCGAGCTGCGGCTGCACCGGGCCGCCGAAGTAGGCGACCGCCTCCTCGCCGCCGGACCAGGCGACCTCCATCCCCTTCAGGATCTCGCTCACCTTGATCCCGGTGGGACGGTTGAGGATGAAGCCGAAGCTCCCCTCGTCCTCGTGGTGGAGGAGGAGCACGACGCTGCGATTGAAGAACGGGTCCAGAACCTGGGGCATGGCCATCAGCAAGACCGGGGTGATGAGATCGGAGCCGCTAACCGACATGGCCCTCATCTTACCCGGCCTCCGCCTCTGTGAGAAATCGAATTGAGCTGATATCTTGGGGTCCGGCGGGCGCTTAGGTTTCGCCGCTCGCCTCACCCCTTGACAGATCCTGAGGAGAAGGTCCCATGAACGACAGCTTCGGAAGCCGCGCGATCCTTCGGGTGGGCGGCCGCGAGTTCCGTCTGGCCCGGCTGGACGCGCTGGAGAAGCGGGGCTTCAACGTCTCCCGCCTCCCCTATGCCCTCCGCATCCTGCTCGAGAACCTGCTGCGCCGCGAGGATGGCGCCGTGGTCACGGCCGGCGACATCGAGGCCCTGGCCGGCTGGGACCCCAAGGCGCTCCCCTCGCAGGAGATCGCCTTCATGCCGGCCCGCGTTCTCCTCCAGGATTTCACCGGCGTCCCCGCCGTGGTCGATCTCGCCGCCATGCGCGACGCGATGGTGGCGATGGGGGGCGATCCGAAGCGGATCAACCCCCTCCAGCCCGTCGAGCTGGTGATCGACCACTCGGTGCAGGTGGACGAGTACGGCACCGCCGCCGCCTTCCTGATCAACGCCGGGAAGGAGCTCGAGCGCAACCGCGAGCGCTACGCCTTCCTGCGCTGGGGGCAGACCGCGTTCAGCAACTTCCGCGTCGTGCCCCCGGACACCGGTATCGTCCACCAAGTCAACCTCGAGTACCTGGCGCGGGTGGTGATGGAGGGGGACGTCGCCGGCGAGAGCTACCTCTACCCGGACACCCTGGTGGGGACCGACTCCCACACCACCATGGTCAACGGCCTCGGCGTCCTCGGCTGGGGGGTCGGCGGCATCGAGGCCGAGGCAGCCATGCTCGGCCAGCCGGTGTCGATGCTGATCCCGCAGGTGGTCGGCTTCCGCCTCGCCGGCCAGCTTCCGGAAGGGGCCACGGCGACCGATCTCGTCCTCACCGTCACCCAGATGCTGCGCAAGCGGGGCGTCGTCGGCATGTTCGTCGAGTTCTTCGGCCCCGGCCTCGCCACCCTGCCGCTCGCCGACCGCGCCACGATCGGCAACATGGCGCCCGAGTACGGCGCCACCTGCGGTATCTTCCCGGTCGACCAGATCGCGCTCGACTACCTCAAGTTCACCGGCCGCTCGCCCGAGCAGGTGGCGATCGTCGAGGCCTACATGAAGGAGCAGGGGCTCTTCCACACGGCGGATTCCCCCGAGGCGGCCTACACCGACACCCTCGAGCTCGATCTCGGCACCGTCGAGCCGAGCCTCGCCGGCCCCCGCCGGCCGCAGGACCGGGTGCGCCTCTCCGACGTCAAGCCCTCGTTCCTCAAGGAGCTCGCGGTGATGACCGCCGCCGGCAGGACCGGCAAAGCGCGCCCCACGGCCTACGGTCTGCAGTCCGCGGGGGGCACCGCCGCGGGGCTCGCGATCGCCGAGCCCGAGGTCGCCGCCGGGGCGGACCCCGCGGCGGCCGAGCTGCGGGACGGCTCGGTGGTGATCGCCGCGATCACCAGTTGCACCAACACCTCGAACCCGTCGGTGATGATCGCCGCCGGCCTGCTGGCCCGGCGGGCGGTCGAGAAGGGGCTCGCCAGCAAGCCCTGGGTCAAGACCAGCCTCGCCCCGGGCTCGAAGGTGGTCACCGAGTACTACAACGCGGCGGGGCTCACCCCCTACCTCGACCAGCTCGGCTTCAACCTCGTCGGCTACGGCTGCACCACCTGCATCGGCAACAGCGGCCCGCTCCCGCCGGCGATCTCGAAGACCATCGAGGAGCGCGACCTGGTCGCGGTCGCCGTGCTCTCCGGCAACCGCAACTTCGAGGGGCGCATCAACTCGGACGTGCGCGCCAACTACCTGGCCTCGCCGCCGCTGGTCGTCGCCTACGCCCTCGCCGGGCGGATCGACTTCGACTTCCAGACCGAGCCGCTCGGCACCGGCAAGGACGGCCAGCCCGTCTATCTGCGCGACGTCTGGCCGACCCGCCAGGAGGTGGAGGAGACCATCCTGCGCGCCGTCCGCTCCGACATGTTCCGCGACCAGTACCGCGACGTCTTCGCCGGCGACGAGCACTGGAACGGTCTCGACGTCCCGCTCGGCGACACCTACGCCTGGGACCCGGACTCGACCTACGTCCGCCAGCCCCCCTATTTCGTCGACATGCCGGCCGAGCCGGCGCCGGTCGAGGACATCCACGGCGCCCGCGTGCTCGGGGTCTTCGGCGACAGCATCACCACCGACCACATCTCGCCGGCCGGCTCGATCAAGGTCGCCAGCCCGGCCGGCCACTATCTGGTCGACCATGGCGTCCCCCCCAAGGACTTCAACTCCTACGGCGCCCGCCGCGGCAACCACGAGGTGATGATGCGGGGCACCTTCGCCAACATCCGCATCCGCAACAGGATGGTCCCCGAGATCGAAGGGGGCTTTACCATCCACCTGCCGGACGGCGAGCCGCTATCGATCTACGACGCGGCGATGAAGTACAAGGCCGAGGGGATCCCCACGGTCATCCTCGCCGGCCAGGAGTACGGCACCGGCTCCTCCCGCGACTGGGCCGCCAAGGGGCCGCTCCTCCAGGGGGTGCGTGCCGTCATCGCCGAGAGCTTCGAGCGCATCCACCGCAGCAACCTGGTGGGCATGGGCATCGCCCCGCTGGAGTTCCTCGAGGGGGACACCGCCGCGCGCCTGGGGCTCACCGGCCACGAGGTGATCGACATCGTCGGCCTCGCCGAGGGGGCCGGCAGCGGCTTCAAGGGCGGGCGTGAGGTGACCGTCCGGGCGAAGCGGGAGGACAACGGCAAGTTGACCGAGTTCAAGGCCCGGGTGCGCCTCGACACTCCCCAGGAAATGCAGTACTACCGTCACGGCGGCATCCTGCACTACGTGTTGCGGCAGCTCCTGCGGGGCAAGGCCTGAGGCTAAATAAAAAGCCCCGCTCCGGGGAGGGAACCGGCGCGGGGGGAGGAGAGGGAGCTGAAGGAGATTGTCGGAGTGTTTGACTCCGGGACGGGTCCAACTCCCGAACCCCGCCCCGCTCTCTATAACCGAGGCGGGGTATGTCCGATTCCCATTTTCTTCAATTCCTTGGATGGTCCGGTTCCCCTTAAAATTCCCCCATGCGGATCTTTCTGACCGGCGGCACCGGCTACATCGGCCGCGCTCTGGCGCGCCGGCTCGTCGAAAGCGGGCATGAGGTCCGCGCCCTCGTACGCCCCGCCAGCGACGCGGCGCCGCTGCGGCAGCTCGGCGCCGTCACTTTCACCGGCGACATCGCGAACCGCGTCTCGATGCGGGAGGGGATGTCCGGGGCCGACTGGGTGATTCATGCCGCCGCGGATCTCGATCTGACCGGCCCCCCCGAGCGGATGCAGCAGGCCAACGTCGAGGGGAGCGAGAACGTCGCCTCCCTCGCCTACAAGCTGGGCGTCGGGCGCTTCCTCTCGGTCTCCTCGATGGCCTACTTCGGCGGCAGCCCGTCCGACGGCTCGGTGGTGGACGAGACCGGCCCCGTCCAGACCTCGTTCCCCACCCGCTACAGCGCCACCAAGCACTCCGGCGAACGGGCGATCCAGGAGTGGGCGAAGAAAGGGCTGCGGATCAACACCGTCTACCCGAGCCTGGTCTACGGCCCGCCAGGGAAGAAGGAGGGGGCGAACTCCATCCTGCGCGGCTTCCTCAAGGGCCGCTACCCCGTCCTCGCCGGCGCCGACCGCCGGATGTCCTGGATCTACCTCGACGACCTGGTCGAGGGGATGCTCAGGATGATCGCCAAGGCCCCGCCCGGCCGCGGCTACCTGATGGCGGGGGACGTCACCACCCTGCGCTCGCTGGTGGACCGGGTCTGCAAGCTGGGAGGAGTCGCGCCGCCGCGCGCCAATCTGCCGATCGGATTGGCGCGCGCCGGGCTGGTCCTCTCCACCCCCTTTTTCAAGCTCGCCGGCCGGCGGCCGCCGTTCTCCCACGATCAGCTCAACAGCCTGGAGCGGCACTGGGCGTTCAGCGACGCCCGCGCGCAGGCCGAGCTCGACTGGCACCCGCGGAGCCTGGACGAGGGGCTGCCGCCGACGGTGGCGTTCCTGCAGGCGCGGTAGGAGTCCGTTCCCTCTTTCGGGAACCTCTCCTGGCGCGGTACTGCTTTTGGGGAATCAATTGCAATAAACTTCTTTCCATGGCGCGCCGCAAGGAGCAAGACCAGCTCGCCCTCTTCGCCTTCGAGCCGGAGCCCGAGCCGGAGAAGAAGGGCGTGGGAGCGGCTGTGCAACCGGAGGAGGTCGAGGCGCTCGGCCGGGAGCTGCCGCGGGGGATCTATCTCGGCGGCTCGACCTGGTCGTTCCCCGGGTGGGCCGGGCTCGTCTACGACCGCCCCTATTCGCCCTCGAAGCTGTCCCACCAGGGTCTCCCGGCTTATGCCCGCCACCCCCTGCTGCGGGCGGTGGGGGTCGACCGCACCCACTACGCGCCGGTCGAGGCCGTGGAGCTTGGCGAGTACCGCGAGTCGGTGCCGGAGGAGTTCCGTTTTCTGGTCAAGGCCCATGAGGCCTGCACGCTGGCGCGCTACCCCGATCACGCCCGCTACGGCGCCCAGCGCGGTCAGGAGAACCCCCTCTTCCTCGATCCCGTGTATGCCATCGACCAGGTCGTGGCCCCGTTCGCGGAAGGGATCGGGATCGGCGGCGGAGCGCTCCTCTTCCAGTTCGCCCCCCAGAGTCTGGGGAGCTCCGGGGAGTTCGCCCAGCGTCTTCACGATTTCCTGGCGGCGCTCCCGCTCGGGCCGGTCTACGCCGTCGAGCTGCGCAACCGCGAGCTGATCACGGCCGAGTATGGCGACGCCTTGGCCGCGGTGGGCGCCTGCCACTGCCACAACGTCCACCCCCGCATGCCGGACGTCCGCGCGCAAGCCCGCCTCGCGGGAACGGACCGAGGAGTGATGACGGTCATCCGTTGGCTCCTGGGGCCGGGGATGACCTACGAAGATGCGGGCCGCCGCTACGCCCCCTTCAACCGCATGGCCGCGCCGGACCTCGCCAACCGCCGGGCGGTGGCCGACCTCGCCCTCGAGGCCCAGGCGGCGGACCGGCCGTTCCTGTGCACGATCAATAACAACGCCGAGGGGTGCGCGCCGCTGTCGGCGGTGGAGCTGGCGCGGGAGATTGTGGCTCCGCGGTCTACCGCATCTTCCTAGCCACTGAGCCCCCGCTCGCGGCGGCAGCCGTGCTGGAAAAAGATCCGCGCAGGGCATCGCCATCCGGGGAGAGGGTGAAGGAGAAGCTGCCGCTGGTAGATCTCCGGGCGCCCCGCTCGGTGTACTGAAGGGTCACGTGGCGGCCATCGATCCGCCCCGAGACGATGATCGGCGACCGCGCTCCCGCCGAGACCGGCCGGCCGGACTCCGACCACTTCTGCCCGCGGCCGGTGATCCGGTCGCCATCCTGCTCGAGTTGGACGCGGTAGCCCAGGCGCAGCCCCTGGTAAGCCGAGTAGTTGGTCGACTGGATCGTGTTTGTCAGCTCCCACCAGCCGGAGAGATCGGCCTCGGAGCGCTCTTCCGGGCGCCGCTCCTCCCGCACGATGACCTCGCCGACATCGATCTCGTCACTCCGCTCGTCATCCGGTTGCTCGCGCTGTCTCCGCAGGCGCTCCTGCTCCCGGGCCGCGGCGACCTTGGCCCGGCGGTCTTTCTCGGCCCGCTCCTCGGCCGCGATCCGCTCCTCGCGCCGCTCGAGCTCCGCCGCCTTTTCCCGCGCCGCGATCTCCCGCTCCCGGCGGTTCGCCGCCGCCTCTTCCCGGGCCAACCGCTCCTCCCGGGCTTCGATCGCGGCGCGCTCCTTCTTCGTGGCCGCCGCTTTCCGGGCCGCCGCCAGCTTCGTTGCCGCCGCCTTATCCCTCTTTTCCTGCTGCTCCTGTTGTCTTTCCTTCGCCTCCGCGAGACGGGCGGCGGTCCGTTCCTGCTCCGTCCTCTTCTCCGCCTGATCGAGCCTGGCCAGCCGTTCGGCCTCGCGCTGCTCTTCGAGCCGGCGCTTCTGCTCCTCGCGCGCCTGGGCGACCAGCTCGGTCTGCTCCTCCTTCTGATCCTCGCGCTGGGCGAGCAGCCGCTGCGAGGGGAAGCCGTTCGGCGGCGGCTCCTCGCGGCCGGGGCAATAGGAGTCTGGCTCCTTCCCCTTGAGGAACAGCTCGCGTTCGCCCCCCTCGGGCGCGCACCCCTTGTCCACGATCAAACCGGTCGCGGGATCGACGGGAAGGGAGACGACGTCCGCGGGCATCTTCCAGGGGGATGAGGATCTCTGTTTCGGATTCTTATAGACGCGGGCGAGCATCCGCCCCCAGGCCGGCGCCGCGAGACGTCCGCCGGTGGCGTCCTCGAGGATCGGCCGAGGCTTGTCGAAGCCGATCCAGACGCCGCTGACGATCTCCGGCGTGTAACCCACGAACCAGGCGTCCGCGCCTTCATTGGTGGTGCCGGTCTTGCCGGCCGCCGGGGCCTTGAGGCCGGTCTGCTGGATCAGGTTGCCGGTGCCGCTGACGATCGATTCGGAGAGGACGCTGGTCACCAGATAGGCGACGCCGGGGTCGAGCACGTTATGGCGGTTCGGCTGCGATCGCCAGAGCACCTTTCCCTTCTCGTCCTCGACCCGCAGGATCAGCCGCGGCTCCACCGCCTGGCCGAGGCTCGCGAAGCCGCTATAGGCCGAGGTCAGCTCGAGCGGCGAGACGGCGACCGTCCCCAGCGCCATCGAGGGGACCGCCGCGATCGGCTCCTGGATCCCGGCCTTGTGCGCCATGTCGGTGATCTGCTGGAGGCCGACCGCGTCCGCCAGCCGCACTGTCGGCACGTTCTTCGAGCGGACCAGGGCATCGCGCAACGTGATCCGTCCCTCATACCGGTTCGAGAAGTTCTTCGGTTGCCAGAACTGGCCGTTGGACATCTTCACTCTGAGCGGCTTGTCGAGGAGCGGCTGGCTGAGCGCCCAGCCGTCCGCCAGCGCCGCCGCATAGACGAACGGCTTGAAGGCGCTGCCGGGCTGGCGGCGGGCCTGGATGACGCGGTCGAACTGCGAGTGGGCGAAGTCGCGTCCACCGACCCAGGCGAGCACGTCGCCGTCGTGGGCGTCGAGCATCACGGCCGCGCCCTGAAGATAGGGGGTGCCGTCGTCGGGCGGCTGGGTGTCCGGCGAGTAACGGGCGCCCTGGAAAGTTCCCAGGCTCCCGGACTCGATCAGCTTGAGCTGCCGGCGCAGCTCCTCCTCGGCGGTCCGCTGGACGGCGGAGTCGAGCGTGGTGACGATCCGCAGCGGCTGGGTGTAGAGGTTGGCGCCGAACCGCTCCTCGAGCTCGTGCCGAACCTGCTCCACGAAGTAGGGGGCGAGGCCGGCCTCGACCTTCTCCTGCCGCGGCGCCGGAGCGAGCCCGAGCGGCTCCAGCTTCGCCTTCTCGGCCAGGAATCTGGGAGTGCGCCCCTGATCGCGCATCAGCGACAGCACCAGGTTGCGGCGCGTCAGCGCCGCCTGCGGATGCCGGCGCGGGTCGTAGTGGCTGGGCGCCTTGGGGAGGGCGGCGAGGAGCGCGGCCTGGGGGAGCGTCAGCTCCTGGGCCGAGCGGCCGAAGTACTGGCGCGCCGCCGCCTCGATTCCCGTGGCACGATTGCCAAAGTAGATGTTGTTGAGGTAGAGCTCGAGGATCTCCTCCTTCGAGTAGCGCGCCTCGATCTCCTGGGCCACCCGGACCTCGAGGAGCTTGCGACGCGTCGTCTGCTCCTCGCCCGGGAGGCTATCCGGGAAGACGTTCCGCGCCAGTTGCATGCTGATCGTGCTGAACCCCTGGGCGAACCCGCCGGCCCGCAGATTGGCGAGCACCGAGCCGCCGACCCGTTTCCAGTCCACCCCCCTATGCTCGTAGAAGCGCTGGTCCTCGACGGCTAGGAACGCCTGCGGCACCAGCGAGGGGAGGGAAGACAGCGGCACGATCTTGCGCTCCGCCGACGCGAGGTCGGCGAAGACCTCACCGTTGCGGTCGAGCAGCACCGGCGCGCCCCCCGGCTGAAACACGGCTAGCTTCGCCACGTTCGGGCAGGTGGCGAAGAAGCAATGCGACCAGGAGAAGCCGAAGAAGAGGACGGCGGCGTACAGCAGCGAGAGCACGACCGCCAGCAGGAGCCGCGGACTCTCCCAGACCGATCGCCAGTCGAATCGCCAGCCGAGCCGGCGCGGTGTGGACGTCTGCTCCATCGCGGAGCAGGAGAGGAGCAAGGTTCCTGCCAGGGTGAGCTAGACCTTGACTCCCTGTTCCTTGAGTGGCGAGACCCGCGCGAGTAACGAGAAGTCGCGGTCGCGGTGTAACACCGGAATCCCATGCCGGATCGCGCAGGCGGCGATGAGGCAGTCAACGCTCGAACGGACCGTTACCCCGGCTCGTCGAGCGGAGCGATAGAGCTGTACCGCCTCCTCGTAGACACCTGGGGAGACAGGAGACTCAAGAATCGGCAGCGCAAACATCGCGTCCCGTGCGATACGAAAGGCTCTCTCGTCCGAAAATCCCTGAAGGACCTCTTGGATCACGGGAAGGCACGTAACGACCTCATCCAGGCTGACTACTGAGACCAGATCGAACTGGCTGGGTTTCCGGAAGACCTGGATCCAGACGGAGGTGTCCACGAGACGCAACGGGGTCAACGGCGTACCCGTTCGTCCCCAGGAGAGTCTCTCCGCATCTCGGAAAGGTCCCCTTCCCACATGCCGGAGCCTGCAAGCTCCAGGATGCGCCCCGCCCGATGCCGCCGGAGGTAATCCTCCAGAGCCTTTGTTACCGCCCGTGAGTAGGTTCGTTCTCCGCTGGCCCGGGTCACCTCTTCCAGGAGGTGCTCATCCAACACAAGATTCGCCCGTTTCATGCGCCTAGTATACGCAATCAGGTACTCGGTCTAATACTCCGGAGCCTGCGAGCTGGCGCGGATCACGATCTCCTCGGGGCGGGCCTCCGGCGGCAGACGGAGGGCGAAGCGCAGGGTCTCGGCGACGGTTTCCGCGCGGAGGAGCGACTCCTTGCCGGGGGCTCCCTGGGTCGAGCCGGCGAAAAAGGTGTCGACGGCGCCGGGGCGCAGCTCCAACACTCGGAGCTCGGGGTTCTCCTGCTGCAGCGTGCGGGTGAGCGCCCGCAGGGCGAACTTGGAGGCCGTGTAGGGGCCGCCGTTCGGGAAGGTCCGCGTCGAGACGTCCGAGGAGATCATCACGACCTGCCCGCACGCCGCCTTGAGCTGGGGCAGGAATGCCACCGTCGCCGCCCAGACCCCCTGGACGTTGACCCGGAATGTCCGCTCGAATTCCTCCGCCGAGAGCTCCTCCAGCCGTTTGAAGATCCCGATCCCCGCGTTGTTGATCAGCACGTCCGCGCGTCCGAACCGTTCGAACACCGCGTCCCGGAAGGCCGCGACGCTGCCCGCATCCCCCACGTCGAGCGGGTGGGCGAGCGCCGGCGCGGGGAGGCCCGCCGCCAGCCGCTCCAACCCCTCCCGGTCCCGCGCCCCCAGGGCGACGGCATACCCTTCCTCCGCGAGCACCCGCGCGAAAGCGGCTCCCAGGCCGCGGGAGGCTCCGGTAACGACGGCGACTTTTCTGTCTTCCATGATCGATCTCCTCAGCGCCGCCCTACAATATTCATATGGCTCCCACACTCCGCCGCCCCCGAAGCTTCCGCTTCGCCCTCTTGCCCCTCCTCCTGGCCCTCGCCTGCGCCGGCGTTCCGCCCGCGGCATCGGCGAAAGGGCCCACCGCGCCCGCGGCCGTCCAGTGGAACCATGACTGGGCGCGGGGAGCCGTATTCTACGAGGTCTTCGTGCGCAGCTTCGCCGATTCCAACGGCGATGGCGTCGGCGATCTCCCGGGACTCACGGGGAAGCTCGACTACCTCAAGGACCTGGGCGTCGACGCGCTCTGGCTGATGCCGGTCTTCGAGTCGCCGAGCTATCACGGCTACGACACCACCGACTACGAGAAGATCCAGCCCGCCTATGGCACGAGCGAGGATTTCGACCGTTTCCTCGCCGAGGCGCATCGCCGGGGGATCCGCGTCATCGTCGACTTCGTGATGAACCACACCAGCTCGAAGCACCCGTGGTTCGTCGACTCCGCCTCCTCGCTAGGCTCCCGGCACCGCGACTGGTATGTCTGGCGCACCGACGATCCGGGGTGGCAACAACCTTTTGGGGACGGCCCCGTCTGGCACCCCAACCCCAACGGCGGCAATCCCGTCGCCAACTACTATTACGGGATCTTCTGGAGCGGCATGCCGGACCTCAACTTCAGCAACCGGGAAGTCCGTAAGGAGATGGAGCGCTTGGCCGCCTACTGGCTCGGCCGCGGCGTCGACGGCTTCCGTCTCGACGCCACCCGCCATCTCTTCGCCAACGGCCCGGGGGACCTGCAGAACGACCAGCCCCAGACCCACGACTACCTCCGGGAATATGCCGCGGCCGTGCGCCAGGCCAAGCCGCAGGCCACGCTGGTGGGGGAAAACTGGACCGAGACCCCGAAGATCGCCGCCTACTACGGCTCGACGGCTGCGGTGAGGGAGGGGGACGAGCTGCCGATGAGCTTCAACTTCCCGCTCGCCGAGGCGATCGTGAAGGCGGTCCGCGATGGCGAGGCGTCCGGCATCGCCGCCAAGCTCCAGGAGATGGCCGAGCTCTATCCGGCAGGGATCATCGATACGCCCTTCCTCACCAACCACGACCAGCAGCGGGTCGCCACCCAACTCGGCGACGATCCCGCGAAGCTACGGAGTGCCGCCACCATCCTGCTCACCCTGCCGGGCGCTCCCTTCCTCTACTACGGCGAGGAGGTCGGCCTGCAGAACGGCCGGGGAAGCAGTGACGAGTTCAAGCGCACTCCCATGCCCTGGGACGACTCCGCCGGCGGCGGCTTCACCCCGGGAAAGCCCTGGTTCGATTTCGCGCCCGGCAAGGAGACGGCGAACGTGGGCACCGAGGCCGGCGATCCCGGCTCGCTCCTCTCCCACTACCGGCGGCTGATCCGTCTTCGGCACACCTCGGCGGCCTTGAAGAAGGGGGACCTGAAACTGCTGACCCCCGGAGACCGGAACGCGCCGGTGTTCGCCTTCCTGCGCCAATCCGGAAAGGAGCGCGTGCTGGTGGTGCACAACCTGACCGCCGGCGAGGTGCAGGCGGGACCGTACAAGATCCCGGGAAAGCGGCTGGATCTGCTCCTCGGCCCCACCGCGAAGCCGGTCAAGGGACGGGACGGCTGGACGGTGACGCTGCCCGCGGGAGCGAGCGGGGTCTGGCGGGTGCGGTAGGCTGTTCCCTGGGAGGGCCGGCGGGACGCCGGCCCTCCCAGGGAATTACGCCTTCAGCCGCTCCGCGAAGTGCTTCCGCAGCTTGGAGACTTTGGGCGCCGCCGTGAACAGGATGTAGGGCTGCATGGGGTGGCGCGACGCGTAGTCCTGGTGGTACGCCTCGGCCTCGTAGAAGGCCTCCAGCGGCGCCACCTGGGTGACGATCGGCGTGTCGTAGGCACCGGCCTCGTTGAGCTGCCGGATGTAGGCCTCCGTCACCCGCTTCTGCTCCTCGTCTGTGTAGAAGACTGCGGAGCGGTATTGAGTCCCCTGATCCGCGCCCTGGCGGTTGAGCTGGGTGGGATCGTGGGCCACCGAGAAGAACACCTTCAGCAACTGGCCATAGCTCACCCGCGAAGGGTCGAAACGAACCTGGACGACCTCCGCGTGGCCGGTCCTGCCGGAGCAGACCGCGTCGTAGTCAGCCGTCTTGGCGCTGCCGCCCGAGTATCCGGAGACCACCTCCAGAACGCCGTCGATCTCCTTGAGCACGGCTTCGATGCACCAGAAGCAACCCCCGGCCAGCACGGCCAGTTGCGCGCCACCGTCCGGCCCCGGCTCCACGTCGAGCGCCGGATCGGGAAACTCATGCGGCGCCAGATGGCGGCCGCGGGGGATCTCACAGGTCGGATCGCTCATGTCTCTCCTCCTCTTGTATGTCTACGCGCCAGCCTGCCGCCCCGGTTTACGGGCGCGGACGAAGGCGCTCATCACTTTGCCGTCCACGTCCGCTGAAACGCTTTCCGGGTCCACTCCTGTTCCCGCCAGGAAATCGCGGGCATCTTCGGCGCGATAGATCCGCGTCGGCTCGATCTCGATCTGCTCGAAACCGACCTCGGCGAGGAGCCGCCCGTACTCGGCCTCTTCCAGCGCGCCGGCGACGCAGCCGATCCAGAGCTCGACGCTGCGCCGCAGCGTTTCCGGCATCTCGCCGCGGACCACCACGTCCGAGACGGCGAAGCGCCCCCCCGGCCGGAGCACGCGGAAAGCCTCCGCCAGCACCTGCCGCTTGTCGGCCGAGAGATTGATCACGCAGTTGGAAATGATCACGTCGACCGTGTCGCCGGGCAGCGGGATGGCCTCGATCTCACCCTTCAGGAACTCGACGTTCTCGACCCCCGCCTTGCGCTGGTTCTCCCGCGCCAGCGCCAGCATGTCGTCGGTCATGTCGAGGCCATAGGCCTTGCCGGTGGGACCCACGCGGCGCGCCGAGAGGAGGACGTCGATCCCGCCGCCCGAGCCGAGGTCGAGCACGACCTCTCCCGGCTCCAGGGACGCCAGCATCGTGGGATTGCCGCAGCCGAGCGACGCGAGCATCGCCTCCGCCGGCAGCCCCGCGATCTGCGCCGCCTCATAGAGGTCGGAGGTGATCGGGTCGCGGCCACCGCCGCAGCAACTGTCGCCACAGCACGCGGCTCCGCCCTCCCGGACGCTGCGCGCCGCCTCGCCATACTTCGCCTGCACCACCTCGCGCAGGGCCGCGGGATCGAGCGACTGGACGCTCTCGGCCTGCGCCGCGGGGGTGTCACAGCACTCGGGGCCGCAGCACGGGGCTTTGACCTGCTGGCCGTTCTCGAGGTTCGACGTGGGGAGAGTGGAGTTGGAAACGGAAGACTGGGTGTTCATGGGATCGTCCTTTCTGGTTGGTGTTGGTTGTTACTAGCAACTATCAGTTCAAAAAAAAGCCTAGGGGGCCGTGCAGCAGCTTCCGGCCTCGCCCCCGCCCCTCGTCGCGGTGGCGCGGGCCAACTGGCGCAGGAGCTGCGTCATGGCTTGGCGGACCTCGGGAGCGAAGCTGGCGAGGAGATTGCGCTCTTCCGCCAGGATTGAGTCCCGGATCTTCCCCTCCAGCGCGCGGCCGGCCGCGGTCGCCTCCAGGAGCACGGCCCGGCGGTCCTCCGGATGCGGCAGGCGGGTCACGTACCCCTTGCGCTCGAGGGCGTCGACCACCCGGCTCGCCGTGCTCTTGTCGAGGTAGAGCTGCGCCGCGAGGTCGTTCAAGGTCATCCCGCCCCGCCGCACCAGCGCCTCCAGGGCATAGCACTGGGTGACCGAGACGTCATAGCAGCAGATCCGGTCGCGGTCGCGGAACTGGTAGACCCGCACCAGCTCCGACAGGGCGTCGTACAGCGCCTCTGTATCCCGTTCGAGGCCAGGATCGGCGGTCCGGGCGGTCTCTGTTCCCACGATGGGGAGAAGGGCGGTCTTCGTGCTCACGGGATGCACTCTAGCAGAGTTTGTTGTCAGTAGCAACTATGTCGTTCCGCCGCCTTGCGCTTCCCGGGGTCCGGAATCGATTGCCGGGCGCCCAAGCTCTCCTCAATCACTATGTCCAGCGCTTCTTCTTCGATAGACTTCGTGCCTGCACCTTTGTGCTATCATGCCTTCATGGCCAAGCAGCTGACGATTCGCGGAGTACCAGAGGAGGTCGGACAAAGGTTGGAGAATCTGAGCCGAGCCCGAGGTCAGAGCGTCAACGCCATCGTGCTCGAGATTCTGGGATCTGCTGTCGGGGTGGACGAGCGGCGGCGCAGGCTGGCTCGCTATGCGACTTGGAGCCCCGAGGATCTGGCGGAGTTCAATGACGCGCTCGCCATCCAGCGAATGATCGATGACCCACTCTGGCGCTGAATTCTCCGGCCGGCTGGTGCTCGACACATCCGCGTATTCTCACTTCCGGGCGGGAGACGGGCGAGTTCTCGATTTGATCGCAGCAGCCGAGGTCGTTTTTCTCCCCACGATCGTATTGGGCGAGTTGGAAGCGGGTTTTACCCTGGGCCGGCGAGATCTTGAAAACCGTACTCTCCTGGCCGAGTTTCTCACCGAGCCCTTCGTCTCGACCTTGCCGGTAACGCCGATGGTTGCCCGCCAGTACGGCCGGCTTTTCTCCGAATTGCGGCGAGCTGGCACCCCGATCCCGATCAACGATATCTGGATCGCGGCAACCACCCTGGACTGCGGCGGACATCTGCTGAGTTTCGATGGGGATTTCAAAATGATTACCGCACTCGATTGCACTGTGCTGAGGCCCACCGGCGAAACCGGATGACCGCCTTTCAGCCGTTGCACCGGCATTCTTCAGGATCATGTTGCGACTGACAGAGCTCAGACTCCCGCTCGATCACACTGAAGAAGAGCTACGGGCCGCCATCCTCAAAGAGCTCGGCATCGAGCCGCGGGAGCTGGTCAGCTATTCGATCTTCCGGCGCAGCTTCGATGCCCGCAAAAGGGGGGCGATCGCCCTCATCTACCATCTCGACGTCGAGACGGCCCGCGAGGGGGAGATCCTCCGGCGGCTTCGCGGCAATCCACATGTCGGGCCGACGCCGGATACCTCCTATCGCCTCGTAGCCCAGGCGCCGCGGGAGCTGGCGACGCGGCCGGTCGTTATCGGCATGGGACCCTGCGGCCTCTTCGCGGGCCTGCTGCTGGCGGAGATGGGATTCCGTCCGATCATCCTGGAGCGCGGCAAGCAGGTCCGCGAGCGCACCGTCGACACCTTCGGGCTCTGGCGCAAGGGGATTCTCAATCCGGAATCCAACGTGCAGTTCGGCGAAGGCGGCGCCGGCACCTTCTCCGACGGCAAGCTCTACAGCCAGATCAAGGACCCTGGGCACCGCGGACGCAAGGTGCTCACCGAATTCGTCGAGGCCGGCGCGCCGGCCGAGATCCTGTTCGTCAACAAGCCCCACATCGGCACCTTCCGGCTGGTGAAGATGGTGGAGGCCATGCGGGCGAAGATCGAGTCTCTGGGCGGCGAGATCCGCTTCGGGAGCCGGGTCGAGGACATCGTCATCGAACAGGGAAAGGTGCGGGGACTGATCCTCGCCGGCGGCCAGCACCTAGTGGCGGATCACGTGGTCCTGGCGGTCGGCCACAGCGCCCGCGACACCTTCGAGATGCTCCTGCGCCGGGGCGTCTACATCGAGCCCAAGCCTTTTTCCATCGGGTTCCGCATCGAGCACCCCCAGACCCTCGTCGACCGCTGCCGTTTCGGGCCGCAGGCCGGGCATCCGCTCCTCGGCGCCGCCGATTACAAGCTGGTCCACCACTGCCGCAACGGCCGCTCGGTCTACAGCTTCTGCATGTGTCCGGGGGGCACGGTGGTGGCCGCGGCCTCGGAGCCGGGGCGGGTGGTCACCAACGGCATGAGCCAGTACTCCCGGGACGAGCGGAACGCCAACAGCGGGATCGTCGTGGGCATCACGCCGGAGGACTATCCCGGCGGGCCGCTGGCCGGCATCGGCTTTCAACGCCACTGGGAAGAGCGCGCGTTCGAGCTGGGCGGCGGCACGTACGAGGCGCCCGGCCAGCTTGTCGGGGATTTCCTTGCGGGCCGCCCATCCACGGAATTCGGTGGAGTCCTGCCGTCGTACCGGCCCGGCGTGCGCCTGGGGGATTTGAGCTCGAGCCTGCCGGACTACGCGATCGAGGCGATCCGGGAGGCGCTCCCCGCCTTCGACAAGCAGATGCAGGGGTTCGCCATGCGCGACGCCCTGCTGACCGGCGTCGAGACGCGCACCTCCTCGCCGATCCGGATCCAGCGCAAGGAAGACTTCCAGAGCCTCAACACGGACGGTCTCTATCCGGCGGGAGAAGGGGCCGGGTACGCCGGCGGCATCCTCTCCGCCGGCGTCGACGGCATCAGGGTGGCGGAGGCCGTCGCGCTGAGCCTGGTGGCTGCCGCGCCGCTCTGAGCTACTCGGCTGGTTCCAGCAGAGCGCGCATCTCGGGAGTCTTGGCCGCCTCGATCAGGGCGGCCTTGTGCTCACCGAGCTTGGCTCCGGACGTGAGCAGGAGCCGGACGACGTCGAGGTGGTCCTCGTTGACGGGTCCATACAGCAGAGGAAAGCCGCCGGGTGCGGCGTTGGGATCGGAACCGGCCTTGAGCAGGATCTCGCAGATCGCGAGATTTCCCGTACGCGCCGCCTCCGCGAGCGGGGGCACGCCGTACTCGTTGGCCATCTTGGCGTCGGCTCCCGCTTCGACGAGTGTGCGCACCAGCGCGGCATCTCCGGAATCGACCGCCTCAAAGACGATCGTCTTTCCGTACTCCATCGGCGGCGCGTTTTTTTCGTTCGGCGCGACGCCGCCGGCGAGCAGCTCCTTGAGGACCTCGGGCTGCTTCCGCTCGACCGCGATCCAGAGCGCCGTGCGCTTCGCGGAGTTCGCCGCCGAGGGATCGATGCCGGCTTCGAGGAAGAGCTTCACATGCGCCGCATTCCCCTCGGCAACTTTTTGCAGGAACGCCTCCGGAGTGAATGCGATGCCCTCCTTCTCGAGGGTCTCGCGGGCGCCGGCCTGATCGCAATGGGCGGGCGGAACGGCAAGGAACAGAGTGGCGAGCGCGAGCACGGCGAGCGGTGTCTTCATGGGGTTCTCCCGTCTTCTGGGGCAAACATTCGTCGGCTGGATCTCACGCTACCATGACTCCATCAGCGTCGAGGCATTGAAGATCAGAGTCTCGCAATGACGGTGGCCAGGCACCTTCTCTTTTGTAGGCAGCCGGCTCTCATGCCGGCTGGAAAGGGAGATCGAAGGTATGAAAACTTCCGCGACCGTTCTCGTCCTCCTCCTGGCCCTCCTCGTTTGTACGCCGTGCATGGCCCAGACGCTGCCGGCGCCCACTCCCGCCGCCGCCGCCCTAACAGCGGCGCCCGTCCCCACGGACACCGCGGACTTCCTGGCGACCTTGTCCGGCGGCCAGAGCAACACCCCGAGCGATCTGGCGCCCGCCCCCTCCTTCATGACCGGGTGCACCAGCAGCTCCCAGTGCCCGGCGGGCCAACTCTGCTGCTACCCCTGCGGCATCGACGGCTGCATCAACATGTGCATCACGGCTGTGAAGCGCTGCCCGCTGTTCGTCTGAGCCGATCGGAAAGCCAAAGACAAGGACGTAAAGGACGACAACGACAGCAAGGACGAGAACGCCACGGTTTCGCAGCCTGCCCTTGTCCTTGCTGTCCTTGTCGTCCTTTACGTCCTTTACGTCCCTGCTTTGCTTTGCGGCAGAGTCAACCTCTCCAGAGCCGGCTCAGCTTCTCCAGATGGACCTCGGAGGCTTCCGTGCCTGGTACTGGAACTCTCCCCACCGCGCTTCACCGGGCGGCGCTCTCTCGTGCGCTAGTATCGAGGCTCGAAGGAGGGGAGGCAACGATGATCGAAGAACAAGTTGAGATCCGCACCGCTAATGGAACCGCCGGCGGTTTTCTCTATCGGGTCGAGGATGCCGGCCGCCGCGAGCCCGGCGTCATCTTCCTGACCGACATCGGCGGCATTCGTCCCTCTCAGCGCGGGATGGCGCGCCGCCTCGCCGGGGCCGGATATACCGTGCTGATGCCCAACATCTTCTACCGGACGGGAGAGCCGCCGGTGATCGACCTCTCCCCGGGTTTCGAGGACGAGGGGGTGCAGAGACGGCTGACGGAGCTCAGGGCGTCGCTGCCGCCGGAGGCGGTGGAGCGCGATGCCGCGGCCTATGTCGACTTCCTCGCCGCCCAGGATTCGGTGGGGGAGGGCGGGATGGGCGTCGTCGGCTTCTGCTTCGCGGGGGGAGTGGCGATGCGGCTCGCGGCGGCGCGGCCGGACCGGATCGCCGCGGCCGCCTCCTTCCACGGCGGCGGGCTCGCCACCGACGCTCCGACCAGCCCGCATCTCCTCCTGCCGCGCATCAACAAGGCCCGGCTCTACTTCGGGCACGCGACGCAGGACCGCGGCATGCCGGCAGCGGCGATCGAAAAGCTCGACCGGGCGCTCGACGCCTGGGGTGGTTCATACGAAAGCAAGGTTTACGAGGGCGTGCTTCACGGTTGGACGGTGCCGGACAGCCCGGTCTACAACCAGCCCCAGGCCGAACGCGCGTTCCAGAAGCTGACGGAGCTGTTCGCGGAAACCTTGCGAAACCCGGAAGGGCGGGGTTAGACGAGTGATAAGAGAAACCAGAAAATCGAAAGCATGAAGAACAGAATGCGCGTCATCGTCGTCCAGAAGCTGGGCTCGCCCGAGGTTCTGGAGCTGAGCGAGGCGCCGGTGCCCAAGCCCGGTCCCGGGCAGGTGCTCGTACAGCTTCATGCCGCGGGGGTGAACTTCTCGGACACCGAGCGGCGGCGGGGCATCTATGCTGGGCTCGCACTGCCCTGGATTCCCGGCACGGAGGGGGCCGGACGGGTCGTCGCGGTCGGCCCTGGCGTGGAGCCCGCTCTGCTCGATCGGCGTGTGGCCTTCTGGGCGATGCCGCCTGCGGTAAGCGGTACCTACGCCGAGTACGCGATAGCGCCAGCGAGCTCGCTGTTCCTCCTCGGGCCGGACACTCCCTTCGAACTCGGAGCCGCCTTTCCGCAGCAAGGGCTGACGGCTTACGGTCTGGTCTTCTTCGCGACCGTCATCCATCCGGGGGCCACGATTCTCGTCCACGCGGCCGCGGGGGGAGTCGGCCAAACCCTGGTTCAACTCGCGCGACGGCAGGGCGCCCGCGTCTTCGGAACCGTATCGAGCCCCGAGAAAGCCGCCGTCGTGGCCCATCTCGGCGCCGAGCCGCTCCTCTACGGCGAGGATCTGCCCGAGCGCGTCGCGGCTGCCACAGGGGGACATGGCGTGGATCGGGTTTTCGATTCGGTCGGCAAGGCGACGCAGGACCAGAGCCTCGCGGTGCTGGCTCCCCACGGCGAGCTGATCTTCTTTGGCGATGCGAGCGGTCCTCCGGCACCGATCGATCCGGATCATCTCTACGGCCGGAGCCTCAAGATCGGCGCCTTCGGCCTGAACGTCGATCGCGATCCAGCAGCCTGGGCGACCGCGCGTCGGCACCTTCTGGAATGGATCGAAGCGGGGGAGCTGGCGATCTCGATCTCGCGGCGTTTCCCGCTTGAGGAGGCCGCGGAAGCGCACCGCCTGCTCGAGAGCCGGGCCTCGATCGGCAAGGTCGTCCTGATGCCGGCCGGCGCGGAAGAGCGGCGGCAGGGCACCTGATAATAGGTGGCCGGTTTCATGCCGGCTGACGACAAGAAGGAGACCCAGCTATGAAGACTTCCATGAGAGCTCTCGCCCTGTTCCTCCTCTTCACCCTGGCCCTCTGCGCCCAGAGCATCGCTCAAACGCCGTCGGCGACGCCCGTTCCTACCAATACCGCGGAGTTCCTGGCGACCCTGTCGGGCGGCCAGGGCACCGCCCCGAGCGATCTGCTTCCCAGCCCCATCTTTCTCGCGATGTTCTGCGCCACCGACGCCGATTGCCCGACCGGGCAGCTCTGCTGCTACCCCTGCGGTATCGACGGCTGCACCAAGACCTGCACGAAGCCGCTGCGCGGCCGCTGCCCGCTGTATCCGTAAAGGGCTGAGACAACGAAAAGGGCGGGGACTCGTGTCCCCGCCCTTACGTTCCCCTGAGGAACGGAAACCCCAGGCACAGGCACCGAGGTGCCAGGCGCTTGGTCAGGGGGGCGCCCCTGGATCTGGCGATCCTGTTCGAGCTGGCGGGGACCGAGGTCCAGGAGATGACGGAGAGATCCTCGGCCAGGAAATCCTGGGGGAAGAGGAGGAAACGCCGGGGAGCTTAAGCCCCCGCTGAGGTATACCCCTCCCCCCGGTGGGGTCGTGTCCTAATAGTGTGTAGGTGCTGGAGGGGGGGCGGGGCCGGGCCTATTCTACCTCTTCGTCATCTTCGTCCGGCGCCTCCCGCTCCCACCGTTTCAGCAGCTCGGCCAGTTCATTCCCAATGGTGTAGAGCATGAGCACCATCCAGCGGAGCCGTTCCCGCTGAGCTTGGCGGGGGACTCTTCTCGAACGGGCCGCCTTATCCCCCACCCGCCGGGCCTCAGATTCGAGCTTTGCCTTCAGCTTCTCCGGGTGCTCCTGGAAGTACCGCCGAGCGGCCTCCCGGTAGCCTATCCGGGGATTTTCCCGCCGGAGACGCCAGACGTACTGGATTGCCTCTTCGTCGTCCCTTTCCGGACGGCCGGGTCCCTCGCGCTGCGGCGGCACTGCACCCCCCATCAGGTGCCAACCCGTAGAACAGAGGAAGGAAACGGGCGCGGCGGGCCGGTCTACGGGGCAACCGGCTTTCGGCTCGCGACTTCCTAGCCGCGCCGGACGGAATCCTACCACCGGGCGAATTACCTACCTCCGAAAACCGAAAGCGCCTCTTCCCATAGGGGAGGAATTTCCTCCCTGGAGGAAATCCGGCAGATAAAGGAGGAGCGCGGCGTTGACGGGCGGAACAGGAGAAGGGCAGGCTTGCGGCGTGGAAGTAAGGAACCGAAGGAGAAAAGAGCACATATAAGCGAAAACCCCGCCAGGGGCGGGGCTCTCTAACCGATTCCAGGGACGCCACGGCGCACCGGGAGGGGGCCTAGACAATCCCATCCTAGAGCCGTGGCGCTCCCCGGGTCAATACCCCGGAGGTGACTATGGCTCACGTCAACGCCCCCCGTCCGCCCTACCGCTGGCAGCTCGGGCTCTTACTCCTGAGCCTTCCCCGCCGCTTCATAGCGGCTCGCTTCGGCGATGTCTTTCCGGGCGGCGCGGACGAGCTTGTCCCTTATCCAGTCGGACACGCTCGTCCCCGTCAGCTCGGCGGCCTGCCGGATCAATTCTTCATGCTCGGGGGTCACGCGGATGTATAGGGCGGACGAATGCTTGCGCTTCGAAGGGGACTCGCTCATGGGCTGTAGTGTATTGCCATCGGCTAGACGCGTCAAGCGGATATTTTTGTTCTCGTTTGTTGACATTTGTATTGCCATTGGCTATACTCAACACACTGGAAACGGGAACAATGAACGCGCCTTCCTCCACCTCGACCGTCCCCGCTTGCCGCTCCTGCGGCGGGCCGACGATTGGCTGGGGAAAGGACCGGAGCGGCAACCCCCGGCGGCACTGCAAGGGGTGCAAGGTGACGTTCGGGATCATCCCGCCGCGTCCCCTGGGGGACATGCGGCTGGACATGGACAAGGCGGTGCTCTGCCTTTCCCTACTGACCGAGGGAAGCTCGATCCGCAGCACGGAGCGCGTCGCGGGCGTCCACCGGGACACGATTTGCCGCCTCCTGCGCGTCGCTGGCGCGAAGTGCGAAGCGCTCATGAATCGGCTGGTTCGCGGCGTCCAGGTGGCGGACGTGCAGTGTGACGAGCTGTGGAATTTCGTGGGCATGAAGGAGCGCACGAAGAAGCTGAAGAAGAACACGGACCCGGAGATGGGCGACGTCTACACCTTCACCGGCATCGAGCGGAATAGCAAGCTGCTGCTCGGCTTCCATATGGGGCGGCGTACCTCGGAAGACGCCTCGATCTTCATGGCGAAGATGGACGCCGCCACCTCCGGACGGTTTCAGATCTCGACGGACGGGTTCAACGGCTACCCCGGCGCGGTCGAGCAGCACCTCGGCGGCCGCGTGGACTTCGGCCAGCTCATCAAGACCTACAGCGCGGAAACGGTGGATGCAGAGCGCCGGTACTCTCCGGCGCGCATAATATCGGCGGAGAAGGTGGCGGTTTCGGGAAGCCCGGCGGAGGAGCGGATTTGCACCTCGCACGTCGAGCGGTCGAACCTGCACATTCGCATGCAGATGCGCCGGTTTACTCGCCTTACAAACGCTTTCAGCCGGAAGCGTGACAATCTGCGGGCGGCGCTGGCGCTCCACTTCGCGGCCTATAACTTCACTTGGATGCACCGGGGCATCCGCTGCACTCCCGCCATGGCCGCCGGGATCGCTCGGGCGCCCTGGACGGTGCGGGATCTACTGACGGCGTGAACTATTGAACGGACTTCAAAAGGTAGGAATGGGCTATGGATTTTGACAAGCGGGAAGAGTTGACGATGGCGCGCGTCAGGCAGGTCATCAACGATCGAGCCGAGAGGGCTAAAGAGTCGATGGAGACCTATCTCAACCTTGAGCAGACTTCGGTGCTGGAAGGCGCATTCCGTAGCTTCCTGGTTGACTTCCTACATCTTGTAGAAAAGACGACCGGTTCGCCCATGCCGCCGGAGACCTTGAAGGCGCTCGTAGACGACGCCGTCTCAATGTACACGCTGGAAAAGCAAGGCCCTTTCCGGGTCATTATCAAGGAACGCCATCCTGGCTAGACCTCTTGATAGCGCAAAGATCATCCGAGATCTTTTTCAAGAGAGCGTAAAAAACGTGCTCCTTGGGATCCAAAAGAGACAGAAGCGCCTCTTCATCTGCGGGATTGTTTAGGTCATAGGTCCGTTTTTCGATGGTGGCCATGTCCGAAGACTGAGACAAAATGCCCCGAATGTCAACGGACTCTGCGCGACAAAAAGGGCCGGTTCCCCTGGAACCGGCCCCGGTGCTACATGGCTTCCCGGCGGTGCCGCTCTAGGAGCGGTCCGGGATCTTCGGCGGGCTCCTTCCCTCCCCACCGCACCCAAAGGCGCGCCAGATCGGATGCCAGGGCCTTGCAGTGGCGGGCCTGTCAACGATCACCCAAAATTCCCCCACCTCGATCGCCTAAAAATCCCCCCCTCCTCGGTTGATGTTGTTCTCCTGACAGACCTCGTCGCCGGGCCTGTGGGGCCTGTGGGCGGCGCCGCTGTT
>Ga0193706_1000185_pt1 | contig 42793 bp, 32 predicted proteins | sample U3c1metaG_FD_160130 | JGI IMG/M metagenome (GOLD analysis project Ga0193706, IMG submission 160130) | Soil microbial communities from a riparian zone of the East river system, Colorado, United States - U3c1 | ecosystem: Environmental > Terrestrial > Soil > Riparian zone | place: USA: East River... | reverse complement strand
AGAAATCCGACTCCGCCAAGCCGGGCGGCGATCGGTGAGTTCCGCCCAGGCCGTCCAGGCCGCACCCGTCGCAGCCCTCGAGCACGTCTCGCGCGTCTACCGCATGGGGCAGACCGACGTGCGCGCCCTCGATGATTTCAGCTTCACCTTCCGGCAGGGCGAGTACTGGGCCGTGATGGGCAGCTCGGGCTCGGGCAAGTCCACCCTGCTCAATATCCTCGGCTGCCTCGATCGGCCGACCACGGGCAGCTACCAGGTGCGCGGCGAGGACACGGAAGACCTCGACGACGACGCCCTCTCCGAGCTGCGCAGCCGCCACCTGGGCTTCGTGTTCCAGAACTACAACCTGCTGCCGCAGCTCAACGTCCTCGAGAACATCCTCGTGCCGATCTTCTACCAGGACGTGCCGCCGCCCGGCATCGAGGAGCGCGCGGTCGAGCTCGCGCGCCGCGTCGGTTTGGAGACGCGCTTGAACCACCGGCCGACCGAGCTCTCTGGCGGCCAGCAGCAGCGCGTGGCGATCGCGCGCGCCCTGATCAACGATCCGGCCTTGATCCTCGCCGACGAAGCGACCGGAAATCTCGACAGCCACACGGCCCAGGAAATCCTGGCCCTGCTCGACGAGCTCCACGCCGAGGGCAAGACGATCGTCCTCGTGACCCACGAGCCCGAGGTCGGCCGCAGGGCGCAGCACCTCTTGCGCTTGAAGGACGGTCGGATCGAGGAAGTGCGCGAGAACCGCAAGGGGCCGGCGTGAGAGGCAACACGCTGCTGCGCACGGTGCGCCTGGGCGTCGGCAGCCTGATGCTGCACAAGCTGCGCTCGATGCTGACCACGCTCGGCGTGCTCTTCGGCGTGTCGAGCGTGATCGCGATGCTCGCGATCGGCGAAGGCGCTTCGAAGCGCGCCCAGGATCAGATCCGGGCCCTCGGCAGCCAGAACGTGATCCTGCGCAGCATCAAGCCGCGCGAGGACTTCGCCACCGGCAACCAGGCGACGCGCGTGGTCAGCTACGGGCTGACCAACGACGACTTGACGCGCGTCATGAAGACTTTCCCCGGCGTGAAGCGCGTCGTGCCGGTGCGCGAGATCCCGCTGGAAGTGCGCTACCAGGACCGCGCGCTCAACCCGCGAGTCATGTCGACCCTGCCGATCTACCGCGACGTCACCGGTCGCAAGATCAGCGAAGGCCGCTTCCTGACCGAGGCCGACGAGCAGAACGTCGCCAACGTCTGCGTCATGTCCGACGAGGTCGCGCGCTACCTGTTCCCCTTCCGCTCGCCGATCGGCGAGAAGGTGAAAATCGGCGCGGACTACTACGTCGTGGTCGGCACCACGCTCTCGCGCAAACGACTGGGCAGCGACCCGGCCCTGGCCGGCGAGGTCACCGCCGCCGAAGTCTTCATCCCGCTGGAAACGGGGCGGAAATGGTACGGCGACCTGCAGGTCAAGATCCGCTCGGGCAGCCGCGAGATGGAGGAAGTCCAGCTGCACGAGATCATCATGGAAGTCGGCGATCCCGAGAACGTGCCGATGCTGGCCTCGGCCGCGCGCGAGATGCTCAGCCGCAACCACCCGCGCAAGGACTACGAGATGGTGGTGCCCCTCGAGCTCCTGCTGCAGGCCGAGGAGACCAAGAAGAACTTCAACATCGTGCTCGGCTCGATCGCCTCGATCAGTCTCCTGGTCGGCGGCATCGGCATCATGAACGTGATGCTCGCGACCGTGACCGAGCGCACGCGCGAGATCGGTATCCGCCGCGCCCTGGGCGCCAAGCGCCGCCACATCGTGACCCAGTTCCTGGTCGAGACCGTGGTGCTCTCGGTCGGCGGGGGACTGCTCGGCGTGGCCCTCGGCCTCCTGATCCCCGAGTACGTCGAGTACGCCTACAAGATGCCGACCATCGTCACACCCCTGAACCCGCTGATCGCCTTCGGCATCTCGGTCGGCATCGGGATCGTCTTCGGCCTGTATCCAGCATGGCGAGCGGCCAACATGGATCCCGTCGAGGCCCTGCGCCACGAGTGAACCTGCCCCGCATCGCTGTGCTTCTGCACAGAGATGCAGGGCAATCTCGCTCAATTTCGCTACGGAAACGGTCGATCGGGTGCCGAAGGACAGAGCCCAAGCTGTCCCCAGGCCTGATCCAGCATGTCCGTACATACCCCTCTCTGGTGCGTGCTCGCGAGTCTTTTCGTCAGCTGCGCCTGCGTGGCGGCGGAACTCGTGCGCATGCTCAAGTCGCGCCAGGAAGCCGCGCGTCTGCTCGAGGAGAGCCAACGCGCGCAGCAGGAGCACGAGGCGGCCCGCGCCGGCCTGGAAGCTCAGGTCGCGGACCTGGCGACCAGGCTCGAGCGCCAGGCCTCGGAGTGCCTCGAGCTGACCCGCGCGAACGGACAGCTGTCGGTCGGGATGGAAGGCCGCGCCGTCGAGCTGCGCTTTGCGCGCGAGGAAGCCAGCGCCAGGAAAGAAGAGCTCGCTCGCGCGTCGGCGCTTGCCAAGGACGTGGCTCAGAGCAGCAAGGCCCAGCATGCCGAGCTCGAAGCGCGCCTCGCGAAGGGCGATGAGCTGCTGCGCGAGCGCGCGTCGGCGATCGAATCGCTGCAGCGCGAGATCAGCGCGAAAAAGGCCCAGGCCGATGCGGCCGGCGAGCGCTGCACTTCTCTCGAGCAGCGTGTCCAGCAGCACACTGAGCGCGAAGCGGAATCCGCGCGCCAGCGCCAGGAGCTGGAGAGCGCGATGAGCGCTCGCGCGAGCGAGCTCGAAGCGAAGCTCCAAGGTCGTGAAGAACAATTGCGCGAAAGTCAGTCGAAGGCCGAGTCGCTGCGCGGGGATCTGGGTGCGAGCCAGGCCCTGACCGCGGCCGCCAAGGAGCGCGTCGCGTCTCTCGAGCAACGCGTCCGACAGCAGACCGAGCGCGAAGCGGAGCTCGCGCGCCAGCGCCAGGAGCTGGAGAGCGCGATGAGCGCTCGCGCGAACGAGCTCGAAGCGAAGCTCCAGAGCCGCGACGAGCAGCTGCGCGAGAGTCTGTCGAAGGCCGAGTCGTTGCGCGGCGAGCTGGTGGCGAGCCAGACACTGGTCGCGGCCGCCAAGGAGCGCGCCACGGAGCTCGAGCAGCGCGTCCAGCGGCAGGCGGAGCGCGAGCAGGAACTCTTGCGCCGCGAGCGCGAGCAGGAGAGCGCGAATTCGGCGCGCGCGAAGGAGCTCGAAGTCGAGCTGGCGAGCCGCGACGAGACCCTGCGCCAGCGCGCGGCGGTGATCGAAACGATCCAGGCTCAATTGGCCGCGAAGCAGGCCGAGATCGAGTTCGCCAGCGAGCGCTGCACAGCCCTCGAGCGCAGCCTGGAAGTCCAAGCGGAGCACGAGCAGGAGCTGCGCCGCCGCGAGCAGGTGCTCGAAAGCGCGATGTCCGCGCGCGGCAACGAATTCGACGTGCACCTCGCGACCTGCGATGAGGCCCTGCGCCAGCGCGCGGCAAGCATCGAATCGCTGGAGTTCGAACTCGGCTCGAGCCGGCAGCAGCTGCAATCGAGTTCCATTCGCGCCCGCGAGCTCGAAGCAGAGCTTGCGGCCCGCGACGAGGCGCTGCGCCAGACCACGACGGCGATCGCCGCGCTGCAGGACGAGCTGGGATCGAATTCCGCTCGCTCGCGCGAGCTCGAAGCGGAGCTCGCGGCCCGCGACGAGGCGCTGCGCCAGACCACGGCCGTGATCGCAGAGCTGCAGGACGAGCTGGGCGCGAAGGTCGGGCAGGTCGGAACGCAGAGCGAGGAGCGTGCCGCCCTCGAGCAGCGGATCCAGCAGCAGGCGCAGCGCGAAGAAGAGCTGATCCTGGCCGCGCGAGGCCTCGAAGAGCGCCTGGCCGAGCGCTCGAGCGAGCTCGAAGCACTACTGTCGACCAGCGACGACACCCTGCGCCAGCGCTCGGCCGCGATCGAATCCTTCGAGGTCGAGGTGGCGGCCAAGCAGCAGCAGATCCAGACCGCCGTGGAGCAGCTCGCGGCGCTCGAGCAGCGCATCCAGCAGCAGTCGGACCGCGAGCAGGACCTCCTGCGTCACGAGCAGGAGCTGGAAGCCGCGATGTCCGCGCGCACCGCCGAATTCGAGGCTCAGCTCGCAGGCCGCGACGAAGCCGTGCGCCAGCGCGCGGCGACGATCGTGTCGCTCCACGACGAGCTCGGAGCGAAGCAACAGCAACTGGGAGCCCTGAACGAGCAGTGCAGCTCGCTCGAGCTGCGCATCCTGGAACAGGCCGAGCGCGAGCAGGAATTCCAGCGCCGCCAGCTCGAGCTGGAGAACGTCCAGGCCGCGCTCGCGAGCGAGCTCGAAGCCTTCCGCTCGCAGCGCGACGAGCAGCAAGCGCCGCTGCGCCTGGAATGCGCGCAGCTCGGCGAGCGCTGCAGGGAGCTCACGGAACTGCCCGCACACGCGCGGACGTGCTCAACTTCGAGGTGCATCGCGCGCGCGAAGTCGTCGCGGCCAACGAAGCGCTCAACGTCGAGCTGGCCGACAACAAGCTCACGACGCTCTTCAAGCGCCGCCCCGCGGGCGTGGATCCGCTTCCGGAGTCCTACGTGGAAGCCCTGGAACAAGGCGATTTCGATCAGGCGCTGCTCGGCCTGCTCGGGGAAGCCGAGCCCCTGTCGGCAGCCTCGATGGCCGTGCTCAGCCGCCGCTGGCACAACGAGCACGAGACCTGGAAGAACTCGCGGCTCGAGCGCCAGGTCGTCTACCTGTGGGCCGATGGAGTCCAGGTCAAGGTCGGCCTGGAGACGCCGCACGCGTCGATGCTGGTCATCGTCGCCGCCTTCACCGACGGCACGCGCTCGGTGATCGCCGCCGAGGCGGGCAATCGCAAGTCGAAGGACGCGTGGATCGCGGTGCTGCGCACCCTGATCCAGCGTGGGATGAACGTGCCGCGGCTGGTCGTCGCGGACGCGGACCTCGGACTGTGGGCCGCGATCGCCGACTTTGGCTGGGACTGCGTGCCGCAGCACTGCTGGAAGCACAAGACAGCCGAGATCCTGGCCCTGCTGCCCAAGCCGCGCCAATCGCAGGCGGCCGAGATGCTGCGCGCGATGTCCAACGCCGCGACGCGCGCCGACGCCAAGAAGCTGCGCGAGCGCTTCGTGAAGCGCTGCGGAGTCCGTCTGGCGGAGGCCGGCGAGCGTCTGTGCGCCGACTGGAAGCAGCTGACCAGCTTCTACGCCTTCCCCAAGGATCACTGGCCGCACCTGCGCACCACTCAGCTGGTCGAGTCGCCCCTGGCCTCGATGCGCCTGTGCGGCAGCGGGCCCGAGGGACAGAAGACCACGCCGGATGCCGAGGCGATCCTGTGGAAGCTCATGGCCGCGGGCAGCAAGATTTTTCGCCGGCTCGATTCGCCGCACATGCTGCCGGCCCCGGCCGACCCGCGGGTCGGGCTCGATGCGAAGCCGGGCGACCAGTCGCCGACTCGCGCGGCCTGAGCTCCGGCCCGCCCGCTCGGGGCTGCTTCCCACGCGAAGTGGTCGATCTGGGCTTCAAGTTCGAGCCTTCCAGGTCCCGATAGCTGGATGAGCGGCTGCATTCCGGCGATCGATCGCCGCGATGTCGCCTGCTCCCCAAGGCCAACCCAAAGACAAGCCCGTGCGAAAACCGGTTTCACGTATGTCAGAGCTGAACCCCGACCAGCACCAAGACAGCGAAGGCAAGAAACCGCTGAAGGCGAGCCTCACCGAGCTCCTGCGCGTCGATGTGCCGGGGGGGCCGACCATGCTCAGCTCCCGGCCTGGTGAGCGCGAGGACGAGCCCGCGCCCGCAAAGACCGAAGCCGCGCAACCCGCCGCGGTCGAGCCGGAGACTCCGACTGCCGAGCGCGAGGCCACGACCATCGAGTCCGCGACTGACGCGGACCCCGAGCCCGAGGCGGCCGTGCGCACAGCGCGTCCGGCTTCCGGCCCAGGCACCGCCAGCGCCATCCGGAGCGGGCGCGAAGAACGCATCGCTCCCGCGAGCTTCCTGGCCCGTTCCGGTTGGCAGGCGCTCGGCCTGTGCATCGCGAGCGTCGGAGTCCTCGTCGTCCCGGGTCATCACTTCTCTCCGCGCATCGGCGAGCTGCTCGGTCGCCTCGGCGACTTCCGCATCCTCGCTGCCGCGCTGATCGTCGGCGGCGGCCTGATGTTCGTCGCGGGAACCCTGCGGCGCATGCTGCACGAGATCCGCGGCTCGCTCGACGCCGTCAGCCTGGAGACCGCGCGCCTGGAAGCGATCGCGCAGGACAGCCACAATCTGACCGAGACGCTCAAGGCAGTCCGCAGCGAGAACGCGGCCCTGACCGAGAACGTGGGCAGGATGCAGGGCAGGCTCAAGCGCCTGACCGACCTGGTCTCGAGCCCCGATTACACGGTCTCGATCTTCCGTCTCGCCGCCAGCGTCGACCAGCTCGGCAAGCACGTCGCGGCCTACATGAAGGAGCAGTTCGGGATCGTGCAGCAGCGTCTGCTCGCCAGCGCTCAGCAGGCCAACCACGCCGAGCAGCAGTTGAGCACGGCCCTCGGGCAGATCCAGACACTCGCGAAGGAACAGCACAAGTCGCACACGCTCGCCATGCAGGAGGCCTTCGAGGAATTGCGCGACACCTCGGAGCAGACCACGGCCCGCATCGACCAGAATCTGCAGGCCGCCGCGCGGATCGAGGCGCAGATCCAGACGCAGGAAGATGCCTTGAACCTGGGGTTCACTACCATGTCCAAGCGCTCGGAGCTGGGCGCGGACCAGGTCGCCTCGGGCTTGAACGAGCTGCGCGTGCGTCTCGATCGAGACGTGGCGGATCGCGCCGCGGCGATGCGCGCGACTTGCGAGCAGCTCGACAAGCGGATCGAGCTCGCGGAGCGCGCCCAGACCTCGGACGTCAAGCTGCTCACCGACCACGTCAAGAGCCAGCTCGCGGGACACGTCGCGGAGCTCCAGCAGACCATGAAGTCGATCGCGGAGCTCGCCAATCGCAGCGGTCAGGAGATCGCCAGCGAGTTCGACGAGCTGGGCACGCGGCTCGACGAGCATTCGCGACTGCAATTGAGCTCGCTCGAAGCGGTCGGCGAGCTGACCAACGAAGCGACGGGCAGGGCGAAGTCGGAGCTCGGGTTGAAGCTCGAGCAGATCCAGGCGCAGCTCGGCCAGCACACGCGCGAAGCCCTCGAAGGCTCGCGCGAGCACCTGACGTCGCTCGAGGAGCTGCGCGAGCAGACGAACGAGGCGACCCGCAACGCCAAGGCCGAGATTTCCTCGCGGCTCGAGCAGCTGCAAGCGAGTCTCGGTGCGCAGGCGCGCGAAGCTCTCGAGCAGGCCCGCGAGCAACAGACCGCGCTGCAGGAATCGCTCGAGCGCTCGGGCGAAGCGACGCGTTCGGCCAGGCTCGAGATCGGCTCGAAGCTCGAGCAGCTGCAAGCGAGTCTCGGTGCGCAGGCGCGCGAAGCTCTCGAGCAGGCCCGCGAGCAACAGACCGCGCTGCAGGAATCGCTCGAGCGTTCGGGCGAAGCGACTCGTTCGGCCAGGCTGGAGATCGGCTCGAAGCTCGAGCAAGTCCAGGCGAGCCTGGGTGCGCAGGCGCACGAAGCTCTCGAGCAGGCTCGCGAGCAACAGAGTGCGCTGCAGGAATCGCTCGAGCGTTCGGGCGAAGCGACTCGTTCGACCAAGCTCGAGATCGGCTCGAAGCTCGAGCAGGTCCAGGCGAGCGTCGTGCAGCAGGCGCGCGACACCCTCGAGCAGTTCCGCGGCCAGATGACCTCGCTCCAGGAGCTGCTCGGTCACTCGAGCGAAGCGACGCGCGCGGCGAAGCTGGAGCTCAGCTCGAAGCTCGAGCAGATCCAGGTCTACCTCGGGCAACAGTCGCGCGAGCACCTGACAGCTCTGCACAAGACTTCGCAGGACACCCAGCACGGCAACGACGCCGCCAGGCGCGAGCTGGTCGCGAGTCTCGGCCAGATCCAGGCGCACCTCGAGCAGCAGGCCCGCAACCAGCTGGCCGCGCTGAACAAGGCTTCGCAGGAAGTGCAACAGTCCACGGGCGCGACCCGCCGCGAGCTGGCGCTGACCCTGGAACAGGGCGCTTCGCGGATCGAGAAGGCCTTGGAAACACGCTCCGGCGAGCTCGCCAATGAGATGCTCGGCATCGCCGAGATGCTGGAGTCGGTCTCGACCGAGCTGCGCGGCTGCATCACCGAATCGATCCGCAGCATTACGTTCTCCAGGCCGCCCCAGGGCGATGCCGTCGAGGCCCTCAGCCCGGCGCCCGTCCTCGAGGTCGCGAACGCGGCTGTCGAAAATGAGGCGGCTCCGGCGGAGGCCGCGCCTGCTTCGCTGCCGGTCGAGCCTGAGTTCACGACGAGGCACGACGCGCAGCGCGATCTCGACGCCTGGGCTCAGGACGTCGACAGCGACGGGTCGGGCTATTCGGACCCCACGCCTTCCTAGAGTCCGGGGACCGACTGGAGTTCCCCGCGCAGAGCTCGGGTCCGCCGAGCTGTGCTGCATCGCAATCGCGCTCGTCCCATAGGCGCGCGCGGCCCGAGCACCTGGGCGAAGTGTCTGGGCTCCAAGGCGCCACCGCTCGTGCGTCGATCCTCGCTCCGGCCCCGGAGCGGAACTCGGTTCCTACCTACTTCAACCCCGAGGTGTGGGGATTCCGCTTAGGGCGCGAGTCGAGCGTGCGCCCTTAGGATTGCGAGCAGGACCGGGTTCGAGCGCGCAGAGGCCGGGAACTCGCGCGGACGCAACGAACTGCTTTCTGTCAGCACCATGAAGGAATGCGCGAGGACCTGCCGACAGTGCGCGGAAAGCTGCGAAGCGATGGCTCGTTCATGAGCGGTCCATGCCGTGCAGCTCTGTGGATGACTGGGGTGCTCGTGCTTGCCAGCGAGGCCTCGGCGCAACACCAGCATCCGGCCCAGCAGGAGCAGCAGCCCGCTGCTCAGCCAGCTCAAGCCCATGAAAAACATGGGGAAGGCCAGGAAGTCGAGCACCCAGCAGGTCACGGGACACTCGGCGAGCACAAAATGGCTGGTGCGCTCGGTGCTTATCAAGCGACCCGCGAGTCCTCCGGCACCAGCTGGGTTCCGGAATCGAGTCCGATGCACGGGTTCCACCGCAACATCGGAGCGTGGCACGGCATGGTCCACGGTTCCGCGACGTTGGTCTGGGACGACCAGGGCGGAAAGCGCGGCGACGAGGAGCTCTTCAGCGCGAACATGTTCATGGCCTCCGCTTCGCGGAAGCTCGGACCGGGATCGCTCACGCTGCGCTCCATGCTTTCGCTCGAGCCGGCGACCGTCGAGGACGATGGCTATCCGCTGTTGTTCCAGACCGGCGAGACGGAGGACGGCAAGACTCCGCTGATCGACGCGCAGCACCCGCACGACCTGTTCATGGAGATGGCGACGATCTACTCGCTGCCGCTGGGCGCGGACAGCTCGGTCTTCGCCTACCTCGGACTGCCTGGAGAGCCTGCGCTAGGACCGCCGACCTTCATGCACCGCCATTCGGGAATGGAGATCCCGGAGGCGCCACTGTCGCACCATTGGCTCGACTCGACTCACATCAGCTACGGAGTCTTCACGCTGGGCGTGGCGTCAGGTCCGTTCAAGCTCGACGGTTCGATCTTCAACGGCCGCGAGCCGGACGAGGATCGCTGGAACATCGAGACCGAGGAATTCGACTCGGTGGCCGCCAGGCTGTCGATCAATCCGACGGAAGACTGGGCGTTCCAGGTGAGCGTCGGCGACCTGCACGAGCCCGAGCAGCTCGAGCCCGACGTCGACATCCTGCGCTCGACGGCTTCGGCGATCTACAACCGCAAGTGGGACGAGAGCGACTGGCAGACGACTCTCGCGGTGGGTCGCAATGACAAAGATCCCGGCGATTCGAGCGAGGCATTCCTGCTCGAATCCACGGTGACCTTCGCACACGTGAACACCTGGTTCGCCCGCGTCGAGCGCGTCGACAAGGACGAGCTCTTCACCGGAGCCCACCCGCTCGCCGGTGAGGAGTTCACGATCGACAAGCTGAGCCTGGGTTACGAGCGCGAGATCTTGATGCTGGGCAACCTGACGCTTGCCGTCGGGGTGCTCGGCAGCCTGTACTGGTTCGACAGCGCGCTCGAGCCCTTCTATGGCGACGATCCGCGCTCGTTCATGGTGTTCCTTCGCGGGCGACTGTGAGCATCGGATCCGCAGCGCGGAATCCGAACGATCGAAACGCGCATCGAGAATTCAAGGGTCACGAGAGCGCCTTCCTTCATATGATCGGCGCTCGCAGCCCGAGCGCCTGGGCGAAGTGTTTGGGCTCGAGAGCGCCGGCCTCATCGAGATCGGCAAGAGTTCGTGCCACCCGCCGCAGCGATTGCACGGCTCGAGCGGAGAGCCCGCGAGCCTGTGCCGCGCGGGTGAGCATTGAGCGAGCCTCTCCCGCAAGCGGCACAACGCGTTCGAGCTGCGCGCCGTCGAGGGAAGAGTTGCGCGCGGGGACTTGTCTTGCTCGCATGCGCATCCGCGCTCGGTCGACGCGCAGGCGCCACTGCTCGTGCGTCGGTCCTCGCTCCGGCCCTGGAGCGGCGCACAATTCGTCGACACTCGGCACGTCGAGCGCGACGCACAGGTCGATGCGATCGAGCAGCGGTCCCGAAATCCGTTGCCGGTAACGCTGCACGACCATCGGCGAGCAGTGGCACGGAATCCGCGGATGCCCGCGATACCCGCACGGGCATGGATTCATCGCCGCGACAAGCTGGAATCCCGCGGGCAGCTCGATGCGCTGGGTGGCGCGGCTGATCAGCACCGTGCCGCTCTCCATCGGCTGGCGCAGGGCTTCGAGGGCCTCGCGGCGGAACTCCGGCAGCTCGTCGAGGAACAAGACGCCGCAGTGAGCGAGGGTGATCTCGCCGGGCTGCGGAGGCGAGCCGCCGCCGACCAGGCCGGCGTAGCTGATCGTGTGGTGCGGCGCGCGGAATGGGCGCTCGGTGGCCAGGCCTCCAGGCCACATTCCCGCGGCCGACAGCACGCGGGTGATCTCCAGTTGCTCGCGCCGGTCCGGCATCCCAGCGAGCCCGCCCAAGCGGCGCGCGAGCAGGCTCTTTCCGGCGCCCGGCGGGCCGATGAACAACAGCCCGTGCCCTCCCGCGGCAGCCACGGCGAGGGCGAGCTTGCCCGCGTACTGTCCGCGGACGTCGTCGAGTGATTCGCGCGGTGCCGCGTTCGCGCCCAGGGCTGCCGCGAGCGCTGCTTCGCTCTCCTGATCGGGGCAGCGCAGGCGCTCGAGGCCCGGATCGGCGCCGCACAGGTGGGCGATCACGTCCTCGATGTGGCGCGCGCCGAAGACTTCGATGCCCTCGATCCAGGCGGCCTCGCGCGCGGTCGCGGGCGGTGCGAAGAGCCGTTTCACGCCATGCGCGACGGCGGCGAGCGCTACCGAAAGCCCTCCGGGCACGGCGTGCAGCGCGCCGTCGATGCCGACCTCGCCGAGGAACAGCGAGTTCTCGAGGGCGCGGTGGTCCATGTGGCCGCAGGCGGCGGCGGCTCCCAGGGCAATCGGCAGGTCGAGCACCTCGCCCGACTTGCGCTTCGCGGCGGGTACGAGATTGAGGAACAGGCGTCCGCGCGGAACGTGCAGACCCGAGGCCTCCAGGGCGCAGACCAGTCGGCCGCGGCTCTCGCGCAGCACGGGGTCGGGCAGGCCCGTGATCACGACTTCCGTGCGCTCTTTCTCGCGGCGATCGAAGCGCGCTTCGACCGTGATGATCTCCGCGCCTGTCCCCGCCAGGCAGGCCCCGAGCACGCGCACGGTGTGCATGAAGTGATGACCGAGCTCGCGCGTCCTGGTGGCGTCCGAATCAGGTAAAACATCACCGATCGCGAGCCGCCGCCCGCCGCGGGTTACCGTGGCGCGCAGCGACGCGTCGCTGCCACGCCAGGATGAAGCCGTTCCCGATTGCACTCGCAAGCTCGCCCGAGAGGCGTGTCACCTGGTGCGGGATGCTGCTCTTGATCGGCCTGGCCGCCGCGGGCTGTCCGCGCGCGGGCGGGAGCAGCGCCGATTCGAGCGGCGCGACGGGCGGCATGAGCGACAGTGCGCTGCCGAGTTCCGCGTCGCTGCCGCCGGCACGACCGCGCGAGCTCCCCTCACTGACGCCGATCGAGGGCGCGCGCGACGCCATCGTGATCGCCGGCCAGCGCTTCGCGATCGGCGCGCCGGTCGTCCTGTGGAGCGATCCCGACGGTTACAGCGCCTACGAGACGGAACCGTTCTTCGAGGGCGAGCCGCGCGCCGACGCGCCGGTCGGTCTGCGCTACGCGCCTGGTCGCAAGCAGTTGGGCGTCGACATCCTCGAGCCTTCGCTCGACGAGCTGAAGGATCTCGTCGATCAGCTCGTGCTGCACTTCGACGTCTGCGGCGTGTCGCGCCAGTGCTTCAAGGTGCTGCAGGACATGCGCGGCCTGTCGGTGCACTTCATGCTCGACATCGACGGAACGCTGTACCAGACCCTCGACCTGCGCGACACGGCCTGGCACGCGCGCCAGGCGAACCCGCGCTCGATCGGCGTGGAGATCGCCAACATGGGCGCTTACGGGCCGGGCAATGCCTCCGCACTCGATGCCTGGTACGCGCAGGACGAGAGCGGCTGGCGCATCCAGATTCCCGAGCGGCTCGGCGACGGCGGTGTGCGCACCCTGGATTTCGTCGGACGGCCGGCGCGCGGCGAGCGCATCCAGGGCATGGTGCAGGGCGAGTCCTTCGAGCAGTTCGATTTCACCCCGCAGCAGTACGACACGCTGGTCAAGCTCGCCGCGGTGCTCTGCCGCGTGCTGCCGAGGATCGAGCCCGACGCGCCCCGCGACGCGCGCGGTCGGGTGCGCACCGATGCGCTGGCGCCCGAGGACTTCGAGGACTTCCATGGAATCCTCGGGCACCTGCACGTGACGCGCGAGAAGAACGATCCAGGTCCGGCTCTGGATTGGGAGAGCTTTCTCGAGCGCGTTCGCGAGCGACTCTGAGCGCGCCCTAGCTCTCGCCGAGCGCGGCGCGCAGCGAGCCGCCGCTCTGCTCCAGTTGCGCCCGCGCCGCCTGTGCGTCGAGGCCGAGACGCTGCATGAGCACGGCCACCTGGACCTGGCCCTCGGCTGCATCGAGCGAGCGCGAAGCCGCTTCGCGTTCGCAGGCGCACAGCTCCATGACCAGCCGCAGGCCGCGTTCCGCGAGCTTCACATTGCCGCGCGTGTGGACCGCGACCATGCGATTCCCGTGCACCTTGCCCAGGCGCACCATGACCAGGGTGCTGATCGTGTTGAGCACGAGCTTGGTGGCCGTGCCGGCTTTCAAGCGCGTCGAGCCGGTCAGGACCTCGGGGCCCGTGACGACGCGGATCGAGACGTCGGCCTTGTCGTCGACCAGTGCGCGCGGAACGCAGGCCAGGAACACGCTCGCTGCGCCGCGCGCGCGCGCGAACTCGAGTCCTGCGCGCACGAAGGGCGTGGTTCCGCTCGCGGCGATGCCGAAGAGCACGTCGCGCGAACTGAAGCCGCGCGACTCGAGCTCGCGCGCCGCGGAGCTCTCGTCATCTTCCGCGCCTTCGACCGCGCCGGTCAGTGCGGCGGATCCGCCCGCGATCACGGCTTGCACGAGCTCCGGCGCGCTTTGGAACGTCGGCGGGCACTCGACGGCATCGAGCATCGCGAGCCGACCGCTCGTCCCCGCGCCGAGATAGAAGAGCCGGCCACCCTTCGCGAGCCGCGCCGCGATCAGGTCGACGGCGGCCGCGATTTCTTTTTGCGCGAGCGCCAGGGCGTCGTGGATGGCGCGGTCCTCGGCCTGGATCAGGGCCACGGCGGCCTGCGTGCCGAGCCGATCGAGATCCGCCGAGGCGGGGTTGCGCTCTTCGGTCGGCAGCTTCGAGCGGTCCATGGTCACTCCGCGGCCGGATGGCGGCGCGTCTCGCCGCTGACCCACATGTTGCGGCCGAGCGAAAGCCCGCCGTCGACGACCAGGCACTCGCCGGTGATGTACTCAGCGGCCGGCGAGAGCAGGTAGAGGCAGTGCGAGGCGACTTCCTCGGCGCTGGCCAGTCGCCCGAGCGGCACCTGCGCCTCGAGTCGCTCGCGCATGCCTGGCTCGGGCCATAGACGCTCGGCCGCGCCTTCCGAGTGAAACGGTCCGGGCGCGACGGCGTTGACGCGGATGCCGAAGCGCGCCCACTCGACGGCCAGAGTCTTCGTCATCGCGAGCACGCCCGCCTTGGCGCTCGCCGAATGCACGACGCCCGGCATGCCGGTCCAGGCGTAGGTCGCGACGATGTTGAGGATCTGCCCGCGACGCGCTTCGATCATCGAGCGGCCGACGTAGCGCGAGCAATAGAAGGTCCCGTCGAGCACGATGCCGAGGACGGAGCGCCAGGCGCGGGACGAGAGGCGCTCGGCGGGGCAGAGGAAATTGCCGGCGGCGTTGTTGACCAGGATGTCGACGCGGCCGAAGCGCAGGACCAGCTCCGCGGCCGCGCGCTCGACGGCAACCGGCTCGCGCACGTCGAGCTGGATCGCGTCCACTTTCCAGCCCCGGGCGCTGGCCTCTTCGGTCACCGCTCGGTGGTGGGCTGGATTGCGCGAGGCGATGATCACCTGGGCGCCGAGCGCGGCGAGACCGCGCGTCATTTCCAGGCCCAATCCCGTGCCGCCGCCGGTGACCAGGGCGACCTGACCCTCGAAGGTTCCGGCGGGGAGCCAGCGCGAGGCTCTGGGCTTTGCCGGATCCTCCATGCGCGCCAGCCTGACCGACGCGCGCGGGGCGATCAATGGGCGATCCGTACTGGCGCACGCTGGTTCCGGCCGGGAGCCAGCCCGAGGATGCGGGCTCAGCCGGTGCCCGCATGCGCGTCAGCGCGACCGACGCGCGGCGCGATCCATGGGCGATCCGTACAGGCGCACGCTGGTTCCGGCGGGGAGCCAGCCCGAGGCTGCGGGCTTAGCCGGTGCCCGCATGCGCGTCAGTGTGACTGACGCGCGGCGCGATCCATGGGCGATCAGTACTGGCGCACGCTGTCGTCCTGCGATTTGCCCTTTTCACCCAGCGGCTTCACGGGATCCAGCGGTCGCACGTCCCATCCGTGCGAGTCCCACTCGAGCTCGTGGGGGGAGTCGAACTCGCGCCGGAGGTGGTGCTCGATCTCGTCGCGGTTGTCGATCACGAACCCCACGCCGACCAGGATCGCGAAACCGATCAGGGCGAAGAAGGCGGCCCCGAGCAGCACCAGCGTCACCGCGCAACCGCCGGGGAAACCTAGCGGCGTGCCCTCGCGCCTGGCGGCGAAGCGAAAGGCGGCGAAGCCGATCAACGCCAGGACGACGAGGAAGCAGGCGAAGAGCAAGACTGCGATCAGGAAGGAGGGCAGCATGGAAAAGTGGGGCTTGGGACTCGAAGGCAGCACCGCGCGGCGCGGCGCTCCTGCGCGCTGGAGCGGATTCTATTCGCCGGCGGGTCCGGGCCTTCGAGCCCGCGCTCCGCTGCCGCGGCCAGCGAGTCAGCCGCGCCCTTCTGTTAGATTGTTCGCCCTCCTGGTTTCCAGGCCCGATTCCGCTCCCGTCCTCACTTCCGCCGCTCTCCGCCATGCAAACGCTCGAAAGCCTGGTCCTCGGTCGCGCGGTGCGCGGCAGCGACGCTCCGGTCCAGCTCCACAATCCCAGCACCGAGGAGGCCCTGGCGGACGTGCGCTCGGGCGGGATCGATTTCCGCGCGGTCGTGGAGTACGCGCGAGCCACGGGCGGACCCGCTCTGCGCGCCATGAGCTTCGCCCAGCGCGGCGCACTGCTGAAAGCCCTCTCCGGCGCCATCCATGCCGAGCGCGAGGCCCTGATCGAGCTCTCGATCCAGAACGCCGGCACGCCTCGCGGCGACGCGAAATTCGACATCGACGGCGCCACTGGGACGCTTGCGTATTACGGCGCGCTCGGCGAAACGCTCGGCGATCGGCGCGTGCTCTTCGACGGAGAGGGCGTCCAGCTCGGCCGCACCGCGCGCTTCTGGGGTCAGCACGTGCTCGTTCCGCGCCTGGGCGCCGCGGTGCACATCAATGCTTTCAATTTCCCGGCCTGGAACATGATGGAGAAGGCGGCCTGCGCGCTGCTCGCGGGCGTGCCGGTGATCGAGAAGCCTGGGACTTCGACGGCGATGCTCGCCGCGCGCATCGCGCGCATCGTGCACGATTCCGGGATCCTGCCCGCGGGAGCCTGGCAGTTCATCGCCGGCTCGGTCGGCGACTTGATCGCGCACCTCGACGCCCAGGATTCGATCGCTTTCACCGGGAGCTCGCGCACCGCGGCGCTCCTGCGCGGCCACCCGAACGTGGTGCGCAACAACGTGCGCATCAACCTCGAGGCGGATTCGCTCAATGCAGCGATCCTGGCGCCCGACGTCGACAGCTCGAGCGAGACCTACGCGCTGTTCTTGTCGAACGTCGCGCTCGACATCACCCAGAAGTCGGGCCAGAAGTGCACCGCGGTGCGGCGCATCCTGGTGCCGCGCGAGCGCGTCGGCGACGTGCGCGCCGACCTGGTCGCGGCCCTGGCCAAGGTCAAGCTCGGAGATCCGACGTTGACCGAGACGCGCATGGGGCCGCTCGCTTCGAAGGCTCAGTTCGACGAGGTGCGCGCCGGGATTGCGCGGCTCGCGGGAGTGGCGGAAGTCGCCTGCGGCGGAGCGGAGCGCGCGCGGGATCGCGGCTACTTCGTCGCTCCGACGCTGCTTGTCGCGCGCGACGCGAACGCCGACGTGTTCCACGCCGACGAGGTCTTTGGCCCGGCGGCCTGCGTGCTCGCCTACTCGGGGGCAGCGGACGAGGCGGCGGCGCTGGTCGCTCGCGGAGGCGGGGGACTGGTCGCGAGCGCTTACTCGAACGCCGGCGATTGGGTCGAGCGCATCGTGCTCGGGCTCGCGCCTTGGCATGGTCGACTGTGGCTCGGCAGCGATCGCATGGCCGAGCAGTCCTTGCCGCCCGGCATGGTGCTGCCCGCTTCGATTCACGGCGGGCCTGGTCGCGCCGGCGGCGGGGAGGAACTCGGCGGCTTGCGCGGATTGGCCTTCTACCAGCAGCGCACGGCCCTGCAAGGCTTCAAGAGCCAGATCACGGCCTTTGGCCCGGTGGAATCGAGCGCGGTCAGCTGAGACTGCACGGAGCGCCCTCACCTCAGATCGCGCAGAGTGCAATCCGCTGAGATTCCTGCGGCGAGCGCAGTCCGCTGAGATTCCGCGGCGAGGCGTGGAATCGAGCGCGGACATCTCAGACCGCGCAGCGTGTAATCCGCTGAGATTCTTGCGGCGAGCGAAGTCTTCTGAGACCGCGCCGAGCGCAGTCTGCTGACATTCTGCGGCGAGCCTGGTTCAGCGCTGCGCGGACGGCGAGGACTGGGTTTCGCCGCTCTTCGTATCCGGCGTGCCCCACTTGGCGCGGTTCTCTTCCCACCAGGTGAACCAGTCGCGGTTGGAGCTTCCGAAGTCCGCGCCGGTCAGGTTCGAGAGGGAAGAGCGCACCAAGCGCGCTTCAGTCGCGAAGCTGACCACGTAGCTGCCGATGACTCGCGCGTCGAGCACCGAGCCTTCGATCAGCACGTTGATCTGCGGATCGGCGACGGAAGACGAATTGGCTACTTCGACATCGAAGTCCTGGATGTAGGCCGTCTGCTTGCCGATGAAGATCGAGCCGCCGCCGACGCCCGCGGATTTTCCCGACTGCACGGCCGCGTTGACCCGCGTCAGGTAGCTCATCAAGGGCTCGACCGCCGCGGGATAGCCCATGACACCCAGTGCCTGGATCGAATTCTCGCGCAGCTTGGGATTCGAGGAGTTGAGCGCCTTCAAGGCGGGGCCGGTCACATTCGGATCCTGGACGTCGCGCAGCGCGCGCGCGGCTTCGACGCGCACTTCCTCGGAGCCGTCGAGCACCGAGCGGCTGATCAGCAACTGGACGTCGTCCATCCGCAGGTTCTTCCCGGGGAAAATGCGGCGCAGCGCGAGCGCGGCCAGCGCGCGCAGGCGAGGTGAGTGGGAAGTGAGGTGGCCGCGCAGAGCCGTGCGCAGGGCATCGGTCGCGCCGCCGGAAGCAAGGCGCTGGATCGCGATCTCGCGCACCGTCGAGGTTCCGTTGGCGGCGGCTCGCAACACGCCGGAGATCGGATCGTCGCTCGTCATGGCGTTGTCGATCGCGTTGATGCCGAGCTGTGGCGCGAGACTCTTCATCAGGACCAGAGCCTGGCGCTGGTCGGGATCCGCGGCGAGCACGCGATCGAGCTGCGAGAGGGCTTCGCTCATCAGGCCTTGGCGGGACATCCACTCGGCGAGGCCGACGCGGCGCGTGTTCTGCTCCTGACGAGGTCCCGTCGAGAGTTGTTGCTCCAAGCGCTTGGCGTCCGCGAGGGCGTCGCGCTCGAGGATCGCGCGCACCACCGTGCCTTCGCCGAGCTGTTTCCAGTCGGATCTGCCGCTCAGGTATTCCCAGCCGGACTCGCCGTGCCTGGCGCGCACGCGCAGCACGCTTCCGCTGCGCAGGACCAGCAGGCGGGGAGCCTCGTCGCTGTCGGACACCTGGGGACCGGAGCTCTCCTGGACTTTCGCCACGGGGTCCTGGGCTTGCACCGCGGGAGTCTCCGGACCGATTGCAGCCAGCGCGACCAGGCCAGGTGTCAGCCAGGCGGAGAACATCAGGTGCTTCATGAAATGTTCCATCGAAGGAGCAGGCGTCGCGGACCCCGGTGCGAGTCGGCTCGACCCATCGAGAAAGCCTAACGCCGCGCACGGGGCGGAGAGCGTTCGGCACAGAAACCCATCGGAGCTGACCGGCGGCGGCCCTGTGGTTACCAAATAGATGGACGGGGGGCTGCCGCCGGTTCCGTGCTCGCACGTCTCCAGCCTGCCTGGCAGCCCCTCGACACCTCTCCTGATCTGCTGGCGAACCAGGTCCCCTCAGACCCGTGCGCCTCGCCGACCCTGCGCGGCCGGCGCGCGACTTCCAGGGCAGAGTGGTCGAACCCCGCGCCCGCCCTGGGCATCGCGAGCCGTGCAGAGCGAGTTTCGTGCCAGGCATCGCCCCCGAGCGTCACGGCGGCCGCCAGGCGATCGAGCCCGAGCCGGCGGTCGACTTCCATGGGATGGCGCGCCTGTCCAGCTCGAGAGCCAGGGCTGGGCGTCCGGAACCGCTGATCCAGACCACCGCGGGCTCGCAGGCGTCGAGCAGGGCCCCCACGCGGCCGGCATCCGAGCCATGGTGGGGGGCGAGCAGGGCGGCGCAGGGACCTGGAAACAGGCGATTTCGCAGCTGGGCGGCCAGGCCAGCCTCCTCCGCGTCGCCGCAGAGCAGGATCGCCTGGCCGCCGACCTCGAGCAGCAGCGAGCGCGAGCCCTCGTTGCCGGCCAGGAGCGCCCCTCGAAGCAGGGAAATTTTCAGGTCCTCGGCCATTTCCGGCAGCAGGATCGAGCCCTCGGACAGGTCGAGTCGGGGGCAAGTGTGCGGTAGGCGCTCAGCTAATGGTGCGCTGAGCGCACCTGCCCACAACCTCGGCGGGGCGCGCTCCAGGGCCCAGCGCAGGCCGCCGGCGTGGTCACTGTCGGTGTGGGACAGGACGATCTTCGGCTGGTCGACCTCCCAGGATCGCAGCAGGGGAGCGAGGGCGTCCTGGGCTACCCGCGAGCGATCCTTGGACCCGCAATCGAAAATCCAGCAGGCCTCCCCCGGAGCGCGGAACACGGCGCAGGTCCCGTGTCCGACTTCCAGGATGTGCAATTCGAACTGACCCGCCGCCGGCGACCAGGGCAGGAGCAAGGCGGCGGCAGCGAGTGCGGTCACGGCGCGCAGGGCGCACCGCAAACGCAGGCCGTCGGGCTGGAATCGCAGCATCGCCCAGGCGGCCGCGACCGCGCCGAAGACCAGCCATGCCGGACGCTCGGGCAAAAGGCTCGGCGTTCCCGGGAGGCGGTCGACAGCCTCGAGGGCACTCAGCAGGGCACGGCTCGAGAGGGTGAACAGCGAGGCGAAGACTCCGATCGGATCGGCGAGCATCAGCATGCCGGTCGCGAACAGGGCGACGAACAGCGGCGCGAAGAGTGGCGTGGTGATCAGGCCCCAGGGACAGGCCTCGCCGAAGGTGAGCCACACGATCGGAGCAGTCGCGACCACCGCGGCGATCGAAGCCGCGATCCCGCTCAAGGCGATGCGCGTGCAGCGACGGCGCAGCGCGATCGCGCACTGGCGCGGCCAGGAATAGAGGAGCTCGCGCGGTTCCGCTGCGAGCCCGAGGCCAAGCTGCTGGGCCAGGCAGGAACTCAAGGGCCGCGTCGCGACGATCAGGCCGAGCGTTGCCGCATAGGAGAGCTGCACGGCGACTTCCGAGATGGCGGCGGGATCGAGCCAGCATTCGACGCACAGCGCCGCTGCCCACAGGCTGAGCGCATCGATGCGCCGTGCGAATTTCACACCGCTGGGGTGGCTCTCCAGAGCTGCGGGCCAGAAACTCACGGTCGAGGCCAAGGCCACCGCGATCGCGGAACGGCGCACCGGTGCGCCGCCGCCGGTCAGCGGCACATAGGCGATGCACAGCGCGACCGAAGCCAGCATCGAAAGCCAGGCGAGCAGGCGCCGTCGACGCGGGACTTTTACGGCGAGCCACTCGGCAAGCGCCGCGAAGGGACGCACGATCAGCCAGGCCATCATCGCCACGTGCCAGCCGCTGACCGCCAGCACGTGGCGCAATCCGTTGCGCGTGAAGAGATCGGCGGTGGTGGAATCGAGCGCGCTCGAATCGCCGAGCAGAAACGCCTGGGCCAGGGAAGCTGCCTGTTGATCCTCGAGCAGCGCGGCGCGTTGCTCGAGCTTCGCGCGCCAGGGAGCGATCCAGCTCTCGGGGCTTCTCGGCGTGGCCAGTCGCAGGATCTCGTCCGATTCCGCGACGACGAGCCGCGGGCCCGCCGCATCGGCGCGAGCATCCGTCGCCGAGCGCGCGGGTGACGCAGGCGGAGCGCCGCGAAGGATCCGGACCCGCTCGCCTTCGCGCACGCTGCCGCGCGGCAATTCGAAGGCGGACTCGCCGGCGCCGACGGCCGCCAGCGTGCCGCGCACTTCGCTGTCGTCTTCGCGCCGCGTCCGCCACACGCCTTCCCATGCGGTGAGCTCGGGACTCCAGGGCACCTGGGATTCCGGCAGGGCGCGCACCGCGCCGAGGATCGCGACCAGCGACAGAAGTCCGAAGCCGAGCGTCGAGCTCGGCGCGCTCGGCCCTGCAACCACGGGCGCAAGGCCAGGCTCGGCGCGCGCCAGACGCCAGCTGATCCAGCCGGCTGCCACGGCTGTCGCCAGGAAGAGCAGCAGCGCGCGCGACGGCGCGGCGTACACGCCCCACGCCGAGCCGATCGCGAGCGCGAAGGCCAGGCGCAACAGCGGCCGCGTCGGAGCGCGCGAGCGATGCATCTCGAGCGACCCAGTCCGTGCTCGCGGCGGCGACAACGCGCAGGCCCTCATACTCCTACGACTGCGCGAGATCGCCGTGGCGGCCAGAAAACCGCGAGAAATCCGCCGATTCCTCGCTGCTCGCCGGGTCGCTCTGCTTGTTAGACTCTTCGCCCCCGATGTCGCAAGCGATCCGTCCGATCCACGCCCTTTTTCCCGGCACCTTCGACCCGGTGACCCACGGTCACCTCGACGTCGTGCGGCGCGCGGCCGCCCTGTTCGAGCGCTTGACCGTCGCCGTGGCCCACCACCCGCTGAAAAAGGAACTGTTGCCGGTCGGCGAGCGCCTGGCCTTGCTGCGCGAGGTCACGGCCGACATGCGCGGCGTCGACGTGGTGCAGATCGAGGGCCTGGTGGTCCATGGCTGCGCGCAGGTCGGCGCTTCGGTGATCGTGCGCGGGGTGCGCAGCGCGAGCGATCTCGACTACGAGCTGCAGATGGCGCGAACCAACCGCGCCCTCGCGCCCCAGATCGAGACGGTCCTGATCGCCAGCTCGCCCGAGCACGCGCACATTTCGAGCACCCTGGTGCGCCAGGTGGCCGAGATGGGCGGGGAGCTCTCCGCCTTCGTTCCGCCGCAGATCGCGAAACGACTGCGCGCCCGACCGACACCCCAGACAAGCCCGAGGCCCGCATGAGCGCACGCCAGCCAGTCACCACGCCCAACGCACCCAAGGCCGTCGGACCCTACAGCCAGGCCGTGGTCGGCGGCGGGCTGGTCTACTGCTCGGGCCAGGTCGCCCTGGATCCCGTCACGGGCAAGCTGGTCGGCGCCGACGTCGCGCTGCAGACCGAGCGCGTGCTCGAAAACCTCCAGGCTGTGCTCGTCGCCTCGGGCTCGAGCCTGGGGAAAGTCCAGAAGTGCACCGTGTTCCTCAAGGACATGGCCGACTTCGCCGCGATGAACGCGGTCTACGCGCGCTATTTTCCCGCTCCCAATCCTCCCGCGCGCGCCACCGTGGCCGTGGCCGGCCTCCCGCTCGACGCACGAGTCGAAATCGACTGCGTCGCGCTCGCCTGAACCAACGAACGGAACACCATGGGCCTCGCCTGCGGAATCGTGGGACTGCCGAACGTCGGCAAGTCGACCATTTTCAACGCGATCACCGCCGCCGGCGCTGAGAGCGCGAACTATCCCTTCTGCACGATCGAGCCCAACATCGGCGTGGTCGACGTGCCCGACGAGCGGCTGGAGCGCATCCACAAGTTCATCGTCACCGACCGGATCGTCCCGGCTTCGCTCAAGATCGTCGACATCGCCGGCCTGGTCAAAGGCGCGTCCAAGGGCGAAGGGCTCGGCAACAAGTTCCTGGGCAACGTCAAGGAGTGCGACGCGATCCTGCACGTCGTGCGCTGCTTCACCAAGGGCGACGTGATCCACGTCTCGGGCTCGGTCGATCCCGCGCGCGACATCGAGGTGATCGAGATCGAGCTCGCCCTGGCCGACCTGGACACGGTGACGCGCGCCCTCGACCGCGTGACGAAGAAATCGCGAGGCGGGGACAAGGAGGCGATCGTGCAGCGCGACTGCTTCGACAAGGCGCGCGTGCTGCTCGAAGCGGGCACGCAGCTGCGCCTCGCGCCCTGGACCAAGGTGGAGCGCGAGGCGCTCAAGCCGCTGTTCCTGATCACGATGAAGCCCGTGCTCTTCATCGCCAACGTGGCCGACGACGACCTCGAGGGCAAGGATCCCGGAGTCGAGATCGTGCGCCGCCACGCCGCCTCGAGCGGAGCGGAAATGGTGGCCCTCTGCGGCGATCTCGAAGGCGAGCTGATGACGATGGGAGCCGCCGACCGCGCGGGTTTCCTGGCCGATCTGGGCCTTGCCGAGCCCGGGCTGCACCGGCTGATCCGCAAGGCCTACGACCTGCTCGGACTGCAGACCTTCTACACGGCCGGAAAGATCGAAATCCGCGCCTGGACCATCCACAAGGGCGATACCGGCCCGGTGGCGGCCGGCGTGATCCACTCGGACTTCGAAAAGGGCTACGTGCGGGCCGAGGTCTACTCGCTCGACGACCTGGAGAGCTTCAAGAGCGAGGCGGCGATCAAGGCCGCCGGGAAGCTGCGCAGCGAGGGCCGCGACTACGCGATGCGCGAAGGCGACATCGCGCATTTCCTGATTTCGAAGTAGGCTGGTAGAGGAGATCGGCCCGTGGCCGCGACAGGCCTGGTGTGATTCATTCGAGGTACCTGGATCCCAGGAATCGGGACTCGAATTCGACGAATCAGGAAACCTGTCCTGGTCAAGGCCTCGTCTCCTAATCAGATTGTTGGGGCCCACGCCTGGGGCCCTCACATTCCATGCACCGCATCCTGCTCTACGTCCTGGTCGTGGCGCTCTTGTACTCGGCTTGGTCCGCCCGCAGAGGGCCGGTTCTGGCTGAAGAAACGAGGGCTAGCGGCGCTGCGCCCGCGGAGGATGGACTGACCTCCCTCGCGGATGGACGTCCGGTCATGCGCAATCTTCCGACGTGGAGCGCACAGGCGGAGCGCCTCGATGCACGCGTCCGGTCGGAGACCGACGGCTTCACGCAATTCGACCTGCAGCCCGACCAGTCGCCCGCGCCCGAGGTCGTCCTCGCCGAAGCCGAGCGCTGGATGGAATCCAATTTCCCCGAAGGCGGGGGCACGCAAGACGGAGGGAGCGCGCTCGAGACCGAGCCCGGCGCTCCGACGCCGCGCGAGCTTCAGGACAGGCTGGGCGCCCACTCGGCGCTGCGCGAGCAGCTCGTGAAATCCGAAGCCCGCTCGAGCGAGGTCGCGGCCGGCGAAGACAAGCGGCAGGACGACAGTCCGGTCTATTTCGCTTCGCTGGCGCGCATCGAGACCTTGAACGGCGATCTCCCTGCCTGGTGCGGATTGCTGGACCTGGCCCTGCTGCCCGCGGGCAGACGGCCGGACTTCTCGCATCCCGACGCCCGCGGCGACACGGCCTGGATCAGCGACGACCAGGGCAAGCTCCTGGCGCGCGTCGAGACGCTGGATGGTCTTGGATTCGAGCTCGACCCGAACTGGCCGTGGCTCGCGCGCCAACGCCGACTGTTCTGGACCGAGGGCGGAATCAGCGGCATGCCGGTGCGCCAGTACCGACTGCTGCTCCAAGGCGGCGACGCGGGATCGATGTGGTCCGGCCGTCTGCTCCTGATCCACACCCCTCCGGGTTGGAATCCAACGCACCGCTAAGAGCCACGAACGGGCTAGGTCTGCTCGATCCAGAAGCAGGCGCGCTCGCGGACACCGTCGTTGTGGAGTTCGGGCCGTTCGCGCGCGCAGCGATTGCCGGGGACGTTCATTTTCCGCGGGCAACGCGGATGGAAGGAGCAGCCGCTCGGCGGATTCGAGCTCGACGGCGCTTCGCCGGTGATCGAGGCCTGCTCGCGGGCCCGCTCGAATTCCGGATCGGCGAGGGGCGCGCAGGCGAGCAGCATCTGCGTGTAGGGATGGCGCGGGGTCACGAACAGCTCGTCGCGCGGCGCGCACTCGACCAGCCGGCCGAAGTACATGACGCAGACGCGCGTGCACAAGTGCCTGACCAGCGCCAGGTCGTGCGAGATGAACAGGTAGGCGAGGCCGAAGCGCCGCTGCAGGTCGCTCAACAGCTCGATCACCTGCGCCTGCACGGACACGTCGAGGGCGCTGGTGGGCTCGTCGAGCAGCAGCACTTCCGGCTCGAGCGCCAGGGCGCGGGCCAGGGCGATGCGCTGGCGCTGACCGCCCGAGAACTCGTGCGGGAAGCGCGTCGCCTGGGCCGGGTCGAGTCCGACGAGCTCGAGCAGCACCAGAGCGCGCAGCCGCCGTTCGCGCGGCTTGAACATGCCTTGGATCGACAGCGGCTCGACCACGCTCTCCAGCGCGGTGCGCCGCGGATCCAGCGACGAGTAGGGATCCTGGTGCAGCATCTGCACGCGACGCCGCGCCTCGCGCGCCGCTCTGCCGCGCAGCTTTCCCAGCTCGACGCCGTCGAGCAGGACCGCTCCAGAGACCGGCTTGACCAGGCCTTGGATCGCGCGCGCGACGGTCGACTTGCCGCAGCCCGATTCGCCGACCAGCCCGAGCGACTCGCCGCGCTCGAGCGTCAGCGAAAGATCGTCGACCGCGTGGACCATGGTGCGCGGCTTGCCGGTCCACGACCGCGGACCCAGCGCGAAGTGCACGCTGAGCTTGCGCAGCTCCAACAGGGGCGGGCTCACCGCATCCTCCCGAGATCGCCAGGCAGGGCGCCGGGCTTGGTCACCGTGCGGCCGACGCGCTCGCGCTCGAAGCAGGCCGAGCGCCGGCCGCCGACGAGCACGACGTCCAAGACGCTGCGCGCCGTGGCGGCCAGCGGCGGCCGGTGTTTGGTGCACTGGTCGACGACGAAGCTGCAACGCGGTGCGAAGGCGCAGCCCACGACGTGCTGCAAGGGATCCGGCGGCGCGCCGGGGATCGATTCGAGGCGCACCTCGCCGGAGCGCGAGAGCTTGGGCACGCTCTGCAGCAAGCCCAGGGTGTAGGGGTGCATCGGGCGCGCGTACAGCTCCTCGGCATCGGCGATCTCGACCACGCGGCCCGCGTACATGACCTGCACGCGCTTGGCGACGCGCGCAACCAGCCCTAAGTCGTGCGAGACGAACAGGATCGCGGTGCCGTGCTCGTGCTGCAGCTTGCGCAGCAGCTCCAGGATCTGGACCTGCACGGTCGAGTCCAGCGCGGTGGTCGGCTCGTCGGCGATCAAGACCTTGGGGTTGCACAAGAGGGCCATGGCGATCAGCACGCGCTGGCGCATTCCGCCGGACAGCTCGTGCGGATAGGAATCGAGGCGCTTCTCGGGATCCGACAAGCCGACCTCGCCGAGCGCCTTGGCGCAGCGCACCCGCGCGGCGCGGCGCGACAGGCCTTCGTGCACCTCGAGCACTTCCGACATCTGCAGGCCGATCGGCAGCAAGGGATGCAGCGAAGCGGTCGGATCCTGGAACACGATCGCGATCTCGCGGCCGCGGATCTGGCGCAGGCGCTCGGGCGAAGCGCTGAGCAGGTTCTCGCCGCTGAGCAGCACCTCGCCGGTCTCGATCACGCCGGGAGGCCGCGGAATCAGGCCGAGAATCGCCTGGCTCGCCACCGATTTGCCGCTTCCCGATTCGCCGACCAGGGCCACGGTCTCGCCGGCCTCCAGCTCGAGCGAGAACTCGTCGACGGCCTGCAACGGTCCGGCCGGCGTGTCGAAGCGCACGCGCAGGCTTCTGACCTCGAGCACTTTCACGTCTGCACCCCGCGGCGGTCGCTGTGCGGATCGAGGGCGTCGCGCAGACCGTCGCCGAGCATGTTGAGCGCCAGCAGCACGCAGCCGATCGCCAGGGCCGGGAACAGGATCAGCCACCAGTAGACGTTCAAGGGGCTCGCGGCTTCGAGCGCGTCGACCGCGAGCAGGCCCCAACTGACTTTCGGCGGCTCGACACCCAGGCCGAGGAATGAAAGGAACGCTTCCGACAGCATCACCGACGGAATGGTCAAGGTCAGATAGACGACCACGACCGACAGCACATTGGGCACGACGTGCGTGAACAGGATGCGCAGCGGCCCCGCGCCTTGAGCGCGTGCGGCGAGCACGAACTCGGAGCGCTTCAAGGACAAGACCTGGCCGCGCACCACGCGCGCCATGGTCAGCCAGTACAGGGCTCCGATCGCGATGAAGAACACGGCCTCGCGTCCGATGCCCGCCACCGAGTGCAGCGAGCCGAGCAATCCCAGGGCGAAGATCACCACGAAGGTGAAGGGCAGGGCGTAGAGCGCATCGACGATGCGCATCATGATCCGATCGACGGGGCCGCCGACCAGGCCCGCGAAGCCTCCGTACAAGACGCCGATCACCAGGCTGGTCAGCGCCGCCGCCAGCGCGACGAACAGCGAAGTGCGGCTGCCCCAGACCAGGCGCGAGAGCAGGTCGCGTCCCTTGGAATCGGTGCCGAGGTACGGACCCGTCTGCCATTGCTTGAAGGCCAGCTGGCGCAGTCCGACCAGGCGCTTGTCGAGCGACGAGAGCGTCCAGTACTGAGGCTCGAACTGCGCGCGACCCTCCGCGGACCACGGCACCTGCGGCGGCAGCGGCTCCTTGCCGATGTGCATCGCGATCGGCGAGGGCAGGGGCAGCACGGGCGCGAGCAGGCTCAAGCCGCCGACGCACAGGAGGAACACGAAGGCGAACCAGGTCGTGCGGTCCTTGCGCAGGCGCTGCCAGGCGATGCTCCACAGACCCTGGCTGCGCTTTTTCTTCAAGCGCTCGAGCAGGGCCTCCATCGGAGCCGCCGGAAGATTCCAGCGCGATTGCGGTGCGCCCTTGCTCACGCTTCCTCCAACGGGATGCGCGGATCGAGCAGCGTGTAGATCACGTCGACCAGCGTGTTCAACCCGAAGACCAGGGCCGTGTAGAGGATCGTGACACCCATCGCCAGGGTGTAATCGCGGTTGAGCGCGCTGTTGACGAAGTGCTGGCCCGTGCCAGGGATGAAGAAGATCTTCTCGATCACCAGGCTGCCGGTCAGGATGCCCGCGGCTGCCGGACCGAGGTAGCTCACCACCGGCAGCAGGCCCTGGCGCAGCGCGTGGCGCAGCACGATCACGCGCGTCGGCATGCCCTTGGCGACCGCGGTGCGCACGAAGTCCTGGCTCAGCGCGTCGAACAATCCGGCGCGCACCAGCCGCGCGATGTAGGCTGCCACCGGCGTGCCGAGCGCGACCGCGGGCAGGATCAAATGGCTCGGGCCGCCCCAGCCCGCGACCGGGAAGATCGGGATCAGGAACACGAACAAGAGGATCAGCAGCGAGGCGAGCACGAAGTTGGGGATCGCGATGCCCGCGGTCGCGGCCATGCGCAGCGACAGATCCAGCTTCCCGCGCGGGAAGAGGGCGCACAGGAGTCCCGCGCTGACGCCGATCACCACCGCGAAGCACAGCGCGGCGAGGCCGAGCTCCAGCGACACGGGCAAGGATTGAGCGAGGACGTCGTTGACGCTGAAGTCGCGGTACTTGAAGGACGGTCCGAAGTCGCCGGAGAGCACGCCGGCGAAGGGATGGCTGCCGTCGCCGTGGATCCAGCCGCTCGGCCCGAGGTCGAAGGGGCCGATGTAGGCGAGGTACTGCTTCCACATCGGCCAGTCGAGGTGGTAGCGCGAGCGCAGCGCGGCTTCGATGCTCGGCGCGAGCGAGCGCTCGACGCTGAACGGCCCGCCGGGTGCCGCGCGCATGAGAAAGAACGCCACGGTCACGACCGACCAGAGCGTGAGCGCGAACCACGCGAGACGGCGCAGCAGGAAACCGATCACGATCCGCGCGCCTTGCGCGCCGCCTTCGAATACAGGCCCGCCGTGGGCCCGGGCGCATCGACGATCCGCATCGAGCTCACGCGCTTGCGCCGGTCCTGCCAGAGCTCGTCATCGTCCTTCCAGTACCAGAACTTCGGATTCTGCTCGTTGAGCGGGTTGTTGCCGAAGCCGCCGAGGCGCGGGTTGACCACGTTCTGCGCCACGTAGGAATAGATGGGGATCGCCGGCATCTCGTCCTGCAGGATGCGCTCGGCCTTGTAGAGCAGGAGATTGCGCTGCTCGGGATCCGCCTCGCGCTCCGAGCGCGCCATCAAGTCGTCGAAGGCCGCGTTCTTCCATCCCGTGCGGTTGTTCGGATTGTCGCTGGTGAACACGCCGAGGAAAGAGCTCGCGTCGGGATAGTCGGCGATCCACGACGAGCGCGAGATCTGGTAATCGAGGCGCGTCTGGCTGTCGAGCCAGACCTTCCACTCCTGATTGGCCAGGCCGACCTGCATGCCCAGGGTCTGGTTCCAGGTGTGCGCGATCACCTCGGCGATGTCGCGATGGCTCTCGGCCGTGTTGTAGTGGATCGAGAGCGGCGGGACGCGATGGTCCTTGTTGTATCCGGCGGCTCCCAGAAGGCGCCGCGCGAGCGGCACGCTTGCATTCTCCGCGAGCGGCGATTCGTAGCTGCCGAGCTTGCCCCAGGGCACGAAGGTGTAGCAGGGCTCCTGGCCGGCCTTGAGCAGCTTCTCGCACACTTCCTCGCGGTTGATCGTGAAGGCCAAGGCCTTGCGCACGCGCGCGTCATCGAGCGGCGGCTTCGTGCAGTTCAAGCGATAGAAGTACAGGCCGAGATACGGCGAAGCCTTGGGCCGGAAATCCTCGCGCCCGAGCATCTGGTTCACGTACAGCGGCGGCACGTTGCCGTCGATCCAGTCGCAGCCGCCGGTCAGGTACATGTTGAGCGCCGTGCCGCCGTGCTCGACCGCCAGTGCGTCGATCGATTCGAAGGCGACGTTGTCGGCATCCCAGTAGCGCGGGTTCTTGGCCAGCCGGATCCGGTCGTTGATGCGCCGCGAGGCCAATGTGTACGGGCCGTTGCACACCAGGTTCTCCGGTCGCAGCCACTGCGTGGTCCAGCTGTCGGGAAAGCGCTGGCGCATCGCCTGCAGGCTCTGCATGTGCACGGGCAGGAGCGCGGTGCTGGCCAGCAGGTGCAGGAAATACGGCCTGGGGCTCTCGAGCTGGAACTCGAGGGTCAGCGGGTCGAGCGTCTTGATCCCGACGTCATTCCAGCTCGCCGCACCCGCCGCCCCGCGGCCGGCGTGGTATTCCTTGGCGCCGACGACGGCGAACAGGAAGCTCGCGTAGGGCGAGGCGGTCGCGGGCAGGAGCAATCGCTGGAAGGAAAACGCGAAGTCCGCCACCGTCAGCTGGTTCCCGTTCGACCAGCGCATGCCGGGGCGCAGGTGGAAGGTCCAGCGACGGCCCTCGTCCGCGGTCTCCCAGGTCGCGGCGGCGCCGGGCAGGATCGCGAGGGTCTCGGGGTCGCGGATCACCAGGCCCTCGCTCAACGCGCGCAGGATGCGGCCCTCGGGGATGCTCGAAACCAGGGCGGGGTCGAGGGTACTGACCTCGGAGTTGTTGTTGAACGTGAAATCCGCGCCAGGCAGGTGGCTCCTGCCGGCCACCGCGATCGCCCAGGCGAATCCGGCGAGCAACACGGCCGCGGGAGCTGTCCACAGCCATCTCCGCGCGCGTCCTGCCAGGGTCATCGACGCATGCTACACGCTGCAAGATGTGCCGCAAGTTGCGCGTATCCAAGGAGTTGGACGCTTGACGCTCGGGCCCGGTACACCTAGCTTCGCGCGCGTGGAACGCCTGCGTTCGTTCATGCATGGGATCGTGCAGGTCGCCCTTCCACGAGCGCTCGGAAGAGTCGCGGCGGCGGGCCTTTTCCTGGTCGCGGCTTGCGGGCCGGAAGAGGTCGCGCTGGCGCAGACGCCGAAGCCGGCGGAGCAAGCACCCGCGCCCGCCGCGGTCGCGCAGAAGCCGCTCGCGCCGGTCGTCGCGGATGCATTCTACCCGGGCTTCGATCCCAAGCGCGACAAGCTGCCCGCGCCGGTCGACGGCGGACGCGTGGTCGTGCACCTGCCGAACTTCCCGAAGAGTCTCAACTACATGATCGACAACTCCGCGGTGACGCGGCGCATGTGGAACGAGATGCACGAGGGTCTGCTGCGCCAGGACATGGCGACGTGGGAGTACGTGCCGGCGCTGGCGAATCGCTACGAAGTCCTGGATCAGCTCGTCCCCGAAGGGGGAGACGTCACGACCGGAAAGGAAGTGAAGATCGGGCACATCGACGATGCCGGCGATGTCTGGGTGGAAAGAGCTGTCTCGCCCGGCCGGCGCACGGTGCAAAGGGTCAAGATCCCGAAGCTCCCCGGCCAACGTCTGTTGCCCGGCACCGTCTACGACTTCGAATTGCGCCAGGGCGTTCACTGGCAGGACGGTGCCGATTTCGACGCGCGCGACGTGATGTTCACGATGCGCTGCCTGAAGAATCGTTTCGTCGAATGCGACGACAAGCGCGCTCAGTTCGACAAGATCGTGCGCTTCGAGTCGGCGGAGCCGAGCCACGTGAAGTTCTTTTTCGCGCAGCCCTATTTCCTCGCGAGAAACCTCTTCGATGGCATGCCGATCCTGCCCGCGCATCTCTACGACCTCTCTGACGAGCGCAATCCCGCAAAGAAACCCGGCGCGAGCGACGAAGAGCAGGCACGCTTCATCGCCGAGCATCCCGCGAACCGCATGTGGGTCGGCCTCGGTCCGTACAAGATGGTCGAGTGGAGCGACACCGCGATCGTCGCGAAGCGCTGGGACGGCTATTACGATCAGCAGAACGGCGGACACGTCGACGAGATCGTCTGGCGCATGATGAACGACACCGCGGCGATGACCGCGCTGCTCGAGGGCCAGCTCGATTTCTTCGACCGCATGAAGGGCGAGGACTATTTCGGCGCGCGAACCGAGAGCGAGGCTTTCACGTCGCGCTACTACAAGGGCTATTCCTACGGACCGCAGTTCACCTACACGGCCTGGAACATGGCGCGCGAGCAGCTGAAAGACGTGCGCGTGCGCACCGCGCTCGGCATGTGCTTCGACTGGGACGCGTTCATCGCCAGCTATTACAAGGGACTCGCTCAGCGCGTCACCGGCGAGCAGTTCCTCGACGGGCCTGCGTACGACAAGACCCTCGCGCCGCTGCCCTTCGATCTCGAGCGCGCGCGTTCGATGCTCGCCGAGGCGGGCTGGTACGACCGCGACAACGACGGAATCGCCGACCATGGGGGTCAGCCTTTGTCGATCCGCTTCCTGTATCCGTCGAACAACCCGACCAGCGAGCTTTTCGCCCAGGCATTCCAGGCCAATCTCGCCAAGGTCGGAGTCACGCTGAAGCTCGAATCGCTCGAGTGGGGCGCGATGTCGGCGCAGGTCCACAAGCGCGACTACGACTCGCTCTCGATGGGCTGGATCACTCCGCCGGTCGTCGATCCCGAGCAGGCCTGGCACTCGAAGACCTCGCAGGGCGAGACTTCCAACCACGCAGGCTTGAGCGACCCTGACGTCGACCGGTTGATCGACGAAATCCAGGTCGAGATCAACCCCGCGCGCCAGAAGCAGCTCTTCTCGAACCTGCAGCGGCGCGTGTATGCGCTTCAGCCGTACATGTTCGGCGTCAACGTGCCGCGCAAGTTCGCGATGTCGAAGCGCGTGCGCAACCTCGAGTGTTTCGTGCTCGATCCGGGCTACTCGATCCGGCGCTGGTACGTGATCGAACGCCCGAAGAAGTAGCGCAGAAGGAAACGTTGATCCGCTACTGCCTGAAGCGACTTGCCTGGACTCTGCCGACGCTCTTGCTGGCGAGTCTTTTGGCCTTCGCGCTCTTGCATCTGGCTCCGGGATCGCCGCTCGAAGCGGCGAGTGATCCGATGCAGAGCACCGGTCCCGGCTCGGCCGCGAGTCTGGAGCGCTTCCGTCACGAGCATCTGCTCGACCAGCCTTTGTGGAAGCAGTACCTCGATTACCTCGGGCCCTTCGATCTGTCCGAGCGCGGACATCCGTGGTTCGGCGGCAGCGGCGAGCGGGCCTGGGGCGGGCTCTTGACTGGCGATCTCGGCGGCGAGATGTTGCAGCCGGGGGTGCGCGTCGGCGCGCAGATCGCGAAGCGTTTGCGGATCACCCTGCCCTTGATGCTGGTGTCGCTGCTGCTCGGGTACTTGATTGCGATTCCGCTCGGCGTGTTCAGCGCCACGCGCCGCGGCCAGCGCAGCGATCGAGCGATCACGCTTGCGACGTTTCTGCTCTACGCGATGCCCGTGTTCTGGGCAGGCGTCTTGCTGCAGACGTTATTTGGCCGGCGCGGGCTCGAGTGGTTGCCCGTCTTGTGGCCGGCGGGAGCAGGCGTGGCCGCATCCGACATCCTGCTCGCCGCCATCCTGCCGGTCCTGTGCGCCTCCTACGCCGTGGCGGCCTACGTCTCGCGCCAGACCCGCGCGTCGATGATCGAAGTACTCGAGTCGGACTGGATCCGCGCCCTGCGCGCGCGCGGAATCCCCGAGCGGCAGATCGTCTGGCGCCACGCTTTGCGCAACGCCGCGGCGCCGCTGTGCGTGCACCTGGGCCAGGTGATTCCGGTGCTCGTCGGCGGATCGGTGCTGATCGAGACGATCTTCGACATCCCGGGCATGGGGACGTATCTGCACCGCGGACTGATCCAGCGCGAGTACGACGTGGTCACGGGCATCGTGCTGGTCAGCGCGCTCTTCGCCAGCGTCGGTCTCCTGCTCTCCGACCTCCTGCACGCCGCGCTCGACCCGCGGATCCGCCATGGCGCGCGCTGAGGTCTTCGATCACGAGCGGGGGCCCTGGTCGCGCTTCGCCGGCGCGTTCCAGTCGCGGAAGACTTCGCGGCTTGCCTGGCGCGCGCTGCTCTTGTGCATCGGGCTCACGGTGTTCGCGCCGCTGCTCGCCAACGACCGGCCCTACTTCGCCAAGCTGCGCGACACGGCGGGCGTGCGCCAGGCGTTGAGTCTCTTGTCGCCGATCGCGAGCAGCTTCGTCGATTCGGCGAAAGCCGCGGCTGCCTCGCAGCCGGGATCCCAGGCAACCTTCGAAGCCGAGGAACGCGCGCTCGCGTCGCGCATCGATCTGCTGCAGGGCGCGCTGGACGGAAAGCGCAGCCCTGCCGCGATCGAAGCCCTGGCCGCGCTCGAGCGGAGTGCCAAGGCACTCGGTGAAGCCAGTCGTGCCCACGACGCGGCGCGTTGCGAAACCCTCGGCCTGGAGTTGAGCAAGCTCGCCAGCGACGCGAGGCCCACATGGGAGAGCTCCTCGACCTCAGCAGACGGAATCGTCGTCCGCCGCTCCTGGCCGCTGTTCGCGGCGCTGACTTCGACCGACGTCACGTTGATCTTCCTGTGGCTCGGCCTGGCGGGATTTCCCTGGTGGACACGTCTCGTTCCGGCGCGATCGATCCGCTCGCGCCTCGCGCTGCTCTTGGTTTTCGCGCTGCTCGCCGGGCTGCTCTCGACTCTGTTTCCGCGCGGCAGCACCGAACTGGACACGAGCTTGTGGAAAGCCCGGATCGCCGCCGATGCGCAGTCCGCGTCGGTGTTCCCGCCGATCGCCTTCGGTCCCAGCGAGACTCATCTCGAGGACTCGATGCAGGCGCCGCGCGTTGCGTCGCGGCACTGGTGCGGAACGGACGCGCTCGGCCGCGACCTGCTGGCGAGACTGCTCTACGCGGGACGCACGAGCTTCGCGGTCGCCGGATTGGCGGCCGTGTTGATGGTCGGGATCGGGTCCTTGCTCGGACTCGCGGCGGGCGCCTTGCGCGGCTTGACCGATACCCTGGTCTCGCGAGCGATCGAGCTCCTGCAATCCTTCCCGACCCTGGTGCTGCTGCTCGGATTGATCTCCCTGCTGCCAGCGCGCGCAGCGAATTCGCGCTGGACCATACCGTTGGTGATCGCGGCCATCGGCTGGACGCACATCGCCCGGCTCGCGCGCGCGGAAGCGATGCGCGTCCACGAGATGGCCTTCGTGCGCGCCGCGACCGCCGCGGGATTTTCCAGGGCGCGCGTGCTGCGCCAGCACGTCCTGCCCAACTCGATGGGTCCGGTGTGGGTCGCGGCGAGCTTTGTGCTCTCTGGCGGACTAGTGCTGGAGAGCTCGGCGGCCTTCCTGGGCTTCGGCATCCAGCATCCCGCGCCTTCCTGGGGCGGCCTGCTCGCCGATGCGCGCGGCGGCGACGCCTGGTGGCTCGCGGTGTTCCCGGGACTGTGGTTGTTCGCGGCGATCCTCTCGATCCACCTGGTCGGCGAGGGCGTGCGCGACGCCCTCGATCCCCGGACCGAGGCAGGCCTGCCATGAGCGCGTCCAAGCAACCGATCCTGTCGGTGCGCCACCTCAGCGTCGCCTACGCGAGCGGCAGCGGCCTGGCCATGGCGATCGAGGGCATCGATTTCGACCTTGCGCGCGAAGAGACGCTGGCCGTGGTCGGCGAGAGCGGCTCGGGCAAGTCCACGCTGGGCCTGTGCCTCCTGGGACTGCTGCCCGCGAACGCGCGGGTGCTCGCGGGCGAGGTGCGCTTCGAGGACCGCACGCTGGATCTGCGCAATCCCCAGGCCTGGAGCGATCTGCGCGGGACCCGGATCGGGTACGTGCCTCAGGATACGCAGGCGGCTTTCGATCCCTTGTCGAGCCTCGGGTCGCAGATCGAGGAGCTGCTGATCCTGGGGGCCGAGCCCGCGGAGCGCGTCGCGTCGCGCGCGCTCGAGCTCTTGCGCGAGGCAGGCCTGGCGGATGCGGCGGAGCTCGCGCGCGAGCTGCCGGAACGCTTGTCCGGCGGTCAGCGACAGCGTGCCGCGATCGCGGCGGGCCTCGCGCGCGGGCCGGCCTTGTTGATCGCCGACGAGCCGACCAGCTCGCTCGATCCGGTCCACGCCCGCGGCTTGATCGATCTGCTCGATCGCTTGCGGCGCGAGCGCAAGCTGGCGCTGTTGTGGATCTCGCACGACTTGCAAGCGGTCGCGGCGCGCGCCGATCGCACGCTGATCCTCTACGCGGGCCGCGTCATCGAATCGGGGCCTTCGCGCGAGCTCGCGGACCATCCGCTGCATCCTTACACGAGGCTTCTGCTGCGCTCGCTGCCGCATGGAACGAGCGGCGGCCGCGCTCTGGCGGCTCTCCCGCCGGCGGCTGAGGAGCGCGGCGCGAAGCACCATGCCTGCCGATTCAGCCCGCGCTGCCCGCTGGCGGATGAGCGCTGCCGCAGCGTCGACCCGCCCCTCGCTCTGCATGGCGCGAAGCACTGGGTGGCCTGCCACTATGTCGACAAGGCGGTGAACCTGTGAGCGCCGAGGGCCGCGTGCTCTCCGTGCGCCAGCTCGGCGCGAGCCCGGATCGGCGGGGCTTGTTCGAGCAGGGCAGGCGCGAGCCGTTTGCGCTGGTGGACGTCAGCTTCGATCTGGATCAGGGAGAGATCCTGGCCGTGGTCGGCGAGTCAGGTTGCGGCAAGTCGACGCTGCTGCGCGCCCTGCTCGGTCTCGAGCCCTCGGCGCGCGGCGAGGTGGCGGTCACGCACGGCGGGCGGACGATCGAGATGCTCTCGGCCAGCGAAGCCGATCGGCGGATCGCGCGAGCGGGTATCGGCTGGATCGCCCAGGATCCTGGGGCTTCGCTGGACCCGCGCGCGAGCGTGCTCGAGTCGGTGGCCGAGCCCTGGATCGCGCACCGTGGGGTTTCCGCGGCGGCGGCTCTGGATCGTGCGCGCACGGCGATCGAGGCCAGCGGCCTCGCTCAGCGCCTTGCAGCGCGCCTGCCGCACCAGCTCTCCGGCGGCGAGCGCCAGCGCGCCAGCCTGGCTCGGGCGCTGACGCTCGAGCCGGGCTTGCTCTTGCTCGACGAGCCCACGAGCAGCCTCGATGCGTCGATTGCGGCGCAGCTCGTCGACCGCGTCGGGGCCTTGGTGCGCGAGCGCGGTCTCGCGGCGGTTTGGGTGACGCACGACGTGGCTCTTGCTCGCTGGTGTGCGCAGCGCGTGATCGTGCTCGAGGCTGGTCGCGTGGTCGAGCGCGGAGCTAGTGAAGTCGTCTTGCGTGAGCCGACTTCGCCGGCGGCTCAGCGGCTCGTGCGCGCGGCGGATTGGTCGCGATCATGCCAGTACGGAGCCAGGTGAATTCGTCCGGAGTCGTGAGGCCTGTCTCGCCTGCGCGCAGCGCAGGCGAGACAGGCCTCACGACTCCGGACGAATTCACCTGGCTCCCTCCCTACACTTTGACGGCGTAGCGCTCGCGCAGGATCGTGCGCAGCTCGTCGAAGCTGTGGATGCGGTGGTCGGGCTCGACACTTCCCGCGGGATGCTTGGTCGAGAAATCAGCCCACACCGCGATCATGCCCAGACTCTTGGGCGGCGCGACGTCGTGGCTCGGGTTGTCGCCGACGTACATGACTTGCGCCGCCGCGAGGCCCATGCGCCGCAAGGCATGCGCGTAGAGCTTGGGATTGGGCTTGTTGATGCCGACCTGGTCCGAGATGAAAATCGCCTCGGGGTCGAGGTACTTGACCAGGTCCAGGCGCACCAGTTTCTCGGCCTGCTTGACCTCCAGGCCGTGGGTGATCACGCCCAGTCGCAGCCTGGCGCGCTTCATGTCGGCGAAGAGCTTCTGCACGCCGGGGAAGGTGCCGAGCTTGCGGAACTTGGTGTCGTGGTAGGCCGCGATGCCGGCCGCGACCACCAGCGCGCGATTTCTGTGCTCGTAAGCCTGCGGTCCCAGGCGCAGGAGCAGCTTGTCGAAGTGGTGCTCGTAGTTGGAGCTGAACTCGGCGATGACCTCCTCGAGCTCGGCCATGACCTCGTCGACTGGAGCCTTCAGGCCCGCCTCGACCATGGCCTCGATCGCATTGCGGCGCGCCAGCTTCGCGAACTCGGTGGTCGCGCACAGCGTGTCGTCGATGTCGAACAGGACTGCCGAGAGCTGCGCCATGGCGAAGGAGGCTACGCGAGCGGGACTTCGGGAGGCAAGCGCCAGCAGCGCCTCGCCGTCGCGCGGCGAAGGAAACGGCGCAAAAGACACGGGCCGCGTCCCGGGTGGGGGACGCGGCCCGTGGTTCGTTTCGAAGGCCCGAGCTACTGCTTGTGCTCGAGGCGCTTGAGCTCGTCGTTGACGTCCGTGATGTGGGCGCGGATCAGGATCATCAAGCTCTTGTTCTCTTCGTTGTAGCCCTCGTCGCGGAACAGCCAGCCGACGAGCGGGATCTTGCCGAGCCACGGCACCTCCGCGCGCCGCTCGATGTTGCGGATGTTGGACAAGCCGCCGAGCAGAATCGACGCGCCGTCGGGGATCACCGCGGTGGTGAACACGCTCTGGACCTGCAGCTCGGGCAGCTGGAACTCGACCGGCGAGGTGTTGCCGCCCAGGGTGCTGGAGAAGTTGCGCAGGGCGACGACCTTGGCCACCGTCGGCTGGATCTCCAGCGTCAGGTACTTGCGGTCGTGGTGGATCGTCGGCCGCACGTCGAGCACGACACCCTCGGTCAGGATGTTGATCTGCGGATCCGCGACGGCCTGGAACTGTGCGACTTCGACGTCGAAGTCCTGGATGTAGGCCTGCTGGTTGACCACCGACACATAGGCGCGCTGGGTGTTGTGCACCGAGAGCATCTGGTCGTTGATCAGCTGGAAGTCCTGGGACTTCTCGACCGCGTGCAGGATCGCCGAGACCTCGAGGTCGTTGAGGAAGGTGATCTGCGTGGTCAGGCCGCCGATGCTCGAGATCGCGGAGCCCAAGGCGTTGTCGAAGAAATTCTCCGTGCGGCCCTTGGCGTCTCCGTCTCCGCCATCGTCGTAGAAGAAGCCCGAGGACGGCTGGCCCGAAGGCGCGCCCGTGCCGTTGTTGTCCAGGCCCTTCGAGGCGTTGTCCTCGAGACCGTTGGTGACGTCGTCCATGTTCTTGAACGGCGAGCCCGGGTTCTCCAGGCCGCGGAAATCGACACCGATTTCCTGGATCCAGTTGGATCCGACGGTCATGAACTTCGAATCGATCGCGACCAGCGACGAGGAGAAGCGGCGCAGGTCGTTCAGGAACTCGCTGACCTGCTTCTGCACCTCGGGGGTGTGGACCACCATCAGGTAGCCCTCGCCCTCGTCGATCGAGATGCCTTCTTCTTCCCAGGTGCCCGGCGCGACGTTCTCCTGGATCAAGGTCGAGACCTGGCTGATCTCGATCAGGTTCGGCTTCTCGCCGATGCCGCCGAAGGGACCGCCGCCGTCTTCGTCGGTCATGTCGGCGAGCAGACGCAGGCGGTTGATGCGCGGCCCGAGGAAGTCGGTCAGACCGAAGACCAGGTCGTTGACGTCGTGGTTGACCACCACCGGGCGACCGCGCGCCTTGGCCTTGGTGGTGACCAGGATCGCGTCGTGCTTGATCGTCCAGGTGACGTTTTCGCCGGCCTGGTGGGTGACCAGGTCGAGCGCGTCCTGGACCGAGAGCGGGTTCTGCAGGGTGAACTTGAACACGGCGCCCGCGGTCGAGGCTTCGCTCTCGGCGGCGGGGTCGACCACCAGCGGCAGGTTCGTGTTCAGGCGGATCAGGTCGATCACCGCGCTCAGGCTTTCGGTGTCCACCGTCAAGCCCGGGATGCGCGTGGTGCGCACCAGCTCGCGCAGGTTCTGCTCGCTCTCGGACTCGCGGGCCGAGAGGTCGATGCCGGGGCGCTTGCCGCGGATCTCGGTGATGTTCTGCCAGAACTCTGCGTCGGGCAGGGTGTAGACGTTATTGAACGGGATGCGCGCGTCCGCCAGCTCTTCGTGCCAGCGGCGGAACTGCTCGCTCTTGGCCGCGATGTACTCGGTGCGCACCTGCTCGCGGCCGGCCTTGAAGGCCGTGTCGCGCAGCTCGGCCGCTTTCTCGTTGCGCGGGTCCTTGCGCAACGCTTCCATCGCGTATTCCTGGGACTTCTCGTAGTCACCGAGGCGGAAAGCCTCGATCGACTGCTCGATCATGTTGTTGACGATCGCGGTCCGGCGGCCCTTGTCGGCCTGCTCTTGTTCCTTGATCTTCGCGTAGGCCTCGCGCTGTCCAGCGAGGCGCTCGGCCTCGATCGCCTGGGACTTTCCGGCCTGGGCCTGGGCGAGCAGCGTGGCGATTTCCTTGTCCATGCCCTGCCAGTCGACCGTGTAGGGCGCCCAGCGAACGTGGTTCTGCGCGATCGAGAGCTCGGCGATGGCGCCGTCGTAGTCGCCGCGCGCGAGCAAGAGCTTGCCCTTGCGCAGGGCGTCCTCGCCCTCGGCGCGCAGCTGGTCCATCTGCACCTTGTAGCGGCCCGTGACGTCGCCGACGTTGGCGCCCGCGCCTTGCACCGGCTTGCCGAGCAGCGACGCGATCGCGGAGGCTTCCTGCTTCGCCTCGAGGTTGTCGGGGTCGAGCGCGAGGGCCATGCCGACTTGCGCCTCGGCTTCATCGAGGCGACCGCGCGACTTGAGGTCGCGGGCGCTGGCGAGGTGTTGCTCGACGATCAGCTTGTTCTTCTGCTCGGTGAGCGTCAGCAGCTCGCGATCCTGCGCGAGCTGATCGTTGCCCGTTGCAGCTTGAGGATTCTGAGCGGCCTCGGCTCCGGGCGCCGTGGTCGGCGCGGGAGATTCGATGGGAGCTTCGTTCTTCGGTGCGCTGGCGCAGGCGGAAACCAGGACCAGGGACAGGGGCAATGCGTTGCCGACCTTCATCGGGGCTCTTCTCGAAGCGGGGGTGGGGGTGGCGGGGGCCCGTGACTCCCTGGGGAAGGAATCGCGGTGGGACAGGGGGAGCAGTCGCGCTGCCAGGGGAGCAGCAGCCAAGTCGGATCGTGGGGGCGGGAACGATACCAGCCGCCGCGCTCAGCGGTCAAAGCCGGCGCCGAGAAACCAGGGCGCTGGCCTGAAAAACCGGAGCGGGCGCGGCAAGGATCGAGGCAAGGAGGAGATCAGGGGAGCTTTGCGGGGAAGAAGGGCTTTGCAGGACGGCGGCTTTGCGCCTCAGTCCTCGTAGGAGCCCTTGAACGTGATGTCGTTGAAGCCCGCGAGGACCGCAAGATTCAGGACCATGAGGATGTCGGCGTAGGTCGTCGGCATGGGCTTGCCGCGCGGATCGATGGTCACCGCGCGCGTCGGCTGTGCATCGTGCAACTGCTTCAGGCGCACCGCGAGATCCTTCGGCTCGGTGAAGGTCGAGGCGTTGACCTGGAACTGGAGCTGGCGGTCAGGACCGTACCGGAAGGGGCCGGGAGGTACGTAAGCGGTGTCCTGCACCGGGTGCAGCTTCTTACCCTCCTTCAAGACCTTGATCACGATCTCGACCTTCTCGAGCACCGCGCTCGGCGGAGTCGGGTTCACTCCGACGTCCTTGGGCAGATAGGCGGCGAGCTTGCCCTCCAGCACTTTGAACTTGATCGTGCACATGAAGAAGATCATCAGCTGGAACACGACGTCGATCATCGGCGTCATGTCTTGCTTGATCTCGACGTCTTCCGCGGCGGCTCCCATGACCATGGCTATTGCCCTCCCGTAGTAACTGGTTTCGGTTTCCCGTCTTTCGGGATGTCCGTGCCCGCCGCAAGCTCGACTTTCCAGATCTGGATCCCGAGGGTTCCGCAGACTTCCATGACCTTCTGGACGTACTTCGCGGGAGTGGCCTGATCGGCGCGGATCAGCAGCGGATTCATCGGCGCCTTCGGACCATTCGGCTTGTCGGGGAAGATCGGTCCCTTGGGCATGTCCTTGGCCATGCGCGCCAGGTATTCCTTGAGCTTCTTGTATTTGTCGTCGGCCTTGGGATCGAAGTAGCACTCGCGCTTCACCCAGATCGAGCCGTCCGAAAGGATGTTGACGATCGGCCGGATTTCGCCCTTCTTCGGCTTGTCCGCCGCCGCGACCTCGACCTTGGGCAGGTACAGGTCCTCCAGCTCTTTCTGGCTCATGTCCGTGATGAGCATGAAGAAGATGATCAACTGGAAAACGCAGTCGATCATCGGCGTCATGTCCATCAGGATGTCGCCGCCCTTCTCGTCCTTAGCTAGCTGCATGCGGTTCTTGGCCGTCGTTGGCGGTCACTCGGGCTCGAAAGGCCTATCCGGCTGCTTCGAGTTGGTGACCGGGTCGTTGGACTACTGGGGACGGAACTTCTCGAACATGTCCTCGAGGATCGCGCCGACCTCGATGATCGCTCGCACCAGCCGGTTGCGGACCCAGGCGAAGGCGGTGATCACGGGGATGGCGACCATCAGACCTTCGAAGGTCGTCAGCAGAGCGACGTAAATACCGGTCGCGAGCTGGGCCGGAGACGGGTTCTGGGTGCTGGCGATGATCTGGAAGGCCTGGATCATTCCCTGCACCGTTCCGAACAGGCCGAGCATGGGGGCGAGGGCGCCGACGACGCTGAGCCAGGTCACCTTCTGGTGGAGCTTGATCGCCTCCTCGTTGCCGGCCTCCTGCAGCGCGTGCTCGATCATCTCGTAGTTGTGCCCGATCTTCGAGATGCCGGCGGCGCAGACGCGGGCGAAGAAGCTCTTGTCGTTCTCGCACAGCTCCATCGCGTCCTGGTACTGGCCTTCGTCGAACAGCGACTTGACCTCGTCGACCAGCTCCGGCGGCGCGAGCTTCTCGCGGCGCAGGGTGACGATGTTCTCCAGGATCATCGCCAGGGCGACGACCGAGAGGATGCAGATGCACCATCCGACGAAGCCCGACATCTTGATGTAGTCGAACAACGAGATCGTGGGCAAGGGAGCTTCCTCCGCCGCATCCTGCGCCCAAAGGACGGGCGAGGAGATGGCGAGCAGCGCGAGCGTCGTGCCAGCGCGAGCCAGGAACTTCGAGCCAAGCAATGCGTTCATCAGCCGGGGCATCATGGGAGATCGTGGGATAGGAGGTGTGGGACCTGTTCTCGAGTCATCG
>Ga0193706_1000184_pt1 | contig 43506 bp, 29 predicted proteins | sample U3c1metaG_FD_160130 | JGI IMG/M metagenome (GOLD analysis project Ga0193706, IMG submission 160130) | Soil microbial communities from a riparian zone of the East river system, Colorado, United States - U3c1 | ecosystem: Environmental > Terrestrial > Soil > Riparian zone | place: USA: East River... | reverse complement strand
GCCAGGTCGTCCTCTATGAGGGCCAGGATGTCGGCGTGCAAGAGTCTCTGCTCGTTGAGTGCGTGCGTCGATGGGCGAACGGGGCACATCGGATGAAGGTCGACGAGCAGCACGCCTCCGTCGTCGTAGATCACGCTGGACGGGAACAATCTACATCCCTTCGGCTTGAGCTCACGGCCATGCTCGACCTCGATCCTGCAAAGCCCGTCCCCCTGTAGGAATAGGCAGCGAGGCTCGAAGTTGTTGAATATGATACGCGCATCATCGACACACGCGGAAGGCTGCGCATGATAGGCAAGCGTTGGGTAGTGGCGCCGCAGCGAAACGAACTCTCGGGGGCTTGCGGCGAACCCGGCCCCTTTGCAGCATTTGAAGGAACACTGCACGCAATCGTGAGCGAGGCGACCGTCCGGGAAGGCGAAAACTACGGAGCGACTTCCGATTCTGTACATGACGCCTCTTCTCTGAAATCAAGACACGAAAATTCTGGCTCTTGTTCATAGAGAGCACATGAAGAGCCTGTCCCAATTGGGTTCCACATCGGACATGCAAGCCGCCAAGGCGAGCCCGATGCCGCCTGCGCCATTCAGAAGGGTAAATCCCTCTGTCGTCCAATGGGCATTCTTGCCAGGACGCCAGCTCCGGTAACCACACACCCCCTCGTTGGGAACGCGCATCGACAGCATCGCGCGTAGCCAATGATTGGCCGCATGTCGGAATCTCGCGTCGCCGGTCGCCGAAAAGAGCCGCCCGTACAGTTGCACCAGGCCCGACGCACCATGGCAGAACGGAGCGTCAGCAACGAAGCAGCGTTCAGCAGGCCGCCCCGCCGCGTCCAATCCGACCTGAATTCCGATCTCACGTAGGTCGTTGTCTCCAACCGAACGGCCTACGGCTTCGAGAATGACCGCTATCCCAGGGTCGCCATAACACCACGCCGTTCGAACGTTCGACTGATGCCGGCCGTTGCCTTCCGCGAAAGGGAAGTTGGATTCCATTCCCTTTCGCCGACAGGAGAGCAGCCAGGCCGTCGCCCTTGCGAGAATTGATCTCGCCGCCGCCCCACCGCAGTCGTTGATGCTCGCTCGGGCCAGAAAGCCGATGACCGCTGGCACGCCGTGTGCGACGCCCACGTCGTACCCGCCCTTGTAAGTAGGATCCTCCTCGACCCGGCGTTCTTCGTCGGGCGCCGTCCACCACGTGATCCCACGATCCGTCGTTTCCGCGGATTCTTCGAGTCGCCGCACGACCCGCTCCACGATGAGCCTGCCCTCTTCTCGCGACGATGCCTCGAGCCCGTAGAGGCCTATGCCGACGAGGCCCCGCAGAAGGTCATAGCAATGCGGCCATTCCTTTGGCTCGACATAGTCGAGCACGACGCGGTCAACTTCCGTATTGACTCCTTCCCCTACGAGTTGCTCGGCAATCCAGGCAACTTCCAAAAGCCCGCCGTGCAACCAGATCGGCAATTTGACCTCGCCAAAGCGCGTGATGGCGACGTCGAGAAGCCCGTTCACTCGGCCGGCGCGGCCCTTTCCGAGCCCGCATCGTTCGAGGTAGTCGAGAAACAATGCGCGCGCGGCCAGCTCGGGTGGCAGGACGTCCTCTGTGGGCGCTTCGGCGGCGACATCGGCGAGTTCGTGGAGCAACGTCAGGGCTGGCGTGCGAAGCTCGTCCTCGATGACCGGTCTCCAAGTAGGTCGGTTCAGCATTCCTTTGCTCCTGGTGTTTGCTCATTTCGGACCAATTGCGTCGTGTAATGCCGGCGAAGAAAATCGTAGATGACGATTTCTTGCCGGCGCGCCCCCTTCAACAAACGATTGATCGTCATATGGGCGAAGCTCGACAGGATCGCCTCCAGAGAGCAGCTCAGTACGCCTTGCCGCCCGAGATCCTTGATCGTAGAGAGCGCGCTGCGCGACGGCTCGGCCCGCCCATCGAGGGCCGCGCGAACACCGGCCAGGTCGTGGTGCGGCTCAGACTGCGTCAGGGCCGCGTAGATGAGCGCTGACTGCTCTCGATATCGATCTCCCAACTTTTGCTTGAAGGCTGGGGTCAGTCGCATATTGGCCGACAACCCGTCGTAGAGGGCGGTCGCCAGTCCCTTCCTGGTGTCGTATTCGCAACCGGCATCCTTCAATAGCGCATCGACACTGAGCATAGCGGCGAGCCAGCGCTCTTGACTGCGGACGCCGTTCACGATTGCCAGCGCGCTTTCGCTGTCGTGGCAGAACCAGGATTCGCAGTGTTCAATTGCCCGCGGCCCTCCGTACCTTTCGACCTCGGGTTGATAGGTGTCGTGCTGGATCTTCCAAACGGCGTGCTTTCCCGCTTCCTTTTCGAGATATGCGTGCAGCATCCCCCTTACGAGAGAGCGCGCCTCAACCGAGCCGGAATGATAACGGATCCGAAAATGCGGGTCCGGGTCTACGTACCGGATAAAAAACCACCTTTCGACGAGCCCTTCTCGCCGGGCCTTGACGAGAAGGGGCCCGAGCCCCGAGCACACAATGGACTCGTTGACCGCGTCCGCCGCGTAGATTTTGAGAAACTCCCACTCCGAACCCGGAAAGTAGGTAAAGCCGCCTACCGCGTCGGTGCTGACGGGGGCAGAGTGCGAATAAGAGCCTTTGCGTCGAACGAAGGGAATGACGACCTCGTTAACGTAACGGCCCTCCGGGCCGACGACGCCGAGCTCGGAGGACTGCTGATGATATTCGGACAAAGAGGCCCCCTGGCGGTTCTTGATCTGCTGGACGAGACTCGAGACGCTGAGCCGATTGTCGAGATCGACCGGCAGCAGATTGTCGCTTTCGACGAGCGCGACGATTCGCGGCAGGCCGAGCTGCTCGCGGAGTGGCCGGATCATTTCACACGGGTCGATCGATTGGCGCAGTGCGAGCCCGGCGAGCTGCGAGCGAGACAGGTTCCATGTCATACGTGAAACTTCAACGCCGCCGATCAAGACGCGCGGTAGAAAGGGGGACCAAGCCAAGGGACCCCAGCCCCAACCGAAATTGCATGTCACGCCTTCAGTCTGCATCCTGTGCAGAAGGCGGTAGACAGGCAATGGCGTTCGTCCTAGATGCGCGGAGGCCAACCGAGGGTGGATTTCCGCGCCCAGGCGAGCCGACCAGAGAATCAGCCGACCTCGGCTGAGCCGAATCCACACATCGTCGGCAGTGATGACCAAATCCCTGGGTAGCCCGGAACGCCCGAGGTATTCCAGCTCGTGCTTCCTCAGGCGGGGACGATAAATGACATTGCCCTCACGACCTTCGGGCAGATGCACGATCTCCGCGAAAATGCCGTGAGGTCGCAGTGACTCCTCCAGGGCCAAATGATCTCGAACCTTGGCCGCCAGCTCCCCGTCGGCATGGCAGAATCTGCCCAAAAAGCTGGCGCCCGAAGGCCCTGCGACGGACTGCAGATGAAACCGTTCGAGAGCCGTGTTTCGGTCCACGACAATGCTGCCGAAGATCGAAAACGCGTCCGGCAAGGGGCGTATCGAGGGTACGGCTAATCGCTCCAGATCCACGTCGTCGAAGACGATCTCTCGCTCCCCTTGACGTAGCGCGTCCACAAGTCTTCCGAGCAGATAGCCATCCTGCTTCCGAAAGCGCATAGGACCCTCCGCTTCCGGAAAGGGGAGTCCGTCGAGCAACGGCAGGTGCTCGCACGAAGCGCTGTCATCCTTACGAAAACCAATGCCGAATTCATCATCCACCGCTTCGAGGAGCTTTACCGGTCGGTCCCCGTAACGTCGCTCGAACTGAGCCTTGAAGGTGTCGAGCGGATACGAATCGTTCGGACAAATGCGAGCTAGTGCAATTGCCGCCTCTAGCGCTTCCCTTGCGAGACGGTGCGATACGGTGGCCTGATGCACTGGCTTGTACAAGTCGACCTGCACGCAGCGCATCGGATCCGTATTCGCCCCGTGCGATCGGAGAGGCTCACAGGCCACCGCATAATCGTCACGCGTCAAGCCGAATTCACGGTCCCCCAGGTCGGCCAGCAAACGTTTGACTTGCCTCAACGCCTCAGCGAGGTCACGGGCAGCGCGCGCTCCTGCGCCATCACCGCCCGCCTCGGCGAGCACGCCTTCCTCGATCTGTTTCGCGAGGTCTTCCAGCGGCTCGGTCCCGGTCACCGAGGGGTCGAAGTCCGGAACGATGATCTGGTTTCGGATGGCTTCCAGAACGAACTCTCGGCATTCCTCGAGATCAGCGATGTCGGCAGCCTGGGAGACGCACGCCACGAGCTGGTCGAGGCGTCGAGGGCGCCGAGCGTCGTCAAGCAAAGCTCGCGTGACGGCATCCAGGCGCAAACCCGAAAGCTGATGGGTTCGAACATGGCCGTCCTCGTTCGTCTCGACATAGTGAAAGCGGTCGCCCAGCGCGACTCCGCTCGGATTGATCTTGAATTTCAGGAGCTCTCGGCCCGAGTCACTAGCCGCGAACGTCTTGGCTACCGTCGTAAGGCAGTCGAAATCGATCTTCGCTGCTCTCCGATAGTTCGCCTGAGGCCCAAGCTCAATACGAGTTTCATCGCCTAACACAGCCAACGAACAGCCGGAAAAAAGACCGAACGGCGTCGCCCGCCCTGCCATTCGGGCGAAGTACCTCGTCGTTGCGGCCGCGACAGAAGGATCGTCGAGCGCCCAGCCGACCTGAGCCAAACGCGCGGCGAGCGATGACGAAGCCACGAGGATGGCCTCTCTAACGACGGGACGGCCCAAATTGGCCCGCAGTCTTGATTCCACATCGTGATTCGCCCACCCGAGAAACTCGTCATAAGGAAGTAACGGCGTGCGAAGGTAGGCAAACCCCGAAGGCGAGAACTCGGGATGAGGCGATGGGGTACGGGCTCGATTGACGGACATATGGGCAATGCGGACAGCCAATCACGGAGGACAGGGAGACTCGGCCGGAAGCGACTCCCCCCCGCGGGCTGCTAGCCGACCACGGAGGGGAGTTGCGAGAGTGCACCGCCAGCCGAATCGGATCCGGGCAGCAGTTCACACGCTAAACGAAATCACCCGCGCAGCCAGTTGCAGCTGCACGATTGCCATTAATACAAATTGGCGGACGGGCTTAACGGGTGATTGCGTATTTCAGCAGCACCCCGTGACCGTAGTGTCACAAGTTGAGCCGTCGGTACACACCTTGGTCGCGTGGCCGCCGACGATATCGGTCAGCTCGTTGGCGGTAAGCACACGAAGCGCTTCCTTATTGATGACAAGGCGTTTGACCTTCGGGCTGCTCGTTTTTTCTGCCTTTTCCATGATTCCTCCTATTCGTATGCGTTTCTGTTCCCTCGACGGAAGCACTGTACTTCCGCAGAAGCCGATACACCGCGGAGGAAGGCAAGCACATACCGGGCCCCCCAAGGCGGCTATTTAGGTGCTCCTACCAATGCCAATCCCGAGACCTCACTGCTTACCCGGCGACAGCTACCATACGAGCGCCAAATGTGTCTACGATAATCTCAACACTGTGAAGTGAACTAACAAGCGTCATGTCCAGACGCGCGCCGTTCCGTTTGCTCACAGTTGGGTCGATTCGGCCCCATGTGTTGTCTTGATACGCCGCAAAGCTATCCAGCTTGCTTTTTGCGAATCGGCTCAAGATCAAGCATTTTGACGATGAATCCAGAGTCGCGGAAACAGCAGAGTCTGCTGGAATCTCGCACGCGTCTGTCTCTTCATCGCGCCGTTTGCTTATTGTCTTGGGCGTCAATTCCGTACTGACGGGAGTGTGGCATTTCGGTCCCTCCGACTTTCGGGCGGCTCTGGGAATAAACCGGCGAGCGTGCGATCGCCCGCCGCCGCGCATCAATGAAAGGGGTGATTTGCGTTTACCCGCGACCCTTCGAGTGCAAGAATCTCCGAGCGCTCCGCGCAAGAGCATCGCCGTCACGAGGGTGGTGCGAATCGGAGGCGAGGCTCTGCCATTTTCGAGGTGCTCGATGTGCGGAATCGCTGGCATTGCAGGTGAAAAGCGACCGGATCGTATCGACGTGCTGCGGAGAATGGGTGTCGCTTTGGCGCGACGGGGTCCAGACGAACAGCAAGTCTATGAGGAGAGCACGTTCGGTATCGTCTTTCGCCGCTTGTCGATCGTTGATCTCAGCGCGGGATCCCAACCCATCTGGAACGAGAACCGGACGCTCGTCATTGCCGTGAACGGCGAGATTTACAACCATCGGGAGCTACGCGGCGCGCTTCGACGATCGCATTCCTTTCGCACGAGCTCGGATTCGGAGATCGTTCTTCATCTTTTCGAAGAGAGAGGCCCGGCCTGCCTCGAGCTCTTGAACGGCATGTTCGCCATGGCAATTTGGGAACCGGCACGCAAGCGTTTGTTCCTGGCGCGAGACCGCCTCGGAATTCGCCCGTTGTCCTATTGCGACTTGGGGCAAGAGTTCGTCTTCGCATCGGAGTTGAAAGCGATCCTGACGCATCCCGACGCTCCGTCGGCGCTGGAGTGGCCGGACCTCGAGGTCGTCCCGACCGAGGACACTCCGCTGCGCGGCGAGACGACTGAGGCACCGACTTTCGTCAAGGGGGTGAAGCAGCTCGCTCCGGGACATTTCATGTGGATAGAAGACGGACGGCCCAGAAAGCCGGAATGTTATTGGAGTGCGATCGAGCAGCACCAACGCGCCGAACTGGGAGAGCTGCGGTCCACGGACGATGCGGTCGAGAGCTACCGAGCAGTTTTTCTCGACAGCGTCCGCCTTCGGCTCATGGCGGATGTTCCGATCGGCATTTTCCTGAGCGGCGGCATCGATTCGAGCGCGCTGGCGATGGCGGCGGGAAAACAAATGGGAGGCCTGGAGTGCTTCCACATAGCAGAGCGCGGCATCGTCCAAGCCGGCGAGACCGAGCGGGCCAGGACGCTTGCGCAGTTTCTCGGTCAGCGCTTTCATCCGGTGCGCTTCGATTTGGACGATCTGGGCGGTCCTGTGGCCTTTGATCTTTCGACGTTGGAGTATCTGGTGTGGGTGATGGATTCGCCTCGGTTTTCGCAGGAGTGGTTCATCAAGCACGAATTGCACCGATACGTAAAGACGGCCGTGCCAAACCTCAAAGTCATTTTATTGGGGCAGGGCGCAGACGAGTTCGCGGGGGGATACACCGGCCGAGCCGCGGATTCGTCGCGGCCCGGGCCGGGGCAGTGGGAAGACTTGGCGCTCCCGTTGCTGAGAACCAATCTTCTTGAACGGCGGGGAGTTCCACGGAACCTATGGGAGCTTGCCGCGGTGGAAGTCGACTCTCATTGCGAGGATGCTCGCCGGCAGGCTCGAGCGGCGGAAATTCGTACTTTCGTCGGTTCGCTCGCCTACCACAACTTGTGGCACGAGGATCGGTCCGCCGCGGCACAAGGCGTGGAGTCTCGCGTACCCTTTCTCGACCATCGCCTCGTCGAGCTGCTCGTAAGGTTACCGTATCCGCTTTGGGAGGAGCTCCTGCGCAACAAGACCATCATCCGGCGGGCAGTTGCGCCGCTGCTCGGGGATTTAGCATTCAGCACTCCCAAGATCGGGCTTTACTGGGGCACGAAGTCGTCGCGGCGCATCTTTGCATCCATGGATCGGCTCCTACGCCGTGTATGGCCGGCCTTCCGGGCCAAATACGTCGGGCACACCGATAGCGTGTTCCGAGCTTTCACGCTGGATGCGCTCTTCGAAGAAGCGACTGCAGGAGGACCGACAGAGCCTCGAGCGGTCGCGCTTCTCGTGCATCTCATGTGCATTTCGATCTTCGAGCGCCAATGCCGTCGCCTGCGTTACGACGAAGCACCCGCTGGCGGTAGCCGACCATCGCCGCTTCAGCTTCTGGACGAGCGAACCGAAGCGGAGTGGCTGGCGCGCGCGAGCGACCCAGCCCGCTACTTTTCTGCTTCCGACGTGCCGACGTTGGCCGAAGGCGCCCTCGTGGCGCGCGCTTCCTGCAAGCCCGGAGATCCGGCGATCTTCTTTCTCATCGCCGGAGGACGGCTTCTCTCACGTCTCCAGCTCGATGCAGACAGTGCGCCCTTGGAGGACATTCTGCTCAAATTGACGCAGCTCCGTCGTGCTGACACGGTAGCGCAAATCGCCGCCGAGCTTGAAATCGACCTTGGAGATCTTCTCGTCGCGCTCGACCGATTGGCCTCGCAAGGATGGGTGCGGCGTCTTCACTCCGAAGAGCTCGATACGGCGACTTCGTGACTCAGTCCGGAAAAGCGACTCTCCTCGCCGCAGACCCCGTGCGCCGCCACGGAAGGCTGACGGCAAGCACACCTTTTGCGGGGAGCAGGTCCCGTGGGGTCTGCGTGCGCTACTCGGGTACGACCGGGTGCTTTGCGCCGAGGTGGTCGGCGCCTTCGTCGAAGAGCTCTGCCTGTCTCTGCGTCGAAGAGCCAAACGTTTTCTCGCGCTGCGGAGCGTAACTTGCGCCCATGCGGGGGCGGTGGCCGCGATTCAGCGAACGGACGGCGCGATGCGCCTCAACGTACATGCGCATGTTCTGGCACTCGACGGCGTCTGGGTCGAGGCTGCGCTCACGCAGCGCTCTATCGCCAGACTCTTGGCCGAGCACGGCGTGGGGCCCCGGGCGCAACCCTACGTGCACCGACCCCGTTCGGGCCAGCTTCCCCTGCCTTTCAGGCGCTGACCTTGGGGCTTCGCGCATGATGGCTCGCTCGCAAAACGCCGAGCCCTCGCCAGATTCCGTTTGCCGCATGGGGTTCGGAGCCACGATCGCCAGACCCAAGGGTTCATCTGCCATTTTCTTGTCGGCTCGAACCTTCAGCACCTTCCTTCTGGCCCCAACTGTCGGCCCCTCTTTCAGCCTCACTGGCGATTTTCCCACTTCGTTTGCCGTTGGCGCCCATACTTCGCGGCCGTCGAAAACGACGGTGTCGAGCGTCTCCTTTTTGCAGTTTCCGAGCTCCACCCCACGCGCCCGCTCGTCGGGCAGCGCAAAGACCCCATGCACGGCTTCGATCGTCCCCTGTCGATCGCAGAGGTAGCGCGGAAGGCGGGTGTGCCCCTCGGGGTTCGCGGCGCGCGTACGTACGCGGTCCCCCGTGCGAAAGCGCGCCATCAAGGGAGCACGCCTTTTTCGGCGAGAAGCCGGTCGATCGCCACCAACCATTTTTCGTAGTAGGTCGACCGGAGATACTCGTCGGGCGGCATGCGCTCGATCGCAAAACGAAACTCGTCGAGGTTGTAGAAACCGAGCTGCAAGAGGCGTCGATTGAGCGCAAAAACGCGCGCTTCCCATTCATGATGAAACGCCGGCTCGCCCGCCTCGCGCACGATGAGCCCGAATCCGGGGGCGCCCCCCACGTCGTGGGTCGAAGACATGGCCGTTAGGCCAGCCTAGCCCAGCGTCGGCTTGCCGCACGCTCACCCCCAACCGAGATGCCCTGAGCGCAGACGCGTAGTCGACCGCGAGCGTCGGCCCGTCGGCCGTCAACCGGTCCCGCGCGAGGCCCCGGGGACCGCGCATCATGCTCCATTGTGCAGCATCGCGCGCCACGGTGATGGCGAGGGCCCAGCCGAGCGTCAACCACGGCGGAGCGCCGAGAAGTATGGCGATGACCGCCGTAAAAAGGGGGACCGTCAAGGGCTCGAGAAGGAACGGGAACGGTTGGAGCCGAAGGCGGATCATGTTCCAGCGAAGTTGGCGCCGGAAAAAGCTGGAGAGCGTGCTGCGCGCAATGATGTTCATCACCGGCGTCGGGCAGAGCCGCACGTCGAAGCCAGCCTCGTGGAACATGCGACCGATCACGTAATCTTCCGCCAGCACATAGGCCACACTCTCGAGCCCGCCGATCTTGTCGATGAGTGAACGGCGAAACATCATCGACTTGCCCACGGCGATGGGATGACCGAGCACCTCCGTCGGAACCACCACACCCGCCACGACCGTGGCATTCAAGTGAGCGTTTTCGACCAACGCCCCCAAGCTTTTCTCGCCCATGCCGGCGAAAAGGCTCGTTACCAGACCCACCTGCGGATGCGCCATTTCCGCCTGCATCTCTCCTAAATAGCGCGCGGTCACCCGGATGTTGGAATCGCTTACCACCATCAAGTCGTGCCGCGCATCCGTGAGCATCGCGCGCAAATTGCTCACCTTCGGATCGATGCCCCGACCGCCATCGTGGACGACGACCCGCGCGTCGATGGCGGGGTGCTCGCGCATGAGGCGCCGCACGAGATCGAGTGCCGGGTCCTCTTCCCCTTGCACGCCGAAAACGATTTCGTAGCGCGGGTAGTCTTGAACGAAGAAGGTCGGGAGGTTGGCCTCGAGGCCGTCGTCGACTCCTGCCACTGGTTTGAGCACCGACACAGGCTCGGCATCGCTACCGGGATCCGCCGCGGGTAGTGCCGTGCGGCGCAGGCGCCAGAGAACCAACGGACCCATCACCACCCAGACCGTGGTGATCAGCACGAGAAGCCCGGCGAGGCCGGCTAAAACGAGGCTCATGGCTTTCGTCAGTCAAGCACAGGAGCGGTCCTGGGAGAGAGCGTCGTTCGCGTCCGATCGGCGGCGGAGACGGCGCGATCCGACTGGCGCGACCGCCTGCGACCGATTGTCGAATCGCCTTGCCCACAACACGCGCTGGAGTTCAATTCTCTACAGCACCACTGTCGTGCCCTGTAGGCGACCGATAGCCCTATCGGTTTCGTCGGCGCAGCGCGTTGCGCACGGGTTCGAGAAGCATTTCGTCGGCTTAACGGGCGCAAAAGCTCCTGCTCGCGACATCCGCTTCGCCCGTCGCGGCGCTCGGATTTGAATCCGATCGCGCTCTCAATTGAGTTACGGGAAAATTCATTCGTCAACGAAATCGTCGAATAGGTCGAGGTTTTGTTGCCTATTGATGATTGAACCTTGAGCGATTCGGAAGAAGAATGGGCAAATGCCGAGCTTGCCGGCAGCTCGCGATAGCGAGCTTCCTTCGGAGATACGTCCCGTCGCGCGCAACGACCTGCTCGCCGGCAGGTACCGTCTACTCGCGACGCTGGGGCGCGGAGGCATGGCGGACGTCTATCTCGGCGCAGCGGCTGGTCCCGCGGGTTTCAACAAGCTCGTCGTCATCAAGAAGCTGCGCAACGGGACGGACGATCCGGCGCTCGTAGAGATGTTCCTCGACGAGGCACGTCTCGCTGCCCGACTGAACCATCCCAATATCGTCCACACTTACGAGGTCGATGAGACGCCCGAAGGATATCTCCTCGTTATGGAGTACCTCGAAGGCCAGTCGTTGCGACGCCTCGCCAAAGCGCTGCGCGCGAAGCAGGATCAATTCGATCCCCTGCTGGCAGCCCACCTCGTGAGCGAGCTGCTCGAGGGGCTTCATTACGTGCACGAGATACGCGACTACGACGGGGCGCCGCTGGGGATCGTGCATCGCGACGTCAGCCCGCAGAATGTCTTTGTCACCTACGACGGTACCGTCAAGCTTCTCGACTTTGGCATTGCCAAAGGGGCGCTCAACATCACCGATACGCAGAGCGGAGTTCTCAAAGGCAAAGTTTCGTACATGGCCCCGGAACAGGTGAATGCGGGCGATGTCGATCGCCGCGCCGATATCTTTTCGGCAGGGGTGGTCCTTTGGGAGCTGCTCACCGGCGAAAAGCTTTTCAAGGGCGACGTCATGGAGACGCTGCGATCGGTGATGTCGTCGCCCATCCAGCCACCCTCCTTTTTCGCTCGAGGCATTCCCATCGAGCTCGATCGCATCGTCCTCAAGTCATTGGCGCGTTTGCCCGAGCATCGGTACGACACCGCGCTCGAGATGAACAAGGCGCTCTCGGATTTCGTGAGACGATCGGGCAGCATCATCCGGCGCGACGACGTCGCGGGCCGCATGCAGGAGCTCTTCGGCCACGCGCGCGAGACGATGGCGAGGACGGTGCAGATGTACATGGCGACGCGCTCGAGCGACGCAGGCATGCCGTCCGACCCCGTCATTCCAACCACTTTGCGCCCGACGCTCTCCGATCCCTTGGGGGCGTCGTCGGGTGTGCGCGCGATGACGCCGGTGGCGCCAGGACTTCCTCCTTGGATGCGGATGGCGGGCAGCGCCTTAGCCCTCGCCCTTCTCGCGACAGGCGGCTTTCTCCTGGCGCGTTCCCGGCTGCTGACCAAGCCCGTGCCTATGCGCGCTGCCGTGGAGACGACCGCGCCAACAGCGCCCACCGCGGCGGCCCCTGCCCCTTCGCAAGGGGACGCCGAGCAGGTCTGTCACTTGACACTCAGCAGCGACCCGCTCGAGGCTTATGTGGAATGGGGCGGCAACGTCATCGGTCAAACGCCGATGCTGATCGATCTGCTGCCCGGTCCGCAGACGTTCGTTCTTTCACGCGACGGCTATTTCAAGGCGACCGTCGTGCTCAACATCACCGATGCCATGGCGGGGAAATCCGAATCGCGCACTGTCGTCATGATCCCGCGCAAGGGCCGCGGCGCGGCGGCAGCCCGGGCGAACGCATTGAAAGCTGCCCTCGCCAACGCCGCTGCGGCGCCGGCCCTCGCGGCGGCCGCCGTCGCGGCCGACTCGCCTCCCTCCGGCGTCGCGCCGCCCGCCACCGATCCCGTCGTTTCCGGCGACACCTCACCTGCCCCGCCGGCAGCTCCCAAAACGGCGGCGGGTGCAGCCGTTGCCAATGCCGACCCGCCGACTCCGATGACCACCCCTCTTGCCGCACCCGCCGCGGGGGCGCTGCCGGCGGTACTCGCCTTCGGCCCCGAAATGACGCGACCCACCCTCCTCTCTGGCGGCGAGCTCTCTTACCCGCGCGAAGCTATCGTGGCCGGCGTGAGCGGTACCATCATCGCAAAATGCACGATCAACACCGAAGGGACGCTGCGCAGCTGCCGTGTCATCAAAGGGCTGCCGTTTCTCGACAAGGCAGCGCTCGACGTGCTCGCGACGCGCCGTTATTCGCCGGTGATGCACCAGGGCAAAGCCGTTTCGGTAGAGTACGTCTTCAATCTGAAGGTCGCGCCGCCGCGCTAGCCGCGGTCAGTGGCTGCCGGGATCCGCTGGGTCTTTTCCGGTCAGCTGACACGGCGAACGTAACCGCTTCGCGCGGGCCGACGCAAGATGGAACGCGCGTGTGGCGTGAAGCGAGGCGTCGCGATCAGCCGGAAAAGAGAACGCGTCCTACGTGTCGAGCAATGATCCGTTGCTCGTCGGTTGCAATGACGCGCACGATGCAAGCCGATTCGGCGGCGCTGATGACGGCCTCGGAGCGTGCATTCCGAGCGGAGTCGATGACCACCCCGAGATGGCCGAGTCGCTCGCAAACCTCGCCACGAACGGGCGCCGCGTGTTCCCCGATCCCGCCCGTGAAAACCAAGGTATCGAGACCACCCAATGCCGCGGTAAGGGAGCCAATCGTCTTACGAACCTGGTAGCAGAACATTTCGACGGCGAGCGCCGCGCGATCGTCGCTGGCGCGGCGCGCGAGGAGGGTCCTCATGTCCGCGCTCGTGCCCGATATCCCGAGAAGCCCCGATTCGTGATTCACCATTCGAACGAGATCGTTTTGCGAGTAACCGATGTCGAGAAGGTGAAAGAGAACGCCGGGATCGAGGTCTCCCGTGCGGCTGCTCATCATGAATCCGCCGGCCGGCGTGAGCCCCATGGTCGTGTCCACTGCCGCTCCACCCTCGACCGCTACCATGCTCGCTCCACTTCCGAGATGGGCGATGATGGCGCGGCGCTTCAGATCGGAGCCGAGGGTGGACACGACATATTCGTAGGAAAGCCCGTGAAATCCGTAACGGCGGATGCCTTGCTCATAGAGGGCCCGAGGGAGCGGCAGATGTTTCGATACGGGCGGCAGATTGCGATGGAAACCGGTATCGAAACACGCAATCTGCAAAAGACGCGGATAGCGTATTGCGACGGCTTCGATGGCGCGGATCTCCGCGGGCAGATGCAGCGGCGCGAAGGGCACGGCGAGGCGAAGAGAGGCCAAGAGCGGCGCGTCGATGCGCTGAGGGCGGGCATGGTTCGGCCCTCCGTGGACGAGCCGATGACCGACGGCATCGGGCGCGGGCAGCCCTCGATTTTGCAGGTTATCGAGCGCCTTTTGCATGCCTTCGTCCGGGTCTTGGCTTTCCACGACCTCGGCGGCTAATGGGGTCTCGGTTTCTGACGTCAGCCGAAAAAGACCGACCTTCACCGACGACGACCCGCCGTTGACGCAGAGGACGATCGGGCTCTCTGCCATCAGCCGCCCGACCACTTCCAGTCGCGGATCTCGGGCATGTCGTCGAGGTGCTCGCGGATGTAGGCGCGATGGCGATCGAGGGCCGCCCTGCACGCGCTCGTCAGCGACTCGGCCGCTGCCATGGGGCGACGCGAACGCTTGAGCGCTTCGATGCAGAGGTGGTAACGGCTGATTTGATTGAGGACGACCATGTCGAAAGGCGTCGTGGTCGTGCCCTCTTCGCGGTAACCCCGCACGTGGAAGCGGTGCGCCAAGGGGCGACCGTGCAAAAGCTGATGAACGGCGCCAGGGTACCCGTGAAAGGCGAAGATGACGTGCACGTCGTGGCCAAACAGCTGGACGAATCGGTCGTCCGCCATGCCGTGCGGGTGCTCGCCTGGCGCAGCCAGCGCCATGAGATCGACGACGTTGACGACGCGTACCTTCATCTCCGGCGCATTCTCGCGAAGCCACGCCGCCGCCGCGAGTGTCTCCAAGGTGGGGGTGTCCCCCGCGCACGCGAGAATGACGTCCGGTTCTTGCTGATCACCGTGGCCGGCCCATGGCCAGACAGAAGCGCCGCGTTTGCAATGCTCCTTGGCCGCGGCCATATCGAGCCATTGCAGCTGCGGTTGCTTGTCGATGATGATGAGATTGACGTATCCGCGGCTGCGTAAGCAGTGATCGGCGACCGAGAGCAGACAATTGGCGTCGGGCGGCAGATAGACGCGCGCGACCGAGCCCTTCTTGGTGATGATCGTATCCATGAACCCCGGCCCCTGATGGCTGAATCCGTTGTGATCGTTGCGCCAGCACGTCGAGGTGAGAAGGTAGTTGAGCGAAGCGATAGGCGCTCGCCACGGGAGTTCTTCGCAAGCCTCGAGCCATTTGGCATGTTGGGTGGCCATCGAGGCGACGATGAGCGCGAACGCCTCGTAAGTCGCAAAAAGACCGTGTCGGCCGGTGAGCAAGTATCCCTCGAGCCAGCCCTGACAATTGTGTTCGCTGAGCACCTCCATCACGCGGCCGTCGGCCGCCACGTGGTCGTCCGCCGCGGTCAGCTCGGCGACGAGGCACCGATTTTCGACCTCGAACACCGCGCCCAGCCGATTGGAATTGGTCTCGTCCGGGCAGAAGAGGCGGAAGTTTTTGGTGTCGCGATTGTGCTCGAAGATATCACGCAGCATTTGACCGAGCTGTCGCGTCGACTCGTGCAGCTCGCTGCCCGGCTGGTGGACGGGAAGGGCGTAGCTCGTGAAATCGGGCACCACGAGGGCGACGGCGATGCGCCCGCCATTGGCATGTGGATTCTGTCCCATGCGACGCTCACCTCGCGGCGCGAGCGCGGCAAGCGATGCGACCAGCCGGCCGCGCTCGTCGAAGAGCTTCTCGGGCTCGTAGCTCTTCATCCAGCGTTCGAGCATCGCTCGATGCTCGGCGTTGTTCATGACACCGGAGAGCGGGACCTGATGCGAGCGGAACGTCCCCTCAATTTGCTTGCCGTCGACGACCTTGGGCCCGGTCCATCCTTTGGGTGTGCGCAAGACAATCGCCGGCCAGCGCGGTCTGCTGGTGACATTTTTCTCTCGGGCGTCGTTTTGAATGGATCGAATTCGGCTGTAGCAATCATCGAGCACCCGAGCGAACGCCTGGTGGACGACGAGTGGATCGTCACCCTCCACGAAGTGCACGTCATAGCCATGTCCCGAGAGCAAGCTCCCTATCGCCTCGTCCGTCGCTCGCGCCAGCACCGTGGGGCCAGAGATCTTGTAGCCATTGAGATGCAGGATCGGGAGCACGGCCCCGTCGCGCGTCGGATTGAGAAAGCTCACGCCCTTCCAAGAACCCTCGAGAGGTCCCGTTTCCGCCTCGCCGTCGCCGACGACCGCGACGACGATGAGATCGGGATTGTCGAACGCGGCCCCAAACGCGTGGGTCAGAACATAGCCGAGCTCGCCGCCCTCGTGGATGGATCCGGGCGTGGGGGGGCTCACATGACTCGGCACGCCGAAAGGCGTCGAGAATTGCCGAAAGAGTCGGGTCAGACCCGTGACGTCCGCGGAAACTTTCGGATAAATCTCGGAGTAAGTTCCCTCGAGATAGACGTTGGCAATGACCGCTGGCCCACCGTGACCGGGACCTGCGAGAAAGATCACGTTGGCGTCGCGCTCGCGGATCAATCGATTCAAATGCACATAGACGAGATTGAGACCAGGCGACGTGCCCCAGTGCCCAAGCAGGCGCGGCTTGATGTGCTCTGGGCGGAGCGGCTCGCGAAGCAGAGGGTTCGACTTCAGATAGATCTGGCCAATCGTGAGGTAGTTTGCGGCGCGCCAATAGGCATCGATGTTGGAAAGTTCGAGCTGCGAGAGAGTCGGATGGGACATTCGAGGGTTCCTCCGTCGGCTGGACCGTTGGACAGCTAGCGCTCGCGCGTCAATCCAAAGGCGAGACCGGCGACCATCGAGGTCACTTCGACGGGAGCGCCGCCGGTGACGCTGATGACGTCGGTAACCGTCGCGCGTGCATCGGCGCAGATGGCAAACGGCGTTGCAATCGCGCAAAGCGTACCTTCCGCCGTGCGCACCGGCGAAGACAGCGCGTCGTTGGTCGGCAACCGCATCGCGCTGAGGCCCAGTCTAAACCACGGGATCTGGAGCGCGGCGTAGGCGCCGACCTCCAGACCGGCGCCGAGAATGCGCGTCTCCGTCTCGCCCGCGCGAAAGCGGCCCGTCAACACCGCGCCACTCGTCGCGCCCAGCTCGATCACCGTTCGACGGTAGAGATATTGATAACCGACTTGCACCTGGGGCAAATCGATGAGCGACGCATAATAGGCGTCGTTGCCGCGAAGATAGCCGAGCACACCGGCCCGAATGACGGGGCCGTGTCGCTCACCGACGGGCAATCGAAATCCTCCCGTAACGCCGCCGAGCAGTGTGCCCTCGAATCCTGCTCCTCCGCCGCCGAGCGCCAGCCTGTGCATACCGTGCGTGCCGAAAACGCCGCGATGAGTGAATTCCTCACCCTCGGCCGACACCATGAGCCCACTTCCCTCGCTGGCCGTCGCGCCGCGGACGCTCGTCGCGCTACCACGAATCCCGAACACGCCTGAACAGCCGCTCGACGGTAGGAACGATCCGTCGGCTCCGGGGTCCGCACAGGTCGGTAGTGGAGAGGAAGGCGGGCTCTGTGAGGGAACCGGGGAAGTCTCCGGCGACGGCGCGGCGAGCGCCCGAGAATCGGTGGGCGCGTGGGCTGCTTCCTCCGCCGCACGCGCCGACGCGGCGGCCAGCAGCACGGCGACGGAAATCAAAGCCATTTTGGCGTACATGAGGGCAACCGGAAGCAAAGGGCGTTCCGGACAAAGTGGGCAAATGTGGGTACCGCCGAGCACCGAGGGATAAGTGGCTCATAAGATGAACCTCGAAGTTGACGCGCCTCTCGCGCAAATCGATCCGGCGATCAGATCTTCGCACCGGGCGCCGCGCTGACGGCCGATTCGACCGAACGCACCACCAACACCGAGCGGTCGGCGTGGTTGACGACGCGTCCCGCCGTCGTGCCGAGTACGCGGTCGAGAGCGCCGTAACCATGGGAGCCGATGATGATGAGCGCGGCATCCACGGCTCGCGCTGCCTGGCAAATTGCCTGCCACGCGCTTCCGGTTTCGATTCTGATTTCCCAGGGCACGCCCGTCGCCGCCGTGCGACCGAGCTCGCTCAGCTCGGCGCGCGCGCGTTCCTCGAGCCCGTTCAAAACATCCGTCGGCGACAACGCCATCGCGGAATGCGGCAATTCGACGGGAATCCCGACGGCCCGGAAGAGGACGAGCTTGGCACCCGTCACCTTGGCCTGAGCGACGCCGGCTTCGAGCACGTGCTGCGCGCGCGCACTGCCGTCCAAAGCCACGAGCAAAGTTTTCATTCTGATGTCTCCTTTTCCAATCCGGCGCGCAGCGAGTCTGCGAAGATACCGTGAAGCCATGCCGTCATCGAGCTTCCCGTAATGGCTCGCACATGCAGAGGTCGTGCCCGCAGCTCTTGTCGGCTATGCGCCGAAAGAGAATGGATGAGCCGTTCCGAACCGGGGGAGCGACTAACTGCAGCATGAAAGCGACGAGTGTCTGATGTCCACCGGCATCCAGCTTTCGATGATCGCCTGCGCCGGGCTCATGGCGATCGCCTGCGCGGGCGGCGAGGTTCTCGAAAAGGCCGGCGATTCTGGGCCGAAGGCGGGAAGCGGAGGGTCGTCGGTAGGCTCCGGCGGAGCCCCGGGAACGGGTGGGACCGGCGGCGTAACCACGACGGGCGGAGGGGGCGTCGGAGGCGTGAGTGGCCGCGGCGGTTCTTCGGGATCGACCGCGACGGGGGGCGCCGGTGGCGTGGGAGGTGCGACAGGAACCGGTGGAACCACCGGCGGTGCGGGCGGTACCGGGGGCATCCAGGACGCGTCGACTGCAGACGCTCCCATCCCGATCGACGCGGGCACGTGCACGAGCTGCAAGCTCCGCGTGCAGTATCGGGCCTCTGACACCAATGCCACCGACAACCAGATCAAACCGCATTTCAACATCGTGAACGTGGGGACGACGAGCGTTCCGTTGCGCGAATTGACGATTCGCTATTGGTACACGGCCGAGGGCGATCGCCCGCAACTCTATTCGTGCGACTACGCGATGATAGGCTGCGGCAACGTGACCGGAAAGTTCGTCAAGTTGAGCACGCCGGAGCAGGGCGCCGATTCGTATCTCGAGATTGGCTTCGGTGCCAGCGCGGGCACGCTGTCGGCCAATGGCCAAAGCGGTGAAATTCAGAATCGATTCAACAACGACAACTATACGAACTACAACGAAGCCGACGACTATTCGTTCGATCCCGCCAAAACCGCGTTCGTCGACTGGATGCGCGTCACGCTCTACCACAACGGCGGCCTCGTATGGGGCATCGATCCGGAATGCGCCAACCCGCGCGATGGATCGATGTGCGGCGCTGGCGCCGACGCCAGTTCGACGGACGCTGAACCGGACGGCGTCTCGACCGACGTCGGCACACCCGATAGCGCTGTGCCCGATGTAGCGATTGACGCCGGCCGAGGCGATGCCGGCTCCGCCGACGTACCCGCCGGCGATTCGAGCGCAGGCGACGCGGCCGGCTCGGATACTTAGAAGGATCTCCGCGGGACGGCGATCGAAAAGCGATCGGCGGACCTCTATGGCGGGGTATCGAAATTCACGAGCGAGCGCCGAAAGCCGCGGGTGCGCACGGCGCCGAACGCGACGCCCGCCGCCATCCAAGCCGCGCCGACGACTTGCGCGGTCGTGCTCAGGTTGATCCAAAGCAAGAGGCACACCGCGAAGCCGACGAGAGGAGGCAAAGCGTTGCCCAGCGTTCGCTCTCTTCTGCGCACGAAGTAGTGTACGAAGGCGGCCAGGTTCACGCCCATGAACGCGATGAGCGCTCCGAAGTTGAGAAGCTGGGCACCGAGATCGTAACCTCCGAAGTGCTCGAGCCCGAACGCACCGGCCAAGGCCACCGCGCCGACGAGCCAGACGTTGTTGCGCGGCACGCGTCGCTTGGGGTCGATGTAACCGAACACGGCTGGTGAGAGCGCACCGCTTCGCCCCATTCCGTAAAGAAGGCGGGCGGCGCCGAGCTGCGAGCCGACACCGGAGCCGGCGTTCGCCACGAGAAGTGTCACCACGATGACGGCGAACATCGACGGCGCCGTGCGCCCCGCAACGTGCGCGAACGCCGTCGCTTCCGAGGGATATGGCTCCGACGCGGGCCACACGAGCTGCGCCGCGTAGACTTCGAGCGCGGCGAGAACACCGACGAAGAAACAGGTGAGAACCGTGGCCAAGAGTACGTTGCGGCGCGGATTCTCCACCTCCTCCGAGAGCGTCGAAATGCCGTCGAATCCGATGAACGTGAGCACGGCCACGGACGTCGCGTTCAGCACCGAGCCGGTGTGCCACGTTCTTGCGTCGTAGAAGGGCGTCGTGAACTCCCCTGCCCCACCCGCAGCGTGCGCAGCCACGAAGCGCGCGGACATGACGAAAAAGACCAAGATCACACATCCCATCGCGGCGGCGACGATGGCGTTGAAACGCGCCGAAGCTTCGACACCGCGCAGGTTGAGCCAAGTGAAGAGACCGAAGAACGCCAGCGCCCAAAACGCGTACGGCACCTCAGGGACGAACTCCATCGCTCCTTTGCTGCACCACACGATGCATATCGTGGGGTTCAGCACGTAATCCATCACCATGCTCCATCCAGTGACGTAGCCGAGCGCCGGGTGAAGCTCCTTGCCGACGTACGTGAAAGCGGAACCGGCGCTTGGATACGCACGCGCCATCCGCCCGTAGCTCAAGGCAGTGAGAAGCATCGCCACCATGGCGATCAGGATGGCGGTGACCACGTGTCCCTTGCCGCGGCTGGAGAGCACGCCATAGCTCGACATCGGCGCGACCGGCTGGATCACGACGATGCCGTAGAGGATCAGATCGGAGAGGCGGAGGGCCCGCTTGAGCGTTCCTCGGTTCGGCGGCTCGATGGCGGCTGTCGAAGACATGTGGGTGCGCGTCGTGCGGGACGGCCCACTATACGCGTCCTCCCGGTCGCGACGGACCACGCTTCCAGGATTGACGCGGGAGGATTGATTACGCGGGAGGATCTAAAAGTGAATCGCGCGTTCACTAATGTGATTGGCACGATCGCAGAGCCGCAGCCGGCGACCGTTGCCCAGGTCCGTTGCCCAAGTCCTGCTCAGGGCGAATCGGTGACGTCCGTCACCGTCATCACCAGCCACTGACCGTTGTACGGCATATTGAAGTCAAAGCTCGGGTTCTTCTGGACGGCGCTTGCCGTCGGCAGGAGGACGATTGGGGCCGCGCATGAAATGCCGTCGTAGCTCGGCCCGCAGTTTCTGATTTCCGAGCAGTTCGAGTCCGACGCCACCAAAATGGAGGCCTCGGGCAGCTCGCCGGGCGCCGTTTCGAAAACCACGACAAGGGGCGCTCCGACTGACTCTGCAACAGCACGAGCCGGCCAGACGACGTGGCGATGGCGGCCGCCGTGATTCCCTGCACGACCCCGTGCGTTCAGCCAATTTGGGTTCCAAAAAAGTTCGAACGAACGAGGCTCGACCGGGAATCTACCGAGAAGTGCCTCCGATTGCGCGTTCGATGAGCACCCTGATCTGGCCCCGTGATGCCCTGGGCAGCACGCGGGGTCCGAACGGACCTCCGCTCCGCAACGCGCACGAAACAACTCGATACGGCGCCGAAACATCGGCGCAAGAGAATGGTGCTACTTGCTTCAGGGTTACGCACAATGACAGCACCGACTTCGCCCGGGCCGACGCCATTTTCGACGGGGCGCGCGCCGTTTTCCGGACCTCGGCCGGAGCTGCTGCTGGCGGTGGCCGAAGTGGGATGCGAGCTGACCGCGAAACGAACGCCGGAAGAGCGGTTGGCCATGGTGCTGCGGGTACTCGAGCGACGTCTCGGTGCCGAGCGATCGGTCTTGTACCTCTCCCACCCCGCCGGGCCGGCGCTCGACATCGCTGCCATGCACGAGCTCGCGCCTGACGAGCTGCGGCCGCGTTCATGCGCGGGCGTCGCCGGTCGTGTGGCAGAAAGCGGGCAACCCATCGTCGTACCGGTCATTCGCCACGATCCGATGGCTCTTTCCGAGCTCGCCGATCTCGCACGCTGGTCCGACGCGAGCTGGAGCCTCATTGCCGTACCGGTGCTGGTGGCAGGACGATCGGCCGGCGCGCTCTGTGCGTACTTTCGCGACCTCGATCGAGCGTGCTTCGGCGAACTGCAGGCCGTGCTCGAGGTGGTCGCCTCGTTGCTCGCGAAAACGGAGGGTGCCGCTGGCGTACGCGCGCAGCACGCAAAGCCGGAGACGAGGCCGGCGGACGGGAGCCGCGGGCCGGCGAAGGCCGTATTCGAGTACGCGAACATGGTGGGCGCGAGCGCCGCCATGCGTCAGACCTACGAGTTGATTGCGCAGGTAGCGTGTACCGACGCCACCGCGCTTTTGCGAGGTGAGTCGGGGACCGGAAAAGAGCTCGTTGCACGGGCGATCCACGACAACTCGCAGCGCGCATCGATGCCCTTCATCAAGCTCAACTGCGCCGCGGTGCCCGAGGCGCTCTTCGAATCCGAGCTCTTCGGTCACGAACGCGGTGCATTCACAGGAGCGCACGCACGCAAGAAGGGCCGCTTCGAGCTGGCCGAAGGGGGAACCCTATTTCTCGACGAGATCGCCGAGCTCGCTCCCACCACGCAGGCAAAACTCCTGCGAGCGCTGCAATTTCGCGAGTTCGAGCGGGTGGGCGGCACGCAGACGTTGCGCGCCGACGTTCGCATCATCGCGGCGACCAACGCCGATATCGAGCGCGCCGTGCAACGTGGCGCTTTTCGCGAAGACCTCTACTACCGCGTCAATGTCTTCAGCATCACCTTGCCGCCCCTGCGCGATCGCCGGGCCGACATCCCGTCTCTGGCCGAATACTTTTTGGTCACGCTCGCCGCCCGTCATCGGCGCAAAATCGGTCGCATCTCCAGCGGCGCGCTCGAGGTGCTCGCCGGATATGAGTGGCCGGGCAACGTCCGCGAGCTCGAAAACGTGATCGAGCGGGCGGTCGTGGTCTGCGACGGGGGCGTCGTTGACGAACGTCACCTGCCGGATGCACTGCGCGTCTCGCCCGCTCCTTTGGAGCGGCCCACGTTGGCCGAAGCGGTCGAGCAGCTCGAGCGTCGCATGGTGGAAGACGCGATGCGCGCCGAAGGGGGATGCCTGGCCGCCGCTGCGCGCGCGCTCGGAACGACGGAACGCGTGATCCGCTACAAAGCGACGAAGCTCGGTCTCGACCCGGCGCGCTTTCGTCGCTGAGCGGCGTCGAGACGACGAGATTGTCGTTTCCGGGGGATGAACGGCGCCGATGGCACGGCATCGACATCACAAAAGCACACCGAAACGTGAGCCGAAGCGCATATCGGAAACGACGCGGAAACACCTGAAAAATCAGACAATTTTGTGGGCAAGGGGCAACGCTCTGACACGGTTTTGTCGCTTCGCCGAGCGCTCCCCTTTTCGGGGTTGTTTCGAGCATGCCCAAAGCCGCGCGTTTCGGCAGAAGCGTGCGGGTGGCACGCGCGTTGCGATACCAGCGCTCGAACCATGGATACCGCGCGACGACGGGCACCCGAAGCAGACGCTCATTCCGAGCAATCAAAGCAGCCTTGTAAAGGCAGTGGCGGCCGGCCCCTCATTGCGCTCTTGGAAGCGCGGATGGGCAGCGAGCTCGCGCGCTTGGTGGAGAGGCACGGCGGCACACCGGTGAAGGTGCCGGCGGTGCATGAGGCGCCGGAGCTGCCGACCGAGGCGGTGCAAACGCTGCTGGCCGAGCTCGCGAATGGTCGTTACGAAATTGTCATTTTCATGACGGGCGTAGCGGTTTCACGGCTCTTCGAATTGGCCGTACGCAGCGGTGTTCGCACCGAGCTCGTGACGGCCTTGCGCAGCGCGACGACGGTGTGCCGCGGTCCCAAACCGAGCGCGGCCCTGCGGGGATTCGGCGTACCGCCTACGTTGAATGCGCGCGAGCCGTTCACGACGGCGGAGGTGATCGACGCCCTGGCCGACGTTACCGTGGCCGGCCGACGTGCGCTCCTTTTGAACTACGGCGAGCGCTGCGAGACCTTGTTCGAAACGCTCATCGCGCGGCGAGCCGAGCTCTACGAATTCTGGCTCTATCGCTGGGAAATGCCGGAGGACATTGCGCCGCTCCAGCGCTTGGTCGAGCGGATCGTTGCCCGCGACATCGATGCCCTCGTCGTGACTTGCCAAATTCAATTTCGAAATCTGCATCAGGTCGCTCGGGACATGGGGCTCGATCGACCCCTGGTTCAAGCGCTGAACGAGCATGTGGTGGTGGGCGCGGTGGGACCCACCTGCCGCGCCGTCCTCGTCGCTCACGGTGTCGAACCGCGGGTCGTGCCCGAGCATCCGAAAATGGGGCCGCTCGTAGCCGCGCTGATGCGCCATCTCGATAGCAGCGGTGCCGGCGGGTACGCGCGCTCCGCTGTCACCCACTGATGATTCCTTCAGACACCACGGCGAAAACACGACGCCCGGCATGGAGAAGCTCGACATGAGGACGGAAGGCTCGCGATGGATCGCTGATTTTACGCCAGAAGACCCGGAATTCTGGCAACGGCAAGGGCGCGCCATCGCGCGCCGCAATCTGATCTGGTCGATCCTCGCCGAAAACGTCGGATTCTCGGTGTGGCTCGTTTGGAGCGTCGTTGCGACGCGCCTGCCTGCAGCAGGATTTCACTACTCCGCGGACCAGCTCTTTGGGCTGGTCGCGCTGCCCGGTCTCGTCGGCGCGCTGATGCGCTTTCCTTATACCTTTGCGGTGCCGAAGTTCGGAGGACGCAACTGGACGGTGGTGAGCGCTCTCTTGCTCTTCATCCCGACGTCTTTGTTGGTGGTCCTGGTTCGCCAGCCGAACACGCCGTTTTGGTTGATGCAGTTGGCAGCGGCCACCGCGGGGCTCGGGGGCGGCAACTTTGCGTCGAGCATGGCCAACATCTCGTTCTTCTACCCGGACTCGGAGAAAGGGTTTGCCCTTGGCCTCAATGCCGCGGGAGGAAACATCGGCGTCAGCACCGTCCAATTTCTCGTACCCATCGCCATCGGCTGGGCGCTGCTCGCCGACGAGGGAGCGACCAAGGCAATCCACCTCGAAAATGCGGGGCTGATGTGGATACCCCTCATCGTGGTGGCCGCGCTCGGAGCCTTCTTTTTCATGGACAACCTCGCCTCGGCGCGTTCGAGCTTCAAGGAACAGATCGTCGTCGCCCGGCGCCCGCAAACTTGGATCGTTTCCTGGCTCTATATCGGGACTTTCGGATCGTTCGTCGGCTTCTCAGCGGCGTTTCCTCTCCTTCTGAAGACGCAGTTTCCTGCGATGAGCGCGAACATCGCGTTCATCGGCCCGCTCGTGGGATCGCTGGCGCGCCCCGTCGGCGGCATTCTCGCCGATCGGATGGGAGGGGCGAAGGTGACGTTTTGGAACTTCGTCGCCATGACGACCGCGAGCCTCATGCTGCTATTGTCAATCGAGCACACCAGCTTTTTCCTCTTCGTGACGCTGTTTCTGACGCTTTTTGTCACGGCCGGTATCGGCAATGGATCGACGTTCCGTATGATCCCGGTCGTCTTCCGGGCCTTTCACTTACGAGGCGCCCATGGACGCGGGCCGGAGGCCGAGCGCGAGGCCCTCATCGTAGCGCGGCGCGAAACGGCGGCGGTGGTCGGCTTCGTCGCGGCAGTGGGAGCACTGGGGGGATACTTCATTCCGCGCGGCTTCGGAGCGTCGCTGCGCGCGACCGGCTCTGTCTACCTCGCCGTGGCGTGCTTCGTCGTTTTCTATCTCACTTGCTGCGGCACGACTTGGTGGTGCTACTTGCGGCGTTCGTTCTTGACGGCGCGCTTGCCGAGCCTCGCGCACGCGCGCGCATGAACGGGAAAGGACAATGGGAAAGGGCAACGGAGGAAGCCACCGCATGATCACCACCGCCAATGGACATCACGACAGGCGCCGTCTCTGTGTCGTCGGCAACGGTATGGTCGGCCATCACTTCGTCAAGGAGGCCCTTTCCCGAGGTCTCGGCAAACGCTTCGATATCACCATCATCGCCGAAGAAACCGACCTGGCTTACGATCGCGTCAATCTCTCCAAGTGGTTCGATGGCCAAAAGCGGGACGAGCTCATGCTCGTTCAGCCTGGTGAGTACGAGCAAGCTGGGGTCACAGTGTTCCGCGGCGAGGGCGTCGTTGCCGTCGAGCGCGAAGCGCGGTGCGTACGCACCGCCGGCGGACACGTCGTTGCCTACGACAAGCTCGTGCTGGCGACCGGATCGTCGCCCTTCGTACCCGACATCGCCGGTCGAGACTCGGAGGGTTGTTTCGTTTACCGCACGCTCGAAAATCTGGCGGCCATCCGTGGGGCCGCCCTTCTGGCGACGACGGGCGCCGTCATTGGAGGAGGGCTCCTCGGCCTCGAGGCAGCCAACGCGCTTCGCTCGCTCGGGCTGAAAACGCACGTCGTGGAAATGGCGCCGCGCCTCATGGCGCTGCAGCTCGACGATACGGGAGCGGCGATGTTGCGGGCCAAGGTCGAAGACCTCGGGCTCACGGTTCACCTGGGGACGACGACGCGCGAGGTAGTAGCTGATGGGAGCGGCAGAGTGCGCGCTCTTCGTTTTGCCGATGGGCGCGAGCTCGAGGTGGACCTCGTGGTGTTTTCGGCCGGGATTCGGCCACGCGATGAACTGGCGCGCGCGGCGGGGCTCGCGCTCGGCGAGCGTGGGGGCATCGTCATCGACGCCTCCTGCGCGACCAGCGATCCCGACATCTTCGCCATCGGCGAGTGCGCCGCATTCGAGGGGCGCACCTACGGCCTCGTCGCGCCCGGCTACCGCATGGCAGAAACCGCCGCCGATGTCCTCGCCGGGGGATCACGGCGTCTGACGAGCTTCGACTCGAGCACCAAGCTGAAACTGCTCGGCGTGGAGGTGGGCAGTTTCGGCGACGCGTTCGCGCGGGCACCGGGCGCCAAGGTCATCAGCCTCTATGACGGCGGCACTGGCGTGTACAAGAAACTCGTCCTCAGCCCGGACAAGAAACGCCTTCTCGGGGGCATGCTCATGGGCGATACGTCCAGCTACGCGTCGCTCGTCAGCTACGCGCAAGCGGGATCATCGCTGCCCGACCACCCCGAACACTTGCTTCTCCCCGACGCCGCGAGCGGCATCGCACCCCGCTTCGGCGCGGACATGTTGCCGGAGGAGGCGGCCGTCTGCTCGTGCCACAACGTCGACAAGCGCACTATCTGCGGCGCCATCCGCGAACACCAGTTGACCGCGCTCGACGAGGTCAAGGCTTGCACCAAGGCGGGCACCGGCTGCGGCTCGTGCGTGACGCTCGTCGCCGAGCTGCTCGGGCGCGAGCTCAAACGAGCGGGCATCGTCGTGACCGGCCACCTCTGCGAACACTTTGCGTACAGCCGGCAAGAGCTCTTTCATCTGACGAGGCTGCACGGCATCCGCTCGTTCGAGGCGCTCCTCCAGAAGCACGGCCGCGGCCAAGGCTGCGAGATCTGCCAGCCGGCGGTGGCGTCCATCCTCGCCTCCACGTGGAACGAGCACGTTCTCGACGCCAACCACGTCGGCCAGCAGGACACCAACGACCGCTTTCTCGCCAACATTCAGCGCGACGGCACCTACTCCGTCGTGCCCCGCGTGGCGGCCGGTGAAGTCACACCCGACCAGCTCATCGCGCTGGGAAGCGTCGCCAAGAAATACGGTCTTTACACCAAAATCACCGGCGGTCAGCGGGTGGACATGTTCGGCGCTCGGCTCGAGCAGCTGCCGGCGATCTGGCGCGATCTCGGCGCGGCCGGATTCGAGTCCGGCCACGCCTACGGCAAAGCCCTGCGCACCGTCAAGTCGTGCGTCGGTACGACTTGGTGCCGCTATGGCGTGCAGGATTCCGTGGGTTTCGCGGTCCGCATCGAGAACCGCTACAAAGGTGTGCGCAGTCCACACAAGCTGAAGGGAGCCGTATCCGGCTGCGCGCGGGAGTGCGCCGAAGCGCAGAGCAAGGACTTCGGCATCATCGCTACGGACAAGGGTTACAACCTCTATGTCTGCGGCAACGGAGGCATGAAGCCGCAGCACGCCGTCTTGCTTGCCGCCGACCTCGACCAAGACACGTTGATTCGCTACCTCGACCGGTTTTTGATGTTCTACATCCGGACCGCGGACCGCCTGCAGCGCACCGCTTCTTGGCTGAACCATCTCGAAGGCGGCATCGATTATTTGAAAGGCGTCATCGTGCGGGACGCGCTCGGCATCGGAGCCGAGCTCGAAGCGGACATGGCGGTCGTGATCGGCGCTTATCAGTGCGAATGGAAAGCCACGCTCGCCGATCCCCACAAGCTCAAGGCATTTCGTAATTTCGTGAATTCCGAAGATCAAGACCCAAGCATCGTCTTCGTCAAAGAGCGCGCTCAGCATCGCCCGGCGTCGTGGCCGGAGAAACGCGCGCTCTTCGACGATCGGCGAATCCGCCTGCCCATAGTGACCACGGTATAGCCAGAAAAGGAGACACGGGTGAATCTGCAAACCGTATCATTGCGCGAGCCTCGGACGAATTGGGCCGACGTGTGTGCGCTCGAGGACATTCTTGCCGGGACTGGGGTGAGCGCGATCGTCGACGGCGAGCAGATTGCGCTCGTCAAGACCCGAAACGGCGAGCTCCATGCCGTCTCCAATTTCGACCCCTTCAGCAAAACCTTCGTGATCGCCCGCGGAATCGTGGGCGATCGGGCCGGTGTCCCCAAAATCGCATCCCCCATCTACAAGCAAAACTTCAATCTCGTCACCGGCGAGTGTTTCGATGACACCTCGGTGCGACTTCATGTCTACGCCGTGCGCGTAGCGGCAGGGCGGATTCAGGTGCTTCGCTCGAACGAGCGGTGCCAGGCGTGACCAGCGAAACCGCCGTCGATGGCCTGGTCTTGGCCCCGTTGCCAGCGCCGCCGGAAAAGAAACGCAAGCTACCGATCCTCTCCGTCGACGCGATGCTCGAGGCGCAACGCACGCTGAGCGCAGTCGATTGCTTTTCGAAGGCGCGCGACTCCTCGGTCGCGTCGGCCACGACGAGCTTCTATCGCGATTTAATCCCGCTCGATCGGCCGAAGCTGGGCGAGCAATATGCGTTCGAAGTCGATCTCGACCGCTGCACCGGGTGCAAAGCCTGCGTGACCGCTTGCCACACGCTCAACGGGCTCGACGAGGGAGAGGTGTGGCGCAGCGTGGGGCTCTTGCACGGCGGCACCTCCGACGCGCCGGCCCAACAAAACGTGACGACCGCCTGCCATCATTGCGTCGAGCCGGCGTGCATGCACGGCTGTCCCACGCGCGCGTACGAGAAAGATCCCATCACCGGCATCGTCAAGCATCTCGATGACCAATGCTTCGGGTGCCAGTACTGCACGCTCATGTGCCCCTACGACGCGCCGAAGTACAACGCTTCCCGCGGCATCGTCCGTAAATGCGATATGTGCAGCGACAGGCTTTTGCGCGGCGAAGCGCCGCCTTGCGTGCAGGCTTGCCCGAGCGGCGCCATCGCCATCCGTGTCGTCGAGCAAGCAGCGATCGTGCAAAGGAGCGACGCCCGTCAATTCTTGCCCGGAGCGCCGGCTCCCGATCACACCATTCCCGCCACGCGCTACCAAACGCGGCGCGGCATGCCGGACAACATGCTCCCCGCCGACTTCTACACCACGCGGGCCGAGCATTCTCATCCGTCGCTGGTGGTGATGCTGATCCTGACGCAGCTGTCGGCTGGAGCGTTCGGCCTCGCGTGGTTCGGCGAGCAGGCGTTCGGTTGGCGCGCGGGCACTGCGCTCACGCAAGCACTCTTGGCGACCGCGGTAGCGATCGTGGCGATGGTGGCCAGCGTGTTTCATCTGGGTCGGCCGTGGCTCGCCTATCGCGGCGTGCTCGGATGGCGCACGTCGTGGTTGAGTCGGGAAGCGATCGCGTTCGCACTGTTCGCCGCTCTCGTCATGGGGTGGGGAGCGCTCAGCGCAGCGACGCTGCTGCCCGATTTTCGCTACCTGCTCCCTTTGGGCGCCATCGCGCACGCCGTACGCTTGGCGGCAGTTGTCGCGGGTGCGCTCGGTGTTTTCTGTTCGGTAATGGTCTACGTCGTCACGCGACGTGAGCAGTGGTCAGCGATCCGGACCGGCATCGGGTTCTTCGGTACGACGCTGCTGCTCGGAGGGGCGGCCGTTTTGATCGCTGCCCATGCGTATCCTGTCTCGGGGACGCCTTCGCCTGTCCGGCCTTTGCTCTGGCTCATCGTCATGATCGCAGGCGTGAAGATGGTGTTGGAGAGCGCGGCGTTGCTCCGTAGCCGCGATCGCCAAACGTCGGCGCACAAGCGCATGGCCAAGGTGATGCTGGGCGAGCTCGCCTTGGCAACGACGGCCCGGTTCTGCCTCCTCGCGCTGGGCGGCGTAGTCATGCCGTTGGCGCTGGCGACGGTGCTGCTGACGGAGCACGCTGCGCGCGCGCTTTCGATGGTCATGTTCGTCGTGCTTTTTGCGAGCGAGTTCGTCGAGCGCCATCTCTTCTTTCGCGCCGCGCCTCCATCGCGCATGCCCGGCGCGCTGAAATGAGCTCTCCTCTGCCCGCGCGCGCCTCCGATGGGGCGATCACCATGGTCTGCGGTTTCTGTTCGACGGGCTGCGGGCTCGAGATCCAGATGCGCGACGGCGTCGCCCAGGGGCTCAAGCCGGCTCTCGAGCATCCCGTCAACTTCGGGATGGCGTGCCCCAAAGGCTGGGAAGCGCTCTCACCACTCAGGTCGCCCGGCCGCGCCACCGTTCCGCTCATCCGTCGCAAAGGTCGGCTCGTTCCAACATCGTGGGAGCAAGCTCTCACGGAAATGGCTTCCCGGTTCAAGGCCATCCAACGGCGCGATGGTTCGGGCGCGCTGGCGTGGCTCGGCACGGGCCAGATGCCGAGCGAGGAGCTCGCTCTCTTGGGGGCACTCGGAAAATTCGGAATGGGGATCGTCCACGGCGACGGCAATACACGTCAGTGCATGGCCACCGCGGCGACGGCCTACAAGCAGACCTTTGGTTTCGATGCGCCGCCTTACACTTACGGCGACTTCGAACAGTCCGACGTCATCGTGCTCGTCGGCTCCAACTTGTGCATCGCGCATCCCATCATGTGGGAGCGGATCTGCAGAAATCCTCACCGGCCCACCATCGTGGTCATCGATCCGCGCAAGACCGAAACGGCGATGGCCGCCAGCCTTCACTATGCGCTCGCTCCCAAGAGCGATCTCGTTCTTTTCTACGCACTCTGCAACATCATGATTCAGAACGGCTGGGTCGACCAAGCGTATGTCGACGCCCACGTGGCGGGCTTTCCCGAGTTCGCCGCGTACGTTGCCGGTTTTGGTGCGGATCGCGGCGCGGCCGAGACCGGCATCGAACGAGAGCAGATCGAGGAGCTTGCGCGCGTCGTGCACCAGGGCAAGCGCGTGAGCTTCTGGTGGACGATGGGCGTCAACCAAAGCCATCAAGGTACGCGCACTGCCCAAGCGATCATCGCCCTGGCGCTCCTCACCGGCAACATCGGGCGCGAAGGCACCGGAGCCAATTCGATCACCGGCCAATGCAATGCCATGGGCTCGCGAATTTTCAGCAACACCACCAACCTCTTCTGCGGGCGCGATTTCGCCGATCCCAATGATCGTGGCGAGGTCGCGCGTATCCTCGATGTGCCGTCCGATCGCATTCCCAGCATCCCGAGCCTCGCTTACGACCAGATCATCGAACAAATTCTGGCCGGTAAAATCAAAGGACTATGGGTAATAGCCACGAACCCCGCCCATTCGTGGATCAACCAGTCACACTTCCACGAAGCCCTGTCGAGGCTCGATTGCCTCGTCGTACAGGATATGTATCACGATACCGAGACGGCGCGCTTTGCGGACATCGTGCTCCCCGCTGCGGGTTGGGGCGAGAAGGAAGGAACTTTCATCAACTCCGAGCGCCGGGTGGGCGTGATCAAACGCGTCTGCCGCGCTCCGGGGCAGGCGCTCGCCGATTTTTACGTCTTCAAGTTGATCGCCGAAGCGTGGGGGTGTGCCGATCTCTTTAAAGCATGGTCGAGCCCGGCAGCGGTTTTTCAGATCCTGAAAGAGCTGAGCCGCGGCCGCCCTTGCGACATCTCCGGCATCGAAGACTACGACATGCTCGAGCGCCGCGGCGGCATCCAGTGGCCGCTGCCGCTCGGCACGGAGCTCTCCCATGACGAGCGACGGCTATTTGCAGACGGCCGCTTCTACACCTCCGATGGGCGCGCGAAGCTGCATTTCGCCGATCCGCGTCCTTTGCCGGAAGCCCCCAGCCCCTCGTATCCACTTTTGCTTTTGACGGGCCGCGGCAACTCGAGCCAATGGCATACCCAAACGCGCACCAAACGTTCGGCTGTGTTGAACAGGCTTTCGCCTTCCGAGCTCTATCTCGAAATTTCACCCGTCGACGCCGGCTCCCTCGGCATCCGCCCGCACGATCTCGTCGACGTCAGCTCGCAACGCGCGACGGTGCGCGCGCGCGCCTTCGTTACCCACGCCGTCAAGCCGGGTCAGGTCTTTTTGCCCATGCACGACCAGACCATGAACCAGCTTACCTTTGCCGCCTTCGATCCCCATTCGCGCCAGCCTGCCTATAAAGCATGCGCCGTTCGCGTGAGCCGGATCACGGCGAGCGGCGCTTGAATTGCGCAACCAAATGATTTGGCGGCCTTGCCCCTTCTTCGCGCCCTGCGCGGCGATTGGAAGGAAATGTATGACGCGCTTGCGAAAGCCCGGGCAGCAGCGGCACGGTCGGCCGCAGAAATTCACAACGACGAGGTCACTGCGCTGACGCAGTTGGCCGAGGGACGCGCGGCCGAGGCGCTCAAAACCATCGACGGCGCAGCCCTCCAGGCCACGAAGGAGAAGCTCGCGCGGTCGACGCTCCGCTACGTCGAAGGTTTGCTTGCTCTCGCCGGAGGAAATCGGGAGTCCGCAGTCGAACGCTTTGCGGCATGTAGCTCGCGACTTCTCTATTGCAAATACCGCGAGGCCGTCGTGCGGGAAAGTGTGGGGGACAAAACCGGAGCCGACGGTGCGAAGCGACATATTCTCGACGCGCCGACGCGCGATCCCGAGTTTCTCTATGTGCGCGCCAAGATGACTGGAGAGACGAAGACGAGGTAATGTATCCAAGGGGGCGACGAGCGCGTGCGCGTCATGGGCGGTTCACGAGGGTCGTCGGCTCGTTCAAGTATCGTCGTCCCCCCCCGCAATTGTCGAACCCCGCGAGCAAAGCGATCGCCACCGAAAACCACTTTGTAACGCTCACATGCGTCCGGTAGCACGCCGCTGAGCTAGCATCCGAGAGGACGGATGATCTCCGACGCTTCGATCCTCCCGCGAACACTGCCTGGCCCTGGGCATCGCGCCGTTGGGCTCCTTGGACTGGTGCTGTTCATGCTGGTACCCACCATCGTTCGAGCAGAGACTTCGGATGCCATCGTGGTGCGTGCCGAGGGCTCCCTTTCTTGTTCGAGCCCCGAAGATTTCTGGGAACGCGTTCGCGCGCGTGCGCCTGGTGCGCGCCAGGCACTCTCAGGCGAGCCCGCGCGAACGTTCGTCATCAGCTTGGATTCTTCGGTGTACCCGCTGCGAGGCCATCTGCGTGTCGTGTACCCGGACGGACGCGCGAGCGCGCGCGATGTGGAGGGCGAATCGTGCGCCGAGATCGTCGATGCGCTCGCTATCATCACGGCTCTTGATGTTGACCCTGACGCCGACAAGGTGACGACGGTTGCTCCTGCTCCCGTGAGCCCGCCGCCTCCCAGCCCTGACCTTCGCCAGCCGTGGGCCGCCGTGCCAGCGCTTGCTCCGCAGGCGAGCTGGCACGTGCTCGCTGGAGCGCAGCTGAATGTAACTGGCGGCATCGCCTCGATGGTCCTCACCGGCGTTCCTGTATATTTCGAGCTATTGCGGGCGTCGCCAGCGCTGCTGTCACCTTCGTTGGCCATCGGGTTCGAGCGGAGCTTCACCGCGACTTTGAACGGAGAACAAGCCGTTGCCGATGTCGTCTTGATTCGTGGTTTCGTGCTGGCGTGTCCGATCGCATGGACCTCGGGTCCCGCTCGCGCAAGCCCCTGCGTCAGAGTGGAGGCTGGGGCGATCGAAGGCAAGGGAAGCAACGTGGTGCGTCCAGCGTCCGACGGAGGACCGTGGTGGGCGCTCGACTTTTCCGGGCGAGCAACCCTCAAGCTCTGGGGCCCTCTTCTTGTTGATGCGCAGCTAGGGGTCGGCGCGCCGCTCCTGCGTTACGATTTCCAGCTCGACCCGAACATCCAGCTCGGACAAGTCCGGCCGTGGATCTGGCGCGGCACGATGGGTTTGCAAGTGCAGATTTTGTGATGGCTTTCGCTGTTGCCGGCCATTCGAGGGATGCGCGATGAGCCAGACCGACTTCTCCCTACGCGAGTTTCCTTTCGCCGAATACGGCGAGGCAGAGGAGCCGGACGCACCGGGTGAGCGCCCGATCACCGCAAATCCGATGCTGTGCAGGGGTGACGAACGGCGACTACGGGCGATCGTCGAAAGGCATTTCGACTTCATCTGGCGCTCACTGCGGCGACTGGGCGTCCCTGCCGACTCGGTGGATGACGCCACCCAACGTGTGTTTTGGGTCGCCGCCAAGAATCTCCCCCAGATCGCGGTTGAACGCGAGCGAGCCTTCCTTTTCGGCGCCGCGGTGCGGGTGGCGTCCGATGCTCGGCGTGCCCGGTCGCGTCGACACGAGGTCTCCGAACCGTCCGCGATCGACGGCGCGGCGCATTCTGTCGTGAGCCCGGAGGAACTGCTCGATCAGAAACGGGCACGAGAGATTCTCGATTCCTTGCTCGAAGGCATTCCGATGGACCTGCGTACGGTGCTCATTCTCGTCGAAGGAGAGGGGCTCACCGGGACCGAAGTAGCGAACCTCTTGGGAATCGCCGATGGCACCGTCAACTCGCGTCTTCGCCGCGGACGTGAAGCTCTGGCGCGGCGGGTCGAACACTTGAAAAGAGCGATGAAGGCAGTATCGAAAACATGAAATCACCTCTCCAAGAGCAAGATCCCGAGACCGCGGATATTACGCGACGACTCCTTCACTCCTTTCGTGGAGACGTCGCGCCGGCGCATTCCAAGAGCGCGACGCTGACGGCCCTCGGCATTGGCGTAACGGCTACGGCGTCGGCCGCTTCTTCATCGGCGTTGGTCGCAACGGCGAAGGTGGGGACAATGGCGATCGCGAAAGCCGTCGCCACCGGGGCGCTGGCGGGGATGGTCGTCGTAGGCGCGAGCTCCTATGTGCAAAAGGACGATGGCCGAGCAACGGTGGCTTCCGCGGCGCCCTTTGCAACCCCGCGCGCTCCCCGCCAATCGTTGCCGATAACGGATCTAGCAAACCCCAGCGAGCACGAAGGTGCACCGGAGGTCGGCGACCGCGCGGCACCTGCGCCAGTCGCTGCCATTGCCGTCGCCCCGCAGCCCAGGCCGGAAGATGTCGATAGCCGCCAGGTTGCCCCCATGAAATCGGGCTCGATGTCGCCTCCCTCGGCGGGCGTCTCGCTGACTGCGCCCGAATTCGTGGCGAGCAGTCAGCCCGATATTCCCCCGGCCGACCTGAATGGGATGGGGTCGAGCCAGTCGAGACGATCCTCACTGCGGTTGGAGGTTGCGCTGGTCGACGAGGCTCGGCGCGCGCTTGCCGTCGGCGACCCAGCCGAGGCCATGCGTATCTTGGAGCGCCACGCACGTGAGTTTCAGCCAGGAAATCTCGAGCCCGAAGCGGCCGTTTTGCGGATCGATGCGCTCCTTCGGATGAACGATGAACCATCCGCACGGGGGGTCGCAGAGCAATTCGACAGAAAGTTTCCCAACGACAGTCACCGCTCACGAATTCGATCGCTGTTCTCGAACAGAGAGGCAGCGCCATTCCGGAGGCCGAAATGAACATCCACATCATGTCGCCATTGGGGCTGAGCCTCCTTTTGGCCCTCAGCTGTAGCGGCACATTGCATTTCGGGGACACGCGAGATGATAGCGACGGCGGAGCGGGCCCGAAGGGGCAGGCCGGTGCAGGCATGACGACCGGCGGCCCGAGTACGCCAGACAGCGTGCCCACCACGGATGCAGCGGGTCCAGTACCCCCTAGCATCGACGGCCAGGGGGGCGGCCCAGTCTGCACAGCGATCCAACAACACGAACCGTTCGTTCGACTGCCGATCGACCTTTATTTTATGTTCGATCGGTCAGGGTCCATGGCAACAGTCGAGCCAGGCGTCGCGGGCACGCGCATGGTTGCCGTGCAGACCGCGATCGAGGCATTTCTTCGGGCGCCGGCGAGCGCTTGGTTCGGGGCCGGCATCGCATTTTTTCCCTTCATTCCGATAGACGCCGACGGTGGGCTGACGCCGTTCCAGTCTTGCGAGGTAGCCGACTACGCAAGCGCGGTCGTCGAGATCGGTGATCTGCCAGCCAATGCGCAAACCATAAGGGACGCCATCGGCGCGTCAGAACCCCTAGGGGCGACCCCGGCGCTTCCGGCTCTCCAGGGCGCCGTTCAGTACGCCACCGCGAGAATGAGCGCCCATCCGGAGCGTACGGTGGCCATCGTCCTAGTCACGGATGGTGAGCCCACCGGCTGCCAGAGCACCATCGACAGGGTCTCCGAGGTGGCTGCGGCCGCCTTCGCACGGACTCCTCGGCTTCGCACCTTCGTGCTCGGCGTCGGTCCCAGCACCGGAAACCTCGACGCGATTGCCGCCGCCGGCGGCACTTGGAAGGCATTCATGGCCACTTCCTCCGCCGCCGACGAGTTGAGCAAAGGCTTGAACAGCATCCGAGCACAAATGACGACGTCGGTTTCGTGTACGTATCGCGTTCCCGCCGCTCTCTCGACGCTCGACTACGAGGCCGCGAAGATCGCGACGAGCATAGGGGCAACCGGCACGCCTCGCGTTGGAATCCGGATCGCCAGCCATGCGGATTGCGACTCGACGAGCGACGGTTGGTACTTCGATGACATCGAACGGCCGACAACCGTGACACTCTGCCCAGCGACCTGCGAGCCGCTCGCGCAAGAGAGCGGCAGCAGTGTTTCCATCGCTGTCTCGTGTAAGGCGCCGGTCAGCGTGCCATAGACGCAAGAGAGGCTGCTTACGGGCCGAAGTGGCCGAGCGTTGACGCGCCGCACCGGGGTCGGCGCGGAAAACCAACGCGATTAGCTCGCGCGCGCTTCCCGCGCTCGGGGAGCGGCGTTCGCGGAGGGTCGAGCGAGCAACGCTTCGGCGCAGGGGAGGATGACGTGCTTCACGCATTCGCTGCGAATGTGCGCGCCGAGTCGCTCGGGCATGGCGCCCCCCGCGAGCAGCTCGAGCTCCCGCGCGTCGAGGGTCGGAAGCGGCGCAGGATCGACATCGGCACGCAGGCGCTCGAATTCGTCGCGGGCTGTCTGTTCGAGCGCTTCATCGCCCCGCCCGAGCGCCCATTGGACGAACCGCCAGGACAGCTGCGCATGACGCGTCTCGTCGTCGGCGATGGTGGTGAGCACGGCGCGAAGCGCGGGGTCGGTGACGCATTGGCGAACCTCGGTGGCTTGAATGGCGGACACCGTTTCACCCAGGCACCCCTCGCGAATCGTAGCGACGAGAACGTCACGGAGCGACGACGCCTCGAGCGCTCCTTCGATGCAAAGGGCACCCGGTCCCACCGGGCGATCCGCGTAGGCGCTGGCCATGGAAAAGGCCAACTGGGCGTGCGTCGTCTCGTCGGCGATGGCGGCGTTCGCGGCTTCGATGAGCGCCGCCGGCGCGCCGAGCGCGAGCAGCTGCAGCGTGAAGCGAGCGAAAGCCGCGATCGACCCGTGCTCGAGCAGCGCGACCTGCGTCCACGCGTGCGCTAACCGAAGGCGCTGCGCGGCATCGAGATGCTCCGTGCGGAGCGCCGTATTCGCAATCTGCCATTCGTCGTTCGGGCAAGCCGATGCTTGACGAGCCGTACCGTCGACCAGAAAGGGGCGGCCCGGCTGGGGCGTCGGCGGCTGGCCCCCTCCCGTGACGATCCCTCCGCCCTTTCCGGCGGCACCCATTCCGTCCGTCCCGGTGCCTGCGTCGCTGCCGTCCGATCCACCCGCGCCCCCGCCCGTGTCTTCGCTGTCGGCTTCACGGCCGCCACAACCTACGACCGGCGCGCAGCCGAGCGTGGCGAGAAGGAGCGCGGTCCAGCGATCGAGCGGAGTAGCGAATGTCATGGCGGTCACCTCGGCAAGTAGCGAGCAAGGTCCGGGCCGAGCGACAAGTCGACGAAATCGCGAATTTCGAAGGCAGGAGGGTGTGCCAGCGGTAAAGCTGGCACAACTGGTAAGGCTGGCACAACTAAAGCCACCTGCGACTTCTCGTTGTACGCTCTCGCAAGTCATCGCGCACGGTTACAATCTGATTGATTTTAGGACGGGCAGGGAGTTTGCCTGTTCGCCACTCGACGTGAGCCCCATGGCACCCGGGGGCGCTCGCGAGATTTGTCGGGGGCGAGCATCGACCAGATCTCGAGGATTGGGTCAGCACGCTTTGGTGACGTTAAATCGAGTGTAGGTCGATTGCCACCAGCCCTTCTACCGTTATGAACGCGCCATGCTATTCCGAGCGCCCCAACTTTCACCAAGCGCGATCTGAGGACGGGCGAGAGCATGTCAGGCAACAGACGCACCGCTGGCGCAGAATGCTGAGATTCCCACTAACCCCGAGCTAGCCTGAGGGCCAGCGACAGGCGATATGTGGTAGGATTGAAGGGTCGGCCGGCACAGTGGATGCGCAGGCCGGACCGATGGTGGAGCTGTGCAGCGCAAGGAACTAGCGATTGGCCTGCTGACGTCGTTGCTGGGTGCATGCGCGGCTGCTGCTGACGACAGCACTGCAGTAGCTGGCGATGGGGGCGGCCCTTCTGCAGAAGGAAGCGGGCCGACGCCGTCTTGCGCCGACAGGTCCGAAACCTACCCTGACGATCACATTTTTCCCTTTCTCGGTTCGAAGGATGTAAGCGTCAATCAATGTGCTCCGCGATGCGGTTCCGTACCGCACTTTTTCGAAGGGTTTTACTCCTCCGACGCGTTACCCGCGGGCACTTGCGCTCCGAGTTCGATCGCTTGCGCAATGGCAGCACACGAGATGTGTCCGTGTCCGACCCATCGCGGGCCGGTTACCCAATATCAATGCTCATGCGAGAGCGGAAGATGGTTTTGTGCAATTGCCTTCCGTGGAGCGAGTACATGCTCCACACCATTCGATAGCGGGAGCTCCTGCGCGCGCGAAGACGACGGGGGACCATGACACGATGACGAGCGACGCTGTCACGCTCGGCGATGGTGCGCGTTTGATCCTGACTCGGGCACGACCCCGGCGAGGGAGCGCACGGCCATGTTTGAATTGATCCACGAAGCGGGCAGCTGGCTTTCGGTCCTCGCGACCATTCTCGGTATTGCGGCGACGCTGACGGTCGGCAGGCGAGTGCAAAGACCGGGGAGTGTCGCGGCAGCGTGGGCCGTGGTGGCTTGGCCGGGGGCATGCTCGGAATGGGCCTCGGCCAGCGCAAAGTGGATGCCGCCTTCCAGCAGATGGGCACTCTCGACCTTGCGATCCGGGTCAAAATAGTGAGCGTCGGAACCCGTGAGGCGTCCGACGCCTTGCTCGTCGGTGGGTCCTGCGCGCTTCTGCTCACGGCCGTGGGCGGTCTCGTGGGGCTGGTCGACGGTCGGCGCGCTTAACTCTTCTCCCATCGGTCGGCCCTTGGTTTCGCACGACACGGGACTTTTCCACGGGTTTTTTTAGGCGATCATGAAGTTTCCAAGTAAAAGCTCCCATTGGCCAACTGGTGGGCTCTCAGTCGATATGGATCGCTCCAGTTCGGCTGTTCCCAGCCGGCGGTGCTCGCGGCAGGATTTCCTAGCAGCGCAGTCGGAAATCTGAGCCACGAAAACAACAGCAGACCGCGACACGGGCCGCACAATACGTGGTATTCCGTCGCAGGAGTAGTGGGCGCTATGTGCATCACCGCGATTTGTAAATTGAGGGTTCTACAATCATGAGCCTACCGAGTGTTCGCTCTGTTCTGATCGTTTTGGCCTTGGCCACGTGGGCGATCCCATCGCGCGCAGCAGGCGACGCCGAAGCAATGAAGCTCGTCACATCGGCGATGGAAACCGACTTTCTCAAGGACAACTTCGACGGCGCGGACGAGAAGCTCATGCGCGCCGAATCGGTTTGCCGGCGTAAGACCTGCGAGCCGAGCATGTATGCCGGCATCTACGGCTACTTGGCGGTCATCTCCTGGGTCGCGGACCAGGACAAGGACAGGACGGTCACGTACCTCAAGTACATGCTGCAACTCGATCCTCGGGAAAAGTTGGATAAGGAGTACGCGCCCGCGGAAATGGAACCTTTGTTGAAGAAGGCGCAACAGCAGCTGAAAGTATCCGCGACGCCGGACCGTGCGCCTCCGGCACAGGAACCGGAAGAGAACCCCCCGTCGGCGGCTGAACAGCGCGCCAACGCAATCCGCATCGCGACCGAAAAAGCACGCGCTGCCAAGGAGGAGCGACAGAACGCCGCTCGAACGGCAGCGGAAGAACGCAGGGAGACCGCCCGTAGCGCCGCCGAAGAGAAGAAAGCGGCTCAGCGCCAAGCCGCGGACGACGCCCGCATCGCCGCCGAAGAAAAGAAGGAAGCGGCTCTCAAAGCTGCCGAGGAAAAGAAGGAAGCCGCCCGCGCCGCCGCGGAGGACGCTCGCAAGGCCGCCGAGGACAAGAAAGAAGCTGCCCGCGCCGCCGCGGAGGACGCTCGCAAGGCTGCCGAGGACAAGAAAGAAGCCGCCCGCGTCGCCGCGGAGGAGAAGAAAGAAGCCGCCCGCAAGGCCGCCGAAGAAAAGAAGGAAGCGGCTCTCAAAGCTGCCGAGGAAAAGAAAGAAGCCGCTCGCAAGGCCGTCGAAGACGCCCGCCTCGCCGCCGAGGAAAAGAAGGAAGCCGCTCGCAAAGCCGCCGAGGAGAAAAAGGCCGAAGCAGCACGCAAGGCGGAAGAAGCGCGCGTGGCCGAGATCGACAAGCGGATGAGGACGCCGCCCCCCCCGGCCAAGCTCGTGGAGGAACCGTGGAAAGGACAAGCGCTCGGCTATCCGATCCTCGTCCGCGTCAAGCTGCCACCGCCACCACCCAAGGTCGAGCCCGAGCGCGTGGCGGTGGTCAAGGTCGTGACCGAATTTTCGGGGCCGGGTGTGCCGGTGCCCACCAAGATCGAGCTCAAGCCAAACAAGGACGGTGCGTACGAAGCGACTCTTCCCTGCGACGTCTCGAAGCAGGAAGGCGACGTGACGTATTACACGACGGCGTACAACAAATACGACAACATCGTGGCGAGCGGCGGCTCCATCAACAAGCCCAATCAGGTGCAGGTCAAAGCCGAGCTCGCGTCACGCCTCGCGCACATGCCGGGAGAATTGCCTCCCGTCTCCTGCGAGGAGAGTGCGCGCCGCGCCAAAGCCGCGGCCCCCAAGTGTGAAGGGGATGGATGCAAGGAAAACGTGGCCGCGGCCGCTACCGGTCCTATCTGCGAAGGCAAGGATTGCGGAGGAGGCACGGCCAACTTGCCGACCGTCAAGCCGTCCGGTCGCGGGTGTCTTCGTTGCGCGCTCGGCACCCCGAAGGGGGCAATGGATTGGGAAGCGATAGCTGGATTGGGAGTGGCGGTTGCGTATTTCGCGCGGCGAAGAGTCCGCCGCGCCGCGTGATTGAGGGATACCGACGCCCCTCAAAACGTGTACCGCGATACGAACGATACACCTCCCAAAACGACATCGACGCCAGCGCCGGGATCGAAATCGCCCGAAGCGCCGTTGATACCCGCCAAGATGAAACCTGCCGCTCCGGCGGCAACGACCGAGGACAACGTGCCGGCACCTCCTGCGACGAAGCTCCAGGCGGCAGTATGGTCAGCCTTCCATCGCACGACGGGCATGCCGCTGTAAACCTCGTTCCAGTCGCTGCCCACGGCCAGCACCGATCCGTCGTTCAAGAGGGCAACGGCATCCAAAGAAGCCTGGGGCATGGTCTGAACCCAGCGAAAAGCACCGTCGGCGCCCAGGTTGAGTATGAAGCCTGCGGGGGTCAGCCCAAGGGGCTTTCGTTCGACGACGTCGACGCCGGGATCGAAATCGCAGACGTCGTAAAAGGACCCGACGGCGTAGAGCGAGCCATCCGGAGCGGTCGCCACGCCCTGGATCACTTCACTGGATTTTCCGAAGAAATAGGAAGCCCGAACCGAACCGCTTGCCATGTTGAGCCCAGTGAGAATCGCACGGTGGGCGTCTCCGCCACCGCTCGAGGGATCGAACCCGCAGTTTCCAGCGCCTCCAACCCATAGCGCCCCGCCGCTCGTCGATGCAATTGCGTACACCTCGTCGAAGCATTGCAAGCCGGCGCTCGTCCGAGCAAAGAGGTAGTTTCCTCCGCTATCCAGCTTGACGACGAAGGCCGATTGCCCGTTGGCGGTGCGAACGTCTGCTCCCGCGCCGGGGTCGAAATCCAACGTCCCTTGGAATGACCCGCCGGCGTAGACCGCACCGACTTCGTCCGTGGCCAGCGCCGATGCGAAGTTCGAAGTCGAATCGGATACGACGAGCGTGCGCGCCCAAACCAGCGCCCCCGTCGCCGACATCTTGATGACGAATGGCTCTCGCGCGGACGGGTCGACGGTAACGTGGATGTCGGACAGCGGGCCCGGATCGAAGTCGACCGCTCCTTGGTACGAACCGACGCCGACGATGGATCCATCCTGCTGCACGGCGAGCGCCTCGACGATTGTCGAACTGGCGCCGCCGTCGGGAGCGACGCTGGCCAGCGTGCGGGTCCAGCCATAAGTACCATCGGCGTTGAACTTGGTGATGAATGCGTCGGTGCTGCCCGGCGTCGGCGTACGCACGTCCATCGCGGCGGAGGGGTCGAAGTCCATCACGGTGTCGAAACTACCGCCCATCACGAAGGCCCCATCGGCGGCCAGGGCCGCCGCCACCCGCCCGGCGGAACGCGTCCCTTCGACGGTGGTGCCGGCATAGCGGGGGACGCAGGGGGCCGTGGCGCTGGCGAAAGCCATTTCGCATCCGGCAGTAGCGTCACAATTCGCATAACCAGGTGTGCAGGGAGGCGTCGCGCAGCTCGAATCCACGCTGCACGTCAACACCGTATTGATGGCGTCGCATGCCTTGTTGCCGCAACTCAGGCAGTTGTCGCGGGTGGCGAGCGTCGTCTCGCATCCAGGGTCATCGTTGCAATCGGCGGTAAGGTCATCAAAACACCGTTCGACGACGCACTTTGCGTTTTCACATTTGGCCGAGGCGTTGTCGAAGGCACATACGCGGTTGCACGTACCGCAATTCTCAGGGTTCGTCTTCAGGTCCACGCATCGATTCCCGCATCTGTCGATAATGGGCGGAAGGCAGGTCGGCGGTAAGCACGCGTGTCCCTCACCCTGGGGCAGGCAGACCGTTTGGTCACTGCAGCGCGTCGTGCACGAACCACAATTCTCGG
>Ga0193706_1000183_pt1 | contig 43854 bp, 36 predicted proteins | sample U3c1metaG_FD_160130 | JGI IMG/M metagenome (GOLD analysis project Ga0193706, IMG submission 160130) | Soil microbial communities from a riparian zone of the East river system, Colorado, United States - U3c1 | ecosystem: Environmental > Terrestrial > Soil > Riparian zone | place: USA: East River... | reverse complement strand
ACCCCGTGTTGCGCAACCACCGTCTCGATGCGCTCGTCGCACCCACCGGCGGTCCAGCCTGGCTGACCGACTTGGTGAACGGAGATGCGGTCAGCGGCAGCAGCGCGGCCCCGGCTGCGGTGGCGGGCTATCCGAACATCACCGTCCCTGCGGGCTCCCTGCACGGACTTCCCATCGGCATCTCGTTCTTCGGCGCTCCCTTCACCGAGCCAGTCCTTCTGGCCATTGCCTATGCCTACGAGCAGCGGACGCGGCATCGCACGAGGCCGCGGTTCTTGCCGACGGTGGAGGTGTTCTGACGGGGTATGCCGTCGCGCGGTCACTCGGTGAGCACGGTGCCGACCGACCCCGGGCTCGTCACCGCGCGCGCGAGATCGCCCGTGGCGAGCTTGCCCACGACGAGCACCGATCGCACCCCCTGATCGAGCGCCGCAAATCCCTCGGTGAGCTTGGGAATCATGCCGCCCCGGATGCGGCCGTCGGCGATGGCTCGCTTGGCGTCGGCCTGGGTGAGGCGCGCCATGCGCGTCGAAAGGTCGCCCGGGTCAGAAAGCACGGCGCCCACTTCGGTGATCAAGACGAGCGCTTCGGCGTCGAGCGCACGCGCCATCTGACTCGCGACGGCATCGGCGTTGATGTTGTAAACAGCGCCGCTCTCGTCGGCCGCGAGGCACGCCACGACCGGAATATACCCGGCCCCGACCAGGAGCCCGAGCAGCGCCTCGTTGACGCCGACCACGTCGCCCACACAGCCGAAGTCGATGGGCGCATCCCCCCCGCCGGCGACGACCACGGGCGGACGCTTCTTCGCGCGAACGACCAGCGCACTCGCGCCGTGGAGCCCCACCGGCGCTCCTCCCGCGCTCAGCAGGGCGGCGCACAGATCGACGTTGACGGCCCCCGCCACGCTCATCTTCAGCGCTTCGAGCGCGGCAGCGTCCGTGACGCGCCGTCCGGCGATGATCTTCGGCTCTTGCCCGAGCCTGCGCTGCAACTCGGTCACCTGCGGCCCGCCGCCGTGCACGACGACGATGGCATGTCCTGCCTTTTGCAAGGTGACGAGATCGCGCGCCAGCGGCGGCAGATCGTTCGACCGAACGATCTCGCCCCCCAACTTGACCACCAGACAGCGGCTCAGGGCCACGGACCGGTGTCCTCGAGCGTCGTCCGCTCGTCGAGGCCGAGCATGAGGTTCATCGACTGGATCGCTTGCCCCGCGCCGCCCTTGATGAGGTTGTCGGTCACGGAGAAGATGGTGATGAGCCGGCGGCCGTCCGTCGCCGGTCCCACCTGCGCCGCGACTTCGGCATAGTTGGAGCCCGACACCGCCGCCACTTCGGGGAGCCGCTTGGCTGGCGTACGCACGAACGGCTCGTTCACGTACGCCTCGGCGTAGAGCGCCCGCACCTTGTCGGCGGTGATCGATTCCGGTACGTGGACGAACGTCGTCGCGAAGATGCCGCGCACCAGCGGTGCCGAAACCGGGACGAAGCGGATGCGCGCCCCCGGTGCCCCGGCAGCGGCGAGCGTCTCTTCGATTTCAGGGACGTGCTGATGCTCGAGGGGTTTGTACGTTCGCAGGTTGCCGGCGCGCACCGGATGGTGCGTCCCCGCGCTCGGCGCGATGCCGGAGCCGCTGGAGCCGGTGATGGCGACGGTCTCCACCTCGCCGTCGAGGAGACCGGCGCGCGCGAGCGGCAAGAGACCGAGCTCGATGGTCGTGGCGAAGCAGCCAGGAGAGGCGACCCACTTGGCCTGGCGAATCCGCTCCCGGTTCTGCTCCGGCAAACCGTAGACGAAAGTCCCCAGCAGGGCCGGTGCCGGGTGCGGGCCGCCGTAGTAGCGCTCGTACGTCGCCGCGTCGCGCAGGCGAAAATCACCGGAGAGGTCGACGATGCGAACACCGGTTTCGATGAGCTCGGGGACCTGCGTGGCGCTCACCCGATGGGGCAGGCCCAAAAACACGACGTCGACACCCGCTGCCACCTCGCGCGCGGTGAGCTTTTCGAACTCGAGGTCGGTCGCGCCTTCCAGCGTCGGGTGCGCATCGGCCAACGGTTGCCCGATGTAGTCGATCGATGCGACGCGAACGAGCTCGACATCGGGGTGACACAGGAGCCTGCGGATGATCTCCGCCCCGCCGTATCCGCTGCCGCCCATCAGCGCGGCTTTGAAACGTTTCATCGGGCCACCTTAGCACCGCCCTCATCGCGGGGGAGCAAGCCCACGACCGCACTGCGTCGGGGGAAGCGTGCGTCGCGCGCGCGGCTCGCTATCCTCTGCGACCATGGCCCGAACGACTGGACCGCGGCGACCGGGCGCCTCCTGTTTCGTCGCCGCACTCGTCGCGGCAGCGCTTTCGATCTGGCCGAGTCTGGTGCGCGCCGAACCAGGTGACGAGCTCACCGTCTCGGTTCTGACGTTCGGTCCCGGCGACCATCCTTTCTCCAAGTTCGGGCACGACGGCCTCCTCGTCGAAGACCGCGTCCTCGGCACGAGCCTCGTCTACAACTACGGCACGTATTCGTTTCGTTCGGCCTGGCTCATCCCCAAGTTCCTGCTCGGCAAGTACCGCTACTGGCTGTCGGTCAGCCCGCTCCCCAGCGTCGTCGCCTCGTATGCCGCCGAGAACCGATCGGTCGTCCTGCAACGGCTGGCGCTGGGGGCCGCGCAGAAACGGAGCTTGGTCGAGTTTCTCACCTGGAACGCGCGGGAGGAGAACAAGTATTACCTGTTCGACTACTACCGTGACAACTGCGCCACGCGCGTGCGCGACTTGATCGACGGCGCGACCGACGGCGCGCTGCATGCCGCTACCAACAAGCCCGCCACGCTCACGTGGCGCGCGCATACCGAACGGCTCGTCGCCGACGATCCCCTCGTCTACTTCGGCCTCGATCTGGCCATGGGGGGGCTCATCGATCAGCCGATCGCGTTTTGGCAGGAGATGTTCTTGCCCGCCAAGCTCGAAGAAGGCCTACGCGGCACGCTGGTTGGCGTCCTCGATGGGAGCGGTTCGACGGTGATTGGAAAGCTCGTGGACAGGGAGATCGTGCTGGTCGAGAGCCAGCGCCCGCCGCTGCGAGCGTCGCCGCCGCCATGGACGATGTCCCTTCTCGGAGCCGGAAGCCTCGCCGCGCTCTTTCTGGCCGCGGTCGGATGGGCCGTTTACCTCGGGAATCGGGCGGCGCGCATCGGTCTCGGCCTCGCGATCGCCGTGCTCGGGCTCCTGCTCGGCTCTCTCGGGTGTCTATTTCTGTTCCTCTGGATCTTCACCAACCACGAGGTGGCTTACCGCAACGAGAACCTGCTGCAGTGCGTGCCCTTCGCGCTTCTCCTGGTCGCGCCGGGGACCGCGATGGCGCTCGGGAAGCCGGGAAGCGCCGCGCGCGCCCACCGCACCGCGATCGTCGCGCTCGGTTTTTCCAGCGCGGGACTCGTCCTGAAAATCCTTCCCTGGTTTTACCAGCGCAACCTACAGCTGATCGCCTTCTTTCTTCCGCTCTGGATCGGCGTCGCCCTAGCGACGAAGATCGCCGCGTGGAGGTCCGGTGAACGGCCCCGCGACGACCACCGACTGGCGATGACGCAGGCGCGCGGGATCGAAGGAACCTAGGATGTCGGCGAGCGTGCCCGCGCTGCCGCCGCGATGCGCCGGGCCGAGCCCGAGCGCTGAAGCGAGGCCCGCCACGACGACTTCTCCCTCGATACCCGCCGCCCGCTCGTCGCGCAGCGTGGCTCCCCCTCCCCGTTTGGCCATGCGCCCGCCATCTTCGGTCACCACCATGGCGTGATGCGCGTAGCGCGGCGGCGACGCCTGCAGGAGATCAGCGAGCAACATTTGCCGCGCCGTCGAACCGAGCAGATCGGCTCCGCGAACGACATCGGTGACGCCCATCGCCAGATCATCGACGACCACCGCGAGCTGGTAGGCGTACACGCCGTCGCCTCGACGCAAGACGAAATCGCCTACTTTCGTCCACACATTCTCGATGAACGACCCCTGCAGGAGGTCATCGACGACGACGTCGCGGTCGGGCACTTTGAGGCGAATGGCCGGCGATCGTTTCCACGGCCGTTCACGCATGCCGAGATCGCGACACGTCCCCGGATAGCGCGGCCCCTCGTCGCCCGCGTGCGGCGCGCTCGCGACACGGGCGATGTCGGCGCGTGAGCAATCGCAATAGTAGGTGAGCCCACGACGAGCGAGCGACTGCAGGGCGTCGTCGTACCGTGCCAGGCGTTCCGATTGTCGATAAGGCGCATGCGCGCCCCCCACGTCGGGCCCTTCATCCCAGTCGAGTCCGAGCCAGCGCAGGTCCTCGAGCTGCCGGCTTTCCACACCCGGCTTGATGCGCGGCGTATCGATGTCCTCGATGCGCATCACGAAGGCGCCGCTCCGCGATCGTGCCCATGTCCAAGCCACGAGCGCACAGGCTGCCGAACCTAGGTGCAGGTCGCCCGTGGGCGACGGGGCGAAGCGGCCGCGGTACATCGCTCGTCAGCGGCGCTCGATCGCCACGAAGCGCGTTTTGTTTTGCCGCGCGATCTTGAAAAGAATCGGTGTGCCCGCTGGCGCCGCGGCGATACGCGAAACGACATCGGCGGCGCGGGCGACGGGGGCGCGATTGACTTCGACGATGACGTCGCCCGGCTCGAGCTCGCCGTCGGCGGCACTGCCGGCCACCACGCGCCCGACCACCACGCCCTGCCCCGGTGCGTCGGAGAGGTGTACGCCGATGCCTTTCGGCGCCGCAGCACCGGGCGCCGGTTGGACGCCGGAGGCCGGCGCGCTCGATTCGTCGCGCACTTCGTCGAGGTTCACGTCCACCGTGCGTGACACGCGCTCGCGCCTGATCTCGACCTTCACCTTCGATCCGGGCTGGTGCCGGGCGACGAGGCGCGGCAAGTCCTCGGCGCGAGCCACCGACGATTGGTCGACGCGCACGATCACGTCGCCGGCCTTGACCCCGGCTTTGTCGGCGGGTCCACCGGTCTCGACCTCGGCGACGAGCGCGCCTTCCGGCCGAGCGAGGCCGAGCGCCTTGCTGAGCGTCGGATCGACCGCCTGAATGGCGACCCCGAGCCGGCCCCGGGCGACCTTACCCATCGAAAGAAGCTGCGGCAGGACGTCCTTCAGCACATCGACGGGGATAGCGAAGCCAATGCCTCGCCCGTTGGGGTTGATGGCCGTGTTGATCCCCACCACTTGTCCGCGCAGATCGAAGAGCGGCCCACCGCTGTTGCCGGGGTTGATGGACGCGTCGGTCTGGATGAAATCGTCGTAGGGGCCCGCGCCGATGGCACGCGACTTGGCGCTCACGATGCCCATCGTCACGGTGTTGCCGAGGCCGAAGGGATTGCCGATGGCGACGACGTACTCGCCGACGCGCAATCGCTCGCTCGACCCGAGCGAGACGACTGGCAGATCGCGAGCGCCGACCAGCTCGAGCACCGCGAGATCGAGGCGCGTGTCGCGCCCTTTGACCTTGGCTTCGAACTCGCGGTCGTCGGCCAGTTTGACGCGCACGGAGTCGGCATCTTCCACGACGTGGGCGTTGGTGACGACATGACCCACGCTATCGACGAGGAAGCCGGAGCCGAGGGCTTTCTGGTGAAAGACGGTGTCGCCGCCGCCGCGCGGGCGGCGCCCCTCCGGAAAAAGCCCGAATGGGTTCAAGCCGAAAGGGAGCTCGCCGATCTGGGGCGCGCGTACGTCGTGAACGGTGGTGATGTTGACGACGGCTGACGTCACGCGCGCTACCAGCGTGGCCACGTCGGGCGTTCCCGTGAGAACCGGAGGGGCCGTGAACGGCGCGGGAGCCGCTGCCGGCGGCGCGCTGGTGGTCGGCCCGGTCGCGCGCGCGGCGGGACTGAGCGCCCCCGCGGCGACGCAGAATGCCGCGGCGAGAAAGAGGGAGCCCGTGCTTCGCTTGGCCATGGTCGTTGCCTTTCGGTGTTTCAGCGCTGTTTCCGACTCTCGAATATTTACCAGCGGTTGGATCTGGTCAAGCGTGTGACACCTCGAAATCTCCTGTATCCCCGCTCCGGCGGTCGAATCTCGCTCACCTGCGCCGCGTAAGGTGTCAAATGGCCATCATGGCCGCCCGGCGCCCGTCCTCCTCTTCGCCCTTCAAAGCCGCTCGCGCATCCTCGACGACGCGCCGTGAAATCGATCGCCCGCTTCGCCGCGACGTTCGTTGGCTCGGCCGCCTGCTCGGCGAGGTACTCATCGATCTCGATGGGGACGCCCTTTTCGCGCTCGAGGAACGCATTCGCAAGCTTGCCATCCACCGCCGGCGCGGACCTCGCGAAGAACGAGGCGAAGCGGCCATCGCGCTGCAGACCCTGCTGGGCGGCCTCACCTCGGAGCAAGCGGCCCCCGTCATCCGCGCCTTCTCCCTCTATTTCCGGCTCGTCAATTTGGCGGAGCAGCACCACCGTGTACGGCGCGCTCGGGCGCACGCCAGCCATGCTGGCGGGCGCCCGCAGCGCGGCTCACTCGCCGCCATCATGCTCGCGGCCAAAGAGGCGGGCGTCTCGGCGTCGCGCATGCGCGACGCCATCGCCTCCCTCGACATCACCCTGACGTTCACCGCACATCCGAGCGAGGCAACGCGCCGCACCGTGCTCGAGAAGCTCTATCGCATCTCGTCCATCCTCGAGCACTACGACCGCTGCCAGCTGACCGCGGCAGAAAAGGACGACGCCACCCGCGACGTGCGCGAAGAGATCGCCACGCTCTGGCACACCGACGAAGTGCGCGGCGAGCGGCCGCGCGTCGGTGACGAGGTGAAGAACGTCGCCTGGTACATCGAGGAAGTGCTGTGGAACCTCCTCCCCGCCATCCCGCGCCAGCTGGCGCGGGCCTTCTTTCAAGCCTATGGCGAAAAGCTCGAATCGTACCGGGTGCCCGTTCGCATCCATTCCTGGGTGGGGGGCGACATGGACGGCAATCCCTTCGTCACCCCGGACGTGCTCGACGACGCCATCCGTGCCTACGAGGCGCGCGGTCTGCGCCGGCTTCTCGCTGCGGCGCGCGACCTCGGCGGTGCGCTCTCGCAATCGAGCCGCTATGCCACGCCGAGCCCCGAGCTCTTGGCATCGATCGAGCGCGATCGCGTACGGATGCCCGATCTCGCACGCAACGAGCTGGCGCGCAGCGAAGGCGAGCCCTGGCGCCGCAAGCTGCGCTTCATCGAGGCGCGCCTGGCGGCGTCGCTCGCCGCCGTCGAGCGCGAGAGAGAGCTCACGCGTCGAGCCTTGAGTCCCTCGGCCGACACCAAGAACGCGCACCTCTATCACAACGCAGGCGAGCTCGAGGCCGACCTCGCCCTGCTCGCGGAGAGCCTGCACGGCACGCGCGCGGCGGGGGAGCGGCGCGTGCGCGCTCTTCTGGAGCGCGTGCGCGCCCTCGGCTTTGCCATCGCGGAGCTCGAGATGCGGACCCCGGCGGCCGACGCGCGCGTCGCCGATCAGGCGACGCGCGGCGCCGGCCCCGCGACGGAAGGGTCGACACGGCTGCTCTCCGCGCTGGAGCGGATCGCGCAAGCGCAGCGCCGCGCCGGGGAGACGGCGTGCCGCACGCTCATCTTGTCCATGACCGAAAGCGCCGAGGACGTTCTCGCGGCGTTGCGCTGCGCGCACCATGCCGGTGTATGCAGCAGGCGCCCAGAGCACGTCAGCTTGGACATCGTTCCCCTTTTCGAAACCCTCCATGCGCTCGAGGAGAGCCCCGCCATCTTGCGCCAACTGCTCGACGACCCGACCTACCGCGAGCACGTGCGCCGGCGCGGCGTGCAGGAGGTCATGGTCGGGTACAGCGATTCTGGCAAAGAGGTGGGGCTTCTCGCCGCCACCGCCGCCCTCAGGCGCGCACAAGAGAGCCTCCCCGCGGTGGCGGGGGCGGCCGGCGTCGCGATCCGCATTTTCCACGGCCGAGGGGAAACGGTGGCGCGCGGCGGTGGGCCTTCGCAGCAAGCGATCTTGGCGCTCCCCGCGGGAAGCGTGCGCGGTCGCTACAAGGCGACCGAGCAGGGCGAGGCCCTCGATCACAAGTACGGACGCCCCGAGCTGGCCCAGCGCACTCTCGAGCTCATCATCGGCGGCGCGCTCCTGCACACCGTCGACGCTCAAGCGAAACCCGCTCCCGACGTCGAACGCCGCTTCGGCGAGCTCTTCTCCGAGCTCGCCGACGTCGGCCGGCGCGTCTACCGCGCCCTCGTCTGGGACAACCCCCGCTTTGCCGAGTTCTTCTTCGCGGCGACGCCGGTGGACGAGATCACACGGCTTCCCATTGGTTCGCGTCCGAGCAAGCGCCAAGCCGGTGGGCTGGAGGCGTTGCGCGCCATCCCCTGGGTCTTCGCGTGGACGCAGACCCGCGCCATCCTCCCCGCCTGGTACGGCGTGGGGAGCGCGCTCGAGGAGATCGGCGCGCGCCCTTCGGGGCGCGCCGATCTCCTCGACATGTACAAGAGCTGGCCCTTTTTCCGCACCGTGCTCGACAACATCGAAATGGTCGTCGCCAAGACCGACCTGACGATCGCCGCTCGTTACGCCGAGCTGGCGTCCCCCGACGCCAAGCGAGCGGTGTGGCCCGCCATCCGCGAAGAGCACCGCCGGACCAAGCAGTGGATCAAGTTGCTGACGGGCAGCCGCAAGCTGCTCGAACGTAACCCCACGCTCGAGCGCTCGATACGCCTTCGCAATCCCTACGTCGACCCGCTCAACTTGATGCAGGTCGAGCTCGTGCGAAGGCGGCGAGCGGGCGACGAGAACGCCGCCCGCCCACTCTTGCTCACCGTCAACGGCATCGCGGCGGGAATGCGCAACACGGGCTGAGGGGCGTTTCTTGCCAACGCCCCGAGCACAGCCTGCTCGAAAAGGCGTTCAACGAAAACACCGACTTCTTCAGCCGCGTCTACCCCGACGCCGCGGCGCACACGCTGCGAGCCGCCGCGCTTCTAGAGCGCCAGCACGCCGGTACGAATCAGGTAAGCGAGCTTCTCGCGCTGATCCGCGTTGAGGAGTGCGTGGATCTTGCCGAGCGCCTTCACCAAGGCGTCACGCAAGTGCTCAGCCGTGCGCACGCGGGCGCCTGCAACTTCGGCGACCTTGGTCTCGTCGAATGTCGCGTCGGCGATTCTGTCGGCGAAAGCGGCGGTGCTACGTCGATGGTCGACGTCAGCTTGGGCCCTCTCTGTCTTGAGATCGCTCAAGATCCGCGCGAGCTCACCCACCTGGCGGTCATCGAGATCGAGTTTGTGGGCAAGGAATCGAAGGGGCCGGCGCACGCCAAAAGCGCCACCACCGAAGTCCCCGTCGTGCTGGCCGTGGCTCGCGAAACGCGATTCCCACGCGGCCTCCGGACCGCCCGCTGGACTGCAGCCATCTGGCCCACAACCCATGCCGGCACCCCACGCCCGCGACGGACGGCGGGCAAATCTCCACCAATCGAACATATGAGGATGCATTTTCGAACTCCTCTCCCCGGGGCTATCGCTCCCGAAGGGGGCTTGAGCGCGGGCACGATGCCGCGCGCCATTTGGCAGAAGCTTGGCTCCCCTCGACCGATTGTCAACACCCCATCCGCAGCGATGGCTCTCGACGCGGCCCGAGCGTCTAGCCATCGTCCGCCGGGCCGCCGCGATGCACCAAATACGCGAGGGCCGCCGTGACCGCCGTGGCAAGCTCGGCCAGGGGCGGTTGACGCTCGATCGCGTAAACGAAGTAGTCCCTGGCGATGACGTCGTAGCGCGGGCGGTACCGCAGGATGGAGAGCGAGCGAGCAGCGATCTCGAGGCGAGGACCCGCGAGCGGGACGTCATCCGCGACCGGTCGGCCGTACCTGCGCATCACGACGTCGAGCACCGCGAGGGGCACCTCCGCTTTCGGCGCTCCCTCGATGTGGAGAAAGAGCGACCCCTCCTCGACCTCGAGCCAGGTCTTTTCCAACGTGCCGTCGGGGCGCGTTCGTTCGTGGAGGAGGAGCGGCGCGCTCATTCGGGCGGCCAAACGACGACTCGTCCTACTGAAAGACGCAATGGTTTTCGAATTTATCGCGACATGACGTCGCGCCCACGTCGTCGGGATCGAGATAGCAGTCGATCATCTCCTGGCGGGCGGCCGCGTGGAACGGTCCGAGCCAGGCCTGACAAAGTTCGAGCGGGATTCCCCCGTCGCCGCTATCGGGTCCACACGAGGACGCGATCTGCGCGCAGCCGTAGAGGCCGCCCTCGATGACGCCGTCCGGTACGGGGCACATCGATCGATTGAAGATGCCACGACTGCAATCCGCGGCCCCCTGGTCGTGCGCGCCGCTGCAGGCGTCCATGCCGCCGTCGGCGCCCGGAAGGGCCTTGAGACAGACGAACAGCTGCTCCAAGGCGCTCCTCTTGAGGTCGGTCTCGAGCGTGTTGCAGAGCGTGAAGCCAGCGGGTGGCCAATCGAGCCCCGCATCGTCGCGACACCGCGCGCCGTAGTACGGCAGCGTCGTACAGCTCGTGGCAGGGCCGGCGTCAGCTGCATCTTCCGCAAAGCACGCGCCCGCCGCGTCAGCCGGCGCGTCGGCGATCGCGCCGTCGGTGGTGGCGGCGTCCGTGGTGCTGCCGTCGGACGTGGTCGCGTCCGCCGCGTCGGGCGAAGCGTCCGGTGTCGTCGAGACATCGCTGGCCGGCCCGTCGACCGCCCCATCGGTGGCCACGGTGTCCCCGGTCGCGTCGCTGCCCTGGGCATCCGCGCTCGGTACGTCGCCGGCCGGTGCGTCGGAAGCCGTCCCATCGGGCGACGCAGCGTCCCCCTTGGTTCCTCCCGTGCCGCCGGCGCCCGCCGATCCCCCCGTACCACCCACGCCCACCGGGGGTCCCTGGATGACCTCCACCGAACATGCGGGAAGAACACCCATTCCGGTCAAGACACTCGCCACCAAGAACGTCTGCCATCGCATCCGCATGAACCGTCTCCTGCTCTCGCTTTCTCGCCTGACCACCTCCGCCTGCGCCACCCTTGCGGAAGACGGAGAGCTTCGCAGCTTATTCGATTTGACGCGCCCCTTCTTTCATTTCGGCTCGCAGAAATCCGCCGCCAAAGCCGCCCGGATGAGCAAGGCCGCGAGGCGCTAGTCGTGCTAGATCCGGCGCCATGCACGCGACCGTGGTCGTCTTTCCCGGTTCGAACGCCGATGTGGAACTGATTCACGCGCTGCGCGACGTGGTCGGCATGACCACGGTCGTCGCATGGCACAAGGACGATCGCCTGCCCGGGCCGACCGACCTCGTGGCGATTCCCGGCGGCTTTGCGCACGGCGACTACCTGCGCTGCGGCGCAATCGCCAAGGTAAGCCCCATCATGAGCGACATTCGTCGCCACGCCGAGCGCGGGGGATACGTGCTCGGCGTCTGCAACGGCTTTCAGATCCTCACCGAAGCAGGGCTTTTGCCGGGCGCCCTGACCCGCAACCAGCACCTGCGTTTCGAGTGTCGCGACATCTTCATCACGCCGTTCGCGGACGGTCCCTTCACCTCCGGTCTTCCCAAGGTCTTGCGTCTGCCCATCGCCCATGCCGAAGGGCGCTACCAGGCCGACCAGGCGACCCTTCGCCGTCTCGAGGCCGAAAGCGCCATCGCGCTGCGCTATTGCGACGAGACGGGGCGCGTCACCGATGACGCCAATCCCAACGGCTCGGTGCAGGGCATCGCCGGCGTCTATGGGGGCGCACGAAAGAACATCCTCGGCCTCATGCCCCACCCTGAACGCATGAGCGAACCGCTGGTGGGCGGGTCGGACGGCCGCCAAATCTTCGAGGCACTTCTGCGAACCGGCGTCACAAAGTAGCCGTTGTCGCAAAACCAGCTGGCCGCCGCGCGCCATAGGAAGTAATCCTCCGTCCGATGTCGGCTGAGAAATCCGAACCGCTGGAGCCAAAGCGCGAGCTTGCGCCCGCCGCGCCGGTTTGCCCGGCCTGCGCCAAGGCGCTGCCGCGAGGGGCTGACCGCTGTCCCAACTGCGGCATGGCCCTCGGTGAACATCAGCGTTGCGTGCATTGCCACGCCATCGTCGATGTCGAACCCGCACCCGAGGTGAGGTTCATCTGCCGCCTCTGCGGCGGGGTGCGCATTCCGCTCGACGACGCTGCCATCGAGCGGTCGCCCGCGCAGATCGAGCTCCTCACCAAGGCCACCGTAGCGCGATCGGCAACCACGATCTGGACCATCGTGGCCGGCGTCGTCGCTGCCTTCGGGGTGGGCTCGGTTCTGGTGCTGGCGCTCGTGATCAGCGTCGCTCATCCCGCTGCGCCGGCCGCGGTCATGGCGGGCCTGGCGGTGGGGGTGCCCTTCGTCTTTGCCGCCCTCGCCTTTCGTAAGTCGCGCGCTCACCGTGCCGACATCGCGCGATTCGTCGAGGCGGCATGGATGGCTGCCGTCGCCGACGTTGCACGAGCGCGCGGCGGGGAGATCGACGCAGCGACGTTCGCGAAGTTGACCCGCACCCACGAGGGGGAGGCCGATCGGCTCCTTGGCCGCATGTCGAGCAAGGGTCTCGTGGCCGGCAGCGTCACGCCCGAGGGTTCGCTCCGCTACACGCTCCTCGAGGGAGGCGCCGGTCCGACGCGCGCGCTGGCGAGTGGAGACTAGCGGGAAGGTTCGGCGGTCGCTGACCAACGTCGGCGGTGCCGTCGAGCTCGTGGGAAGCGACGATCTCGAACGGGCGGCGCTGGCGCACGCACTCGACGTGGGACCCGAAGAGGGAGCGCGCGCGCATGTTCACGCCTTCCACAGCTATCCAGCGCGGCTTCATGCCGTCACCGCTCGGCGCCTTGTGGAACGGCTGTCGCCGCGCGGTGGGCGGGTGCTCGATCCTTTCTGTGGCAGCGGCACGGTCCTCGTCGAAGCGCGTCTCGCCGGCCGCCGCGCGGCGGGCCTCGACGCCAATCCGCTCGCCGTCGAGCTGACCTGGCTGAAGACGCGCGGCTCGACCGAGGAGGAGCGGACCGCCCTCTGCGAAGGCGCCCGCATCGTCGCCGAGCACGCCGACGACCGGCGGCGTCGCAAAGCGGGGGCCACCCATCGCTACGGGCGCGAAGACGCCGCCCTCTTCGAACCGCATGTCCTCATGGAGCTCGATGGGCTACGCGCCGGGCTCGGCAAGATCCGGCACGACTTTGCGCGACGGGCGCTGCGGCTCGTCCTCTCCGCCATCCTCGTCAAGGTCAGCCGGCGCACGGGCGATACTTCGCAAGACACGGCGCCGCGCCGCCTTTCCGCCGGATTCACGAGCAAGCTCTTTTACAAAAAGGCCGACGAGCTGGCGCGCCTTCTCGGCGAGTTCGTCGCCCTGGCTCCGCGCCACCCGGCCGGGCCCCCCGACGTGCGATGGGGCGACGCGCGTAAGCTGGAGGGTGTCGATCGCGCGTCGGTCGATCTCGTCCTCACGTCCCCGCCTTATCCCGGCAACTACGACTACCTCGCGCAGCACGCGCTGCGCCTCCGCTGGCTCGGGCTCGACGCGGAACCTTTTGCCGCCATCGAGCTCGGCGCGCGCCGACACCTCGCCAAGCTGCCCGAGGCCGCCGCGCGAGCCCGCTGGTCGTCGGAGCTCGGCGATGTTCTCTCGGCTTGCGCGCGCGTGCTCCGACGCGAGGGGAAGTTGGTGCTCGTCGTCGCCGACACCGTGATCGGCCAGCGCCCGCTCTACGCCGACGACCTCGTGCGCGCCATCGCCCCCGCCGCGGGGCTCGAGGTGAGCACGGTTGGGTCCCAGCTGCGCCCTCATTTTCATGGGCCGACGGCGCGCGCCTTTGACCGACGCCCCCGGCGCGAGCACGCTATCGTTTGCCGCCTGCGCAAACCGACGACCTGACCGGCGGCCGCTAGCGTCAATCACCTCGATGCCTACACTCTTTTTCGAAGGCAATCTCTTCGGCCCCGATTGCCGCGTCGAAGTCCCGGACGGTGGCCGGCTCGTCGACGTCTGCGATCGCGTGCTGGCACCCGTGCCGTTCTCGTGCCGCGCCGCGACGTGCGGAACGTGCCGCATCGAAGTGTTCGAGGGGGCCCATCTGCTCGAACCGCGCGAAAGTGCGGAGGCAGAGCTCCTCGAGCTCCTCGGCGATCCGCCGACCCACCGCCTCGCTTGTCAGGCCAAGCTGACCCGCGCCCCAGGGCTCATTCACCTGCGCATCGCGGACGACGAAATTTGACCCCGCGCGCCGCGCGCAGGCGACAGAACGGGCGCCCCGTTTCCAGGGCGCCCGCTTCGCGCCGAAGGACGTCGTAACGCTCAGCCGCTGCTGACGTCGGCGGCGTCGGTCGAAACCGGCGCGTCCGTTCCGGTGTCGGAACCTCCCTCGGAGCCTCCTCCCTCGGAGCCTCCTCCCTCGGAGCCACCTTCCGATCCTCCGCCTTCAGAACCTCCCCCCTCGCGTCCTGCTTCCGGTGGTCCTGCTTCCGGAAGGGGCACGCAGGTGTTCATGGTGCAGGTGTTTCCGGGGGGACATGGTGCGGTGCCCGAGCACTGACGGCAGAGGTTCATCACACAGGCGGGCAACCCTGGCTTCGATGCGCAATCGGTATTGGCCGCGCATTCTCGGCATGTATTCGCACCGGTCGTCACGCAAACGGGCGTCGGCTGCGCGCATTGCGTGTTGTCCCGACACTGCACGCAGGTGTTCCCATCGCAGATCGGCAGCCCCGACGTCGTGCAGTCCGTGTCGGCGGCGCACTGGCGACACATCGTACCGACGCAGACGGGCCCGGCCGCGTTGCCAGCGCAGTGCGTGTTGTTCTGGCACTGCACGCACATCATCGTCGCCAGATTGCAGGCGCGGTTGTTCATGGGCGCCGTCGCGCAGTCGGCGTCCGACATGCAGCGAAGCTGGCAGCTGGCATTGTTGCCATTGATGATGCAGACCTGCGGCGGCGTACAGCCCGCGGTGGGCGTACACACGCGGCACGTATTGGTGGGCACGTTGCAGTACGGCGCAGCCATGGTGCAAGACGTGTCGTCGAGGCATTGCACGCATGCCCCTGTCGTCGGATTGCAGATGGTCCGATTCGTAAAGGGGCAGTTGGCGCCGGAGAGGCACTCCACACACCGGCCTCTCGCGGTATCGCAGAGAGGCATCATCCCTTGCGGATTGCAGCTCGTCTCGCCGCAGGGGATGCGGGTGGGGCCAGCGTCCTTCGAGCCGGCATCTTTGCCGGCGGTGCCACCCTTGCCCGAGGAGCCGCCTGTGCCGCCGGTGCCGCTGGATCCGCCCGTCACGCTCGAGCCACCACGGCCACCACCGTCTTTGCCACCCGTCCCGTCGCCGTCGTCGTCGCCTCCGCAGGCCGGAGCCACGCTCGCTACCACTCCCAGCGCTACCAAGAGCCAGGTCAGTCCATGCCTTGTCATGTTCGCCTCCTTGACTAGAAGAACAGACTTAGAAGAACAGAACGGGCGTCCCGTTTCCAGGACGCCCGTTTTTTGACGCAAACGACTTCTGAACGACGCTTGTCAGCCGCCGGTGCCGAGGTCGACTTGAACGTCCACCGGCGTTCCTGTTTCGGCGCCGCCTTCGGATCCCCCCTCCGAACCGTCGGAGCCGGCTTCAGGACGCGGTTCCGGTGGCCCTGCTTCGGGGATCGGCACGCAGACGTTCATCGTGCAGGTGTTTCCCGCAGGACAGGGTACGCCGTTGGCGCCACCGGAGCACTGACGGCAGACGTTCATCACGCAGGCGCCTCCGCCCGGTCTCCCTGTGCAATCGGCATTGGCTCCGCATTCTCGACACGTGTTCGCACCGGTCGTCACGCAGATGGGCGTCGGCTCCGCGCATTGCGTGTTGTCCCGGCACTGCACGCAGGTGTTGTTCGTCGCATCGCAGATGGGCCCGCCCGCGTTACCGGCGCAGTCCGCGTCGGCACCGCAGATTTCGCAGGTGTTACCGACGCAGATCGGCCCAGCGGGGTTACCTGCGCAGTGCGTGCTGGTCTGGCACTGCACGCACATCATCGTCGTCAGATTGCAGGCGCGGTTGTTGTTGGGCGCCGCTGCGCAGTCAGCGTCCGACGCACAGCGAAGCTGACACGTATTGTTGGCGTTACCCATACCGACGATACAGCGCATGGGAGGTGTGCAGTTGGCGTCCGTCAAACACGAACGGCAAGCACCGTCTTCCGGGTCGCAGAACAACCGAGGAGGCATCTGCGTGTTGCCCGCGCAGTGCATGTCTGTGATGCAAGACTGGCACCGAGGTCCCGTAGGTCCGGTCGGATTGCAGTAGCGGTTCGTCCCGTTGGGATTGCATGTCGTCTCCCCGCACGGGATCGGGGTCGCGACGTCCTTTCCTCCGCCATCTTTGCCCGCGGCTCCGCCTGTACCGCCCGTGCCGCTGACACCCCCCGAACCCCCCGTCACCGAAGACCCCGCCCCGCCTCCGCTCCCCGCTTTTCCACCGGTGCCGTCAGAGTCATCGTCGTCGCCGCACGCCACGGCCAAAACCGCTCCGGACAGCAACGTAACCAAGAGCCAGCTAAGTCGATACCTTGTCATGAACGCCTCCTTGACCTTTAGCAGGCAGCGACTTTATCGCGTGGGTAGAAGTCGGGCAATACCCCTTACGTAATCGTCATCTCCAAAACGTCGATAAAGCGTGTCGCAAAACTTCCACGGTTCTGCGTAAAGTGGTGCGCACGCCGAGCCGCGGTTCACGTAACGGTCTGTCTCGAGGGCGATTTCTTGTGGAGCGCGTCCGACGACGCGCTCCGTCATCTCGTCACGACGTCGCGATCGCATTTGGGTCAAAAAATTGCTCGGCCGAAGGCCCCACCCGGGCACGCGGCGCGACACCCAGGCTGCGCTCGGGTACCCCGCTGGTTGACCCAGCCGTGCCGTGGCGATACCTAAGGGAGAGCTTTCCTGGCCCTACCCCTTTGCGTCTGGCACATTCGGCCGGGCCGAGCGACGAGCGTACCTTTTCCTAACCCGACCCCACGGTGCCGCCTTCGATGCTCGCGCCGTTTTTCGAGAACTCATCCATCAGCCTTTTCGATGCCGCTCAACAACCACGCCTTCCACGCCGAGACGGCTTCGGTCGACGACGCCCCAGCGCCTCGGACCTATAGCTCGCCCCCTGAGGGCGCTGGAGCATGGTACGTGCGGCTACTTCGCGAGCTCGCCATCCATGACTGGATTGTCATGGGGTACCTCATCGTTCTGACCGCGGCGGTGGGGCTCTCGCCCAGCTCGCCCGCGCAAGATCGGTGCCTCGGGCACGTGGCGTCGATGCTCGCCTTCTGTCTTGCCGTTCTGACGTTGGTTCGGAGCGGGCTGCTCAAAGGGGGGGTGGTCGCTCCGCTGCTCTATCGGCTCGGCGTGTACGGCACCGTCCAGATCTCGTACTTCGAGCTGCGCGAGCTCTTGCCGGTCGTCAATCCGACGAGCCTCGACGCCGAGCTGTCGTACATCGACGAGCACATCCTCCACTTCGAGCCGTCGCTCTTTCTCGACCGCTTCGTCACGCCCACCGTCACCGAGTGGTTTGCCTTCTTCTACTTCGGTTACTTCGCGCTTTTGGCCGTGCACGTGCTGCCGATGGTGTTCTTTTCCCGTCGGATGCGCCTCACCGCCGAGTTTGCCCTGGGGATGATCACGGTCTACGCCACGGCGCACACCATATATATGCTGGTACCTGGCTATGGCCCGGTGCGTTTCCTCGCCGACCGCTACCAGCACCCGCTCCCGTCAGGCTTCTGGCTCGATGCCGTGCTCAACGCGGTGCAATCGGGCGGCGCGCAAAAGGACATCTTCCCGTCCCTCCACACCGCTGGCCCGGTGTTCACCTCCCTCTTTTCCTTCCGCCATCGCGACAAGTGGCCGTTCAAGTACACCTGGCCGTTCGTCGCGTTCTTCAGCGCGAACATCGTCATCGCCACCATGTTCCTGCGCTGGCACTACCTCATCGACGTGCTGGCCGGCATTGCCCTCTCCGCGGGCGCGTTCTTCCTGGCGGGGGTCATTTCGCGGCGCGAGATCGATTACCGCGAGCAGAACGGTCTGCAGGCGGTATGGGTAGCCCTCCAGCTGCGCCCCTGGGGGGGCCGGTCCGATCCCGATCGGGAGCCGCGCTAGGTTTTCCGACGATCGATCTGACAGCGAGACCCTGACGGAGTAGTGTTCGTCCGTTGCCGATGGGCATTCGCCTCGAAGATTCGACGACGATCGTCGCTGGGTTTCGCTTTTCAGCGGCAGCCGCGGAGATCAAGACGCAAGGACGGCTCGATTTCGCCCTCGCCGCCGCTGACACGCCGGCTTCCGTGGCGGGACTCTTCACGACCAACATCGTCCGCGCGGCACCGGTGGTGCTGGCCGCCGAGCGCGCGCGGCGCGGACGAGCGCAGGCCCTGCTCGTCAACAGCGGCTGCGCCAACGCCTGCACCGGAGAAGCCGGGCTCGCCGCCGCGCACGATACGACCGCGGCCGTCGCCCGCGCCCTCGCTCTGGATCCGCGCCACGTGCTACCGGCCTCGACGGGCGTCATCGGAACGCACCTTCCGGTCGAGCGGCTCGTCGCAAGGGTGCCGGCCCTCGTGGCCGAGCTGGCGCCGGACGGCGCCGATCGCTTCGCCGAAGCCATCCTCACCACCGATCGCGGCCCCAAGGTGGCGCACGCACGGGGCGAGATCGCGGGGCGACCGTTCACGGTCTTGGGGATCGCCAAGGGCGCCGGCATGATCCATCCCACCGTGGCCCCCCTCGTGCCGCATGCGACGATGCTCGCCTTCCTCTTCACGGACGCGGTCGCCGATGCACGCGCCCTCGAGGCCGCCCTCGGGCGCGTCGCGGAGGAGACGTTCAATCGCGCCAGCGTCGATGGCGACACCAGCACCAACGACGCGCTCATCGCGCTCGCATCGGGTCGCGCGGGGACCGAAACCGGCCACGGCGCCGAGCTAGCGCCCCAGCTCGAGGAAGCGATGGGGCTCGTTTCCGAGCGCCTGGCGCGGGCCATGGTGGCCGACGGGGAGGGCGCCGAACATTTGGTCGAGATCGTCGTCAGCGGCACGACGTCGCATGCCGATGCCCTGGTCATCGCGCGCACCATCGCCACCTCGCCCCTCGTGAAAACGGCGCTGTACGGTCAAGACCCGAACTGGGGGCGCGTGCTCGGCGCAGCCGGACGAGCCGGAGTCGCGTTCGACCCGAACCGCGCCCGCATCGCGATCGGGGGGGTGGTCATCGTCGAGCGCGGGGTCGGCGTAGGGACGGAGCAGGAAGGAAAAGCGCGCCTGGTGATGGCAGAACCCTCGTACACGATCGAGGTCGTTCTGGGCGACGGTCCCGGTCGCGCGCGGTACCTCGCCTGCGATCTGGGGATAGGCTACGTGCGGTGCAACGCTTCGTACCGAAGCTGATCCTGCCGTGGACCCTCGCCAGCTGCGCCGCTGACCCCGGTTCGATCGGCGCCGTGCTAGCGCAGTCGCGCACCGATGGGAAGGTCACCGTGCGCGACGTCCCCTCGGGCCACCCCGCCGCGGAAGCCGGCATGGCTCCGGGCGACGAGATCCTGCTCATCGACGGACGCGACGTGAGGAGCATGTCCCCCGACGCCATCCACCGGACGCTCGAAGGGGAGGTAGGCACCACGGTGAACCTCACCGTGCTCCGGCGGGGAAAGATCGAGCGGATCGCCGTCCAGCGGGCGCCCCTCGCGCGGTCCTTGCTGCGCTGACCGCGGCGTCGGACGGCGACCGGCGCTCGAGCGTCGGCCTCGCCGCGCAAGACGACGGGTGCGGTAGACATTGGCTACCGTCGGCGGACCTTCGAACCTCTGTAGATACAGTGAAAAGGCCATGCTATAGCCACCCGCCGCTAGCAGCACCGTCGGGGACTCTTGCCGGCAGATTGATCATCCAAGTAGCCGTACGACCACTCAACCAACTGAGCGAACAGACCAACATCCGCATCGACGGACGAAAGCACGCTTAGAGGAGCTACAATGAGCCGTTATCAATTCACGTCGGAATCGGTCACCGAAGGGCATCCCGACAAGCTTTGCGACCAGGTTTCGGACGCGGTCCTCGATGCCATCTTGACGCAGGACCGGAGTGCGCGCGTCGCTTGCGAGACCCTCGCCAAGACGGGGATCGTCCTCGTCGCCGGCGAGATCACGACCTCAGCCATCGTGGAAATGCCGGCCATCATCCGGCAGACGATCAGAGAGATCGGCTACACGAGCTCGGAAATGGGGTTCGACTGCGACTCGTGCGCGGTGTTGACCGCCATCGAAAAGCAATCGCCCGACATCTCCCAGGGTGTGAACGAAGGCGAGGGCCTCTACAAGGAGCAGGGCGCCGGCGATCAGGGGCTCATGTTCGGCTACGCCACGGACGAGACCCCCGAGCTCATGCCCGCCCCCATCATGTACGCGCACCTCTTGGCCAAGCGGCTCGCCGACACGCGCAAGCACGGCAAGGTCGACTTTCTTCGCCCCGACGGCAAGACGCAGGTCACCGTCGAATACGACAATGACGTGCCCGTGCGCTGCGACGCCATCGTCGTGTCGACGCAGCACTCGCCGGACGTCAAATACAAGACGCTCAAAGAGGCCGTCATCGAGCTCGTGATCGAGAAGGTCATCCCCAAGAAGCTCATCGACAAGCAGACCAAATTCTTCGTCAATCCCACGGGGCGCTTCGTGATCGGCGGACCCCACGGCGACTGCGGTCTCACCGGTCGCAAGATCATCGTCGACACCTACGGCGGCATGGGTCGTCACGGCGGCGGCGCTTTCAGCGGCAAGGACCCGTCCAAGGTCGACCGCTCGGCCTGCTACTACGCGCGCTTCGTGGCCAAGAACGTCGTCGCGGCCGGGCTCGCCAAACGCTGCGAAGTGCAGATCGCGTATGCCATCGGCGTCGCGCAGCCGGTGGGCGTGCACGTCACCACGTACGGCACGGGCAAGGTCAGCGACGAGATCCTCGGTCGTTACATCCTGAAGAACTTCGATATGCGTCCCAAGGCGCTCATCGAAGAGCTCGATCTCCTGCGCCCCGGGTATCGCCGCACCGCGGCTTACGGGCACTTCGGCCGCTCGGAGTTCACCTGGGAAAAGACCATCCGCGCCCCCAAGCTCGCCGACGATCTGCTCCGGCCTGCCAACGGCATTGCCGCGAAGAAGAAGGCGCCACGCAAAGGCTCGGCGACCGCGGCGGCATAGCGAGATCGGCGAGCGACGCCGGCATCAGACGCGGCGCGGTGATAGAGTGGCAGCGGAGTTTTCGAACGGGTGCGAAAAGAAGGTGCCCTAAAATGCGCGCGGGTCCCGCTCGCGCGCGTGCTGATTCTTCTCGCGCTCCTGGCGGGCGCGACCGCCTGCAGCAGCCCGAGGAACACGCGAAACTACCAGGCAGCAGGTATTGGCCTCGCGGCCGTCGCCGTGCACAGCGTTGCGTATCGGACCGTCACGGGCAACTGCTATGCGATGTGCACGCCCGGCAACGTTTGCGATCGGCAGACCGGCTTCTGCGTCGCGAGCGAGTGTTCGCCGTCCTGTCCCGATGGAACGCGATGCGTGCGCGATCTCGACGATCGCTTGCGCTGCGAAGACGACGGTCTGACCCTTTCCTTGATGAAGGCCAGCCGCGCCGCATCTTTCGACGCAGGCGCCTTCAGTGGCGGGGCCGACGGCGGCCTGCCCTGATTGCGATCGCGACCAGGAAACGCCCGCGGAAAACGAGAGCGCCAGCACCGCGAACTTACGGCACTGGCGCCCTATCGATCGACGACTCGACGCGTCAGATATCGTAGTAGAGGAAGAACTCGTACGGCACGGGGCGCAGCCGCACCTGGTTGAGCTCGCGATCCTTCTTGTAGTCAATCCACGTCGAGATGACGTCTTTGGTGAAGACATCCCCGCGCAGCAGGTACTCGTGGTCTTTCTCGAGCGCGCCGAGCGCCTCTTCCAGCGAGCCGGGCATGTGCGGCACCTGCGCGAGCTCCTCGGGGGAGAGCGCGTAGATGTCCTTGTCGAGCGGATCGCCGGGGTCGATCTTGTTCTGAATGCCGTCGAGACCGGCCATCAGCATCGCGGAGAACGCGAGGTACGGATTGCAGGAGGGATCGGGGAAGCGGACCTCGATCCGACGCTGCTTCGGCGACGTGATGCCGGCGACGGGGATGCGGATCGATGCCGAACGATTGCGGCTGGAATAGGCGAGGTTCACCGGAGCTTCGAATCCCGGCACCAGACGTCGGTAGCTGTTGGTCGTCGGGTTGGTGAGCGCGGCCAGCGATTTGGCGTGCTTGATGATGCCGCCGATGTACCAGAGACCGATGTTGGACATCCCCGCGTAGCCGTCGCCGGCGAAGAGCGGCTTGCCCTCTTTCCACACCGACTGGTGACAGTGCATGCCGCTGCCGTTGTCGCCATAGAGCGGCTTGGGCATGAAGGTCGCCGTCTTGCCGAATTTCTTGGCAGTGTTTTTGACGACGTACTTGAACCACATCAACTGATCGGCGCACTGCAAGAGACGAGCGAACTTACAGCCGATCTCGCACTGCCCGGCCGTCGCGACCTCGTGATGCCCGACTTCGACTTCGACGCCGGACGCTTGAAGCGTGAGCATCATCTCTTGGCGCAGGTTGGCGAGCGTGTCCGTAGGGGGGACCGGGAAATATCCCTCTTTGTTACGAATCTTGTAGCCGAGGTTCGTCCCCTCTTTGCCGGAGTTCCAGCCCGCCTCTTCCGAGTCGATCGAATACATCGACCCTTGCGGCCCGGACTCGTAACGTACCTGATCGAATACGAAGAACTCCGCTTCCGGTCCGAAGAACACCGCGTCGCCGATGCCGGTCTGCCGCAGGTAGGCCTCGGCCTTCTTGGCGACGAAGCGCGGATCGCGCGAGTAAGGCTGTCCGGTGATGGGATCGCTCACCGAGCAGATGACGCTCAGCGTGGTGTGCGCGGTGAACGGGTCGAGCTTTGCCGTCTCCGGATCGGGAACGATGAGCATGTCGGAGGCGTTGATGGGCTGCCATCCGCGGATCGAGGAACCGTCGAACCCGAACCCCTCCTCGAAGCATGCTTCGGTCAGCCGGTGTGCGGGCACCGTGGTGTGCTGCCAGATGCCGGGAAAATCGATGAATTTCAGGTCGACGAATTGGACGTCGTTCTTCTTGGCAAACTCGACTACTTCCTTGGGCTTCATCCGACTTCTCCTTTTGGGGACACCTCGGTGCGCGAGGGCCGCTCACTAATCGCTCAAATCGCTTCCTCGCCGCGCTCACCAGTGCGGATACGCACCGCCTCTTCGACGGGCACGACGAAAATCTTCCCATCCCCAATACGCCCAGTTTTTGCGCTCTTTTCGATGGCTTCGAGCACTTGGTGGACCAAGTTGTCGGGCACGACGACCTCGATTCTCACCTTGGGGACGAAATCGACCACATAGGCCGATCCCCGATAAACCTCCTTCTTTCCCCCGGTGCGGCCGAAGCCTTTCACCTCGGTCACGGTCATCCCCTGGATCCCCACCTCGGCGAGGGCGTCCTTTACTTCGTCCAGCTTGAAAGGCTTGACGATGGCCTCCACTTTTTTCATCCGACGTGCCTCCGCGCGAACATCCGGGTTAATTCTTCCGGGGACTATTCATCGCGCCCGGATGTTTCGGGAATGTTTCGCGTGCGCGTCTACATGGGTCGGTCGCATGAATTCTCGACCGCCCCGACCGAGGGGACCGCACCGGCTCGCTCCCCCGTCGTCCAGCAGCGCGAGCCCCTCGCCGGGCTTCAGTGGCTCGGAGCGCCACCCGTTTTGGGTGCTCGTGGCGGTCGATCAACGAAAGAAGAGCGTCCGTGCGTGGCGTGCACGCACCTACCTCGGCGACTTGTTGACCGACCGCGCGGGAAGGGTGCGTCGGTGGTAGGGGAATATAGATGCGGTGGCCTGGCGAGCCTGGCGGCCACGGGGAGCATGAAATCGACGCACCGGGCGCCCGTCGGTCAAACCGCTCGGTGTCCCCCGTTATTTAGACTATAGCCTGGACATCGCCTCGTCTGATGGCCCCGACCAACACGTCCAAAATCCCTCTCGGGACCGTGCTCGTAGAAAAATACCGCTTGAGCCGCGAGATCGGGCGAGGCGGGATGGCTGCGGTCTATGAAGCCGAGAACATCCACATCGGCAAACGGGTGGCTGTTAAGGTCCTGGCGGCGGAGCTCACGGCGTCGACCATCGTCGTCGAACGTTTCCTGCGCGAAGCGCGCGCCGCAGCGGCCATTTCAAGCCCTTACATCTGCGACGTCTACGACTCCGGCAAGCTGGAAGACGGCCGCCCCTTCCTGGTTCTGGAGCTCTTGGAAGGTGAATCGCTCTACGAGCGGATGACGCGCATCCGCCAGATCGACGTGCCGACCACGGTGCGAATGGTGGGGCAAGTCGCGCGCGGTCTGACCAAAGCGCACGCTGCGGGCATCGTTCATCGCGACCTCAAACCCGAAAACATTTTCCTCACCAAGGATGAAGAGGGAGCCCTCCTCTCCAAGATTCTCGATTTCGGGCTCGCCAAATTCTACATGCCGCTCGACGAGGGCGGACCGCAGGCACGCCTCACGCGCGAAGGAGCCGTCTTCGGCACGCCCGCGTACATGAGCCCCGAGCAGGTCAAGGGCCAGGGACAAGTCGATCATCGGGCCGATCTCTGGGCGCTCGGGTGCATGGCGTACGAATGTTTGACGGGACGCACGGTCTGGTCCACCGAGCAAGGTGTGGCCATGACATTCGCGCAGATCGCGAGTGCACCGCTGCCGAATGTGCTCTTGTACCGACCGGACCTGCCGGCCAGCTTTCAGGCGTGGTTCGAAAAGGCGCTGGCGCGGTCGGCCGACGCACGATTTCAGACAGCGAAGGAGCTCTCCGACGAGCTCGTCAACGCGCTGCCCGACGATTCGGCCAGCGTGATCTCACTGACGTCGCTCGCTGACGCGACCGATGTCATGCGCGGTCGGCCGACGCCACCCGAGGCTCCCTCCTCGAGCCGCGGGGGACTGACGCCGCCAGCGCCGCCGCTCGATGTGAGTCCGCTCGCGCCGGCGGCGGCCATCAGCGCCTCGCTCGAAACGCCGGCGCATGCCGCGGGCGCGACCCTGGCGGCGCCCGCTTTGGCGCGCCTTTCGGGCGGGAGCCCGCTCAGCGCGACGCTCGACCGCGACTCCGCGGCGACGCGACGGTCGAAGCGCGCCAACCGCGCCGCCCTTACCTTGGGCGGCGTCGCCGCCATCACGGCGGGGGGATACCTGGGGTGGCTTTTCTTGATTCGGCCGGCCGCGCCACCTCCGGTCGACGAACCGGTCGCGCCCGCGGCGTCTTCGGCGCCGCCCGTCGTGAGCATCGCGGCGCCCGTCGTGGATCTGCCGGCCACCATCGCGCCCAAGGGGCCGAAGTGGGCGCCCCTCGTCGGCAGCGCGCAGTCGCAGCTCGCGTCCAACAACGTGCCCGACGCGCTGCGCATGTTCAAAGAGGCGTCCGAGGCCGGCGCGCCGAGGACGCTCCTCGACCAGGCACAGTTTGCCACCGCCGCCAAAGGGTCGTGCAAGGTCACCGGCCTCGCTCACCCTCGTCCTTACAACTCGCCGGGCGGCTCGGGCCGCCCCGCGATGGCTTTCACGCCGCGCGGAGCGCTCGTCGCGTGGACCGACGATCACGAGTCGGCCGGGCACGATCACGCTTATACGGTGCTGCTCGATTCGGCGATGCGGGCCTCGGTTCCGCGCGACGTGACGCCGGAGGGTGGGCTCGTGGCTCATCCACAGCTCGTCGCGTTCGGCGATCGCATCGCGCTCGTCTACGTCGACATGAAGGGTGCCGAAGCCGGAATCCGGGTGAGGTGGCTCGATGCCGAAGGGCGCATTGCCGCCCCCGCGCGCGCCGTGACCAGCCGCAAACCGACGGCCAACGCTTCACCAGCCATTGCTCGCGCACCCGACGGTACGTTCTGGGTCGTCTGGGCCGAGGACCGCGCCAGCGAAGCCTCGAGCGACCTGCTTTTGCGGCACCTTTCGGCAGAGCTCGAGCCGATGGGCAGCGAAGTGCGCGCCACGGACTACCCGCCGCGAGGGGGCAAACCGCGCGTTCGCTATCCTTCGATCGGCATCGCCAGCGGCTTTCTCGATATCGTCTTCCGGCTCGAACGCGACCCTCAGCGTCTGATTCAGCTCTTGCGCATCAACACCACCGATCCCGCGCTGGTGAGGGGGATCGAGCCCTCCGCCGAGAAGCCTTCGCCGAAGGACAAAGATGCGAGCCGTGATCGGGAGCTCGGCGACGCCCAGGCCGTGAGTGGCGAGCGAGAAAAAGGGGATACGCCCCGCATCGACTGCGTGACCGAAGGATGCTTCCTCGTCTGGCACGCCGACGGGGGCGGTGCCAACGCCGCCTACATGGAAGCGACCAAGGGGCAGATCCTCTGGCGCAAGAAGTTCGACGCCAAGGGGGCCCGTCCCACGCTCGCCATCGCCCCCTCGGGGGCGGTGCAGCTCGCCTGGTTCGAGGGCAATCGGCTCAAGATCGCGGCCATGACGCGGGATGGGGTCGGACTGCCGACCACCATTGCTCGAACGCTGGGGGATCCCGCACCCCCGAGCGTTGTTCCAGGAGGCGCGCCCGGCGAGTGGTATGTTACGTGGCTGGATGCGGAAGCCGGTCACCCCGAACTCGTCGGCGCCCGAGCGCTCTGTAAGTAGCCGCTCGGCACCGCCGTCGTCATACTCTCCCCATCTCGTGTACCGCGCGAGTCCCCCCATGCTCGTCGTTCCTCCTCGCGGTGAAATTCGCGTCCATCCCATCGAAACACCGCGCCTGCTGCTCGCCCCCGTGGAATCGGGCGATGCTTCCGAGCTGTGGCAGGCCGTGGACGGTTCGCGCGAGCACCTCGGCGAATGGCTGCCGTGGGTGCCTTTCAACTCCGATCCGGCTGCCAACCAGCGGTTCACCGACGCGTGTGCGTCGGATTGGGACGCGGGGCGCGCCGTGCGTTTCACCGTGCGCGAGCGCGCCACGCGCACCTTGGTCGGCATCGTGGGGCTCGAGGCGTGCGTGCATTTGCATCGCTCCTGCGAGCTCGGGTACTGGCTGCGCAAAGAGGCGACCGGGCGCGGACTCATGACCGAGGCGGCGCGCGCCGCGCTCGATTTTGCGTTTCATCAGATGGGAGCGCATCGCGTGCGCGTGGCGGCGTCGACGGACAACCACCGTTCGCTGCTCGTGATTGCGCGGCTGGGATTTCGATTCGAAGGGATTTTGCGGCAGGCGGAGTTTTGTAACCGTCGCTGGCTCGACCATGCCGTGTTCGGGCTTTTGTCGACCGATCTGCCGACAGCTTAGCCCCCCGGTCCGGGGACGTGACGATCAGAGCCCTAGACCGACCGCGGCACAGACGGACATCCAGAGGCCTTCCACGGCATAGACAGGCTCGGTTCCATCGAGGAGTCCATGAACGGGGAGGGCGACGACGCCGGCGCCGAGTTCGAGTGCGAGGAGCGCTGGTCGGAGCGGCGAGGCGCTGTAGGCGACACGGGCGCGCACTTCGGGTCCACCCCAGGCCGCGTTGAGCGTGTGTCCTTGGAGCCCCGAGCCTGGGTCGGGTTGGCCGACCAAATGCACCCAGCCGAGGCGCGCGCCCGGCCCGACGTCCCACCGCACGCTTCCGGTCGTCGTTCCGAAATAGAGGTGCGCGCCAGTCGATACGGTCTGGGCTGCCACGTGCGCCGATCGCGAGGGGATGCCGCCGAAGGATGCGTCGACGGAGAGCGCGGGGATGACGACCTTGCCGAGAGGGTACTGGAAAGCCATGCGACCGCCGATGAGCAGCGCCGCGGGATTCCCGCGCCATTCGAGGAGCCCGCCCACGAGCAACGTGGGCCCGGGCGAAAAGCGGCGCGCCGACGCGTCGGGCGCCGGTCGATCCGACTCTGCTCGCAACATCGGAGGTGTCGGCGAACTGGGAGGCGCGTCCTGCGCGCGGGGGCGGCCGGCCATCGCGTGCACGAGCTCCGCCGCGGCCAGCCCGACCGCGCGAGCCCGGTGCTCCGCCGCGAGCGCGTGCAGATCGATCGTCGAGGCGCGGCTCGCGCCGTCCAGGGTTACCTCGATGTGGGCCTTCTCCTCTTCGCAACGCACGGCGATGGTCTCGGGCGGCGATCGCGTCGGACCTCGCTCCCGCAAAAGGACGTCGATCTCGAGCTTCACGACCGAGGGCAGACGGCCCGCGAGATCGTCGGCGCAGTTCGCCACGCGAACGCGCAGCCCCGATTCGGGCAGAGGAGCTTGGGCGCGGGCGAAGGACGCGGAGAGAATGACGAGGCCGAACGCGCGAGCTCCGAGTCGTCGCATCGGGGATCGGCGCGCCCCTCGCGCTACGGAAGCCGCGCGTAACGGCGCACTTCCGAGCGGCGGCGCCCGTTCGGGTAGGCGCGATCGTATTGTTCGGCGATGCGGCGCGCAGCGCCGAAGTCGCCGAGCTGCGATGCAGCTTCGGCTTGCCGCAAGAGCGCGTCTTCGGCGAGCGGGCTCTTGGGCCACGCGCTCTGCACGCGGCCGAACATGTTCATCGCTTCCTCTGTGCGACCGAGTCCCCCCAATGTCCTTCCCAGCGTGAACGCGGCCAAAGGCGCACGTTCGTCGCGTGGATGCTCGCGGATGACGCGCTGCAAGTAAGGCACTGCCTCCGAGGGATGATGCGAGAGCCGTGCGACGTCCGCTGCCACGAGGAGCTCCTCGACGGTATCGCCGGCCAGAGCTGGGTTCTTCGAAAGCACAGCGTACGCACCGCCGTAGTCACGACGAGCGACGCGCGAGCGGTAGACTTGCGTAGCGTGGGGGCCGCGCGCGCCCTTGGCGTCGCCCTCGTCGCGCCCCGCGATGCCATCTTCCGCCGTACTGGATGTGCCCCCGCGCGGGAAGGTCCCGCTCTCGCCGGCCGCGACGAACGCTTGACCGTCGCCCCAAGAGACGGACACCTTGCCGCGCCAGACCTCGACCCACGTCGTCTCGGCCCGCCGTTCCACGAGGAACGCCGTTCCGACGACGGTGACCGTGACGGCCCCCGAGTGCACCTCGAACGTCCGCTCGGGGTTGGGCACGACGGTGTACCGGCTCGTTCCTCTGACCACTTCCACGCGAACGCGCGACGCGCTCTCTTCGACGACTCGAATCTCCGACGTCGCCGGATCGAGCTCGATCTCCGACCCATCGGCAAAATGGATCGCGTTTCGGGGGCCAAGCTGGGCAAGCTGGGAGAGCGCGTTGCTCGGAGAGGCCGCGCTCATCGGCGCGGGGCTGCCGCGAAGGGCGAGCACGGCAACACACACCACCGACACAAGCGTCGCGGACAGTGCGGCGGCGCGCCAGGCCCGCTTGCGACGATCGAGGCGGAAGTGAACACTCGCCAAGAGCCGTTCGGTTCGCCCCTCGTCCCAGCCGAGTTTCAACCTCGGCAATGCGAGTCGCTCTTTCTCGCTCATAGGATGTCCCCCATGGCGGCCTGCGCGGCGCGGAGGCGGCGCTGCACCGTCGAAACCGAGCAACTCAGCAGCTCGGCGATGGACTCGAGGGTCTCGCCTTCCACGAGGCGCAGCACCCACACGATGCGCTCGTCTCGCGGCATCCTTTCGAGCATTCGGTAAATGTGCGCGATTTGCGCCCGCTCCTCGGGGCTCGCCGAGGAATCGACGAGCTCCGCCTGCACGTCGACGTCCGATTCGCCAAACCAGCGCCGCACCCAGCGCTTGCGAAGCCAGCGGCGCGCACGCCGGACCGCGATGCGCCGCAGCCAGGGTCGCACCGCCGCGGGATCGCGAAGCTTCGACAAGCCACGGTGTGCCTGAATGAACACGTCTTGCACGACATCGTCCACGTCCCCCGGACGGCCGATGAGCTGCAGAACGACGGCTCCCACATAGGGCGCATAGCGGCGGAACACGTCGTCGAAGCGAAGGGGCAGCGCCTCACCCTCGTCGGACGTCGCCGGCTCGCGCGGGGCGGGAACGTCGCGCCGGGCCTTGTTCAGCAGATCCCGGAGGTTCCGGCCCGATTCTCGTTCGCCGTCTGCGGATTCCGCGCGGCGTCGCAGAGCCGATTCGCGCGACACGCTCCACTCTGCCACGGCGCGCCGCTGCCGTGCCACCCAGAAAGGCTGGGGGTACGGTGAAGTCCAGACGGTGAGCGAAATCGCTGACAAGCCACTTTAACAGTGCACCCGAACGGTCAAAACCTGGTCAACGAAATGCGGGCATATCGGGAATCGACATCCCCCGGGTGGCACCTGCTAAAGTGCCCTCGTTCGCCCGAGGAACGGCAGCGAAGCCTCATGCGAAGCTCTAAGGTGCTCTTTTGCGCGATGGCGGTTACGGCGTGCGCCGCGACCGATGGGGATCTCTTGCGCTCGAGCCCCGACGCCTCGCTCCCTGACGCATCGACCTCCGACGCCGCGCTCCCCGACGCATCATCCGACGCCGCGCTCCCTGACGCATCGTCCGACGCCTCGCTCCCCGATGCATCGATCGCCGACGCATCGACCCCCGATGCCTCGACCCCCGATGCCTCGGTGCCCGACGCCCGCGGCGACGCGCCGACGCCGCGACCGAAGCCCGAGCCTTTGACCACATGGCAAATCCAGCTCTCGGGTGCCCTCGATACGACGGTCGATGCCCGCGTCTACGTCTCCGATCTCGACGATACGCCTGCGTCGGCAATCCGGGCTCTGCACAGCGCCGGCCGAATCGTGATCTGCTACTTCAGCGGGGGCACCAGGGAGTCGTTTCGCGACGACGCCCCGCGGTTTCCGCCGGAGAGCCTGGGCATGCCTCTTTCCAACTATCCCAACGAACGTTGGATCGACGTTCGCAACGCGACGGTTCGCACGATCATGCAAGATCGCCTGGCCAAAGCCGCCAGGGTCGAGTGCGACGGCGTTTACGCGAGTGGGCTCGCCGCATTCGAAATGCAGACCGGCCTGGCTTTCGACCGCGCTGATCAGCTGGCGTACGATCGCTTTCTGGCGACGGCGGCTCACGCCTTGGGGCTCTCGATCGGACTCCCCGACGGTGATCCTATCCTGAGCCAAGAGCTCCTCGCGGACTTCGATTGGAAGGTCGTCTTCAGTTGCCTCGCTGCCGGTTGTCCTTCGGCCACGCCGTTCGTCGGAGCGCGCAAGGCGGCATTGCTCATCGAGTACGGCGACGAAAGCCGCGTGGCGGAGGTTTGCCCCAAGGCCAAGGGCCTTAGCCTTTCCGCCATCATCAAGAAAAATGGCAATCTCGACGCGTTTCGCGTCGGCTGCCCCTAAGCCCGTAGGGGCGATCCAGAAAAAAACACCGCAGGGCTGACCAACAATCCAGGAACAGGTGCCACTTGGCAAGGGAGCAACCGGAATCTCCCGGAGAGGAGCCCCCCCTATGCGCCGAGTGAGCGTGCGTTTCCCGCGGCCAATCGTCGAAGTCGGCCTGGTGATGGCCGTCCTCGGCCTGGCCTGCACGGGCACCATCGACGAAGCGCCGACCAAGGCGCGGGACCGCGGCACGGGTGGCGCCAGTGCCGGTGGCACCGTCGGCGCGGGTGGCAGCGCCGGCGCGGGTGGCAGCGCCGGCCCCGGTGGCCCCGTCGGCGTCGGTGGCACCGGTGTCGGCGGCACCTCTTCAGGAGGTGCAGGTGGTGGTGGGCCTGCCAATCCCACCCTCGCCCAGATCGCCGCCCAGTATTTCCCTGGCCAAGCTTCGGCCAACGGACGAAAAAGAGTCTTCCGCCTGACGCGCACGCAGCTCGACATCACGACGAAAACGCTCTTGCCCCAGCACGTCAGCGCCACCGCGGCGGCGAGCCTGCCGCGCGATCCGCTGCAGACCAACTACGAATATGCCGACAACCTCAGCTTCAACCCGGCCAATTTCACCCCGTACACGAACTGGGTCACCCAGATCGCGGCCGCCGTCAAAACGACGCCGGCGAGCGTCATCGACTGCACATCCAGCGCCAACTCACCGGCGTGCCTTGCCGATCAAGCCAAGAAATTCGTGAGCAAGGCGTTTCGCGGCGTGGCTTCCGACGCCGCGCTCACGCGATATTCCGACTTCTTCACCGCCAGCGTGGCCACGTTGGGCGTGCCGAGCGCCGCGGCGGATCTCGTCGATCTCACCTTGACCTCGCCGAGCTACGTGTTTCGCGACGAAGTGCTGACGGACGCCGCGAGCCTGCTCTTGCCGGCGCAGCATCTGCAAAACATGACCTACACCCTCGCCGACGCACCACCGGAGACGGTGGGGCTGTCGTCCGCGACGCCGAGCTCGTATTTGCAGACGCCCGAGCTCGTCGAAAAGACAGTCGTTCAGGTCCTCGCCACCAAGGAAGCACGCGCCAAGCTGCTCCGATTCTTCGTGGCCTGGCTCGAAGTCAAGGAACCCGACGAGTTCACCATTGCCACGAGCGTGTTTCCCGAGTTCACGCCCGAGGTCGCCGCGGCGGTCGTGAACGAGACGAAGACTTTCCTCGAGCGTCAGCTCTCGGCGGTGGCTCCCAAAATGAAAGACCTCACCGAATCGACCCAGTCGTTCGTGTCGAGCGCAGGAGCCTTCATTTACGGCAAGACGGCCCCGGCGACGCCCACCCTCATCGATCTCGATCCGACGCAGCGGCTCGGCGTCTTCAGCCAGCCCGCCGTGCTCGCGTCCCACTCCGGTCCGACGACGAGCCGGCTCGTGAAGCGCGGCGTGTTCTTCACCCGCAAGGTGATGTGTTTGCCGCTCGGGCAGCCGCCCCCCGGCATCGATACCACCGTGCCCCCCACAGCGGGTGCCACCGAGCGGCAGCGGATCGAAAACGTGACCGCGCAAGCGGCGTGCGCGGGGTGCCACGCTTTCATCAACCCGTTCGGTTTCATGCAGGAGAATTTCGACGCGATCGGGCGCTGGCGGACGACCGACGAAGGAAAGCCCATCGACGCGCGCATCACCGTGGACTTCCTCGACGAAGGAAAGCTCACCACCACCTCCGCGGTGGAAGCGCTGAAAGCGTTCACCCGATCGTTGCGCTTTCAGCAGTGCTTCGCGAGGCAGCTCTTCCGGTTTTACACGGGCCGCGACGAGACGGCCGGAGACGACCCCTTGCTTCGTACGATGTTTTTCGACTTCGCCAATGGCAATCAGCAGGACATCATCGGCATGCTGCACACCCTGGCGAGCGCGCCCACCTTTTCACGGCGTTCGGAGGCACCATGATGCGAAGGCAGGGTACGCTCACCCGTCGGGATCTGATCAAATGCTTCGGCCCTCTCGCATTTTTGCTGATGCCCATCGCGAAATCGATGGGATACGCGAAGGCCAGCGTGTTCGCCGGCGCGCCGCGATTCGTCCACTTCTTCAAAGGGCCGTCGTACCACTCGCCCACCATCAGCCCCACCACTGCCGTCACGAGCCTCCCCGCGCCACTCGCGCCACTCGCGCCTCACGCCCAAGACATCATCTTGTTTTCGGGCATGAGCATCCACGGCGGATCACCCAAGACGGACGGTTATCAAGAAGAGCACGGCGCAGGTCTCATCGGCACCACGACCGGCCATAGCTACCACTACTCGAAAAACGACTCGTACTACGCGTACACCGACAACGAGTCCATCGACATCGCCATCGCCAACCAGTACCAGACGGTCCCCGCGCTGGCGGCGCTCCCCTTTGCGAGTCTGCATCTCGGCGCGGGAGCCCAATCCGATGCCGATAACATCGGTCTCGGTCAGCGGTACATCTCCTACCGCAAACGGCAGCCCGCCGATGCGCTCTACGGCAACGCCATCGAACCCGTCCAGGATGTCGGCCAGGTTTACGACTTGCTGATGCAACGGATCAACGCGATCTGCGTGAAGGACTCCGGTCAACCCGGCACCGACACGAGCAAGCTACGCGCCGCGCTCGAGCGCAAGAAGAGCCTCATCGACTTCCGCTTGGCGGACATTACCGACGCGAAACGCGCGCTCGGCATGGATTCGGTGCATGCCCAGAAACTCGACGGTCTGGTGGACGGCTGGCGCCAAGTCGAAAAGGGGGTGAACGCGGAGCTCGCCGGCCTTGGCGACGCCGGAACCGGCGGAACCATGAAGTGTCCGACGACCACGAAACCGACGGGCACCGGCGCGAGCAAGAACAACTGCGATCAGCTGTCCCCCGTCGCCGACCAGATGATCGCGCTCATCAAGCTGGCGTTCGAGTGGGACCTCACGCGCGTCGTGGCCTTCACCTTGTCAGGCGCATCGAGCGGTCACAGGTGGCCCGCCCAGGGCGTCGACAAGGCCCACCACTCGCTCGAGCACAGCAACGACGTAGCCGGGCAGAACATCATGGGCCGATACTTCTCGGAAAAATTCGCCCTGCTCTTGACGGCGCTGAAGAGCATCGACGACGGTGGCGGAAAGACGGCCCTCTTCAACACCTCGGTGATGCTCGGCATGGAATGCTGGAGCGACAGCTCGAACGGTCACTACCTCAAGAACATTCCCTTCGTCTTTGCGGGCCAAGGTGGCGGCGCTTTCCAAACCGGCCGCATCATCGCGGCCGGTGGGCGAAACAACAACGATCTCCTCATCTCGATCCAGAACGCATCGGGCATCGCCTCGAACGTGTTCGGCCTTGCGAGCTTGTGCAAAGGGCCGATCTTGTAACCCGGGTCGCGCGGTCCTTTCCCGGCGCAGCGAGGCGTGCGATGGTCGCCGGGCGTGAAGAAGGTCTTTCTCGTCCTGTTCCTCGCCCTGGGGGCGCTGGCGTCGGTCCTCGTGGTGAAGGCGTTTCGGCGCTCACCCCTGCCGCGCGTGGCGGAATCTTCTGCGCCGGGCGATGCGTTGAACGAGACGGCGATCGCCGAGCACCTCGCAGCGGCCATCCGCTTTCGCACCGTCTCGCACCAAGATCCGAAGGACGACGACCGCGCGGCCTTCGCCGAGCTGCGCAAGTTTCTCACCGCCACCTACCAGCGCGTGCACGTGGCGATGACACACGAGACGGTCAATGGAGACGGGCTCTTGTACCGCTGGCCGGGGACCGACGAGGCGGCGGAGCCGATCCTCTTTCTCGCGCATCAGGACGTCGTGCCCATCGAGCCCGGCACGGAAGCGAAATGGACGCACCCGCCCTTCGATGGCGCGATCGCCGACGGGTTCGTGTGGGGCCGCGGCGCGATCGATGACAAGGGGTCGCTCATCTGTCTCTTCGAGGCTTTCGAATCGCTCCTCGCGGAGGGGTGGATTCCGGCGCGCACCATCTGGTTCGCGTCCGGGTTCGACGAGGAGGTCGGAGGGCGGCTAGGAGCGAAGAAGATCGCGGAAGAGCTGCGGGCTCGCAACGTCAAGTTCGCGTGGATCCTCGACGAAGGCGGCGCGGTAACGCAAGGCGTCGTACCCCATGTCGAGCGCCTCGTGGCGTCCATCGCCGTTTCAGAAAAAGGGTACCTTTCCCTCGAGCTCACCACGCACGCGCAAGGGGGGCACGCGTCGTTGCCGCCGCGCGAGACGGCCATCGGGATTCTGGCCATGGCCATCGATCGCTTGCAGAAAAACCCGCTCCCCGCCCGCATCACACCGGCCTTCGAGAAGGCCCTCGAGGTCCTGGCGCCGGAGATGCCCTTTGCTCCGCGGCTCGTCCTTTCCAATCTGTGGCTGACGTCACCGCTCATTCTGCGGGGCGCGTCCGACCATCCCGAAACGAGCGCCATGGTGCGCACCACCACCGCGCCGACGATCGTGCAAGGCGGGGTCAAAGACAACGTGCTCCCCTCCACGGCACGCGCCGTCGTCAATTTTCGCGTCTTGCCCGGCGAGTCGATCGCGACGGTGATGGCCTTCGTCCAGAAGGTCATCGGCGACGACCGCGTGATCGTGGCCAAGCTCGAACGCTCCCTTTCCGAGCCCGCCCCTTTTTCCAGCACCGAACGCGGCGGCTACGAAGTCATCCGCGCCACGCTGCACGATCTCTATCCGGACGCGGTCATCGTGCCGGGCGTCATGAACGGGGCCACCGATTCGCGGCACTTCCAGGGGCTCGCCGCCGACATCTACCGCTTCTTGCCGACTGTCCTCGCCAAATCGGACCTGCCGCGGATCCACGGCACCGACGAGCGGGTCAGCGTGACCGACCTCTCGACGACCGTCCGCGCCTATCGCGGTATCCTTCAGCGAGGGGCCGCGGCGCGCCCCGCTCCAGCACCATGAGCAGAAAGGCGCGGCGGTGGTTCCTCGTGGCGTTCGCGGCGTCGCGGGTCGCCCTCGCCGCCGACGAGGGGCCGCCCAGCGCGGCAGTCCTGGCCAACGCGCGGCGCGAAGTGGTGCTCGCTCTCGGATATGGGTCGATCGTTGCGCCGCGAGGAATCGTCGTCGCCCAGAGCACCGAAACTGCCGAGCGCGTGGGCGGCTTCGATGGTCTCAGCGTCGATGTGACGCGGCGTCTGTCTTCCTTCGAATACGGGGCGCGCTTCTGGACCATGAGAGGCTCTTCCGACGGCCGGGGGGCGAGCGCGCACACGCTCACGCGCCTCACCACGCAGGCGCGCTTTTACCCTTGGCACCTGCGCACCGTGGAGCCGTGGGTGGGGGCAGAGCTCGGGCTGGCCACCGCCGATGATTTCGCGGTTTGGGATCAGACGACCACGGAACCAGCGCACCGCGCCGTGGCCGGGACGCGACCCGGGCTCGTCGCCGGGCTCGAAGCGGGTGGGCGCTGGCGCCTGGCGCCGCTCATCGCGCTCGGGCTGCGCGGCGGACTGCTTTTCCTCGGTTTCGACCGTGCCGGGGGCCCGGTGGCCGAGTCGCCCCCCACCGCGAAATACTTCGTCCAGCCGACCGACTACGGCCGAAGGGTGTGGCTCTCGATGACACTCACGGCCGAGCTCACGGTACCGGACTGAGGCCCGGGGGCAGGTCCAGGCCGTGCGCGACGAAGTCGCCGCCGCGACGGTGAAACGTCGCAAGCGACGCAGAGCTGCCTGATCGCATGACCGCGTTCACATTCGACACGGGAGCCTTGATCGCGCTCGAGCGAGGACGTCAGCGCATGCTTGCCGTCTTCAAGGCCGCAAGGGTCGATCGCATACCGGTCGTAGTTCCCAGCATGTGCGTTGCCGAATGGTGGCGCCGGCGGACCGATGTCCGCGAGAAGATTCTGGCAGCCGTCATCGTGCAGCACCCTGACGATTCGCTCGTCAGAGTCGTCGGCGAAGCACGCGCGGCAGTGCCGAAGGCCACATGCGTCGATGCAATGGTCATGGCAGTCGCCGCGAGGCGCGGGGGCCCAATCTTCACATCGGACATCGACGATTTCCTTCGCCTTCAGACCGCGTTCCCGATCTGGACTCGGTCCAAAACTGGACGAAATGGGTCCTGCGGTCCGAAATGGGACACGTGGTCAGGTGACCCGCATGACCTCTTCCACCGTCGTGGCAAGCTCGCGCACCTTTTCGAAGCCGACTGTGCGAATGGACGGGATCTTGAGCTCGCGCATCACCTTGCGGTAGGCCTTGGCGCTCGATTTGGATTTGATGAGCTCGCGGATCTCGTCGCTCATCTCCAGGACCTCGAAGATCGCAACGCGACCCCGGTACCCCGTGCCGCGACAATCCTTGCAACCTCGGGCGGTCGCCACCCGCGCTCCTCGCGTCATGATGATTTCGTCGTCCTCGACGACGTCGCTCTTCAGCTCGACGGTTTCGGCGCACGACGTGCAGACCAGCCGCACCAGGCGCTGCGCGAGGATCACGCTGAGGGCGTTGGCGATGATCCAGGGCTCGATGCCGAGATCGACGAGCCGCACGATGGTCTCCACCGTGTTGGAGGTGTGCAGGGTGGTCATCACCAGATGCCCGGTCAGCGAAGCCTGCAGCGCGATGCCCGCCGTCTCCGCGTCGCGAATCTCGCCGACCAGAACGACGTCGGGGTCCTGCCGCAACACCGCCCGAAGGCCGGCGGCAAAGGTGAAACCCACGCGCACGTTGGTCTGCCCTTGGGTGATGGGGGCCAGCTCCACCTCGATGGGATCTTCGAGGGTGACGACGTTGACGCTGGCGGTGTCGAGCAGCTGCAAAAACGCATAGAGCGTCGAAGTCTTGCCCGATCCTGTCGGCCCGCACGCGACGAGAAAGCCTTGATCCTTGAGGACGAGCTCGCGCACGCGTGTCTGCATCGCCGGGTTCATACCCAGGCGCTCGAAGGAGATCGGACTTTGCCCGAGCAAGAGCCGCATCACCACCTTTTCGCCTTGCGAGCAGGGGAAGGTCGACGCGCGCAGATGGACGCGCGAGCCCCGCAGCGGATCGAGGGAGAACTGCCCGTCCTGCGGGAGGCGCCGCTCGGAGATATCCATGCGCGAGAGGACCTTGATGCGAGAGACCATCTGGGCCCCCACGTCGCTCGCCACCGTGCCTTGTTCGGTCATCGATCCGTCGATGCGGAAGCGCATCGCCATGTTGTCGCGCTTGGGCTCGAGGTGGATGTCGCTGGCGCCGAAACGAACGGCGCGGCGGACCAACTCGTCCAGGACGACGACGGCGTCGCCTTCGAGCGGCGTTTCGTGCGGACGAGCCGGTCGCGACGGTCGAAGCGATTTGGCCATCACGACGAGAAGTAACACCGTGCGTTTCTTTTCTCACCGACTTCGCGTAACGGGCCTCATCGCCGCGGCGAAATCAGCGACGCTGAGGCGCACTCGTCGCCACACGGACGCACCGTGTGTCGGTGGACTCACAGGGCACGACCGCGAGCGTGAACTCACCCGCCACCTCGGGACCGGTCCCGGTCGTGTCGACGACGATATGGAAAGTGCCCGGCCCGACCATCGTCTCCAGCACGGCGTCGGCGCTGGCGATGCACCCGGAGGCCGATCGGGTCGCGTCGAGAAGGTAAACGTCGACGTCGACGGGCGTGTCCCCCGCGGCGTGGTTGACCGATCCGTCGAGCACGACGGCGCGCAGCGGCGTCGGCGCGGCAAGCTCGAGCCGGTACACGTATTCGGCTCCGGGGGCCGCTTTCGCACCGGGGCAGGAATACGTCTGGAGAGCCGTGCTTTGGGCGTCGGCGGTGCTGCGCATGTCGGAGAACGGGAGCCCGTCGATGAGGAAAGGGGCGCCCGCATTGCCCTCGCCGGCGAGCTGCGGCGCGCCGTCATCGAGGGACGCCGCGCCGTCGACCACCACCTTCATCAAGCGGTCGAGCACGGTCAGCGCGCCGAGGTTACGCACGTTGTACCCGTAGGCCATGGACTGCGCGTCGAGGTGACAAGGCGTGTTGTACTCCTGCGCGTTCGGGTGGACACCGTCGCCGCCGAGCCCATACCCGGCGACCGCGAGCAAGTCGCGGTTGAAATCGACGAGCGGAATCTGCCGCCCCTCGGCCACGCCGCGGACGACGGCATTGAAGACGGGGACGATCTCCATGAACGCGGGATCGTCGATGCGAGGCGGGATGGTGCTGAGCCACGGTACGATCCCGCGCTCCAGCATGGCGTCGACGAGCGTGACCAGCCCTTTCTGATAGGGCCTCACCTTCGCATCGAGCAGCGACTTGGCCGAGCCGCCCGAGCCGATGTCGTTGGTGCCGTACATCGCTCCCGCGAATTGCGGATTGAGGGCCGCGGTTTCCTGCTCGAACGGCGGGGGCGTGTCGCCGTCGAAAGGCCAGGTGACCGCGGCACCGACCTTGGTGCATTTGCTCTCGCGGTCGAAGGGTGACGTCTGCCCGATCTTCGCCGAGCGAAAATGGAAGATAGCTTCGGCGAGGTCCTCGTGGCCGCCGAAGACGATGTTGAACTCGTACGTGGGCGCGCGATTGTTGATGTCGCCCTTGAAGCACCCGAGGTAGTTCTGGCTGTCGCTGATGGAGTCTCCGACTTTCATGAAGACGTTGTCCGCGAGGGCCGCTCCGTGGCGCGCGATGTTGCGCAGGCGATCGGCGAGGGCGCTCGGGATCGGCGACTGGGAGCGATCGGACGGATAGCGGTAGCGGTCGGCCGCCTTGGGCACGTACCAGCGAGGGACGTCTTGGGTGATGGGGGGAAGGCCGGCGCGCCAGGTGGCCGGATGTCGACCTCCTTCGAATCTGGGGACGAGAACGGCCCCCGAGCCCCCGCTCCCACCCGTCCCTGGGCCGCCGCCACCGACGCCGGTCGACGTTCCCCCATCGGGAAGGACCCCGTCGGTTTCGACTTTGATGCAGGCGGAGCCGAGAAGCGCGAGCGCCACGGCGAAGTGTCCCAAGGAGGCCCAACGGCCCGCCTTCGGGGCATGGCAGCGGACAAGCGATGGGAGTCGGTAGAGTCTCAAGCGAACCTTTCTCGCGGAGCGCACCATCCCCAAAACGACGCCGAAAAGGGACAACTCTTCATCTTGGCAGACTATCCCTTTCTCCCTGGATCGCAATGGGGCCACGCTTCGCGTTTTCTCTAGTTCGTAGGGGCGGTTCGTGATCTCGCGTGGCCAGCGGCGCCGCTCAGGTAAGCTTCACGCGTGCTCAAGCCTCGCCGCCTCTTGCGCGACGGGCTGCCGCTCCTGCCAGCCGCGCCCCTTCTCGTCGTCATCGTCGGCGTTGCCGTAGCGATCGCCGTCACCCTGGTGGGCGTCGCCGACCTCCGTCGTACGAGCGACGAAGCATCGTCGCTCCGGGCACGCGTCATCGCCAGCACGCTCGCCGCACGATTGCGTGTCACCGGCAGTGAGGACCGCATGGAGGTCGTGCAAGGGGCGGCGCGTGGCACGTACGCCGACATCTTGCTCATCGATCACTATGGCGAGGTCGTCGCCGATGCGTCGCTCGGGCCCCCTCCGCGACCCGAGCTCGTGCGGTGCCTGCTCGCGGGAAACGGCATCGTCAGCTCGCCGCTGCTCGGCCGGACGCGGTTCGCCGTGCAGCCGCTGGGGCCTCCCTTGGAATGGCTGTCGGTGATCGCCATGGTCCCCGCGCCGCTCACGCCGACCGAAGCTAGCAGCCTGGTCAAGGCGGTGGCCATGCTGACGGGGCTCCTCGTCGGCGCGGCGGGCATGGTGGCTTATGTGTTCGCCAATGACGTCCGCAACGACGTCACCTACGTCCGCCACCGCATCGCGGAAATGGCGGCCGCCGACAACGATCCCGCCGGCGCGCCCATCCCCATTCGCGCGCTCGATCAGGTCGGCGTGCTGACAGCGGCGTTCAACCAGCTCGTCGGCCGGTTTGCCGCCGCCGAACGCTCGTACCGCGAGGACCTCACTTTTGCTTTGGCCCTCGACGGCGAGAGATCCGCCTTTCTCGCTGCGCTGAGCCATGAGCTTCGCACACCACTCAATGGCATCCTCGGATTTGCCGACGTGCTCCTCAGCGAGGTGGAAGGGACGCTCGACGAGGCGACGCGCGAAGAGCTCGGCGTCATCCGCGCCAGCGCTTCGCACCTGCGCTCGCTCATCGACGACATCCTCGAGCTCTCCGCGCTCGAGTCGGGGGGCCTCAAGCTGAGACGCGAACCGGTCGACGTCTATGCCGTGGCGGAAGAAGTCGTCCGCGAGCAAAGGCCGCTCGCCGCGGACAAGAAGCTGGTGCTCGATCTGCAGGGTTCGCGCGGCGCCATGGCCCTCGCCGATCCCCAGCGCCTGCGGCAGATCCTCGGCAATATCGTGGGCAACGCCGTCAAGTTCACCAATCGCGGCGGCGTGCGCGTAGCGGTGGAGAGCGAGAACGACGAAGTCGTCGTCCACACCATCGATACCGGACCCGGTATCGCACCCGCCGAACGCGCTGCGATTTTCGAGGAATACGCGCAAGCCGGTGACGTCGCAGCGCGACGAAAGGGGACCGGCCTCGGGCTCGCCATCGCGCGGCGCCTGGTGGCGATGCATGGAGGGGTGATCGAGCTGGAGAGCACGCTGGGACAGGGCTCGCGTTTCACCTTCAAGCTCAAGCCGAGCCCGGGGGAGGCGCCATGAGCACCACCGCCAGCGCCGCCGCGCCGCGCCTCCCGCAGCGGGTGTGGCAAGTCCAGCTCCTACTCGGCATCACCGTCTTCGTGTCGCTGGCTGGGTTTGCCCCCCAGTTCTTGCTGCTCGACGACGAGGTGACCCGTGCCGCGCTGAAGTTCGCTCTCAAAATGGTGGTTCCCCTCGGCGCGATCGGTTTCTTCCTGCTGCGGGCGCGCATGCGCCGCAACCGCTACGTGCTGCGCGCACTCGCCGTCGGATCGGCGGCCATCGAGCCGGACGACATCGCCCGCCTGTCCTCGGTGCCCGGTTATGCAACGGCGGTCTTCGCCGCACTGCTCACCGGCACGACCGTGCTCTTCCTCGCCACGCCCTTTCGGCCGGCCCTGCTCGACCTCGACACGGCCATCAGCCTCGCCCTCTTCGGCGTCATCGTCCTCGCCACGGCGGCACTGCCGCTCCACGTCGCCGTTCGCGCGGCGGTCGCGCGTTCGCTCGAGCTCGCCGACCCCGAGTCGATGGTGGGGCTGCTCGACCGTGCCGAGGGCTCTCGCGCCGCACGCCAGCGGCTGCTCTTCCGCCTTCTCTTGGCGACGGTACCGCCGGTCGGCTTCGTCGCCATCGGCTCGGCATTGATCGCCCATGCGCACCTGCGCAAGTTCGACGCCCAGGCCCGCTTGCGCACGGCGGAGATCGCCGCCCACGTCGCGCTCGAATCGTCGTCGGGGTCGCCCTCGCGAACGATCACCGAAGCCGGTCGCGCCGAGGCCAGTGAGGCCGCACGCGCGCTCGGTTTTGCCTTGCGCCCCGAGCAACGTGTCACGAGCTTCGTCATCGAGCGCGGCGACGACGGCATGGTGTCCCTCACCACGCCGCTCGATGAAGGAGCGGCCCATATCCGCTTTCGCACGACGGCAGTACGACCGATTGCGGGAGCCGACGTGGCCATCGCCTTCTTTGCGGTCGCGGTGGCCGCCGCCATCGGGCTGTCGATGGGGCGATCGCTCTCGCGCGACCTCTCGCAGGCGACGGAGCGCGTTCGCCTGCTCCGCACCGAGGCGGTGCTGCGCGGCGAAGAACCGTCACCGGTGCCGATGCGCTACACGCAGGTAGCCGCCCTCAACAACGCCATCGACATCCTCGCCGGTCGGTTCCGCATTTTCGCGCGCGCCCAAGAGCGGGCCATCGAGGCGCGAGCGGCGGCGCGCAAGCTCCGTTCGCTCCTTTTCGCGAGCGTGAGCCACGATCTGCGAAGCCCGCTCAATTCGATCTTGGGATTCGCCGGGCTGGTGCGACAGAAACCGCTTTCCCCCGCCCAGCGCGAGAGCCTCGGCTTCATCGAGCAGAGTGGACGCGAGCTCTTGGCCCTCATCGAGACCATCCTCGACATGGCGAAGATCGAGGCGGGCCGCATGACGCTGGTCAAGACCCACTTTTCCCTGGGAATCGTGGTGGCCGAAGCGATGCGCCGAAGCCGACTGCTCGCCGCGGCGCGCCCCCTCGAGTTCGAGGTGGACATCGCCGATGGCCTGCCGCGTATCGCCGGTGACGAGAGCCGCCTCACCCAAGCCATCTCGGCCATCATCTGGTATTCGGCCCGCTATGGTGAACCCATCGTCTCGCCCGATGGCACCGTGCACCCCATCGCCATTCAGGTGAACGAGCGGGCCGGCGAGGCGGGCGTTTTGATCGAGATCGAAGCACCGAGCAGCCAAGTCCCCCCCGACGAGCTGCAGGATCTCCTCGCCTCCGGTCCTCGCAGCGACGGTCGGCGCCGCTACGGCGGCCTCACGCTCGGCCTCGGACTCGCGCGCTCGATCATCGGCCTTCATCGCGGCACGCTCAGCGTGAAGCGGACGCCACGAGGCACGGCGCTCTTCGAGGTGAAGCTGCCCATACGTTAGTGGGGGCTT